>Ga0208696_1001831_pt1 | contig 12069 bp, 10 predicted proteins | sample Sb_taG_9_FD_187711 | JGI IMG/M metagenome (GOLD analysis project Ga0208696, IMG submission 187711) | Peat soil microbial communities from Weissenstadt, Germany - Sb_50d_b_LC metaG (SPAdes) (version 2) | ecosystem: Environmental > Terrestrial > Soil > Wetlands > Peat | place: Germany...
CACCGGCTGGCATGGTCCGGCATCACGTCGTCGGTCGCGTACAGACGCAGGCCATGCCGGGCCGCCATGCGGCGAGCGATGACCGACTTGCCCGCACCGCTCCCGCCGCCGATCCAGTAGACGTGCCGGAACCGGGCCCGCAGCGCCGCGGCGCCGGCAGTCTCTCCATGTCGTCCGGATCGCATCACATCCGATCAGCGCCCCGCACCCATCCTTGGGAACTTCGGCCCCGCACCCATCCTTGGGAACTTCGGAGGAAGGATCACACGCTGATCACCGCAACCGCGTTCCGATTACCCTCTCCAGGCCGAGGCTAAGGCACCCCGGTCGAACACGTAGCACGCATAGTCGACCGGGAGCCTTGGCACTCCAATGGCCTTTATGACTGCAAGTTTCCGTCCCCCGCGTATACGCTTGCCCGGAGGTACAGTTTCACAGACGGTGGGATGACCAGCATACGCACAGTCACCCCACCGCCCTCTGGGAGAGGTGAGTAGCCGTCGCCTAGCGCGCCAAGCTTGCTAGCACAAGCTGGATCAGCGCGGCAAGCGCATAGAGCGCTGCCGTGATACACGCTAGGCTGGCGGCTACCACCGCCAGCCACGCCCGGACGTTCCGGGGTCGCCGCGTTTTCTTTGGCATACGGCCTTCCTCCTTCCTGCGGTCGGGTGCCGCATGCACGCACCGGCCCGCCTGAAGGAAACCGCAATACCGAAGACCCGACTGCAGAGTAGTGCATCGTGCTCTCTTGATGCTAGAAATCATTCACGCCTACCATTAACCGGGAGCACTACCTAACTCCACTAAAGTTAAGTAGAAATTTCAAGACATGAAAAGAGTTCTGTTGTGTCAATCTGCACACCGATACTCTTGTTTCACTGGCCAGCCGCCTAAGAGAACCGGTGCGCTAACGCTGGGACTGTTCTGGCTGGCGCTGCCTGAGCCGGACTACGCCCAGCGTCCCCAGGCACGCGACCGCGAGTAGCGAGTACGGGACCAGGTCCGACGTCGCCTGGGCCAACGCTCCGCTTCCCGCGGCCGCGATGGCCTGGCCGCTGGCCCAGGCGAGATTGCCCAGGCCGAACGCCAGTCCCTGGTCAAGCTCCAGCCGGTGCGCTCCCTCGCTTAGCATCGCCATGGCCGGTGCGAACAGCGTGCCGAACGCGGGCATCCCCACGATCAGGACCGGGACGAGCAAGCGTACCGACTCGAGCGTGGGGGCCAGCAGGCACAGGGCGACCGCAGCGACGAGCGAGATCCTGACCGGGACGATGGCGCCCCGGCGATCGGCCTGCCTGCCCGCCAGCGGTGAAAGCGCGGCCTCAATCGCCGCGGCCACCAGGAACGTCCCCGCGATGAGAAGAGCCGTGGCACCCAGGTCAGCGAGACGCAGCGGCGCGAGCACGTCCAGCACGCCGAAGGCCATCCCGGCGAGCATCGTCAGCCACAGGCCAGTGTCAACTCGCCGGTCGCCCGTCGCAATCCACATCTCCCGCAACCCCTGCGGAGTCGGGTCATGCGGTCTGGGCACCAGGAACGCCACGACCATGAGTGCGGCTCCGGCCACCGCGGCCGTGGCAAACGCAGGCCCGGTTCCCACCCCATCGGCGATAGCGCCGACTACCGGGCCGAAGAGCGCTCCGCCCACCGCGGCGCCCAGGGCCGTGCCGAGCAGTTCCCCGCGCCGCTCCGGCGGGGCCTCCGTGGCTAGCCAGGCGAGACCGGCGGCCCACGTACACGCCCCGCCCAGGCCCTGGACGAAGCGGGCGGCATCGAGAATCCCCTCGGCGGATGCCCAGCCGAAGGCAAGTGTCGAAACGCTCATCAGGATCAGCCCGAGCAGCACGACTTTCCGGCAGCCCAGGCGAGCTGTGAGCAGTCCCCCGGGAAGGGCCCCGACCAGGGTGCCCAGGGGATAGCCGGCCACCAGGATGCCTGCCCCCGATTTGGACAAGTGGGCCACGTGCGTGTAATAGGGCAGCAGCGGGGTCAGCGCAGTAAAAAACATCGTGTCGACCAAGACCAGCGCGCATACGAAGATGAGCAGCGCATGCACTGGGCGCGTCAGCCGCGATCTGGCCTCTTCCGTCACCGCGCGATACCGGCAGCGGTCGACGGCTCAGTCCCGTACACCTCGGTGCTGGTCGGCAGACATGTTATGCCCCTATCGACCACCTGTGGAAGGCTCTGCGCCTTCTCACCCGAAATATGCGGCACTCAAGCAGTCTTACATTACGTGCCGGTAACGTGAACAGTAGGGTTGGTTCGGCGGACCGAAGGCTGCTCGGCTACACCGCTGTCGTCTCCGCTTCAGACTCTGCCGCCCCACCATCACGTGCAAGCGTCCCGGAACTCCATCGAGCAGAGGCGCGGCGTAGCGGCTTGTAGTACCGGATGCTGCTGAGCATCTCTATTGGCCGCTGTTTCCATAGTCGTCCGAATCCTTCGTGGCCCTTCATGACCGGAATCGGCTGGGTGTCTGCTATCCCCACGCTGGTGGCGGGTGGTGAGCCGAGTGCATGGGCGCCAGCACGCTCCGACAACTGTTTGAGCGTGGCGAACTTCGGGATCACCACCGGCCCGGCGGCGATGTTCTCTGGTATTTCGTCTGGACGGCGCTGAATCCTGGCGGTAACATTCCCCTCCACCCACGGCGAAAGCCCCAGCTCTCCCAGCGCCGCCTCGAGAGATGGCATCTTGGGTATCCTAGCCATCCGCTGTTTCCAGCCAAGCAGATCCTGACGCCACAGCTGGATGTAACGCTCACACAATTCAGGCGCAATCGTGACCGAGCACTTCAATGCGCTCTCTACCGAGAGCACCAAATCATTTTGTATGTCCGGTCTCGCCTTGTCCGAGCGTGTGATGATTTCCTCGAGGAAGCGCCGCCGCACCTCGAGGAAATCGGCCCAGTAGTCGCGGGTCGCGTCCGGCAGGCCCTTGCCCAGGTGCAGTAGGCCATATAGTCCTTCCGCCAGGGCGTCGCCGAACTCCTGCCACGCCGCCCGCTGCGGATTGGCGAAGGGATCGTAGACCAGCTGTGTTGCCTTAACACCCGAGCTGGCCAGTTGCCCGCCTGATGCGTCATCGAAGAAAAAGAGCCAGTCTTCGTTGTAGATATCAGGAAAGAAGCCGATATCCGCATGGCAGTTAACGGCGAGGGCGGCACCGCTTACGAAGACGTCCTGGAACCCGTCAGTCTCTCGGTTAGCGTGACATACAATTGAATTGTCCGGGTATTTGATTATCCGAATTCCGACCGTGGGGTAAGCTTCGAGCATAGAAACAGTGTGCTGCAGATCCGGATAGGTAATATCCCTTATATCATCGTCCAGAAAGAATATTCGCTGCCATCGCAGCATTCGCGCCAGCAGCAGGCCGACGTTGCGTTTCGTGCTGAGGTCCGTGACATAGGAGGCGCAAGCCTCCGGCAGCTCGCCTTTGAGTGACGTCAGGGCTGGGAAATCTAGCAGCTCGTGACGATACCCGTCCGGTAGGTCGATGATGACGGCCCGCTTGAATGAGCGTTCGGCGAGCATCTGCTCTACCTCGGCGGGGCGCACCTGGCGGCTGCACAAGATCAGCAACGAGCATTCCGCGGCCCGGGCCAGGGTAACGGCATGATCGAGATTGAGCGCAGGCCTTGCCGCAGGAACGATGATGGCATCGAGGGCTTGATCAGCGGCGGGGATATCCGGCGCTTTTGCTTTTTCGACGAGCGCCTCATGCGTGTCGTGTTGCCGGATCCCCCCGGAGATCTGGTGCATTAGTGTCGCTGCCCTCTGACTAGGGAGAGACCCATGCTGTCCGAGATCGTGCGACGGTGCCCCGGAGGCCACTGGTAACGAACGTTATCGGAATTGTTGAAGTCGGGCGTTATCGCCCTATTTTCTATAACTTGGACTGACATGAGGATCGCGAACGATCCGGAATTCCCGAAGTTGTCGTAAATGTAACGCTCGTTAGATTCACGGACGCGCTTGTCGGTAAGGCTACGGACGGCGCCATATACGCCCCGGCTATGAATGCCGTTACATATGGTCAGCGTACGGCCGGAGTTCAGTGGGTTCGGCACTCGGGCCAGCAGGCCGATATCTTCAGAGAGCACCTTCTTGTCACCGTCCATCATCCACGTAGGCCAGAATTTGCGTTCCTTGCCCTCCACCTGGGCAACGAAGATCTCCCCGGTTTTCAGCTCCGGGTCCTCGACCTGCTGTACCGGCAATCTGGCCATTTCGGACAGCCTTCCGGTTATCCTATTCCAGCCGATGCCGCCGACCAGGATAACGTGCCCTGAAAGATCATCGGTCTGCACTTCGGGTGCAGCCTTGAAGAATACGTCCATCGTCGGGTTTTCTGCGCGTATATGCCCGTGCAGTTCCATCAGGGCATCCAGATCGGCGTAGGTTTGTAGCTGCGTGTAGTTGGGATTTGCTTGGTCGCCTAGTGGTCCGGTTTGGCCAGCCGGGAGCTGCGCGCAAATAAAGGTCGCGGGGCCGTCGTCGGTAAAATGCCAGGACCTGCTGAATGCCTTTTCTTCGGCCGGTTCCCCGCTCGCGGCGCTCCGCAGCTCGAGAAGCTCCGCCGCAAGCTCTCGATAAACGCTTTCCTCCGCTTCGGTGAAATCTCGAAGCGGAATCAGCCTGGGGGTTGAAGCGATTGACTTGCGGGTGGCGAAGAAACGCGCGTAGGCGAGCAGGCGGTCACGGGGCGGAAGCTTTGGCGCGGTCAGGCTCTCCCATGATGAGACGGTCGCGGCGGCTAGCTTGCCCCCGGCGCTGAAGGCCTCCGCCAGGGCCTGCTGGGTCAGCCGGGCGTCGGGCCAGTGCTGCTGGCGAAGCTGGCGAAGGCGCTGAGCCAACTGCAGGACGGCAGGAGGTGCAGGTTGCATGACGGTCACCTCCGGGCAAGCACGGCTAGCTGTGATGCTGCCGCGCCACGGTCGGCCAGCAGTGATCCAGATCTGTCACGCAGATTAGTGCATTGCGGACTCTTGATGCTAGAACTCATTCGTGCCTACCATTAACTAGCAAAGTTGACCTAACACTACCTAACTTAACTTATGTTAAGTAGAAATCGGTAGAGTTAGGTAGAAAATTAGCATGTGAGCGATTTTACCCGAGTGGGGGTGCGCCTTGCCCAGCACCACAGCCCCCGATGGAGAATCAGGTTTCCAGCGAGAGTTGCTGGCGATCCGGAGCGATCCCAAGGTCAGGAACCTTGCCTGGCGGCACACAGGTGATCGCGACTTGGCCGAGGATGCCCTCCAGGAGGCCTGCTGGGCCGTTGGCCGGGTGACAGATCCGCAGCATATCGAGAACCTGCGGGCCTACTTCTGCACGGTGTTGATCCGTGAGGCGCACCGCCTCTGCGGGCAGCTGAGGGCAGTTTCGGTAGAGGATCCCGAGAGTCTGGTAGAGATACACCGACGTGGTGTCGCGGTGTGCGGCTCGGCCCCGCCGCGGCCTCTCGATGAGGCAGTGGGCACGCGGCTGATAGCCGAGACGTGGCTCGAGCGGTTCTCCGCGCAGCGCGACTGCCTCACGGCTGCGGTGCCACCGCGCTCGAGCGACCCCGACCGCTACCGTAAGTTGATCGCCACCGCCGCAGAGCAGGTGCTCCACGATGGCATCGACGGCGCGGCCAGCCAGGCTGACTCCATCGAGGCTCTGCGGGCCGTTTACCCAGAATGGTTCGACCAGCCAGGCTGCGCCGCCAATACATGCCACCAGCGCTTCTGCCGGGCCCGTAGCGACGTGCGAGACCTGCTGAAGGCCGTCGTCGACCGGGATGAATTGCTGTTCTGACGCGTGTCAGGTTCCTGGCCCGCTCGGCTCGTCTGGATCAGGAAGTGACCTGAGGAGGCAGACATGGCCATCGACACATTCGCCGAGCATGGCGAGCCCGAGCCCAGCCGCGACGACTCGATGCTCGAGGCGCAGGCCAACGCGGCGCTCGAACGCTGGCCCCGCGACCACTCTGAGGTAGAGGCTGATATCAGGGACACGGCACGAGTCCACATTCATTATGAGGAACTACAGGGGCGCACGCGCGAGGCCGACAAAGCTGTGCAGGACGCCGAGCACCGTCATGCCACCCTGGCGACCAGACTCGACCCCGGCGGTCATCGGATCCTCGGCTTCGCGGCGGGCGCGGCTCTGGTCGTCGTCCTCGTCGTGCTGGATGCCATCCCGCTTAACTGGGCCGCGCAGGCGTTCGGCCTCGACTCGGCCGGGACCTGGCTCGTGACATTCATCCTCGTGGTCGCGTCCATCGGAGCCATGCTGGGCTTCGAAGTGACTCGTGGCCACGCGAGGCCGCGCGGGATTCTGGCCGTTGTGGTAACGGTGGGATACCTCGCGCTGCTGGTGCTCCGCACCGAATTCCTGACCACGGTGGCCGCCGAATCTTTCCTCGTCGCCGTTCTCCAGGCCGCGGTGCTGACCGCCATATCGGCCGGGCTGGTCCTGTGCGGTTCGGCGGTCATGGCCCGTACCCGGTCGTTCAGCCTGTCTCGCGCACACGATGCGGTGCGGCGTGCGCGCCAGGCCGCTGCCGAGGCCCGCGCCGCGCAGAACCGGGCCGCCGAGAAGCTACAGCGTCACATCGGCGCACTCCGTCAGATGCTCCTCCCATGGGCTCTTGGCTCGGCGGCCCCGGACGGTGTCGACCGCGCCCAGTGGGCCGCTGCGCTAGAGCAGGCCATTCGCGCGCTCTTCCCGGTGTCGTGATCGGCCAAGGTCTCCCGCTTCCTTCCGACACGAAGTCGCGCTTCGGCTATGCGCTAGCCAAAGCCCCAGTCGCCGGTGTGGAGTTGTCGTCATGAGCGACCTCACGCCGAGTTATGAGCCAGCGGCCGGGCAGGTGATCCTCGAGGGGCTCCCCGCCGGAGCCGGGGGAGAAGCCCGGCTCGTTCCGGTGACGGGTCTGGATCTAGCCTTCGATCGCGCCGACGGCCACCTGTCCCGCGCGATCGTGGATGCCGGCGAACCAGACGGCCCCAGTGAGCCCGCAGCGGCGATGCTGGTCCGCCTGTTCGGCCAGGAAGCACCTGGCGTGGTGCGCGATGCCGCAGCCCGGCCAGGAGAATCGCGGGTGCTCTCGCCCGAGCCCGGGCTATGCGCGGCGTTGTCGAGCCTGGCCCGCCTCGACGCGGCCCGGGCCACCAGCCCGGTGCCGCGCAGCACGCCCTGGTGGGCGGCCGAAGCCGCCGAGCTTGCGGAGCGCGCTGGCCTGCCGAGCCGGGCCCGCGCCGAGGCCCGGCAGGCGGTCCGTGGCCTGGTCAAAGCCCGAGAGGACCGAACGTTTCCGGCGCAAGCCTCCCGGACGGCTCTTGCCGTCGCCGGTATCGCCGCGGCCGACGAACCGAAGGCGGCCCGCCAGTTGCGGGAAAGCATCGGCGAGGCACCGGCCGAGCCGTTTGGCCAATGGCTGGCCCGGCAGCCGCCGGTACCCGGGCTGGACGTCGCCGCCGAGGTCGAGGGTCTGGAAAAGGACCAGGTGCGCCTGCCTGGCCTGCAGTGGGTGCTCGATCCCGGCCTCGTCCCCGAGGGGCTGTTCCAGCCCGGGTTGTCCCCGCATTCCGACCTCTTCATCCGGCACGAAGGCGGGGCGGACCGCATCGTGGTGGAGGCACTACTGGCACCGGGTGCGGAATGCACGGCGCTCGGTCGCTGCCAGGCCAGGCTAGTGGACCCAGCCGTCCGTCGCGTCCTGGCCCGCGCGAGCTTCGCCGGGCCAGGATCCCGGGTCAAGGCAGAGCTTCCGCTCCCGTTCTCGTTGGACAAACTGCTCCAGACCTGGATCGAGGTGGTCGAGGGGGAAGACCGGCCGGTCCGCAGCGCCAAGGGGCACCGAATACGGCGGGCCCTGCGCTGGGCGGATGCGGCGCTTCGGGCCGAACGTGGCCCGGTCGGCCTCGCGCCGCAGGCTGCTGGTGAGGACTGGGCGGCGCTCGCCGCCGCCGCCTGGGATCGGTGCCGCTGCGACTGGGAGTCGGCCGGTGACACCGACCGGGCCTTCCTCGCCGTCCGGCGGCTGGCCACTCTTGACCCCAGGACCTGCCTCCGGGAAGCGCCCTCCACCACGGCGGCCAGGCTCGCCAGCCGGGCGCCCCTGGCGGAGCCGTCCTACCTGGCCGAGCTCCTCGGCGGGTGAACAACGCGAACTAGAGCCGCCGGGCCAGCGAGAATGCTGGCCCGGCGGCTCGCGCTGGCGGGGACCCAAGACGGGCCGGGCCGTCGTCAGGATCCGCCTGACGACTTCTCTATGACGACGGTCACCCGGCGGTTGAGGCCCGAGCTTCCCGGCGCGATCAGATCGCTGGCTCCATGCCCCACGATGATGAGGGAGGATTCCGCGACTCCCTGTGATTCGAAAAAAGCTGCGACTGCGGCGGCTCTCTCATAGGAAAGCAAGTAGTTGGTTCCGGCCGTGCCCGGCGTCGAGGCATAACCGTTGATCACCACCGTCACTCCGGCCCCGCGCAGCTGCGGGAGGAGCTGCGTGAGCGTGCGGACGTCACTCGGCGACAGTGTCGCGCTCTCGTTGGCGAACAGCACGGGCGGCGAGACCGATTCGGTCATCCCGTTCTGGCTGAGGCCGGCCGAGACGAGCGCGGCGACCTGCGCGGCGGTAACTTCCGGGCCCAGGACGGCAGCCTGGGCCGCACCGGCGCCCAGCAATTCCGCCTGGGCCGCGCTGGCCGCGGCCGCGGTCGGCAGGAAGGAGGTGATGACGATGACCTTGTCCCCGGCGAGCTCGCCGGCCGGTAGCGTGCCGCTCAGGTCGTCGCAGTACAGGACGATCACCCGTCGGCTGCCGAAGACGTTGCCGTTCTGAAGCTCCAGACCCGCCAGGGCGCTGGCCGCGGCGGCGCTCTCGGCGGCCAGGCTGCCTGCGCCGCCCGGAGGATCGGCCAGCTTGCTTACCTTGCCCGCGATCCCGAGGCCACGCAGCCACGCTGTTACCGCGGCGCGGGTTTGGGTGACGTCGGCCTGCCTGGCCGCGGCGAGCTCGCCGCGCCAGTGCTTGACCCGCTCGGTGTAGAGAGCCCATTGGTAGGAGGTCTCGCCGCCGCCGGGAGCGACCGGCTCGCCCGGGACGACGATCTTCGGCGGGGCAGGGGAGCCTGCGGCGACGACCGTCTCGGGCGGCGTACCCGCCTGCAGGATCGTGATGTCCTCGCTCGGCCGGGCCGTAGCGGCAACCAGGCCAGACAAGCCCGGGCCGGAGGCCGGGCCGTTCATCACGGTCAGCAAGACCGAGGGAGCTACGTCTTGCGTGATCGTGACCGGGGGGCCGGTCGAGGGCGTACCTGCCGGACTACCCACGTTCACCAGGCCGCAGCCGGCCAGGACGACGGCCACGACCGCCGCGCCGCCCATCCAAGCGCCCCGATGGATGATCTTCCCCACGTGTCTTCCTCCTTCGCGTGGTCCTGCGGCGATGCCGCAGGACTTCGTTCGCTAAAAGAAGAGAGCACGGGTCGCGGCGGGCCTGACATCTCGCTCGCCGCTGTCAGGTGACGGGAACTGACGCCTCTTCTTTAGCAAGGCCGGACGCGAGGAAGGGGCGAACGATAGTGCTGCCTCCTCACCCGCGAACGCCGTCACAGATCATCGGCGAGCTGCTGGCCGGCCATCCGGAGGCGGCGAGCCTGCAAGCAGAGGCCAGCCACTGCCAGGCGCTGGCGGGTAGCTCCGCGGCTAACGTCGGCCAGGCCTTCACCGCCGCCCAGGCGGCCCGGCTCAGCTACGAAGAACTCCGGCACCGGCTCGACCCGCGCCGCCGCCGGACGATCCATTTCGGCGCGGGGCTGACCCTGCTCATCGTGCTGGGCGCTGGGCTGACGATGCTCAACGTCATCGAGCTGAGCGCGCTGTTCGGCGGGATAAGGTCTGTTCTCCCCGCCCTCGCGGCCACCGCGGTCTGGCTCACGGGGGCCTGGCTGGCCGCCCTCGCCAGCCGCGAACGGCGCCGGACCCTGGTCCTCGCCACCATCGGCGGGGCCATCCTGCTGGGTCTGCTGCTCGCGACCCTGCACGGTTTCGAGCCGCGTCCCGGCTGGCCGGCGCTCAGGGATCAGGCCCGCGGGAGTCCGGTTTTCGGCGTCCTCGCCGGTGCCTTCATGCTGGTGCTCGGGGTCGGCGCCGCCGTGCTTATCGCCCACATGGAGTCCGCTTCCGTTTTCCTGGCCAGCCGGCGCTGGCATCGGGCTCGTGCCGCCTACCAGGCGGCGGTGCAGACCGAGCACGAAGACGTCGAGGCGGCAGCGGTAGCCGAACAGGCCTGGCTTGGCCTGGTCAGGACCCGGGCGAGCATCACCGTGGGTGACGAAGAGCATCTCGTGCACGAAACCGTGGCACTTGCCGCGGCTCTCCTGGAAAGCGGCCGACCGCAACTCCCTGCGTCTTAGGCGTGTCGTCTAGGCGGTGTGAACTAGGCCGTGCCGGCCTCGGGCCAGGGCGAAGTCCCTGGCAGCATGTCGGTGTGCGCTGTCTCGAGGGAGGCGGCAGGGTTCACGATGACGGCCCCGAGTTGCCTGGTGAAGGCCCGGATGGTCGCCTCGGCGACGCGATGCATGATCGCCCGGTCCAGTCCGGCGCCCAGGCTGCCCAGCGGCGGCCGGTAGGTTCCGGACACCGCTAGCACGGTGGCCTCTTCCCCGGCCCGGGTGAGCGTGATGTCGGCGTCCAGGACCGGGAAGAGCGCGCCTGCCGTCCCGTTGGCTTCCCAGCGCAGCGCCCAGACGGCCGAATCCTCGCGGGTCACCAGGTGGCGGACCTGCACGTTGACGAGCTTGGACACGCCCACTGCACCCCGCGAGCCGGCCTGGGCCTGGTCAGCGCCCCATTCCTGGGCGTTCTCTGAGGCGCGGCGCAGCAGGCCGCCGTGAGCCAGGTTCGCCAGCCTGGCCTGGGCGGCGTTGAAGCTGACCTCCAGCGGTAGCTCAGCGCCGATGAACATACCGCCCAGTGAACCAGAATAAAGGTGCGAAGACATAGGACTAAGGTCCTCACCGCCCAGGCAGAAGGCCGTATCCCGGCCGGCTGTGAACCCGACCGGCCCGTCAAGATCTTTCTGCCGAACGGACCGCCTGCGTGCCCCGGCACCCGTACCAGCGCTTGCCCAATCTGGCCGGGCCGGGCCGGGTGTCGCGCTTGACCTGGTTTATCGTTGCGGCAGAGTATGAGCATGGAGCGGCAGGAGCGTTCCGAGGGGCATCGTCGGGCCATGGACGACATAGACACGGATGAGTGGCCCGAGCGGGACCGCGGGGCCGGCGAGGCGTTTGATCTTGACGCGTCGAAGCTGCTGCGTCCGCTGGTGCGGCAGGGAACCGTCCGCCGTTCGGTGTTGCTCGACCAGCTCGCCAACGGCGATGCCCGCCGGCTCGTCTCGGTCGCCGCGCCGGCCGGCTATGGGAAGACCACGTTGTTGTCGCAGTGGGCTGCGCGCAGTGGCCAGGCTTTTGCCTGGGTGTCGGCGGGGGAGCCGGACAACGATCCGAAGGTCCTGCTGACCTACCTGGCAGAGGCGCTCGATGCGGTGGAGCCCATCGGCGGGCGGGTCTTCGACGCGCTCACCTCTGGGGGAAGCTCGGTGCTGGGCGCGGTCGTCCCCCGGCTCGGTTCGGCCTTCTCGCTGATGACCAGGCCCGTGGTGCTCGTCGTGGATGACGTGCACGTGCTGCGTAACCAGGAGTGCCGCGCCGCCCTGTCGGTACTAGCCGATCATGTGCCGGCCGGCTCACGGCTGGTACTGGCCGGCCGGACCGAACCGCCGTTGCGCATCGCGCGACTCCGGGCCGAGGGCCGGATTCTGGAGATCGGCCCCGGTGAGCTCTCGCTCACCCAGGCCGAGGCATCATCCCTGCTGCGTAACGCCGGCATCGCGCTGGGCGCTCGCGACGTGGCGGAACTCCATCAGCGGACTGAGGGCTGGCCGGCCGGGCTGTACCTCGCGGCGCTGTACCTGCGGGAGGGCGGCCCCGTCGCGAGCGCGGCGGTCTCCTTCGGCGGTGCCGACCGGCTGGTGAGCCAGTACATGGAGTCGGAGTTCCTGGCC
>Ga0208696_1001845_pt1 | contig 12025 bp, 14 predicted proteins | sample Sb_taG_9_FD_187711 | JGI IMG/M metagenome (GOLD analysis project Ga0208696, IMG submission 187711) | Peat soil microbial communities from Weissenstadt, Germany - Sb_50d_b_LC metaG (SPAdes) (version 2) | ecosystem: Environmental > Terrestrial > Soil > Wetlands > Peat | place: Germany...
AGAGCGGCCGCGGAGTTCAGCAGAACTACATCGCGGCGTGCGGACTTCTTTCCACTCAATACTTCCCTGACAATAGCTGCATTGTCGGCCGCATCGCCACCGGAAATCTCTTCGAGCGTCGCTGGCTTCATGCCGAACTCCCCGGGATCAACCTCATATGTCCGCACCGATCCATCGCGAACTTCGGCGATACGCGTCGGTCCGGTGATGGTGATCTCGTCAAGTCCATCAAGGCCATGCACCACCAACGCCCGATGCAAACCCAGCATACTCAGCGCTTCGGCGAGCCTCTCGACCATGTCAAGCGCATACACACCTACAACTTGTCCCGATGCGTGCGCGGGATTCGTAAGCGGACCGAGCAGATTGAACATGGTGCGCAGCCTCAACTCCCGCCGCACCTTCTGTACTTGCTTCATGGAGGAGTGCAGATCGGGTGCATATAGAAAACAGATTCCGATTTCCCGCAGGCACTGCGCGGATTGTTCGGGAGACAACTGGATGTTCACGCCCAGGGCCTCCATCACATCCGCCGAGCCGCACTTCGAGCTGATGCTGCGATTGCCGTGTTTCGCAACACGAACACCCGCGCCTGCAGTCACAAACGCTGTTGCGGTTGAGATATTAAAAGTTCCGCTGGCATCGCCGCCGGTGCCGCTGGTATCAACAAGAGACGACTCGACCAGCGCGTCGCGACCTGTGCCGCTCAAGTCGAGAGCGCCGGATCCCGATGCTTCCGCTGCGGCAAGCGAGATGGGCAGGGGCGTCGCTGCGGCGCGGATCGCTTCTGCGAAGCCGACGATCTCTTGAACGGTTTCGCCCTTCATGCGCAAGGCAACGAGCAGCGCCGCGATCTGCGCGTCGGTGCACTTTCCCGCGAGCACCTCGCCCATCACTACGCAAGCTTCCGCCCGCGCCAGCGATTCGCCGTGATGAGTGACGCGATGGAGGGCGTCGAGGATCATGCATTCGGAATTGTAAGGGATAACCGTTATTCTCAAGCAGAGCGCATCAAGGAAACTACGCCCTCGCCGCCGGTCCCTTCAGTCTGGGCAGAAAGTATTCACGCCAGGAATCCGGTAGTGCGGTCGTGGCAATCGCCTTCTGCAATAGTTCGCGATTGTATCTGTCGTGGACGAAGAGCCGGTTCATTTCAGCGATCGTAACGCCTTCCGGATTCCGGGAAATAGGCTCGAAGGAGTCTCCCTCCCCAACCTCACCTTCCTGCTCCACTGAGAAATAAAACCCGCTGCGTCCACTGAGGAGAAACCGTTCTATCATGTCATCCCGTTGAAACTTAGCGGCCAGCTTATAACAAGGCATGCGCGGCTGACGAACCATCACAGTAGCTGAGCCGATTCGAAGGCGGTCGCCGACGTGAAGTTTGTCCTCGTTGAGGCCTTCACTGAGACCCTCCGTCGTGAAGTTCTCGCCGAACGTCCCCCATGGCAATTCCATCCCAGGCAGTTCGTGCCGCCAATACTCGTAATGTTCGGATGGGTATGCGTACACCGCTTTGTAAGGACCGCCGTGAACGGTGAGATCCGCTTGCTGATCGCCTTCCAGGTTCAAGGTTCGCAGCATGATCCGCCCGGACACCGACTTCTTGAAAATTCCGGTGTTGATGGTCGCTCCTTTATAAACTGTGAGGCGCGGTCGCGCGACGTTGAGCGAGATTATTTTCACGTTTGAGTCTTCGCTTTCTCGCGAATCTGATCGGGTCCCTTCTCCGCGACTGTTCCGCTTTGGACTTAGATGTACAGTCGATTGGAAGGACGCGGAACAGTGGTTTGCTCAAATCCACGGGGCTTCTATAAAATTGAGGGTTTGCTGCCTCAGTCGAAAGCCGCAAGCAGATTCCTTCCGATTCGTAGCGACGAGCGTCATTATGAAAATCCATGAGTACCAGGCCAAGGGAATTCTTAAGAAGTATGGTGTGACGGTGCCACGCGGAATAATGGCGACTTCTCAGGAAGAAGCCGACGCCGCGGCAAAAGAATTGTTCAGCGCAGGCGCAACCGGCGTGGTCGTCAAGGCGCAGATTCATGCGGGTGGACGCGGCAAGGGCGGAGGCGTAAAGATCGCCAAGTCCGTCGGAGAGGCGGCGGAACTTGCCGGCCGGATGCTGGGCATGAAGTTGATCACTCATCAAACTGGCCCCGAAGGGCGCACGGTTCGGCGCCTGCTGATCGAAGAAACTCTGCCCATCGAAAAGGAATTGTATCTGGGCATATTGGTGGATCGCGCAGAGGGCAAGCCGGTGTTCATGGCCTCGGCCGCGGGTGGAATGGAAATCGAGCAAGTCGCGGCGGAAAATCCCGACGCTATTTTGAAGCAGCACATCGATCCCGGCATGGGACTTGAAGCATTTCAGGCGCGCAAAATGGCTTTCAAGCTTGGACTTAGCGCCAGGCAGATCAATCCCGCGGTGCAATTTCTCTCGAACCTGTACAGGGCGTTTCTCGATACGGATGCATCGCTCGTCGAGATCAACCCGTTCATCACCACCACCGATGGCCGGCTATTCGCGCTCGATGCGAAACTGACCTTCGACGACAATGCGCTCTTTCGCCATCCTGATATTCGAGAATTGCGTGACATTACCGAAGAAGATCCACTGGAGGTCGAGGCTTCGAAATACAGCCTGAACTACATCAAGCTCGAGGGCAGCGTCGGATGTATGGTGAACGGCGCGGGGCTGGCGATGGCGACGATGGATATCATCAAGTACGCGGGCGGCATGCCCGCGAACTTCCTCGACGTGGGGGGAGGCGCAAATGCCGAGCAGGTCGCACACGCCTTCGAAATTCTGCTCAGCGACAAAAGCGTGCGAGCGGTGCTGATCAATATCTTTGGTGGCATTCTGCGCGTGGATACTCTGGCCACTGGCGTGGTGGAAGCCGCGAAGAAAACTAACATCAAGCTTCCCGTGGTGTTGCGACTCGAGGGTACCAACGTGGACGAAGGCAAAAAGATCCTGATGGAATCCGGATTCAACTTCGTGGTGTGCGACACCATGAAAGATGCAGCCGATAAAGTTGTGGCTGCGGCGCGATGACTTTCAACACCGCTGTCATCCCGGTCGAAGCGAGGAACCTTGGTGTTCGTCGGCGGTGACACCACTGCAGGCAAACACCAAGATTCCTCGCTTAGCTCGGAATGACAAGGAAACAAATGCAGTGAGGAATTATTTTATGGCAATCCTGGTTGATAAGAACACGCGACTGATCGTGCAGGGCCTCACGGGACGCGAAGGCACCTTCCATGCCAAGGCTTGCGCGGCTTATGGGACGCAGGTTGTGGGCGGAGTGACGCCCGGCAAGGGCGGTACCACTCACGAAGGCTGGCCCATTTTCAACACCATGCAGGAAGCGGTCGAAAAAACCGGCGCCGACACAACGGTGATCTTTGTTCCTCCTCCATTCGCGGCCGACGCAATTATGGAAGCGGCCGATGCCGAGCTTGATCTCATCGTGTGCATCACCGAGGGCATTCCCACGCTCGACATGGTCAAAGCCTGGGAGTTCCTGCAGAACCGTCGCTCCCGCCTGATCGGTCCAAACTGCCCCGGAATTATCTCGCCAGGAAAGTGCAAGATCGGAATTATGCCCGGGTCGATCCACAAGGAAGGCTCGATTGGTATTGTCTCGCGCTCAGGAACGCTGACTTATGAGGCCGTGCATCAACTTACGCAGCGCGGCATTGGGCAATCGACGGCCATCGGCATCGGCGGAGATCCGATTATCGGAACCGAATTTCTGGACGCGCTTGACCTGTTCAATCGCGATCCTGAGACCGAAGCTGTAATCATGATTGGTGAAATCGGCGGCGACGCTGAGGAGACTGCGGCAGAATTTGTGAAGACAAAAATGAAGAAGCCGGTCGTCGGCTTCATCGCCGGACAAACTGCTCCTCCGGGGCGTCGCATGGGACATGCCGGAGCGATCATCTCTGGTGGAAAAGGAACGGCTGCGGAAAAGATCAAAGCCATGGAAGCCGCCGGCATCCGTGTGGCAAAATCTCCAGCGGCCATCGGGGAGACGCTAGTGGCGGCTCTGGGAGTGAAGGTTTAGTAGTAACGAGGACCAAGTACCTGGTAGCCGATAAAGACGACCGAGCCAACGACTAAGGACTAATTAACGACCAACTATGAAGACTCTGCAACGCACTCTTACCATCGTGAAACCTGACGCCGTCGCCAAGAATGCAGTCGGCGACATCATCGAACAATTCGAAAAGAATGGCTTCCGCATCCTCGCCATGAAGATGCTGGAAATCTCCAAGTATCAGGCCGAGCAATTTTACGCGGTGCATGCGAGCCGGCCATTCTATAACTCGCTCACTGATTTCATGTCGAGCGGACCGATCGTCACGCTCGCCCTGGAAAAAGAAAATGCCATTGCGGACCTGCGTAAGCTCATGGGCGCCACCAACCCAGCTAATGCGGAGGAGGGCACAATCCGCAAGAAATGGGCCTCGAGCATCGAGCACAATGCCATTCATGGCTCCGATGCCGAGGATACAGCACGCTTCGAGTTGAGTTTCTTCTTTGCGGGCTACGAACTGGCGAAGTGACGGCACTTTGCGGGCCCGTTCGACAACCTCGCTCTGGCTCGGTCGCTCAGGGCAGGCTAAGAATGAGTGAAGCGGAAGCCCGCAGACGTCATCCCTTCGGCAGGCTCAGGGCAGGCTCTGAACCAAGTGAAGGATCTCGTCGCACCTGATGTCTAGACGTACAAGGGAACAAGCTACCCCATAGCCTCGTACAAGTGACCTTCTACTCGGTCCGCTACCTTGGGTAACTCCTTGCGGGCATACTGCAAAAAATGCGGCGAGGTACGATGGGCTTCGAGTGCGGCGTCGTCTTTGTACTGCTCGTAGATAAAGAAGCGCCGCGGCTCGGTTTTGTGCCGGTGCACCTGATACATAAGGCAGCCGGCCTCTTTGCGGGATTCTTCGGTGAGCTTCACAAAAATTGGGGCAACATCTGCGTCATGCCCCGCCTTCGCCTTCCACGTCACTGCCAAAACCACCATCTTGCACTCCTTACGCAGTCTCCATGCCTGCGATGTGGGAACTCATTCTAGACTTTTGGGGATGAAATTGTCTTCATTTCATTTTCGAATGCGTTGGTGAGGACTATTTGATCCCGCTCCGGACCCGTGGAAACCATGCCGGCCTTCGCTCCAGTTTCTTTTTCCACGAACGCCAAGTATTCGCGCGCTGGCTTGGGTAATAGCTCAAACTTAGTAATCCCCTGCGTGGAGGTCTGCCAGCCTGGCATCTTCTTGTAAACACATTCAATTTTTTCGTAGCCGCTGGCTTGTGCTGGAATCTCGACAGTTTTCCTGCCGTCGATTTTGTAGCCCACGCAGACCGGAATCTCCGACAGCTCATCGAGCACATCCAGTTTCGTTACCACCAGCCAGGAAATACCGTTAATCATGGCAGCGTAGCGCAACAGAGGCAAGTCGAGCCAACCGGTGCGCCGCGGACGCCCTGTAACGGCGCCAAACTCGTTGCCGCGCTTACGGAGTTGCTCGCCTGACTCGCCCTTCTCCTCGGTGGGAAATGGACCTTCGCCGACGCGCGTGCAGTATGCCTTGGTCAATCCAATCACCGAGTCGATCGCATTGGGAGCGACGCCCGTGCCGGTCGCGGCGCCTCCTGACGTCGCGCTCGACGAAGTCACAAAAGGATAGGTGCCATGGTCGATGTCGAGCATCGTGCCCTGCGCGCCTTCAAACAGAATGGCCTCACCGCCCGCCAGCGCCTGGTTCAGCAGTAACGCCGTGTCGCATACGAAAGGCGAGATTTTATCGGCCGCCGCAGCGTATTCCGCATACATTTTGTCGGCGTCAAGCGGTTCGGAGTTAAACAGTGCATGCGCAATCATGTTCTTCTCGCGCACCGCGTTTTCAATGTGCTTCCTCAGCAGTTGCAGATCGAGGAGATCGGCAACGCGCAGACCGCGTCGGCCCATCTTGTCTTCATATGCAGGGCCGATTCCGCGGGAGGTGGTGCCAATTTTTACGCGGCCGGGGGCGTTCTCCGCTGCCAGCTCGATCATGCGATGGTAAGGAAGAATTACTTGGGCGCGGTTGGACACAAAAAGATTGCCGTCGACTCTGACGCCCGCTTCGCGAAGCCCTCCCACTTCTTTCAGAAAGGCCATGGGGTCGAGAACAACGCCGTTGCCGACCACGCTGCGGCAACCCGCTCGTAGTACTCCGCAGGGAACCAGTTGCAAAACAAATTTTTTGCCGTTGATGATGACCGTGTGTCCGGCATTGTGGCCGCCGGCGTAGCGGGCGACAACAGAGAAACTCTCCGACAGAACGTCGACAATTTTCCCTTTGCCCTCGTCGCCCCACTGGGCACCGACAATTACCGCGGTCTTGCCTCGCTTCAATGCCAACTCCGTCACATGGATTTCGCAGGCGCATCACTGCGCCGCGCGTGGCTCTCCACATCAGGGTCGCACACGCCTTGCCGCGGCAAAACTCTTATAACTCGCTGGGATGAAAAGCGGAGAAGATGTGTACAACGCATCTTATCGTGCCCACGCGACAGATGGCAACGCAAAGCCGGTGACCCGCGCAAGGATCACGGCGCGAGAGCATAAATCAGGCGCCAGACCTTTCCCATTGGACAAACGAAACCAAACGCCGGGAGTAGGTAGCTATTGAAAATGCCATCCAAACCCGCGCTTCACTCTTGCAAGAGCCAACCTGAATCAGCGTTTCGGTGTCTGTTTATTGAGCAATTTGGCGATCGCGGCTTCGGGATCGCCTTTGATGACAAGCCGCTCTTCGACGGGGCCGCGTTTACGTTTCAGTTTCTTTGGGTTCCGTTTTCTTGTCATGCGGTTGTACAATTATCTACGAGATTTCCTGCTGTGGCTAGTAAGGTGCCCCAGCCGGGGATTGGACCCGGACGCCCGGAATGGGCACGCGATTGCAAATCGCGCCTGTCTGCCAGTTCCAGCACTGGGGCACGTAACAAAGCGCTGAATGCAGGAGCGGTGACGCCACGCAAGGTTTCTCCCGCTCCTGCTTTGTTCGGGCCGTTCAGTGCGGCCCCAGGTCCCTCCTCATTCTGTGTCCCCCTTTCCACTCTTACCTTTGGCAAATGTGCGAAGCACATTCACAACCGCGCCAAACAAATCAACTTGATCTGGCGTGAGGTCCAAAGGAAACTGAATGAAGGCGTGAGGCAATCCCGGCACGGGCATTCGATCAAAGCCCTTGGGAACCGCGTGTTCAGTGCCAGATTGCGGCAGCGTGAACTTAGTCGTTCCTCGCTGATCTGTTTTCTTCGGACCATTGCGGGGGGCACGCGGCTTTGGTTTGGTGATGTGTGGCGAGACCTTAAAGCCGATCTCTTGGAGTGCCTTGATATAGAAGCGAATGGTCTTGGTCAGCATCTGACCCTGCGGAACGCCGTAATCTCGGAACGCCTTCTCAAGTTGTGCAGCGGTTCCAGACTCCACATCCAGATCGCCAACGACGGGGTCATACTTGGCGAGCGCATCCAGCATAAGGCTGTGGAATTGGCTTGGGTCTTTGGCGGCGGATACGAGTTTCCGATAGCTCTCAGTCGCTCGCCGCTCATCATCTACAAACCCGAGAAACCGGAGGCCAGAAATAAGCGCTCCGTGATCGGCACCGGAAAGATTGTCCAGAACGCGGCGATCAAGTGGCCCAGTCGGCACGGTGGATTCGGCCAGTGTGTCGATTGCCGACTTGAAAACGCCATACGACATATAGGGAGGAGAGATTTTGGATTGATCAGGTGGCATCTTTACGCTCCTGCTGCTAACAATGGCAACTTTACGCTCATGGAGGATTGTAATGCAACTGGAAAATGCTAGCACTGTAAGGCCCGAAGTAATTGTACGGGCGTGGGGAGATGAGCCCGTTCGATTGTTTCTCCATCGCATTGAAAAAAATAGGTGTTTCGTTGGCATTGAACGCGCGGCTAAACCAATAGGGTTGCCTTTTGGGGAGGTCTTCGTATTCGATGTGGATAGATTTTCTGCCCTATGCACAGCTTTTAAACAGGGAGATGCAAGTAAACTTGGCGAACTTTGGGCGAACATCCAAGTGGACGATTTTGCTTGCAACAAGTATCAAGATATGATAACGTGTCTACATGATCAAGAACACATCACCGATCCTGAAGGCGCTTCGTGCGGCAACTCTCAATGAAACTGCTGCCGTTGAATTCTTAGAGCGTCAGCGATGGTCAGACACTCCAGCGTGTCCACTTTGTGGTGACGTGAGTGTGTACGCAATGATGAGCGGCGAACAACGGAACAAAGATTATCGGTGGCGCTGCCGAGGTTGCCAGAAGATGTTTACGGTTCGCACCGGCACGCCTTTCGAGGAAACGCGGCTTCCGTTACGGGTTTGGGTCTACGCGATCTGGAAAGCATGTAGCAGCAAGAAAGGAATCTCGGCGCTACAACTGTCGCGAGAAATGGAAATCACACACAAGAGCGCGCTGTTCATTCTTCGCCGCATTCGTCATGGTCTCGGTGAGCAGGACCAACCAAAATTCAGCAACACGACAATCGAAGTCGATGAAGTTTTTATCGGCGGAAAGCCGCGCTATAAGGGAACCGCAGACAATCGCACGGTGCCAGACAAAACGCCTGTTGTGGGAATCGTAGAGCGGGACGGAGATGTGCGATTCAGAATGATGGAGCGCATCACCGCCGAAAACATCGGCCAATTCGTTGCAGAAAACGCGGATTTAACCTGCCGCATTATGACTGACGATTTCAAGTCTTACACGAAATTAGGGAAGCGATTTCAGGGCGGACACTTCACTACCAAACATACGGCAGGGCAGTACGCTATCGCGGGCACAGACATACACTCGAATACGATTGAGGGCGTATTCTCTCTCATCCGACGCGGAGTGATGGGAACGTTTCACAGCGTCAGCCGCAAGCATCTGCCGAACTACCTGAATGAGTTTCAGTTCCGATGGAACACGCGCAAGATGAATGACGGGCAGCGCGTAACGGCTGCAATCAAACAGATCGACGGTAAGCGACTGCAATATCGGGAGTCAGTCGAGAATCCGCCGTATCTTCCGAAACCCAAGCCGACTGGAGAAGCGGATGCCGAACAGATGGAGGCACCGTTCTAGTGTCCTAATAGTGCGTTGATCCCCTGTACCTCACGGTGGCGTTCCCATTCCGGAAGATAGCAATCGAACTGGATTCTTCTTGGTTCCGTACACCGTCAGCGTTACTAGTTGCTCCGCTCCAAGATTCGGAGCAGAGATGCATTTAGTAAAAGTATTGCCAATTTTACCTGGGCCGCCTGCTCCCATAGCCCATCCGCCGGGAATGGAAATGTTCCCTTCCTTGAAATCGTCGCTATTAAATTTCGCAGTGGCGCAAAATGGAGCATCCAAGCGATAGTTGCAGTGAGTAGCAACGATAGTGCTGTTGAAGGAATCCTCAGTCACCGGGCCACCAATAATCTCATGCGCCCAACATTGATGCGGTTTCTCCAGTGCAGTCTTTTGCGGCTGAGGCGGGGGACAGCTCGAACATGCTGGACAGGTCGGACACACAGGCTTTGGCGCATTCGCTAGCGCTACCAATGATTCATGATCCTTGTAGATCAATCCGGGAATTTGCCATAGAATCAAGACTGCCCAGCAGAATATAACGCCGCAAATAGCTCCAGCCCACGGTGTCCAAGACTTTAGAGCCGCTACAAAGGAAGCCACTGTTCGGCCTCCTTTCCACCATTCAAACAACACCGTAAAGCCGTATCCAGCAACCAGTCCACAAATTCCGATAACCAAGATTCCGACGACTGTTGATCCTCCCATAGGCACTGCCCGCAACGCCGCCCTTTTGAGAAGATCGATGAAGTAAAACCACATCGCTCACACCTCCGCCATACACACCTAGAGCGTTGACTTCTTTGGCGAGGTGCTGCCATACTGGCTTTGGATGCGCAGCACCCCAAAGCCCAGCTACGAACTGGGCTTGTTGTATTTTAGGGGTGTACAAACGACACAAACAGCGGCAGGAATCTAGATAGCCAGCGGTGCTAGAATGCCATTTTCAACAGATACCTACTCCCGCCAAACGCTATAAAAAGAAATACGAAATAAAAGTCCTCGCTGGCTTCCGCCCGCGATAAAGCCGACGGGGGGTAAGCAAACTCGATTGCTGAACGAAGAACGACGCCGCGCCATTTTGGAAATCTTGAGCCGCCAGGGACGGGTCCTGGTCGCGGAACTCTCACGACATTTCCAGACTTCTCAAGTTACGATCCGCAAAGATCTCGAGATTCTGCACGCTCACGGGCAGGTCCACCGCACCCACGGCGGGGCTCTGCCGGCCCGCGAAAGCGTTTTGGAGGATCCAACTCTGCGGGAAAAAGAGAAACTGCATCGGCAGGAGAAACTGCGGATTGCGGAGGCCGCGGCCAGCAAGGTGATGGAGGGTCAAGTCGTAATTTTGGACTCCGGCACCACCACGACTGCGATCGCCCGCGCCTTGCGCGAATTTCGCAGCCTGACCGTGGTAACGAATGCGGTCAACATCGCGGCGGAATTGACCGGGACTGCGGTCGAAGTGATTCTTACGGGTGGCACGCTGCGCAAGAATTCATTCTCGCTGGTCGGCCCTATTGCGGAGGAAACCTTGCGCCGCCTGAGCGCTGACCTTCTGTTTCTTGGGGTCGACGGCTTCGATGTGCATCACGGGCTGAGCACTCCCAATCTGCTGGAGGCAAAGGTAAACCGCGTGATGGTCGAGATTTCGAAGCGCACGATCGCGGTTTGCGACTCGAGCAAGTTCGGCCGCCGCAGCCTGTCGCTGATCGCACCCCCGTCATCGCTTCAGGAAGTCATCACCGACCGTGGAATTTCGAAATCCGATTTGCGCAGTTTGAAACAGGCCGCAATCGAGGTCACGATCGTCTGAACAGATTGCATAACAACATAATTTTTCTGAGTCAGTCGGAGAACTGATTTGCAGGAGTCCTGATGCCAGCTTTTGACGTGACCATCGCCGGCGAAATCAATCTTGACTTGATCCTCTACGGACTGCCCGATGAACTTCCACCCGAGCGCGAACTGCTGGCGGAGGGCATGATGCTGACCCTGGGAGGATCCTCCGCGATCATGGCGCACAATCTTTCTTCCTTAGGCAGCCGCGTGGGATTTCAGTCGCGCATCGGCGACGACGAGCTGGGCTCAGGCGCTCTGCTGACGCTGCAAGAAAGTGGCGTGGATATTTCGCAGGTACGTCGCGTTCCCGGTGCGGTGAAGACTGGGCTTACCGTCATTTTGCAGCGCGAGGCCTGGCGCAACATGGTGACTTATTCCGGAACGATTGCTGAGCTGATGTGGGACGATCTTGATTTGGACTACCTTGCCAATTCGCGCCACTTTCACCTCTCCTCTTTTTATCTACAGCGCGGGCTGCGGCCACGAGTGCCGGAGCTTATTCGCAAAATGAAAGAGGCCGGTCTCACCACATCACTCGATACCAATGACGACCCCGACGACGGATGGAAAGGGGGGCTGGAGGACGTGCTGCAGTATGTCGACGTATTTCTGCCGAACGAGCGGGAGGTCCAGAAAGCCGCGGGAGTCGCCGATGTCGAAGAGGCCGTGAAAAAGCTGGCGGCGATTGTCCCCTTGGTCGTCGTGAAACTGGGCCGCCAGGGCGCGATCGCGCAGCGCGGCGCAGAGCGTTTCGCATGCCCATCGATCTCAGTCGACGCCGTCGACGCGGTTGGGGCTGGAGACAGTTTCGATGCGGGGTTTCTGCATCAGTATGTGCGGGGCGCGGATTTGACCGCATGCCTTCGCGCCGGCAACATAGCTGGCGCTTTTTCCACCACGCGCGCCGGGGGCACGGAGGCTTTCCGCGACCAAAAATATCGCGACCAATTCTTTCGAGAACATTGAGAGATTCTTTTGGTAGTGGTGCGCCTTGATAAAGATGCGACGCAAACGCGCGATTATTGCGTCGCAAAGAACC
>Ga0208696_1001847_pt1 | contig 12015 bp, 9 predicted proteins | sample Sb_taG_9_FD_187711 | JGI IMG/M metagenome (GOLD analysis project Ga0208696, IMG submission 187711) | Peat soil microbial communities from Weissenstadt, Germany - Sb_50d_b_LC metaG (SPAdes) (version 2) | ecosystem: Environmental > Terrestrial > Soil > Wetlands > Peat | place: Germany: Weissenstadt...
TGGAAGACCTGGTACTGGATCTGCTTCGGCGGCATCATCTTCTTCCTGCTCAGCATCCCGCTGCTGCGCGGCCGGTGGCGGACGCGCGACGCCCGCCAGGACGAGGCCGAGCACGAGGCCAAGGTGCAGGAGGAACTGGCCAAGCTGCGCGCTACCGTCTGACCCTGATGCGGCGGGCATCCTGCGGCAGCAGGATGCCCGCCGCGTGCACCCGGCCGCGCGGGTCGGTGAGCACGCGTATGGTCAGCGCTGCGCCGCGCTGGCCCAGTCGACGTCCTCCCGCAGCCGCCGCTTGAGCAGCTTGCCGCCCGGGTTGCGGGGCAGCGGGGTCGCGCTGACCGCGACGTACTGCGGGATCTTGAAGTCGGCGATGTGCTCGCCGAGGTAGCCGAGCACCGCCGGGACGTCGAGGGAGACACCCGGCATCGGGACGATCACCGCGCCCACCTTCTCGCCCATCATCTCGTCCGGGACGCCCAGGACCGCCGCCTCGTAGACCCCCGGCGCGCCGGCCAGGGCGTTCTCGACCTCGACGCAGTACACGTTCTCGCCGCCGCGGTTGATCATGTCCTTCACCCGGTCCACCAGGTAGACCAGGCCCTCGTCGTCGATCCGGGCCAGGTCACCGGTGTGCAGCCAGCCGCCGACGAACGCCTGGGCGGTGGCCTCGGGCTTGTTCCAGTAGCCGGAGACGACGTTCGGCCCGCGGACGAGCAGTTCGCCGGTGCCGTCGGGGCCTGGCGCGTCGAGGCGGACGTCGCACACCGCGGCCGGGAAGCCCACCGAGTCGGCGTGGGCCACGAACTCGTGCGGCAGGAAGGTGGACACGCTCGAGGTCTCGGTCAGGCCGAACCCGTTGCCGAGCCGCGCCTGCGGAAACGCCTTCGCCAGCCGCGCGACCAGGTCCGGCGCGATCGGCGCCCCGCCGTAGGCGACCGAGCGCACGCCGGAGACGTCCACGGCGGCGAAGGCCGGCTGGCTGATCGCCAGCCAGTAGATGGCCGGCACCGTGATCATGACGTCGATGCGCTCCTGCTCGATGGCGCGCAGGAACGCGCCGACCTCGAAGGCCGGCATGACCACCGCGGTGCCACCGGTGTAGGCGGCCAGCAGGAGCTGGGAGTTGCAGCCGGTCACGTGGAACAGCGGCACCGAGATCAGGGTGCGCAGGGCGTCCCCCTCAAGAGCCCCGGAAAGCGCCCGGCGGCAGGTCTCGGCGTTGGACAGGAAGTTCTCGTGGCTGGTGATGGCACCCTTGGGGAAGCCCGTGGTGCCGCTGGTGTAGAAGATCGCGGCCGGGTGGGCCGGGCCGGCCTCGTCGACCGCGAGCGGATCGCCGTCCGGCAGCGCGGCGCCCGGCGCGAAGACGTACGTCGCGCCGGAGTCGGTCACCACGTACTCGACTTCCTCCTCGGTGAACCGGGTGTTGACCGGCACGACGATGGCATCGGCCAGGACGGCGCCGAAGAAGGCCAGCACCCAGTCGGCGCCGTTGCCCAGCCGGATCGCCACCCGGTCGCCGCGCTGGACGCCGCGGGCGCGCAGCCCGCCCGCCACCCGGGCCGCGCGATCCCACAGCTGCGCGTAGCTCAGCCGGGGGCTCCCGGCATTCTCGGCGATCTCGACGACGGCCTCCGCGGCGCCGTGGGCGTCGACCGACGCGCGCAGCATGTGCACCAGGTTGCGGGGCAGCCCGTCGTAGCGCTTGATGCCGTCAGGCCCGCGGGTGACGCCGGTCATGTCGAAGATGCCGCCGAGATGGCTGTGGTCCGGGGTGCTCACGCCGCACCGCCCTTCGCGGGCGTGAAGTACCGAACGGGGTTTTCCACCAGCATCGTGTCGATCTGCGCCTGGGTGACCCCGGCGCCGAGCAAGGCCGACAGCACGTCGTCGCTGATGTGCTCGTAGTGCCAGTTCGGCGCCGCGGCGGCACGCGCCGCGTCGTGCGCCGCGCCGAAGTAGTCGATGAAGCAGCTGGCATCGTGGGCCAGCACCATGCTCGCGGCGTAGCCGCGCGCGGCCAGGACGGCGATCGTCTTCACCCGTTCGGCACCTGGATTGAACAGATCCAATCCGAAACGGTCCATCCCGAGCAGGACCCCCTGATCGGCAAGCTCGGTGAGGTAGTCGAGGTCGTTGCTGTCGCCCGCATGCCCGATCACGACCTTGCTCAGGTCGACGCCTTCCTCGGTAAAGATGCGCACCGCCGTCCGGCCGCTCTGCTGCGGGCCTGAGGTGTGCACCGTGATGGGCGCGCCGGTCTGCAGGTGCGTGCGGGCGATCGCGCGGGCGATCCGCTCGACGCCGGGAGTCAGCTCGGCCGTCTCCATGGCGCACTTGAGGAAGGCCGCCTTGACGCCGGTGTCGCCGATGCCCTCGGTGATATCGCCGGAGAAGTCGGTGACCATCGGGTCCGGGATGTCGATCAGCAGGCCGGGCCCGCGGTAGGCGTACTGCTGGGGCAGTTCCTCGTAGACGTACAGGCCGGTGGCGACGATGATGTTGACCGGCGTGGCCGCCGCGATCCGCTGGATCCGCGGGATGTAGCGGCCCAGGCCCCAGACGGTGGGGTCGACGATGGTGTGGATGCCCTTGGCGTACAGGGCGTTCAGCTTGGCGATGGCGTCGGCGACCCGCGCCTCCTCGTCCCACCAGGTGCTGCCGTAGTTCTGCACGTGCTCGGTAGAGAGCACGAAGACGTGCTCGTGCATGAGGGTCTGGCCCAGGCTGCCCAGGTCGACCGGGCCTCGTACGCTCTCGACGACGGCCATGAGATCCCCTTTCCGACGACGCTGTCCGGCCGGAGTGTCTCAGCGCCTGTTGGCGGTGTCAACGGCCCAGGGCCTCCCCGGCCACTATGATCGCCGCATGCCTGCGCTCCCCCGGCGTGCGGATCGTCGCGGCGACCACTTCATCGTCTGCGGCGACGGGCCTTTGTCGTTCCGCGTCACGGAGGAGCTGACGTCCCGGTACGGCGAGCGGGTGACGGTGATCCTGCCGTCCCGGCGGCGGAACCACGGCCCCCAGATCAGCGCGCTGGCAGGCGTCCGGGTGCTGGAGCATCCCGAACTGTCCAGCCAGGCGTTCACCGACGCGGACGTCCAGTCGGCGCGGGCGCTGGCCGTCATCTGGCAGGACGACGTCGGCAACCTGCACGCCGGACTGCGCGCCCAGGAACTCAACCCCGGGCTCCGCCTGGTGCTCGCCATCTTCAACGGGCGCCTCGGCGAGCACATCCGCATGTTCTTCCCCGACTGCGCGGTCTTGTCCGGCACGGCGATGTCCGCGCCGTCGTTCGTCGCCGCCGCGCTGGGCGAGCCGGCGGCCAGCCATGTCCGCGTGCAGCGGCGCACGCTCTACGTGGCCAGGGCCGCCGACGTGGCACCAGGCGCGGTGATCTGCGGGCTGGCCACGGCGGCCGATGACCAGGCGTCCCCGCGGCTGCTGCCGCCGGGCGACGGCCCCAATTCGCCCGCCGACCTGGTGCTCGCCGTCGCCGACGGGACGCCGCGCAACCCGCTGACCCGCCGCCGTAATCCGGTCCGGGCCGCGGTCGGCCTGCTCCGCCGGCTGGTCTGGCACAAGTTCGGGCTGCTCTTCACGGCACTGCTCACGGTGATCGGCGTGGGCTTCGTGCTGCTGGCCACGCGGTACTCGATCAGCAACACGGTGTACCTCGGGCTCATGGACCTGACCGGATCCGCGCTCACCAGCCCGGCCGACAGCGGGGCGGAGAAGACCGCGCAGGTCATGCTGACCGTGGACGGCATGGCCTTCATCCCGGTGATCACCGCCATCGTGGTCGGCGCGCGGCTGACCGGCTCGGTGCGCCGGGCGCCGCGGCCCCCCGGCGGCCACGTCATCGTGGTCGGGCTCGGCAACGTCGGCACCAGCGTGACGGGCCAGCTGCACGACCTGGGGTTCGACGTGGTGTGCGTGGACAACAACCCCGGCGCACCGGGGATCCCGATGGCCCGCCAGCTCGGCCTGCCGGTGGTGATCGGCGACGCGTTCCGCGAGGAGACGCTGCGCGCCGCCAGCCTGGACACCTGCCTGGCGCTGGTCTCGGTGACCAGCTCCGACATCGTGAACCTGGAAACCTCGCTGACCGCGCGTGCGCTCCGCGACGACCTGCGCATCGTCCTTCGGCTCACCGACGACGATTTGGCCGAACGGATGCAGAAAACCAGCGGCAACATCATCTCCCGCAGCGTTCCCTACCTGGCCGCCCCGGCCTTCGCCGCCGCGATGCTGGAACATCAGGTGCTGCGGACCATCGCCGTGGGCCGGCACGTGCTGCTCATCGCCGACGTCCGGGCCGGGCCCGGGCTGGCCGGGAACTTCATCGCCGACACCGAGCAGGACGGGCAGGCCCGGGTGCTCGCGCTGCAGGCCGGCGGAGCCGTCGCGCTCGACTGGTCCCCGCACCGCGGCTACCTGCTCGCCGCCGGCGACCGGCTGATCGTCCTGGCCACCAGGAAGGGCCTGGGCCGGTTCCTCTCCGACGCGCTGGCGGATTAGTTTTGCCTGGTTAGCTTGGCCTGGTTAGCTTTGCCTGATTAGTTTTGCTGGCCAAATAATTTGGATGTTGGAACCATATATACTGGCGGAAGGCGGGTTGAGGGAGAGGCCGTGGCGGAGGAAGCGGGCAGCTCGGCGGAAGCGGGTGGTTCGGCGCACTCCGCGCTGTGCCTGCGGCTGATGCAGCTGTTCCCGCGCGTGTCCCGGGGGATGCGGCGGTGGCAGGACCGTTCGGCCCCGCCGACGCCCGCACCGCTGGGACCACGGCACGTGGCCGCGCTCGAGCAGTTGCGCGAAGGCCCGATCACCGTCAGCGAGCTCGCCTCCCGGCTGGGCCTGACCCTGCCCACCGTCAGCGGCGTCCTCGCCGACCTGGACCGGGCCGGGCTGGTGGACCGGCACGCCGACCCCGCGGACCGCCGGCGGACGATCGTCGCGATCGTCCCGGCCCAGAGCGCCCTGGTCGGACAGTGGCTGGACGGCGCGGCCGGCCCGCTCGCCCGGGTCCTGGACAAGCTCGCCCCCAGCGAGCAGGCCGCCTTCCTCAAGGCGATGGACATGCTGGAAACCGAACTGCGCGCCCAGGACACCCCGGGTTAGACCTTGATGAGGTGCCAGGCGCCTTCGATCCCGTTGCCGGTGGCCTGCCCCGGGCCTTGTCCCCGGCGTAGGTGTAGATCGGGTTCTCCGTGGACCAGGACGATGTTCGGTCGTGCGTTCATGTCAGCGGTTCCTTCCCTGGCTAGTTCCCGGCAAGTTCGCGCCGGGCCGCGGCGGCGATGTCGGCGCCGGTGTTGGCGTGGCCGTTGATGCCCCATCCGCCCTCGGGGGACTCGGTGATCAGGACCCAGGTGCGGTCGGTGAGCGTCGCGTCGCGCGCCTGGGCGGCGACGATGTCGGTGAGTTCCCTGACGACGCCCAGCTGCTTGTCGCGGTCGAGCACGCCTACCGGCGTGAGCACCTGCACCCGGACGTAGTTGCTGGCGCCCGCGACATTGGACAGCGAATCGGGGGCCAGGTCGTGAATGAAGGCGGCGGTGTTGTTCTCGAACAGCGCGATCGGCGGCACCTGCTCCCAGCGCATGACCGCCGCGGCCAGCTGCTGAGCCAGATCGTGCTTGTTGCTGAATGTTCCTGTCGCGGCGTAGACGTCGATCATCGGCATGGCGGTCTCCTTAGGTCCGTGGCTTCCCATCGTGACCGCCGGCCGCCTGCCCGGGCATCACGCGTGGCGCGTAGTCCGTCCGCCCCGCGACCACGTGGCCCCCGGCGCATGACCCCGTGGCAGTAGATTTGCCTCGTGGAGGGACTGCTCGGGCGCGGCGGGGAACGCGACCGCCTCGAGGCGATCATCGACGATGCCCGCCGGGGACTGAGCGGCGTCCTGGTGCTCCGGGGCGAGCCAGGCGCAGGCAAGACGGCACTGCTGGATTACGCGCAGGCGGCCGCCGCGGACCTGAAGGTCATCCGGATCGACGGCGTCGAGACCGAGATGGAGCTCAGCTTCGCGGCCCTGCATCAGTTCCTCCGGCCCTGCCTGGGCAACCTGGACGTTCTCCCGGCGCCGCAGCGCACCGCCCTCCGGCTGGCCTTCGGCATGGCGGAAGGCCGGACGCCGGATCGGTTTCTCGTCAGCCTGGCCGCGCTGGGCCTGCTGGCCGCGCAGGCCGCCGGCCAGCCCCTGCTGTGCCTGATCGACGACGCTCACTGCCTGGACCGCGAATCCGCCGACGCCCTCGCGTTCGTGGCGCGCCGCGTGTACGCGGATTCCATCGCGATCATCTTCGCCGCCCGCGAGCCCGCCTCACATCCCGGCGTGCTTGACGGGCTCCCCGAACTCCGGATCGCCGGGCTGGCCGAGGCGGACGCCCGTGAACTGCTCGCCTCCGCCGCCGGGCCTCGGCTGGACCGGCTGGTGGCCGGGCGGATCGTCGCCGAGACGGGCGGCAACCCGCTGGCCCTCATCGAGATCGGCCAGGAACTCGCCGCCGGACAGATCGTCGGCGACGTGCCCCTGCTCGAGCCGGTGCCCGTGGGCCGCCAGCTCGAGCAGCGTTATCTCCGGGAAGTCCGCGGGCTGCCGGCCGATACCCAGTCCCTGCTGCTCGCCGCGGCCGCCGACCCGACCGGTGATCCCCGCCTGCTGTGGCGCTCTGGCAAGGATCTCGGCTTCACGATCGAAGCGGCGGCCGCGGCTGAGGCGCGACAGCTGATCACGATCCGCGACACGGTCCGCTTCCGTCATCCGCTGATCCGCTCCGCGGTCTACTACGGGGCTTCGTTCGCGCAGCGCCAGCGGGTGCACGCCCGCCTCGCCGAAGCCACCAGCCCGGCCGAGCCGGATCAGCGAGCCTGGCACCAGGCCCAGGCGGCCACCGGCCCGGACGAGGCCACGGCCGATGACCTCGAGCGGGCCGGGGAACGGGCGCGTCGCCGCGGCGGCTGGACGATGGCGGCAGCCTTCTTCCACCGCGCGGCCACGCTCAGCCCCAGCCAGGCGGCACGAGCGCGCCGGATGCTCAGCGCGGCGGAGTCGAGCTGCAGTGCCGGGGCGCTCGGCCGGGCCCAGGCCGAGCTCGACGAAGCCACCGCCTACCGCGACGATCGGCGCCACCTCGGCCTGGCCCAGCGGGTTCAGAGCCGCATTCATCATGCGCTCCGCCAGCCGGCCAGGGCGACCTCCGCCCTGCTCGCCGCGGCCAGGAGCCTGGGTCCGGTCGACGTCCGGCTGGCCCGCGACATTCTCGTCGAAGCCATCGTGGAAGCGCAGATCAACGGCCCGCTCGCGCCCCCTGGAGCGACCCGGACCGACGTGGCCCAGGTGGCCCAGGCGCTTCCGCTGCCCGCAGGCACGGCCGCCACGGTCGGCGACCTGCTGCTGGACGCGGATACTACCCTCCAGCTTCGTGGCCTGGACGCGGCCGCGCCGCTGCTCCGGCAGGCGATCGACGCCGTGCGGCACGAAGCCGGCGATCCACCCGAGATGTTCCAGTGGCTCGCCGCCGCCTGCGCGGACGCCACCATCCTGGCTGACGAGCCCCGGCTGCATGAGCTGACCCGGCGGATGGAAGCCGCCGCCAGGGAGCAGGGAGCGATGGTGCCGCTGTCGCTGGCGCTCAGCTACGCCGGGGTATCCGGCCTGCTCGCCGGAGACCTGCCGGAAGCCGAACGGTGCTTCACCGAGATAACCGCCATAGCAGAAGCCCGGGGGCAGCCCTGGGGGGTCGGGTCGCTGATCCTGTCGGCGTGGCGCGGACAGTCCGACCGCGCCTATGCCCTGCTGGACGCGGTGGCGGACGAGGCCGACCGCCAGGGCCAGGGATACCAGCTCGTCTTCGCCGGCTATGCGCGCTGCATCCTCGAGCTCGGGCACGGCCGCTATGACGCCGCCTACGCCAGCTGCCGTGTCGACGACACCTCGCAGATCAAGTTCGTCCTGCCCGACCTCGTCGAGGCGGCCCAGCGCTCCGGCCACCCCGACGCCGCCGACGGTACGGTCCGGCTGCTGGCCGGGCTGGCCACCGGCCAGCCCGGTCCGGTGACGCTCGGTTTCCTCGCCCGGGCCCAGGCCCTCGTGGCCGGCGACGGCGCCGAAGCCGAGGAGCATTACCGGGAGGCCATCAACCAGCATGGCCGCGCCCAAGCCCACCTGGCCCGCAGCCACCTCGTCTACGGCGAGTGGCTGCGCCGGGTCAAGCGCCCGCGGGACGCGCGGCCCAGCCTGCGTACCGCACTGCGGCTCTTCGACGAGATCGGCGCGCAAGGCTTCGCCCGCCGGGCCCGGCTGGAGCTGGCGGCCGCCGGCGAAACCGTGGTCGCTCAGGCCTCCGCCGGGCCCGGTCACGACCTCACCCCGCAGGAAGCACAGGTGGCCCGGCTAGCGGCCGCGGGCGCGACCAACGTGGAGATCGCCGGGCAGCTCTACCTCAGCCCCAACACCGTCGACTACCACCTCCGGAAGGTATTCCGGAAGCTCGATGTCACCTCGCGCCGTCAGCTCGCCCGCGCGCAGCTCGATCTCGTCCCGTAAGGCCCTGCCTACGACAAGCACTGCTCGCAGCGGGCGCGGCCTGCCGGTCAGGCAGGCCGCGCGCCGCCGCGTGCACTACGCGCCCGGACGGAGGGCGCGAGATCAGTAGCCGTAACCGCCCTTGCTGCTGGTCGTGGCCGAGGCCGAGGCGCCAGCGCCCGCCGCGGGGGTGGCGCCCGAGACCGTCATCTCGTACCACAGCCCGCCCGAGGCGTTGAGCCCGTTGCCCTTGGCCTGCCCGGGGGCGCTGTCCCCGGCGTAGGTGTAGAGCGGATGCCCGTCGTAGGTCGCCTGCACTGTGCCGTCTGACCGGGTGATGGTGGCCAGCGTGCCGGTGACGCCGGACCCGGCGGTGGCCGGGCCCTTGACCGGCGGCCAGTAGGTCGCGCAGGATCCGGTGCACTTCGACGTGGTCGAGGTGTCCGGGACGAACCAGTACACGGTGAGGCCGGCAGAATTGGTCAGCACCTGCTGGCTTCCGATGGTCCTAGCGGTCAAGGTGGTCGAGCTCGCGGCGGAAGCCGACGCCGCCGGGCTGCTGCCTGCCGCAGCCGGGGTGCTGCCCGAGGCGGCTGAGCTGCTGCTTGAGCTGCCGCACGCGGATACGGCCAGCGCGAGGGCGGCCAGTCCGGCGGCACCCCATATCTTTCGCATTTCGGTTTTCCCCTTCGCAGTGCAAATGATCTCCCGTTAGAGATCACGTACGGATTGACCTTCCAGTTCAGCTGGTATCGGGCGGCGGCTGGCTGCTGCCGCGGCCCGCGGCCAGCAGGACAGCTCCGACCGTAATAGCCGCGACCAGGCTGGCCACGGCGGCTCGGACCTGATCCGTCACACTGCCTCCTGACTTGGACACGTCCGGAATCAGGAGATGGTTCAGTTAACCAGTGGGAAACCAGCTACCGGACGCCGGGACCGGTCAGGCGATATGGCCGCCGCTGATGAGGCTGCCCACGGTGAACGTCACCGCGACGGCGACCCCGCCCAGGGCGAGCTGGCGCAGGCCCGAACGCAGCAGCGGGCGGCCGGTGAGCCGGCCCACCACCATACCGCCGGCCAGCAGCGCCACCGCGGCCAGGCCCAGGGAAGCGGAAAGGACGGATAGGCCCGCCAGGTACGGCAGCAGCGGGATGAGCGCCCCGGCGGAGAACGCGATCAGCGACGAGACGCCGGCGACGACAGCCGAGGGCAGCTCGAACGGGTCGATGCCGAGTTCCTCGCGGGTATGCACGCGCAGGGCGGTATCGGGGTCCCGGGAGACCGCTTCGGCCATCCTCGTCGCGGTCTCGGGGTCGGCGCCGTAGCCGGCGAACGTGTCCGCCAGCTCCGCCTGCTCGGCGGCCGGGAACCGGGCGTGCATCGTGCGTTCGGTGGCGACCTCGGCGTGCACCAGCTCGTTCTGGTTCGTCACCGACAGGTACTCCCCGGTGCCCATCGAGAACGCCCCGGCCACCAGCGCGGCCACGCCGGTCAGGATCACGGTATGCGCCGCGGCCCCGGCGCCGCCCAGCCCGGCGATCAGCGAGGCGTTGGTCACCAGACCGTCCACGGCACCGAATACCGTCGGCCGCAGCCTGCCCCCGGATACGTCGCGATGCCGGTGCGACCATCCGTCCGCAAGCGCAGCCTGCCGCACAGCGTGAGCCCGCTCGGGCATCTCCTGTCCCACCTGGCGATTATCCTCCACCGCAGGCTGGACCATCCGGCCGCCGGCCGGCCAGGGGGCCGGCCATCTCACTAGCGACCGCACCTCGTCACCTTCTCGGGCCATCTCGCGTCACCTCCCGGGCACCTGGCACGGTGCCGGATCCAGGCTCAGCACGGAGGCAACCATCCTAGTAGCGGACTGCTGCGGTCCGGCAGGCCGGCCAGGGCTCATCCCAGCCTTAGCCGGCGGGCCACGATGTCTTCGGCGATCCCCCAGGATCCGGCCCAGCCGGTCCCCGCGGCTGTCCATCATCCTTCGGCTGCGCCATCGAGCAGGCCCAGTTCGCGGGTACGTTCGAGCACGTCAGCCCGCGTGGATACCGCTAGTTTGCGGTAGATCGCCCGGATGTGGCTGTGCACGGTGTTACGCGATATATACAGCGCATGGCCGATCTCGCGCTCGTTGAGACCGCTCTGCAGCAGCACGAGCACCCGGCGCTCCCGCTGGGTGAGCCCCTGCCCGGGGCGGGCGCCTGGCCGCGAGCTCCGCTTGGCCGCCGTCAGCTGGTCGGCCAGGATCCCCGGATCCGGACAGGATGCGATGACGGAACTCGCTTCTGCGATTACGGCCTGCGCGCGTTCCCGCTGGCCGAGGGCGCGAAGCACCGGTACCTGCCGCAGCAGCGCCATCGCCAGGCTGGTCGGCTGGCCGCCGGACCGCAAGATCGCGGTGGCACGGTCGATGGGCGGCAGCGCCTCTTCGGGCCTGCCGCGCGCGGCCAATGACACCCCGAGGGCCAGCCACCCTTCGCCGCATGTTTCTTCGACGCCCCGCTCCCGGATGACTGCTACGGAATTTTCCGCCAGCCGCCGCTGGTCGTCGATGCGTCCCTGCTCACCCGCGATGAGCGAGCGGCAGGCCAGTGACACCCCGGCTGCCAGCCACCGGTCACCCGCGGGGGCCAGCGTCACCGCTTCGGCGAACCACCGGTCGGCCGCGCCGAACTCGCCGCGCAGGTACCGGCCCATGCCGACCGCCCAGCAGGCCACCGGCCGCCAGGGCGATCCTGGCCCCTCGAGCTCAGCCGCGCGGCAGCCGTACTCCAGCTGGGCGCCGGCGTCTCCCCACGGGAAAGCAGCCCGCAGCGTGGTCAGGCTCGCCTCGGCCGAGCTGAAACCGTCCGGCAGCGGGCCCGTACCGGGCTGGCCCAGCCGTTCCGCCGCCGCGACGGCCCGCGCCGCTTCCTCGCGCCTGGCGGCCCGTGACAGGGCCCACGCTTCTACCAGGAGCAGTCCGATGTCACCGCCGAGGATCCCGCCAGGGAATCGCCCGAGCCAGGCCAGCACGGTGCGGTACCCGCCGTTGTTCACGTAGTTGACCCAGGTTGCTTCGACCAGTCCGGCCGCCGCAGCGTACTCACCGGCTTCGATCGCGTGATGGATCGCCTCTTCTGCGGTCCCGTGATCGCGATGCCAGGAGTACGCGCGACGGTGCAGGGCCGGGACCGCGCCGGGCTCGCGCCGTCCGAGCTCCGTCCGCAGCAGCTGGGCGAAGAGCGGGTGAAAGCGGTACCAGCCACCCGTGTCGCCGAGCGGGGCCAGGAAAAGGTTGGTGCGCGAAAGCTCGTCGAGCATCTCGGCCGAGCGCTGCTGCTCCAGCACCACATCGCACAACGGGCCGCACAGCCGACGCAGGATCGACGAGCGCAGCATCAGCGCCTGCATCGGCGGGTCGTGCGCCTCCAGCACCTCCGCCTCGAGGAAATCGGCCACATGGCGGTTCGGGGAGGAGCCGAACCTGGCCACGAAGTCATGAC
>Ga0208696_1001854_pt1 | contig 11977 bp, 10 predicted proteins | sample Sb_taG_9_FD_187711 | JGI IMG/M metagenome (GOLD analysis project Ga0208696, IMG submission 187711) | Peat soil microbial communities from Weissenstadt, Germany - Sb_50d_b_LC metaG (SPAdes) (version 2) | ecosystem: Environmental > Terrestrial > Soil > Wetlands > Peat | place: Germany...
CAAGCGCTGGGTGCCGCCGATGGGCACGATGAGCGAGCCGGTCGTGGGGCCCGGCTTGTTCTCCTGGGGGGGGGTGGCCTTCTCCTGGGCGGGGGCGGCCGGCGGCAGCACGCCCAGGGGCAGGGCCACGAGCAGCGCCTGCCACAGCGCCTTGCGAAGGGGGGTGGTCGGGTGCATCCTTTCACCTCTTGGGAAGGGTCCGTAGTTTATCGCGCCCCGGGCGGCGGGGCGGTCGCTGTCCGCATGGCCGCTGGCGGCTTCGCCCGGCTGAACTGCGAAGCCGCCAGCGGCAACGATCACTTCGTACCTTCCGGCTTGGCGGCCGGCTCCGCGTCCTTCTTGGCTGGGGCCTCGGGCTGCCCCTTGTCGGGCTTCGCCGCGGGTTCCTTCTTCTCGGGGCGCGGCTCGCGCTCCATGCCGGTCTTCTCGACCTGCGTGCTGACCTCGCCCTCATTCAGGACGAAGACAGTCTTCGTCACCGACTCGCCGTTGTAGATGATCTGCGTGACCGTCTTCGGCGGCGGCGGCGGTGCCTCCGGCTTGCCCGCCTCAGGCGTCGCGGCCCCGCCGGGCGGCGCGTCCGGGACCGCCCTCGCGACCCCCCCCCCGGCGCCGCTGCCGTCGATGCCTTCGGGGCCGCCGTCCACGCCGCGCGCCCGCGCCAGGTCCGCCGGCCGGGTCTCCTTGATGGCCACGATCTCCTGGTCCTCGGAACCGCGCAGGGCCAGCGACAGTTCGCCAATCATCTCGGCCAGGCGCAACTTCTGGACGTCCTCGGGCTTGGCCGCCACCGTCACGGTGCTGGCCATGTTCGACTGCTTGTCTTCCGAGCGGCCGAGCATCGTGTCCGAGGCCAGGACGAGCATATTTTGCAAGATCGTCTGCGTGGCCGAATGCGGGCCGTTGCGGAGCGTCTGCACCACGTCCACGCGCGAGTTGGGCAGGACGAAGCCGGCGACGACCGAGGCGGCGTTGACCTTCATGGCCACCGCCCGCATTCCCGGCGGCAGCATGACCTCGATCCCCAGGGTCTTGGGGTCCATCAGGTCATCGACGGTGACAAACTGGTCTTCGCCCAGCGCCTTGTTCAGGCGCTTGTCCTGCACCTGCTCCCAACTCTTGACGGCCTTCTTGGGCTCCTGGCCCTTGGTGTACGGCTTCTCGACGAAGTACTTTTTCGGGTCCTTGATGAGGGTCCCGAAGGGGACCTTCTGCTTGGCCACGAGGATGTTGATCTTTTCCTCCTCGACGGGGGCGGTGTCGCGGTTGCGGTCGGCGATGACGCGGCTGGTCATGTAGCTGGCCGCCAGGCCGCAGGCGACCGCCACGACCATCAGGATGATCGTCTTGGGTTTCATGAGGTGCCTTTCTCCAGAGGTGCCGTCCCGTGTTCGTCAGTCGTCCCCTCCTCGTCCCGCCTTGGCCGGGGCCAACGTGTCCCACCCGTTTTTTCGACCGGCGGAGGAGGGGGACTTCAACTTTTGCGCTTGTAGCGAACGTATCGGGTTTGCCGTGGGCGCCGGCGCTTGCGGCAATCTGGGGCGAGCGGGGGGCGTCAGCCCCCCGGTTACATCACCGGGGGGCTGACGCCCCCCGCTCGCCGGTCAGAAGCCGTGCAAGTAAACCAGGTAGCCGACGAAGCCGAGGCAAAGCGGGATGCCGTAGGGCAGCAGGTGCAGCCGCGGCTTGCGCACCGCCGCCTTCTCGGCCACTTCGCCGACCCCTTTGGCGCCGAGCCAGTCGCCGACAATTTCGCGCGTGTTGGCCAGGTTACGCCGGTACTGGCCGCGCACGGCCATCATGACCGCGGCGATGACGCCGCCGATGAGGACGGCCACGGCGAAGGCCCACCAGATGACGCCAAGGGCGGGCCAGAGCCCGAAGAAGGCGCCGACCCAGGAGCCGAAGCCCATTTGCATCTTGACGTCGCCCGCCCCCATGCCGCCGATGGCGTAGACCGGCAGCAGCAGGGCGAAGCCGAGAACGGTCCCGGCCAGGGCGGCGCCGAGGCCCCCGTCGCCGCTGCCGGCCAGCAGCCCGCAGTTGTGCAGCAGGCCGAAAGCCCAACCGCTGAGGATCAGCGGCAGCGTCAGCCAGTTGGGCACCTTGAGCTTCCAGCCGTCGATGACGGCGGCGACCACCATCGCCGCACACACGAACAGCAACGGCCAGTTGGCCAGCGTGAACAGCGCCATGCGATGACATCCTCAGCCGGGGGCGACCATGAGGTTTCCTTCCTCGATTGATCGATTCGCGAAACGATTTATCGTTTCGCGAATCGATCAATCGAGGGCGGCCGCTAAACGAGACACTAAATCAAGGCAAGCCGCGGAACGCTCAGCTCCGCGGCTCGCCTGTGGCCAACGGCAGGCGCCGGGCCGATGGAAGTTGCGGCGGCGGCTCAGCTGCCGGCGGTGTTGACGGTGGAGCCGACCTTGTTGAAGGTCCCTTCGGCGTTGGAGCCGAGGGCGCTAATGGCGGCGATGCAGACGACGATGATCAGGGCCAGCATGACCGCGTACTCGACGGCCGTCGGGCCATCCTCGTTCTTCAGGAAATCCAGCGCGAACTGACCGAGCTTGCTCATGTACCTTTTCCCTTATCCAGAAAGTCGTGTGAAAGCGGACCGACCGCGGACGATCCTGAGGGCGGCGGGGCGAGGGCGATGTCCGCCCCGCCGCTGTTCCCGACCGCGGCTCAGCTGCCGGCGGTGTTGACGGTGGAGCCGACCTTGTTGAAGGTCCCTTCGGCGTTGGAGCCGAGGGCGCTAATGGCGGCGATGCAGACGACGATGATCAGGGCCAGCATGACCGCGTACTCGACGGCCGTCGGGCCGTCCTCGTTCTTCAGGAAATCCAGCGCGAACTGACCGAGCTTACTCATGTTCCGTTCTCCCTTGCTGATGAAGAGCCACCCATTTATTGGAGACCTCGCCGCACCACGGCGGGTTAACTCCCCGAACCGGCCGGGCCCACCGCGGACCTGGCCTCGTAGCAGGCGCCCTCGACTCCGACGCCGAAGGCGGTGACGGGCGCGGCGGCCGTCGGGCCGCCCGCCGCTCACGAACCCGAGCCGCCGGCGGCGGCCGTGTTGAGGACGATGTTGTTGAAGGTGTTATCGGCGTTAGAGCCGAGGGCCCCGATGGCCGCGATGCAGACGACGATGATCAGCGCTAGCATGACCGCGTACTCGACGGCCGTCGGGCCGTCCTCGGACCGCAAAAAGCGGTCCGCCCTGTCGAGCCATTGCCTCATGTGCCTTCCCCTGTTCTGGACTGGGGCCCGGGAGTACGGGCGTGGCCCCGCCTCTTCGTCTCGGAGGAAAGGGAGTTGGAGTCGGACGCAGGGGGGGGGCCGGGCGCCGCCAGGCGCCGGAGGGGAGGTACTGCGCGGGGAGTCCACTCATCCCTTCGGTAGCCTGGCGACCCGGCCGGGCCGGGCCCGTGGCTTTGCGCCCCCGCCTCACGGCAGGTTCGCCTTTGTCGAGGATGAAGAGGCTGTCTTGGTGACTGTTCCGTTTAACCGCCGCGGAGGTGCCCGGCGGCCGTGCTGCCGTGGACATTCCGCAAAGCGCTCATGAAGACAGCGTAGGTCGTGGCGCTGCTAAGTCAAATATTGCGGAACCGATTTCGCACGTCCCGAGCAAAGCGCGCGGCGAAATGCTACACGCCTCCGGCGAACAATTCCGGCCCGGCCCGAAAGGCGCGCCCGGGCGCCGTGAAACGATACACCGGGCGGTCAGAACTGCAGCCGCAGCCGCCCGAGGCGCTCGACCGTCGCGCGCATCAGGGCGTCCTCCTCGGCCTCGTCGCGGGCCAGGTAGGTCACCGAGAAGCGCAGAAAGGCGCCGGCGTCGTCCCAGGGCACGCAGCACAGCGACTGCTCGGCGATGAGGAACTGCGAGACCTCCTCGGCGTTGGCGAAAGTGCGGCCGCCCCCCGCCTTCGGTGCCTTGGCGTAGAGGAAATAGGTCCCGCTCGGCATCTTGGCCTGGAAGCCGACCTGCCCCAGGGCGGCGACCAACTTCCGCAGGCGGCGGCGGTACTTCTCGCGGGTGCGCTCGGCGATCTCGGGGTGCTCCAGCGCCACCTTCGCCGCCTGCTGGATCGCCATGAACTGGCCCGAATCGCAGTTGTCCTTGACGTCGGCGAACGCCTGCACCAGCTTGCCGTGGCCGGCCACGAAGCCGATGCGCCAGCCAATCATGTTGAAGCCCTTGGACAGCGAATGCACCTCGACGCCGACTTCCTTGGCCCCGTCCATCTGGAGGAAGCTGGTCGGCGGGCCGTCGTAGGTCAGCAGGCCGTGGGCGGCGTCCTGCACGACCACGACCTGGTTGGTCCGGGCGAAGTCGATGACCTGCTTGTAGAAGTCGCGCGTGGCGGTGGCCCCGGTCGGGCTGTTGGGGTAGTTGATGACGAGCAGCTTGGCGCGACGGCGGACGTCGGCCGGGATCGACTTCAGATCGGGGAAAAAGCCGTTCTCCTCGCGCAGCGGCAGCTTGTAGACCTCGCCGCCGTAGTAGGCGGTGTGGGTGCCGGCGACGGGGTAGCCGGGGACGGTCATCAGGGTGACGTCGCCGGGGTTGATGAAGCAGGCGGGCAGCATGGCCAGGGCCGGCTTGGAGCCGATGCAGTGGTTGACCTCGGTCGCCGGGTCGAGATCGACGCCGAACTGGCGCTTCAGGAAGGCGGCGGCGGCGTCCTTGAACGCCTGGATGCCGTTATCGGCGTAGCCGCGGTTCTCCAGCCGTTCGACCTCGCGCTTGAGGGCCTCGCGCACCACCGGGTCGGCCATCTCGTCGTTTTCGCCGATGCCGAAGTCGAGCAGCTGGCGCTCGGGGTGGGCGGCGAGGGCGGCGCGCTTGGCGCGTTTGATCTTCTCGAACTTGTAGATCTTGGTGTCCTTGCCGTAGCCAGCACCGCCGATGCGGTCGGCAAAGAGAGACTGGAACCAGGGGTCTTGCGCAGTGCTCATCGCTGAGTCGGCCTCGCTAGGGTCGGGGAATCCCGGGACAGTTTAGCGACGCTTCGCGGGAGCGTCCGGGACCGCGCTCGTAGTGACCGCATTTATGCGGTCGTTCGCCGACCGCGCTCGTAGTGACCGCATTTATGCGGTCGTTCGCCGACACGACCGCATAAATGCGGTCACTACGAGCGCCGCTCAGTAGCACCCGCCGTCAGGAACTGTTCGCAGAACGGCCGCAACGTCTGCTCGGGGTAAAGGACGAAGGGATAGTCGCGCCGCTTCAGGATCGCGTTGGCCCGCACCTCGGCCTCGCACTCCGCCTCCCCCTGGCGCAGCGCTTCCAGCCCGCCCTCGACGAACGCGCGCAGCAGTTCGTTCACTTCACGGATCTGTCGGAAGCGCTCGCGCCGGCCGCGCCGGTCGGCCGGCTCCTGGCGCACCAGCGCCTCCTTGCGCGCCGCCAGCCCCGCAACCTGCGGCTGTGACAGTGCGCTGTCATCGAGATGGCACTGCGGGTTGAAATAGAGGTCGCGCGCCTCGCGCCGGAGGCGGCGGCAGTCATCGAGGTTGACGGGGTAGTGCGGCAGCGGCAGCAGCAGCGTCGCCGACAGGACGAGGTAGGCCGGCGGCTCGACGCCGTAGTAGCGGCGGATGATGGCGTCGGTCACTTCATCATATTTTCCGCCGCCGATGCCGTGGATGAACAGGTCGCACAGAAACAGCCGGGCGTACATCGTGTTGGTCAGCGCCCGGCTGCGCACCTTGAAGCCCTGCTTCCCCAGGTCGAGGAAGGCCCGCACGATCGCCTCGGGCTCGCGCGGCAGCGACGGCCAGTATTCGCCGCCGGCGCGCAGCTCGACCGTCTCAGGCGTGAGCCGTACCATCAGCCGGCCGCGGCGCGCCTGGCCGGGGCGCCAGGCCCAGAACGGCGCTTCGAGCCAGTCGCCCTCCGCGGCCAGGTCCGGCACCGGATGGCTGGGGCTGCGCAGGCCGTAGCAGTGGCGGTAGTCGTGAACGGAGTCGTTATAGGTGGCGTGCAGTCGCGGCAGGTTCGTCAGCAAGTCGCAGGCAAACCAGGCGAACGGCTCGGTTTGACAGACGGCACTGACCGGCACTTCGAGATTGTTACAGCCCCAGCGTCGTTCGATGGCCCGGCGCGCTGCCGCGAGGCGGTCGCCGAGCAAAGATGTCCGCGGGGCAACTTTCATCGCCTCATTCCAGAACTCCTGGACCAGCGGTTGGAACGGCCAGGCGACACGGACGCGCTGTGGCAGACTGGCGAAGAGGGCCTCATCCTGCACCTTGCGCTCTTCGTAAGGCTCGCCGACCGCGGGGGTGTCAAAGGGCTCTGTCGCCCGGTACGGCGTCTGCTCGTCCATCGCGGGGAAATGAAGCATCGTCGATTTGACCGCGTCGTTGTCCACGATCAGGTTGAACGACACCGCCCCAATTCTCCCAGCGATGCTGCGTAGGGCGTAGTTCTTCACCCACACGCCGGGGTGGAAAAGCTCCGGCTGGTGGCCTGTCATGACGAAGCTAGCGACTTTCCAGTAGGTGGAGACGCCGTCCACTTCTTTCAAGTAAGCGACAGCCGCGTCTCTCATGGTGCTACGCGCGTCATACATGAGGTCGCGCCACCCGCGGCCGAGAATTGTGAGGGAAGAGTTGTCAAGCGAAGTTGCGTTCGCCGACGCCAGCCCCGGCGCCTCACTGAGCGGCGGCTCCGCGACCACGGCGCCGTCCTCTTTCGGCGCCCGCACCTGATGAGTGGCGCTCACCGGCACGTCCCTTCGGACAGCGGGCTGGACGTAGGACACGCCGGCAGCCACGGGCAAGCAAAATCAGCCTCGGCGGCGGCGAGGATGCGGCGGTAGTAGGCCAGCCGCTCCTCCGCGTCGTTGAGGACGCCGCCGAAGGCCCGCTTGGGGTCGAGGTACAGGCGCGGGACGCCGACCTCCTTGATCCGCAGTCCCATCAGCGCCGCCTGAGCCCACAGCTGCAACGGCATCCCCCAGCCGGTCTCGGTGATGCGCAGCCGGGCGAGAGCGCCGGTGCGGTACGCCTTGAAGCCGCAGAAGGCGTCGGTCAGGTTCAGGCCGAAACGGTCGTTCAACTCCTGCGTGATTTGCCGGTTGATCCGGCGGCGGTCTTCCGGGGCGAGGGTGTCCTGGCGAAAGTCGCGGAGGTAGCGGCTGCCGGAAACGATGTCGCAATCGTGGATGGCTTCGAGCAGGACCGGGATGCGGGCCGGCTCGTGCTGGCCATCGCAGTCCATCGTCACCAGCACGTCGAAGTCGTGCCCCAGGACGTAGTTGAAGGCCGAGACGAGGGCGGCGCCGTAGCCGCGGTTGTGCGCGTGGGTGACGACGCGCGGCCCGTGCTGCTCGGCCAGGAGGTCGGGGGTGCGGTCGCTGCTGCCGTCGTTGACGACGAGGATTTCCGAGGTGTGGCGGCGCACCTCGCGGAGGACTTTGAGCAGGTGCCGCTCTTCGTTATAAACGGGAATGGCGGTAAGGACCTTCACGACGCGGCTCCTTTCTGGCTATTCTTCACCCCCACCTCACGAAACATTCTAAGGGCGAGGAGGGGGTTGTCAAACGAGGTGGGGGGCGGTCGCCTGCTTGCCTGTCGCTGACTCGCGCCGCCCCGGGGATAACTGCTAAAACTATACCGATCAAGAGGCGCCGACCTTACACGAGGGGCGAGGCGCCGCCCAATCTCCTCCCTGTCAAAATGACCTCCGCCAGTGGCCGCGCGCGCCAAATCGGCGCAGGGCCCTTCCCACACTTATCGGCCGTTCTCGCCGGAAATCCTTGCGAATTTCGCCCTTGCGGCGACCCGGCAGGAACGAGCCGGCACTGGCACGCCCCTTGCACTTACTTACCAGGGCCAAGACCGACATTTCCCCGGCGATTCACCGGGCTGACACGGACCCTCTCATGAAAGGAGACCAATTCATGACAACGTCGCGCTGGCAAGTAGCCAACCCGGTGGGGACCAACTCCACCAGCTGCAGGAGGAGATGAACCGACTCTTCTCTCGCTGGGGGGAGGACGGCGGTCCCTGGGGCGGGGCCCGGCCGGGGGCTACCCGGCCGTCAACGTGTGGGAGGACGCCGAGCAGGTGTTCGTCGAGGTGGAGCAGGCCAAGCCGCGACAGATCAGCGTCCGCGGGGCGTGATCGAATCGCTGCGGCTCGATTTATCGATTCGCGCTCGCGCTGCAGCGCGAATCGATAAATCGTGTCAAAGGAGTCCCCCCCATGAGCGCCTCACCCCGCATCGCCCTGATCGACGACGACCGCATCTGGCTGGAAACGCTCGCCGAGTACCTGCGCGACCGCGGCTACGGCGTCGAGACGGCGCTCGGGGGGAGGCGCGGCCTGGGTCTGCTGGAGCGCGGCGGCATCCGGCTGGCGGTCGTCGATTTCCACATGCCCGACCTCGACGGCGTGGAGTTGCTGCGCCACCTGCGGCGGCGGCGTCTCGACGTCGATGTGCTCCTGATGTCCAGCGACGACGACCCGGCCCTGCCGGTGCGTGTCCTGCGAGAAGGGGCGGCGGCGTTCCTGTCGAAGAACGCGGCGCCCGGGCTGCTGCTGCGGTCGCTGACGCAGACGCTGTCGGCGGTCTTCGCCGAGATGGCCCTGCGGCCGCCGGCCCGCTCGCGCTGGGACCGCTTCCTGCCGGTGCCGCGCCGTGCCGAGCCGTGGCTGCCGATGCCGCTGCGGCCCGGCGAAAGCGAGCGCAACTGATCCCTCCCTCGGCCGCTCGTCCCATTCTCGGCGGTTCGCGCTTGCCCCCATTGCCGCCACAATCGATAATCTCAGAAGAACCGAGGCCATCGCCCCCGGGCCCCAGCGGTCGGAAAGGACTGCCCTCATGAAGTACGCGCGCGTGTGGCCGCCGCTGCTGCTGGCGCTGCTGGTCTGCCCACCGGCGGCCCGGGCCCAGGCCATCGTCCTGCCGTCGCCTTACATCGCCGATTACTCCGCCGGCGGCTTCGGCATCGGTTTCAGCAGGACCGGCCGGCACAGTCATCTCTCGGCGTTCGTCTCGGGCGGCTCCGCGCATTATTCCACCTATTATGGCTATCCCTACTATCCGGTGGGCGTCAGTCGCTTGACCCTGGTGCAGGTGGTTACGCCGCCGCCGCTGGTCGTCGCGGCGCAACCCGTCGTCGTGGAGGTGGCCCGGCCCCTGCCCCGGCCGCGACTCGAGGAGGTCGAGCCGCCCGAGGAGAAGCCGCGGCCGGGCGGCTTTCGACCAGTCCGTCCCGAGGAGCGCGGCCGTCCGGTGCCGCCGGTCCCCCCGGCGCCGAAGCCGCCGGAGGCTCCCCCCGCCAAGCCGCCGGCGAAGGAGAAGCCGCCCGAGGAGGCGCCGGAATTGCCGCGGCCGCCGCGGCCCGAGGCCGACCCGCGCGCCGAGAGCGCTCGCCTGAACGCCCTGGGCAAGGCCGCCTTCGCCGCCGGCGAGTACGGCCGGGCCGCCCAGCGCTTCCGCCAGGCGGCCCACGTCAACCCCAACGACGCCCGCGCCGACTTCCTGCTGGCCCAGGCCGAGGTCGCCCTGGGCAAGTACGACGAGGCGGTCGAGGCCATCCAGGCCGGCATGCGCCTCGAGCCCGACTGGCCGACCGCGAAGTTCCGGCCGGTGACGCTCTACGAGGACAACGTCAGCGACCTGCCCGAGCACCTGCAGGCCCTCGAAGACGCCCTGGCCCGCCACCCGGACGACTCGGTTTTGCTCTTCCTGTATGCCTACCAGTTGTGGTTTGATGGCCGGCAAGAGGAAGCCCGGCCGCTGTTCCGGCGCGCCGCCGCCGTCGCCCCCGACAAGAGTTTCAGCGAGCGCTTCCTGCTGGCGCGGCCCGATCAACCGGCCCTGTGAGACCGGCGAGCGGGGGGCGTAAGCCCCCCGGTGCCTACCCTACCGAAAACCGGGGGGCTTACGCCCCCCGCTCGCCAATCAATGAAACTATGCTTCTACTGAGTTGCTCTCGTCTGACGCGCGGCTTCGACGAAGGCCCGCTGTTCGAGGACGTCGCTTTCGAGCTGTACGCCGGCGACCGCGTCGGGTTGGTCGGCCCCAACGGCGCCGGCAAGACGACCCTCCTGCGCCTCCTCGCCGGACTCGACAAGCCCGACGACGGCGAGTCACGCCTGCACGCCGGCGCCCGCGTCGGCCTCCTCCAGCAGCACCCCGACCTCGACGCAAGCCACACCCTCTTCGCCGAGGCGCGCAGCGCCCTCGACGAACTGCTCGCCGCCCACGACGACATGGTCCGTACCGCGGAGGCGTTGGCCCGCGCCACCGACGACACCCAGCGCGCCGCGCTGGCCGCGCGCTACGACCGCCTCAACGAGCTGCTGCGCCACCACGACGCCTACAATGTCGATCACCGCGTCGAGGAGGTCCTCGACGGTCTCGGCTTCCGCAAGGAGGAATACCACCGCCCGCTCAGCACGTTTAGCGGCGGACAGCAGCGCCGCCTGCTCCTGGCCAAGATGCTCCTGGCCGCCCCCGACGTAATGCTGCTCGACGAGCCGAGCAACCACCTCGACATCGACGCCACGCGCTGGCTCGAAGACTACCTGGTGCGCCAGCCGGAGGCGATGCTCCTGGTCAGCCACGACCGTTACTTCCTCAACCGCGTCGTCACCAAGGTCTTCGAGCTGCACGACCACCGCATCGCCTCGTTCCCCGGCAACTACGCGGCCTACTGGCGGCAGCGCCAGGAGCGCTACGAGCGCGAGCTGAAAGAGTGGGAGACGCAGCGGGAGTACATCGCCAAGCAGGAAGACTACATCCGCCGCGTCCACTACGGACAGCTCGCCAAGCAGGCGCAGTCACGCAAGAAGGCGCTGGACCGCCTGGAGCGCGTCGAACGGCCGACGATGATCGAGACCCCGCAAATGCACTTCGGCGAGGTGCGCCGCACCGGCGACGTGGTCCTCGAAGCGTCCGACCTCGGCAAGGCGTACGACGAACCGCTGTTCGAGGGGCTGAGCTTTCAACTTCAGCGCGGCAAGCGCCTGGGCATCATGGGCCGCAACGGCAGCGGCAAGACGACGCTGCTGCGCATCTTGATGGGCGACGAGGAGCCGACGTCGGGGGAGGTACGGCGCGGCCACCTGGTCGATTTCGGCTACCTCGACCAGCACCTCAAGGGGCTGCCCGAGGACCAGCCGCTCCTCAAGGCGGTCTGGCCCGAGCCGGACCCGGAGATCGACGAGCCGCGCATGCGCAGCCTACTGGGGCGCTTCGGCCTGACCGGCGACCAGGTCTACCAGCAGGTGGGCAAGTTGTCCGGCGGCGAGCGCAGCCGGGGCGCCCTGGCCCGGCTGGTGGCCCTGGGCGTTAACGTCCTGGTGCTGGACGAGCCGACCAACCACCTCGACATCTGGGCCTGCGACGCGCTGGAGCGGGCGCTGCTGGAGTTCGAGGGGACGGTCGTCGTCGTCAGCCACGACCGCTACTTCCTCAACCGCGTCGTCGATCTGCTGGTCGTGCTGGGCGACGGCCGGGCGCAGGTCATCCACGGCAATTACGACACTTACGAGCGCATGCGGGCCGTGCAGGCGGAGATGCAACCTCCGAAAAAGGAGGAGAAGCCCAGGGAGTCGTCGCGGGCGGCGGAAAAACCGGCGAAGCGCAAGCGGCGCTTCCCCTACCGCCGGACCGAAGAGATCGAAGCCGACATCGCCGCCACGGAAACGCGGCTGCGCGCCCTGGAAGAACAAATGGCCTCGCCGGAGTTGTACCGCGACGGTGACAAGGTGAAGGAGACGACGAAGGCGTTCGAGGAGACGAAGGCCGAGCTGGCTCAGCTCTACGAGCACTGGGAAGAGGCGGTGGAGCTGAATTGACAGTGTGTTGCGACAGCCGCTTGCGGCTTAGCGGAAGCCTGGAATCCGCTAAGAAATCATTTCACTAATGGCGAGCGGCTGTCGCCTCCGCCGCGTCTGCTCCCTACAACAATTCCCTGAAGCTGTTCCATGTCCCTTCATTC
>Ga0208696_1001855_pt1 | contig 11976 bp, 6 predicted proteins | sample Sb_taG_9_FD_187711 | JGI IMG/M metagenome (GOLD analysis project Ga0208696, IMG submission 187711) | Peat soil microbial communities from Weissenstadt, Germany - Sb_50d_b_LC metaG (SPAdes) (version 2) | ecosystem: Environmental > Terrestrial > Soil > Wetlands > Peat | place: Germany: Weissenstadt...
CTGGGCAATCAGGATTGGGGCAGTGATTGAGCTTGCAGACGAGTTCGACTGGGCCTTCAAGGGTGTAGAAATGGCGATAGCGATGATCGCAGATATGCATCATGCGCCCGCAAGAGGCGCAATCCCGATCCAGCACGTCAAGTTCCCAGAATCTGAAGTCGGTGTCGGCTGGCCAGCGGTGGGGCATCGTATCGACCTCCGTGGTGTTCCAGTGGGTCTCCATGTCTTACTGAGTGCTGAGCAAAAGGATACAAAACAACCCTGCTCGGTTCTAGCCTCGTTTTTGGCCGTTGTTTGTGATGAGCTTTCTTGCCGGGGTAATACCTCGATTACCCGGTGACAGCCCGTTTCCCCGCAACTTCTTGCCGATGCAGGACCACTCGTGCTCGACGTTCATGAGGTTGTCCCAGCTCGGCGACCCACGCTGGACCGATCTCGTACGCGGCAGCAGACGGCATGGGCAAAGCCGTGGTCAAGGGACGAGCGATTCAGCCCAAGCGACGACGTCTTCGGCGATCTTGATCGCCTAGGAGGCAGCACGGTACAGCTCCTTTCCCTCGGACAAGGCCGAGTGAATGATCAGATAAGGGTTCCGGCCATACCGTTCGACGTCACTGGCTTGAACGACGACGATGTCCTTGGCAATTCCCAAATCACTCAGCCGGCAGTGCAAGGTTTGGGTGACTTCAAGGCGATCGCATCCGTCCGGCATCACCACCAAGACATCCAGGTCGCTATCCGGCCCCATCTCGCCCCGTGCGGCCGAGCCGAACAAGGTGATCTGTTGCGGATGCACGCTCTCCACAATGCGGCGAACCATTTCATTCAGCAACGCGGTGTCAAGACTCATGGCTCCTATGCCGAGTAGGGAAGGGGCGCCCGGCGGGCTCGATTGAGCTTCGGGTTTCCCCTTCCCCCTCTAAAATTCCGTACGGCGGGTTTTCCCCAGTACGGCTTCAAATGGACCGTCAATGGCGACCTTCGACGGTATCCCGAGGCTTAAGCGCCGTCCACATCCGCCCCATGACTCCGTCTTATACGCCACCGCAGTTCTCGCTCCCAGGAATACGTGATCCCCGAGGGGATTACCCGTTCTAGAGCCTTTCGGTTCAATGTGGCACCACTCCCAGCAACTCCAACACGTCCATTCAGAGGCCCTTGGCTCACCATCGGGTTATGTTGTCCCGACAGGTCATCGCTTACTACGGCCTCATCCGAGACTCTGAATCCCTCCCCGCCACTTATGAATTCGTGGCGGAGTCTGCTGCACCCAAGGAAATCGGCTTGAGATGGGAATCCAGAGGTTCCCCAATTTACTCCGCTGGACTGTGCTCGCGTGCTGCCTCCCTTACCCCGGTGTCCCGAAGAGTGCAAATGACTGTTACTTCCACTTCGGTTTCAGCCTTCACCTCCGAGTTACAGGTTCGGCGATCACATTGGTCGTTTCGAGGCTGCAGAGTTCATTCTGAGCTTAATTCGCGCTCATATTACGGCCCGCGAGCTGGCTAGCCCTCCTTTCGAGGACGTTTCCATTCGAGCTTGCGCCAACCCAGGTCACCCTGAATCAGCGTCGAATATGACTACGTGGGTAAACAGTCAATTCCCACGACCGGACTTTCACCGGCAAGTCCAACGGCATTATGGGCTGCAGAACTCGGTCTGACCCCGCGACCCGGACCCCGCGACCCGGGGAGGTCGCTCCCCGCGTGCGAGGTCCCCGGGCAGGTCGTCGAGCGTGGGCTCGCGGCGCGGAACGTGGTTGGCCCGGTGCCGCTCCTCCGAGATCGCGTCATACACCCGCTTGCGGCAACGGTTGATACCTCCGAGCGGGCGGTGCGTCTCCAGAGCGTGCCAGGGCGTGAAGGAGAGATTCTCGTCGAACTCGCGCACCGCCGGGGTGTCGAACTGCTGGACCGGTATCCGTAGCGTGGCAACCTTCGTCGGCGGCGACTTCGCCTCGTCCCACACGACGGTCGCGTCCTCGACCGGCATCGCCTCCGGATCGGTCTGCACCTGGACCAGGAAGTCGAACCACGCCTCCTGGCGGCCGAGGTAGGCGGCCAGCGCCTCGCGGAGCCGATCCTTCGAGTCGCGCGGGACCGCGGATGGGAAGGGGTATGGCACGGGCCGCACCGAATACTTCACCGCCAGCCGGTCGAGCTTGTAGGGCGTCTGGCTCCAATAGCGCTGGCCCAGCAGGTCGGCCGGCTTTGTTGTCATGCCGATGAGGAGACGCCAGGGGCGGTCGCCCAGCACGTACGCCCGGAACAACACCACGACGAGCAACCACCAGGACGGCACCCGTCTGAGCCGAAACAGCTGCTCGGAGAAGGGAACGTAATCGGCGAGGTCACGGATGAAGAACACGGGCTGGTCGGCGAGCACGAAGTCCTGGGTCGGCGCGTCCTTCTCCGACTCGAGCACCTTCGACCCCTCGACCCCCAGCAGCTTGATCGCCATGCCGTGGAGGTCGGCGTCGCGGTCGGCGTCGCGCTTACCGTTGGAAAAGCGGACCAGGGCGGTGTAGGTACGAGCCTCGCGGAAGACGCCGTGGCGCAGCTCGGTCGGGACATCGTCTCCGACCGTGAACTCGGCACGCACGCAGCCGTGGCTCTTGGGGTGCTGGCCACGCGGGACCGGGCGGCCGGTGGGCCCACCGGGCGTTGACCTCAACATCTCCAGGCTAACATTCACCACGCTTTCGATCAGTCGGGCTTCGCCCTCAGGCGGACACTCCTCGCCGATCGCCAAGGTTCTTACCGGCATACTCATGTGGTCCTCCGGGGGGGGCCGGAGCGGCGACGATTGGCGCCGCACGCGGTCGCTCAAGGATTTCAAGAAAATTGTCTTGAATAAAAAGTTTAACTTTAAAAAAATCAGAACGGAACCGCCGGACGGCCTCCGGGCCTCGGGGCGGGACCCACAACGATACATCCGCACTGACGGGAGGAACACATGGGCCTGCGCGGCACGCTGACGAGAGAGAGATTCGGGTTCTCGGTGCCCTGTGATGCGCCGCTTTACCCCGCACCCCCGTACCTGTACGAGGGGGCCACGATGCTCGCCTTTGATTACTTGACCGACCCGAAGACCGCCGTCGAGCTGCTGCCGGCCGTCGACGGGCTCGAGCTGACCGACCCGCCCCACGCCGGCTTGGTCTTCGCGCGGTACCCGAAGAGCACCCTCGGTCCGTACGACGAGCTTGTGCTCTATCTCAACGCGACCTTCCGGGGCAAGGAGGTGAGGTACGGCGCTTACCTCTACGTCACGACCGATGCCGCGATGGCCGCGGGCCGGGAAATGGGCGGGTTCCCCAAGAAGATTGCCGTCATTACGTTTGAAGCCGGTGCCACGTACCGGGCCACTCTGGAGCGTCCGGCGGGCCAGCTCTTGGCGTCGGCCACGCTCACCCCTGGCGAGTCGTCGACCCCAGTGCAGAAACTCGCTCTCGAGTACATGACGCTTCGCGTCATTCCCAGCCCGGTGCGAGGCGCCCCGCCATCGCTCACCGAGCTGGTCGACTCGACCTGGGAGATGAGCCAGGCCACCGTCAGGCCCGCGTTGGGAACCCTGTCTCTGACCGGCGTCTCCGAGAGCGACCCGCTCCAGAAGGCGCCGGTGGTGGAACTCAAGAAATACACACTGCTCCAGGGGGCCCTTCGCGTCGACCTCAGCGACCGCCCGACGATCCCGCTGGCCTGAGGGGTGCACGCCCGGCCCGGTCGGCCGCGTTCGGGACGACGCAGCCGGCCGCCGGCACGCAGCGCCGGGGCTGGGCGAATGCTGGAGCCGCGGGTTCACGCGCCGCCCCCGACCGCCCCGGCGATCCCGCGCGCCAGGGCGATCGCCGCCGGCGCCCCGGCCAGCGGCAGGCCGTCGCGCAACTGCTTCTCGTCACGCGTCATCGACAGGTAATACCGCGAGCTACCTGCCGGAAGGTTCCGGTTCAGGATGTCGCTCAGGCAGGTCGTCGACTTGATCACCTCCATCCCGACCGTCGTGAACGTTTGCTCGTTGAAGAGATGGTCCGAGAGCAGCGGGTTGGTCAACGCCTGCGAGAACGCGTCGACGGCGACCAGGTCAGCCGCCAGCAGCGGCAGCGCCGCGTTGGTCCGCACCGGCTCGGCGAATAGCCCGGGGTAGAACTCCACCCGGTCCACGGTCTTGTAGACCTCCTTGAGCCGTGAGCAGACCTCCTTGTCGTCCGAGATCTCGGCGAAGTCTCTCGCTGGCGAGCGGCCCGTGAGCTTCCGGTAGGCGTTGTAACCGGGCAGCCGCGCGCTCCGACCGAGTTGAAGGCTCAAGGACTCGACGTCAAGCAGCCACTTCGTCGTGTTGAAAAGGCCGACCTCACCGGCCGTCTGCCGCGAGGCGTCCTCGAGCACGCCCCCGAGGCCGCGTTCCGTGAGCAGGCGGTTGTTGAACAGCGTCTCCTCCACCGGCACCTTCCGCTCCACGAGGGACCCTCCGGACTCAGGGACGCAGTGCATACGGTAGGTGTCTGGCACCAGGCTGTGCCAGCGGTAGAGGAGACTGAACTCGATCGTCATCCAGTTCGTACGGTACCATCTCTGCCGCTCGAAGCGGCCCGGCTCGAGGCGTAGCCGGAAACGGAGCGGTGCGATGTGGTTGATGTACTCCTCGATTACCACCTTGGCCAGTACGCCGAGGTTGATGTTGCGGGCGGTCTGGAAGAGCCGCTCGTCGTCCCACTGCTGGTAGACTTTGCGGAGCAGTCCGCAGATCCGATTGTGCTCGCGGAGGAACAGGGTGTTCATCGCCGCGAACCCGATCTGCGAATTGAGCCGGTCGCCGCCCATGGCGAAAAGGTTTTTGTCCAGGGGGTCGCGCCCCCCCATCGTCCGGATGAACACGTCGAGCGAGTCCGTCATCGATAGGAGCTTGAACTCGTCCTTCGGCTGCCCGTTCGCGTCGTAGTAGTACGGGGGATACACCTCTCCGTTGATCTCCTGGCTCTTGAGCGTTCCCCCCTGCATTGAACGCAGATACTGCACGTCGTTCTTCGGTTCGCCGAAGACGTTCCACTTCAAGCCGTAAAGATTACAGAGGTCGATGTCGTGCGGCGAAGTGTTCTTCAGCTTCGGGTCATAGTGACCGTCGGGCGGCAGCCGGGTCGTGCGGAGGAACGCGTCGGTGAACCACTGGGCGAAGTACGAGAACAGGACGGTGGACTTCTTGCACGGCCTCATCCCGGAGGCCGGGCGCTTGAAGAGCGGCTTTATGTCCTTTTCGATGTCGGGGAGCTTCTGGGCCTCAGCGAGGGAGACAGGGGGCAAGTGGCGGCCGCAGTAGGTGCGGTCGGTGAGCGAGTCCCACGAGGAGTAGTCGCAGAGAGTGCTCAACGTGTACGGCCGAAACGGGGCCTTGGCGACTGCCGTGTTGATCAGCCACGCGTTGACGTACGACCGAACGGCCGGGTTGTACTCGAGCAGGTCGACCAGCGACTGCCAATTGCAAAGGATGTACTCAATCCCCTCCTCGATGAGCGACATCGTCCACCTCTTCTGGGGCAAAGGGAAGATCCAACGCGGTAAATGGATGTCCGACACCAGCTGCGGGTCAAACATGGAATAAGAACCTATCAAGAGCAAGTCTGGAATGCCAATAAGAAATTTGTGAAAGAAAGTTCTCCCGGGCGATGAGTCATCGCCGGTCCGGCGCGGCTGACACGGGCCCGCGAACGGGCGGGTTTCTGTCCGGGTTCAGGCCTCGGGGAACCCCGGCGCTATGCAGGCCGCCATCCGAGTTGGGTTCAGGATGGCCTGGGCCGACATCCAGGCGTCGGCCCGGGCGACGAGCTCGCGACCCGCCTCGCCGCCGATCGCCTCGCCGAGTCGCCGGCGTGCCGCGGCGGCGAAGAGGTCGACCTGCTGGGCGTCGGCCCGGGCGACGGCCTCCTCGAGCAGGCGCACCGACCGGGCGCGTTCTTGCCGCTGGCGGGCGACGCCCGCGAGTGCAAGCAGCGCGGCCGGGTGGAACCACTGGCTTGGGTTGCGCAGCAATTTCCGCGCGATCGTCTCGGCGGCCGCCCGAAGTGGGCCCGGATTCGCGGAAGCGGCCGCCGCCGCCACGGCGCTGCGGCACTGGCACTGCCGGACGTCGCCCTTCACGTGCTCGATCCGCGTCAGGAGCGACGCCCGGATCGACGGCCAGGTCGACTCCGCTCGCCGCCAGGCGGCCGGTCCGTCGGCCTCGTACAGGTCAATGTAAGTGTTGCCGTAGTAGTGCGTCAGGTGCTGCACGTGGAAACCCTGCTGGCTCCACTGCGCAATCCGCTCCGCGGCGAGCGCCCGGGCATCGGCAGGATCGTCGGCGGCGAGCCGGGCGAGGACCCCGGGGTAAGTCCCCAGGGTTGACTCCATGTATCGGTCGCCCCGGCCGCGCGCCTCCTGGTCCAGCGACTGGAACCGCGCCGACAGCTCGCGCAGCTCTCCAAGGTAGATGCGTGCCCACAGGCCGAAGACCTGGGTGGTATCGAGCTCCCAGACGACTCCCGTGCAGCGGTCGCGGAAGAGTGCGGTGGCGCGGTCAAGGAGCTCGCAGGCCTGTCGGAAGCGGCCGGCGAAGTATGCGGCGGCCCCCGCGCAGAAGGTTGCCATGGCAACGGCCTGCGGGTGGCCGACGCGCCCGGCGACTTGCTCGGCCAGCGCGATCAGTCGTTCCGTCCGGCGGCGCGCGGCGCGACCAAGGCAGGCCGAGTGCACCGCCTCCCAGCCCAGCGCCAGCGCGATCCGGAACGGCTCGCCTGCCTGCAGCGCCAGCCGGAGGCTTCTCGTCTGGTAGTACGAACCCTTGATCACGTCGACCACGCTGATCCCGACGGCCACCGCGCGCGCCGTGTCGACGCGGGTGAGGACCTCGACGGGCACGTCCTCGGGGGGGCGGTCGCGGAAACCGAGCCCGCGGACAGCCAGGGCGGCACGCTCCGCGAGCAGGAGCACGAAGGCTTGCAAGGGGGTCTCGGGGCGGCGCAACGCGACCTGCGCCAGGACCTCGCGGAACGCCGAGAGGCCCTCGTCGATGTGGCCACTGATGAGGAACTGGTAGGCGGCTCGGCCCTGGAAGTCGAGCAACTCGGCCGCCCCGGCCCCCACCGCGGCCTCCTGGTAGGCGCACGCGGCCTCGGCACCCCGGCCGGCGTTGGCCAGGGCCGCGGCGAGCCGGGCGCGGAGCGCGCGACCCTCGTCGTCGTCGGCCGGGCGCAGCTCGACCACACGGCGGTAGAGTTTTGCCGCGCGGTCGAAAGCGAGCGCGTCGACGGCTTTCTCGGCGGCCTTCTGGAAGTACCGCGCAGCCTTCACCGGCTGGCCCGCCTCCTCGAGGTGGATGGCCAGAGTCTCCGGGTCGGCCGCCTCCGATTCCTCGAGCACCTCCGCCAGTTGCCGGTTCCAGGACGCGCGATCCGCGTCTGATAGCCGCCGCACCACCGTCTCACGAATCCGGTCGTGGTACGCCTCCACCTCGTCCAGGATGCCCGTCCCCTTCCCCCGCACGAGGCTCTCGGCCCGTAGCAGGGCTAGCGAGTCGAACCCGTCGGAGCCGAGGCCGGCGGCGCGGCAGGCGGCGCCCTGGCGGATCGGGCGGCCGGCCACCGCGATCGCCTCCAGGAGCCGCCTCGGCTTCGGTGGCAGCGACAGGACCCGCCGCCAGAGCACCTCGTCGAGACTCACCCCGCAGGCCGGTGCCAGACTCTCGCTCAGCTCGCCGCCCCCGGTGAGGTAACGCGTCAGCTCGTTAACGAAATAGGGGCTGCCGCCCGACTCCCGGGCGACCATCTCCGCAAGCTCGTCCGGGACTTCGACCGCCCGGGCGAGGAGCAGCCGGGCCAGTTCGCGCGTCTCATCGGGGGGCATCGCGTCGACCGGCACCTCGCGCCGCGCGAAGACAGCCCCGCCGTCCTCGCCGCTGGCCATCAGCCGGGCCAGGCACGGGCTGAGCCGCGCGTACTCGCTACGGTAGCAGCAGATCAGCAGCAGCACCGGCGCGTCGGGAGGGCGAAGCAGTTCCGAAAGCAGCTCGGCGCTGTCGAGGTCCCCCCACTGCAGGTCGTCGATGTAGAGTACCAGCGGCCGGCGGTCGCTGATCCGGGCCAGCAATTCCCTTAAGGCGGCGAAGGCACGCCGCCGCAGTTCCTGAGGGTCGGGCGCCTCGAAGCCCCGCTGGGGCGCCCCGGCCACCGCCTCGACTCGCGTCAGCACCGCGAAGACCCGCGCCAGCGCCGCGATGTCGCGCGGCAGCATCACCTCGGCCTGCAGGCGGGGAAGCCGCCGAAGGTAGCGACTGAGCGAATCGATCAGTGCGTCGAGCGCCTTGTAGGCGACCGACTCCTGCTCGAAGCAGCGGCCCTCGAGGATCACGGCACGGTCGCCCGCCGCCAGGTCTTCGAGGAAGTGGTGAACGAGCGAGCTCTTCCCCGACCCTGATAACCCGTGCACGAAGACGGCCGTCGTCTCACCCCGGAGCATCGCGTCGAAGGCCTCCGCAAGCGCGGCCAGCTGCGGCTTCCTCCCCAGGAAGAGCCGTCGCGGGTGGCCCGGCCCGCCGCGGGCGGCCGCATGGCCGGTGTCGGCCGCCCCGAGCCTGCGCAGGACGTCCTCGCCCGTCGGCCGCTCCTCGGGGGAGCGCCGGAGCAGGTCCGCGCACAGCGCGACCAGGTCGTCAGGCAGGTCCGCGGCCAGGTTGCACGGGTCCGGGGCGTCGGTCGTTTGCTTCCGGGCCATCACGTCCAGGCGCGTCCCCACGAAGGGGTGCTGGCCGGTCAAGGCCCGGAAAAGCATCACTCCCACGCTGTACCAGTCGCTCGCCGGCGAAAGAGGCCGGCCGGCCGACTGTTCGGGCGACATGTAGGTAACCGTACCTTCCGTCAGCCGTTCGGTCGCCTGGGGATCGTCTTGCTGCTTCAGCTCAATCGCCACACCGAAGTCGAGGATGACCACGCGCCCCCGCGTGTCGACCATGACGTTCGACGGTTTGAGGTCGCGGTGCAGTTTGCCCATCGCGTGCAGGGCGACCAGCCCTCCGGCCAGTTGACTCAGCGCGGAGCGAAGCCGGACGAGGTCGAGCCCCGCGGGAGTTGGCGTCCCGGCCGCCCCGCTCGGGTCATGCTTGGTGCCGGGGTCGGTCGTGACCGGCTGGCGCCCCGTCGTCCCGTCGGCGGTCCCGTCCGAACCACCCGGCATGCTCAGGCCGCGGTCGGAGCCGGCCTCGGTCGTTGTTTCGGGCGTCGGGCGTTCCGTGGTCGGGGGCCGCTCGGCCGCGGCCGCTCCGGGCCCCGCGGGAGGTTGGCGGTCGGCCGGACAGACGTAACTGAGAAAGTTGATGCCCTCGACTAGCTCCATCGTGAAGAACCACCGACCGCCCTCGGAGAACAATTCCCAGAGCCGGACGAAATTGGGGTGGACCACGTCCTCGAGGGTCCGGAACTCCTTCTTGAACCGGTAGAGGGCCGAGGCATCGAAGTGCTGGATTGTCTTGAGGGCGACCCGGAGGTCGCGATCGCGGTCGTACACCTCGTAGACGACCCCCATGCCCCCGGCGCCCAGCCGCCGCAGGACCCGGAATCGCGAGGTTCCGGGGAAGTCGGCCGTTTCGACGGCGGGTGGAACCGGGGCAAAAGCCACGGCCAGTCCCGGCACCACGTCTATCAAGTGTTCGGGCCAGTAGACCATTCCACAAGCGGGGCAAACCGAGCGGTCGGCCGGATCGGTTGCAAGCCGCGCCGCCCGGCACCGTGGACAAATGGGCGTTTCTCGCGCCGGCCCGGCGACCACCATGGTCGAGGGGTCGGGCAGTGACGGGAAGCACTCCAGACGCGCCAGTTCATCGTCGGCGAGGAGCCGCTCGACAGCCGACCGCAGGCTCTTGTCCCCCGCGCAGCGCTCGCTTAGCAGGTTGTCTCGATCTGACGGTGCGCACCGGACCGCCTCGTCGAAGAGGGAGCAGATTGTGCGCCAGCGTTCCCAGGTCATCCGGAGTTCTCCCCGAGATGCCCGCGAAGCCAGGCACGAGCAATCCGCCAGTCACGCTCGACCGTCCCCGGCGACACGTCCAGCACCTCCGCCGTCTCCGCTGTCGTGAGGCCCGCGAAAAACTTCAGCACCACCACCAGGCCCGCGCGTTGATCCTGACCCATCAGGTGCTCGATGGCTTCTTGCAACGCGAGGACGTCGATGCGTTGCTCTTCGAAGTACGCCAGGACGTCATCGAGCGGCACTCTCTTCCGGTCCCCCAGCCGCTTCGCAGCTCTGCGGCTCCGCGCATGGTCGACCAGAACCTGCCGCATTGCGTGGGCGGCCACCACGAAGAGACACCACCGGTCCTCGACCCGGTCGATTGCTTGGCTCTGAACGAGCCGCAGGACCGCCTCGTTGACCAGAGCACTGGGCTGCAGGGTGTGGTCGGCCCGTTCCCCATGCATCAACCCCACGGCCAAGCCGTGAAGATGCGCGTAAACCGCCTCGAATAACCGGTTCTGCGCCTCTGAGCGGCCGCTGCGGGCCTCCTCGAGGAGGGAAGTCAAGTCGTCCCGCCCATTACTCTCCAAGCCGGATCTCCTCAGGTTCCCGGATTTCGATGGGGCCTACATCGACCATTTTCGCATTTTATAGTGGAAAAAGTCCAACCAAATCGTATGAGGGTATTAACAATGAGGACCGATCACAAACTCAACGGGTGGCCTACCCCGGCCCGGCCGCGCGCCGGGTGCGTCGATGGCACCTGCTGCCTCTCTCGACGATCGCCGCAATAATGACAATTCAGAACCAGGCCACGCTTTCCGCGTACACGCCGAGAACGGCTGGGTGGTCGTCGAGTTGCCCGGTTACCCACCCTTCCCCGAGGAGCGCACGGCGCGCGTACTCCGGGAACAGTTGCACCGCCTCGTTGACTCCAGGCCCGTACAGCTACAGCTTGACTTGGGCCGCGTCCACCACGCTTCCAGTTTCTTCGTGACCACCCTGGTCTCTCTCCACCGCAGAATCCGCGACATGGGCGGCCGGCTGGTTCTCCGGGACGTCGACCCTCACCTGCAACACACTATCCATGCATGCAAGCTTGATAGCATACTCGAAGGTTGTTCGGACTATGGAGTTCCGGGGACACCATACCTAACTGCTTGGGCGAACTCGGGGAAATCAAGGAGAGCAACGGGAGAGCAGGCATTGCGGCCGATGTGCATCCGGCAGGCACGCCTCGAGCCGCTAGCGCGGAGCGCCTCCGGCCACGAGAGAACGGTCAACGGGTGAGCGGCGGCGAGTGGGAAGGAACGGATTGATTTGTGTGCAGGAATCGCCCGGTTCGGCGCATAATGAGATAGAGGGCCTGCTCGTCGAGATCGGGGCCCCATTCGGACTTTGACAATTCGGCGGTCGGTGTCAGGCAGTAGCCAGGGGGAGGGTCTTGGGAGGTAGTGGCGAGTGGCGAGTGGCGAGTGGCGAGTGGCGAGTGGCGAGTGGCGAGTGGCGAGTGGCGAGTGGCGAGTGGCGAGTGGCGAGTGGCGAGTGGCGAGTGGCGCGAGAATAGTGGCCAGTGGCACGAGAACAGTGGCCAGTGAATGCGAAGAGATGGTACTGGCGGTGATAGAAAAGCGCCTTACTGGAAAACAAGCGTCATCAACGAGACCGGTCGCTGGGAGCACCGGGTTGGCAGAGCGTCGAGAAACTCTTGGATGGCGGCGTGAAAGTGCCGGAAAGTCGGGTGGCAGCAACCGTCTGAAGCGCAACGCTTCGCGACCTTGAAGGCCGCCTGAACTCCGCGTTTCTCAACATTTCTCAACATTTTACGGTCCATCTGTTCAGTCTATGGATACCCAGCTCGGCGCGCGACATCGACGGTGGACCCCGATGATTCACCGAGGTCGTGCTCAACGAATGATCACTGCCGACAGCTCGGAAAGGAGGGAGGGACCTTTGCTTGCCGGGCCGATCAGGAGGGCGGTTGCCCGGCGGGGCGGAGCCT
>Ga0208696_1001874_pt1 | contig 11908 bp, 14 predicted proteins | sample Sb_taG_9_FD_187711 | JGI IMG/M metagenome (GOLD analysis project Ga0208696, IMG submission 187711) | Peat soil microbial communities from Weissenstadt, Germany - Sb_50d_b_LC metaG (SPAdes) (version 2) | ecosystem: Environmental > Terrestrial > Soil > Wetlands > Peat | place: Germany...
GGCCGCCCACCCAACTCCTGATAAACGCGGTGGTCTCAATGGGTCGATGCAACACCATCTGATATAAGTCTGCTCTCTAAAGGTGGTGTTGTATGAGGCCAGGGAAACGGTTTGGGCTATCTGCGATCGAGAAGAGCGACATCTGGTGCCGATGGAAGGCGGGACAGTCGCTGCATGAGATTGGGCGTGCCTTTGACAAGCCACATAGCTCTATTCGGTGTTTGTTGTTGCCTCGCGGAGGGATTCCCCCAGCCGTCCGTCGTCGCTCGCGCCTAGCGCTCACCCTAGCTGAGCGGGAAGATATATCTCGAGGGATTGCTTCCGGTTCGGCGCTTCGTGAGATTGCTCGACGACTGGATCGAGCGGCCTCGACGGTGAGCCGGGAGATTTCTCGCCACGGCGGCCGTCCGGCCTATCGAGCCCATGTGGCGGATGCCCATGCCTGGAACTCGGTCTTGCGACCGAAGAAGTGCCTCCTTGCCGTCAACCGCAAGTTACGGAACATCGTTGCGAGTAAACTGATTCTGGACTGGTCGCCCGAACAGATTTCCGGATGGCTGAAGACCCAGTATCCCGATGACGAGAGCCTGCGAGTGTCCCACGAAACCATTTACCGTAGCCTGTTCATTCAAGCGCGTGGAGTATTGAAAAAAGAGCTGATGGACCACCTGCGGTCGAAGCGGCGCATGCGGCGCTCGCGCCATGCAACAGTCAGCGGACAGTCACGGGGTCAGATCGTCGATGCCATCTCCATCCGCGAAAGGCCTGCGGAAGTGGAAGACCGGGCGATTCCTGGTCATTGGGAAGGCGATCTGCTGAGCGGCGCCAAGAACAGCTACATCGCGACACTGGTAGAACGCCATTCACGCTTTGCCATGCTGATCAAGGTGCCGAGCAAAGAAACGGGAGCTGTGGTTGCTGCCTTGAGTCAGCATGTTCGCAAACTCCCCGCTACGCTGAAACGCTCGCTGACGTGGGACCGCGGACTGGAGATGGCGAAACACAAGGACTTTACAGTAGCTACGGATGTGCAGGTCTACTTCTGCGATCCGCAGAGTCCCTGGCAGCGCGGCACGAATGAAAACACCAATCTGCTGTTACGGCAATACTTCCCTCGAGGTACCGACCTGTCCGCCTTATCTCAAGCGCAGCTCGACCAGGTCTCGCTGCGCTTGAATCAACGTCCGAGAAAGACCTTAGGGTTCCAGACTCCTGCGAGTAGACTTCAACAAAGTGTTGCGTCGACCGTCTGAGCCGGCAGCGTTTATCAGGCATCTGGATTGACTTTCGAGTTGCCCGCAATCCATCCCGAGCCGCTGTCAAGCGCGTAGATCACTTCCTAGAAGCCGACTTATCGTTACTGATCGGCCCGACCTGGATAGCTTCCGGTTTGCCGACCATCCACGAACCGACTACGACCAGATCACAGTGCAATCAATGCTGGCGATAGTCGTCCGTCCCGTGAGCGCCATAAAGCGTGGAGAGAGCCGCGATTGCGCTCCCCGAAACGAGTACCTCACGGCGAGTGATTGCCATAGCAGCCTCCTACGATTGCGTCTTTAAGGCTCGTCTTTGGTGGCTTTGCCTTCTAGGATGGTTGTGTAACCGCCCTTTTCGTCGGCCATTTCATACTTGAATGTGTACTGAGTGGGTGATAACGTCGTGATAGTGGTCCTTCCTTTGACGGCTTCGCCGGCGAACTTGTCTTCCACCATCCACGTCCAAGTATTTCCGTTAACCGTTCCCGTGCCGGTACCCACGAGTCCAACACTGCTGGCGTAATAGGATGTGTAGACCTTCGCATGGCTGTCGTAGGCCATGAAGCCGAATCTCTTCGGTAATTGGCCGCCTTCAGCGCGGCTCTCGACATAGAATCCCCCCGGCCCCAATGTATCTGTTTCGGTGCCGACAGTCTTACCGGCCGGCACATACCCGTTGGGTTTAATCTCGGCTTCCACAGTCCATTTGCCCACGAAGTACTCCAACTTCTTGTGTTCTGGACCAGGCTTGGGTGGCGCTGGTGGAGCTTGTGCGAGCAATAGTGATGTGAATCCGCAGATCAGAATGACGGCGACCGATGATCGTATGCTCATTTTCTTCTCCTTCGAAAGCGCGATCAGGTTTCTCGAAGCGCTCCCTTTTATCAATGAACGCTACGACTCCGTCCGTGACGTGTCCTTAAGGATTTGCTAAGATTCGCCTAAATCTGATGGCCAGCCGTGAGGTATTTCATTTCGACGAGTTCACGCTCGACGTGCAAGAACGGCGTCTCCTGCGCGGCGCGGAAACCGTCCACTTATCACCTAAGGCCCACGATGTGCTGGTTGCGTTGGTGCGGCAGCGGGGCCGCATGGTCACGAAGGACGAATTGCTGAGGCGCATCTGGCCCGAGTCATTCGTCGAGGAAGGCAGTCTCACGGTTCACATGTCAGCGCTGCGCAAGGCGCTTGGCGAGGACGCCCACCGGCCGATCTATGTCGAAACGGTGGCGCGGTCAGGGTACCGCTTCATCGCTGCAGTCACCTGCGATCTGGCCCACGAGAAGCCATTAACACCGAGCGCCATGACGCGACCCGTCGAGCTCTACGAGCTAGTCGGCCGCGGCCGGTCTCACCTGTTGTCAGGCTCGTACTTCGAACTGCCTGCCGCCGTGGACGCCTTTCGTTCCGCGATCGAGATCGATCCGACCTATGCACCGGCGCAGGCCGGCTTGGCGCGCGCACGGTGCGTGCAAGCAGTGTTTCGCGCGGTGCCGCACCAGGAAGCGTTTGCGGAGGCGAAGGCGTCTGCCTTACGCGCGCTGGCGATGGACAGCGCCTCGGCGGACGCGCAGGTTGCCCTTGGCACGGTCCTTTTTCTCAGCGAGTGGGACTGGAGGGCGGCGGAGCGCAGCCTGCAACGTGCGCTCGAAATCAATCCGGATCACACCGAGGCGCTCCTGCAGTATGGGTCGCTACAGGAAGCGCTCGGGCGGCTCGACGATGGGCTGCGTTGCAAGCAACAGGCGCTCGCGCGCGATCCGCGATCGCCCGGCGTTCTGGTGCAGATCGCCATCTCTTACTGGCATCAGCGGAAGTACGACGACACGCTTGTCTGGGCCCAGCGAGCGCTCGACGTCGACCCGAAGCATGTGCTAGCGTGCCAATTCATTAACCACGTCTATTGGAAGATCGGGGACGTCAATAGATTCGCGGCCTGGACCGTCAGCCAGGCCATCGCGTGGGGCTTTTCCGAGGAGAGAGTAGCGGTGTTGAAGCAGCTCACCGCGGACACGCAGCAGGTGTACGCGACGGCCGGCCTCTCCGGGGTGAGAAGATTCATGGTGGAGCAGATCACGAACCCGCAACTGGACTTCGACATTTTGCTGAAGATGGCATTCTTCCGCGCCGCTCTGTATGGGGCGGCAGGTCGCCTCGATGAAGCGTTCGACTGCCTTGATCAGGCCATTGCATACGCGACCCAGCACTCGTGCACCTGGCGGTCGCACCGGAGTGGGACAGCATGCGCGGTGACCCGCGGTTCGCGGAACGTCTGCGATCGATGGCGCTTCCTTCGGTCGCCTATGACAACATCGGCAACGTGTAGCGGATGCGGCGCCCTACCCAAAAGCATACGGTGACGGCGTAGTGCGCGAAAGTTCGTAGGCTCCAAGGAAAAGGATGAGCCTAGTCCTGCGCCGCACCTTGCACTTCATCGTCAACGTCGAACAGGTCAATCCCGAAAGACACCGCAGCGCGATCGCATTGAAGAACGCCAGTGCAGTCCGCGCGGGTTCTAACAGCCGTTTGATTACTGCCGGATAACGGGCTAAGCGGAAGTTATGGCCCGGAACAAACTTTCAACTACGCGGGCCAGAAGTCGGCTTCCAGGAGATCTCCCGGAAGCCCGTTACTGATCCGAACGGCGAACCGGTAACTTCCGTATTGCCCACACCGGCACTCGCCCAGCACGCAACTAACGGCTTCGGATTGGCTTCGGTGAACACCATGCCGCAGCAATCAGACAGACTGTAGTCACGATTGAGAAAACGATGGGAATAACAAAAAAGTATTTCCAGCTCAAAACCGTGATGGCGGCAAAGCACAGGGCGAACGCCCACGCAGTGCCGCGCATGAGCGCCAAAGACTCTGGCGGAAGGCCGCCTAGCTGCCACGCCAATACCACCGCGAGTAGAAGAAACACGCTGACAAAGAGTCCGAACCCAACATAAAAATCCCAATACGTCCGGCTAAACCCCATTATGTAAAAGTGAGTTGACCGCATGGGGCCAAGATCCACTGCCCACTTGGGATCTGACCAGGGAAAACCAGATGTGTGTCCGGCGTCAAAAAGCAGCAGAAGAACGGCGGCGATTCGATAAAATGCAGACGCTTTCATGTCCTGCCTCCCGCCAGTGACGATCATTCTTTGCGAATCACGAATCTGAAAAACCTCTTGTTCTGGCTTCCTGCCGGCCCCCTTCAACCGCTGCCCTATGTCTGTTGGAGTTTTGGCCCACGTCCGTACCGTTGTGTCGCGTAGCCCACGATGAGGCCCACCATGCCTCCAGGCAGCATGATCTGGAAATAATAACCGTGCTGCATCTGGGCGACGATGAATGCCAAGAGCAGTCCGACGCCGAGACCGAACACAATGCCCAGCGCCAGCGAATGCACCTTGCGAGCGAACACCCCAATGAGGATACCGGCGATGATGCCCTTGATTGTGGATCCGATAACGATGCCAGCGATCTCCGCCCGCGCCTCCGGCGTGAACCAGGCGGTCATCCCGTCGATGGCACCTAGGATTGCTCCCAACAGGAGGCCCAAAAGAACCTTGTTCATAGGTCACCTTCCTCTCTCTATTGTGGTATTACCCGTTTTTCGAAGTTTCTTTAACGGCGCGCAAACAAAATAAACAGAACGCGCATGATGAGATAAACCGCAACCAGGACTACCGCGGTGCGATGCCGGGCGAAAACGCGACCCGAACGTTCGAGCAAGCCTTCCGGGTAGGCGCTCACCGGTTCGCCGTTCAGATAGTGCGTGATGTCGGCGGTCATCTCCCGTGCAGACTGGTAGCGCGCGTTAGGATCGGCAGCCATCGCTTTCTCGCAGATTGCTCGCAATGGACGAGGCACGCTGCCGGAGGCCGCAGGCAACTCTCCCGGTGCCGATCCCGTCAGCATGAACGTCAAGATCGCACCGAGCGAGAAGATGTCGGTGCGGTGGTCTACCTCAATATCGCCGCGCGCCTGTTCGGGCGACATGTAACCCCGGGTACCGAGGACGCTGCCTTGACCGGTCACGCGCAACGAGTTCTGCGTCGGCTGCGCCGCTGTAGCGATTTCGGTTTCCCCGGCTTCCAGACTGGTAACGCCAACTTTCGCGAGCCCCCAGTCCATCACGAGCACCTCGCCAAAGGCGCCAATCATAACGTTGTCGGGTTTCAGGTCGCGATGAATGAAGCCGCGGGCGTGGGCAAAATCGAGGGGCTCGGCAATGCGTTCCAGCAGCCCAAGCCTATCCGGGAGGTTCAGGGTGGCGATGTGCTGCGCGAGGGTCTGTCCCTCGACATACTTCATGCAACAGAAGGCGCGACCATCCGCCAGAGTGCCCGCGTCATGCACGGGAACTATGCCGGGATGCTCCAGGCTGGCCAGGATGCGCGCCTCCCTGAGAAGGCGCACGTCGAGATCGTCTGCGGGCCCTGCAAGATCAAGCACTTTCAACGCCACTCGGCGCTTCAGCACCGTGTCCTCGGCCAGCCACACACTGCCCATGCCGCCACAGGCCACATATCGCAGGAGGTTGTAGCGAGTCCCACTGAGGTCGGGCCGCTGCATATCGGCCTGAAGCCTGGCAACCACCCTGTCCGGCAGACTCTTCATGTGACCTTCACTCCGAACAGCGCTTGGGCTTCGCGGCGAAATTCCTCCTCACTAGTGGTCATCTCCCGCAATTGGTCGAGAACGCACCGCCGGAACTCTCGCCGGGCAAAGGCGAGGTAGTTGGTCACATCAGTGGTAGCCAGTCCGAACTCGGTGGCGAGTTGCGCGTAGGAAGGTTTGGGATCAGCGTCCTCAAGATCGTAGCGCTCGAACAACTCGAACTGGATCAATTTGCCCCCAGACTCACAGCTAGCCTGAAGCCTCGCCAAACCGAGGACAAAAATACTGCGGACCCACTCCTTGTCGAAGCTGTCCTCCGGGGATCCGGACAGCAGCTCCGTCGCCACTTCCTTCTCAGCCTCCATGAAGTCGAGGCATAGATGTGCACTGCCAACGCCGCGTTTCAGCCGCTTGGAGTTCCGTGTCTGATTCATGAAAAGCCGGTCAGCACACGTGCGTAGAAAAGTGCGCAGGCGTCCTTTACCGCTGTCGTAAGAATCGAGGAATTCCTTTTCCAGAAGACGGGTGAAGAATTCCTGCGTGAAGTCGGCAGCGTCTTCCGGAGCGATGTTCCACTTCATGCGCACGTACTTGTAGACAGGTCTCCAGTACGCAGCGGCGATAGCTTCGATCGCCCACGATCGTGTGGCGGGGTCGTTGCTCTGCGCGGCCGCTAGGAGAGAGTGGCGCGTCATGGGGAAACTTCCGCCGTGTGAGTTCTGGGGCAATCTAGTTGGGTTTCGAGCGCAGTTGGAAGTGTAGTACTCAGGTCACATGGCGACAAGCTATGCGGTTTAGCGACGAGTACGACCGGAATCGCCTTTTCGGTGCAACATAGATTCCTGTTCCGGAAGTTGTTCCGGGCCAGAAGTCGCCTTCGAGGAGATCGCCCTTGAGTCCTCCAACCCCTTTTCTGGAACCGCCGGACGAGCGGGAGTTGGCTGATCCCTGATCCAGGAGGGTGGACCTTCATCATTCCTCAGCGCAGCCGACCCGATTGGACCTGTCGAGAAAAGCCGGGTCATCGACTGGAGCCATTCTGTTTTTAATCCTTGTCGAGCACATTTCAGGATCTCCTACCTCGATTTAACCTAGGTGGCGCTCCATCGGAATCGCGCCGCACCGACTTGGTGCAATGCTTCCGTGATTCAGAAAGGGGAGCAGTCTGACTGAGGTGCCATGGAGAGCGACAGCCGTTTGATGTGCGCACAGGTCGAGCGGTCGAATCTCCGTCGCGATGGTCATTCCGGCGAAAAAAGCCGCGACCGCAAATTGAGCACAGAAGTTGGCAGGAACAACCACTGATTGGTCAATGCGCCCTTAACGTAAGCCCAAAAGGACGCTTCCCCTAACAGCCAAGCGCTTAACAGGACCGGCAAAGCGAAGAGCAAGATCTCGACAAGAGTGCTCCCTTCTTTGTCGGGATCGGTAAGTCCAGGCTTATCCTGCGGCGGCTTATACCGCGGGGCCTCCATGCGCCATACGGCAGTCGCGCGGAAGCGAACCCGACGCAGAGGATGGCCAAAACTCATCACTACATGAAGCCAAGTTGCCCCGGACCGCTGATGGGCGAAAGCCCAGCCATAAGAAAAGTCGTACAGGAATTCCGGCAGACAGAATAGCGCCATGCCAAGCGGCACAAGAAGTACACCAGCTACCTGTCACCACGATACGGCTTCACGCTGGACACGCTGACACTGGTGTCGATCGTGGTGCGCAACATGATCCTGAACTGGCTCATGCCTGTGTCCCTATTGTGGCACTCCAACTTGCACCTACGCCTACGATCAATTCGGCAACCGCTGGCAGCAAAATAGGCCCTACACCGCGCTGTTGACGTTTACCACCAACAGCCGGAACCAAATGGATGGCTACACTACGACGCTGCCGGGAACCTGCTCCCGGAACCCCAAAGCCAATCTGTAGATTCGCTCACTTGCTTCGGCAGCGCTGTGCAGTATCGCTCACTTTGTTGAGGAATTGTGTCCTCCGAGTCTTCGACACTCACTGCCGCACTCTTTTATTCTTCGCGCTGACGCGGATTCAAAAGACGAGCAATTCTGATCAGCTTTTCCAAGCTTGAAGGTTGATACTGGGCATCTCAGGGTGCTGACGACAAGAGAATCCGGTCAACCAACTTGGTTTTGTGAGATCGCGTGCCAGTGCGACCACGGAGCTTGCCGCTTACCGCATGAACTGTAAAGCCTGGTTCGCTGCATATAGATTCACTGAGGAGGCAACGACATGAAAATGCGCGGACTTATCGTTTTGTGGTTAGCGATTGTGGGCCTGGCGGTCCTGCCACAGCCAGCGAAGGCGCAAGCACTAATCGATCCACGAGATTCCGCCGGCGCGGTTGCGAGCGCAACCACGGCGCAACCAGATTTGACGTACACGCGTCCGACGGAGAAAACGAAGATCGAGAACTACCTCTTCGACGCGTTCGGCCCGTATCCGGCCGCAGGAGCGGCGTTTGCGGCTGGCATTAGCCAAGCCCAAAACACCCCGCCGGAGTGGAAGCAAGGTGCTGCGGGTTACATGAAGCGATTTGGGTCGGACTTTGGCATCGCTGCGGTAAGTACCACCACACGATATGGATTAGCGGAAGCGTTCCGGGAAGACACGTTGTACTACCGCTGCGAGTGCAAGGGCGTGTTCCCTCGGCTGCGCCATGCCGTGATTTCCACCTTGTCAGCCCGTCGAGGCCAAGACGGCCATCGCGTTTTTTCCTTCCCTGCGCTGATTGCGCCGTATGCGGGTCCGATGACCGCCGTCTATGCGTGGTATCCGGACCGCTACAACGGCAAGGACGCGTTTCGGATGGGCAACTACACCATGCTGGGATATGTGGGCGGAAACATTGCCCTGGAATTTCTCTATAGTGGTCCCCACTCCATGCTTCATCGCATGCACCTGAATAACGGACACGGAGCGCCGGATCAGGGATCAAATCCGTGATGGGCAGCGAATCCAGTGCGGCGGCGGGCATGAACCCTCAAGTTCGAGGGCAGCGAATCCCAGCCATATCCCCGTCACCGAGCTCCTCCACCGGTCTGATCAACGAATTTTTCGAATGGTTCGGCGACCTGGGGATATTTTTCTGGCGCGTGCTGCGGGCCGCAGTGACCCCGCCCTTTGAATTTCGCGAACTATTTCGGCAACTCGACGAGATCGGATCAAAGTCCCTTCCTCTGGTCGCTTTGGCCGGCGCGGCTACTGGCGTTGTACTTTCCCTGGAAGCCCGCTATAGCCTGACTCGATTTGGCGCCAAGTCTCTACTTCCTGCCGCGATCGTATTCTCTGTCATCCACGAGACTGGACCGATCATTACGGGTCTTGTAGTGAGTGGCCGAGTGGGCGCGGGCATTGGCGCCGAGTTGGCCTCGATGAAAGTAACCGAGCAGATCGACGCGATCGAGGCATCCGCGGTAAACCCATACCGATTGCTGGCGGCGACTCGCATCCTGGCTTGCGTCCTGATGCTGCCTTTGCTCACCCTCGCTGCCGACTTTTGCGGCTTGATCATGGGCTGGATTACGCAAGCGATGGTTGAGCCGGTTTCGTTGCATCAGTTCATCAACGCCGGTTTTAGCGGCGCCGATTTCAACGATTTCCTGCCACCCACAATCAAGACCGCTGTTTTTGGACTGATCATTGGGCTGATTGCGTGTTTCCAGGGGATGCGGACACAGGGAGGCGCTGCGGGTGTAGGCCGCGCGGCCACGAGTTCGGTGGTCTTGTCGTCGCTGTTCGTGATCCTGGCCGATGTGGTGTTGGTGAAACTGATCATCCTATTTTTTCCATAGTGGCTCCTTGTGAACACTGCTTCAAGAGCCTGCGAAACCAGTATGAACACAATCGATCAAATTGCGATACGACGAGAAGAAGCCGAGGAAGACGGCAGTGCATCGGTCGTCGGCGTCGAGGAGCTACATAAATCCTTCGGAACTCAAAGGGTTTTGAACGGGATCAGCCTCAGTGTGAAACGCGGCGAGACCCTCGCGGTGCTGGGGCGCAGTGGTACCGGCAAGAGCGTATTGCTGCGCCTCATCATCGGCCTCGATAAACCCGATTCGGGATCGGTCCGCATCCATGGTCAAGACATCGCTGGGCTGACTCTCGACCGACTCGGCGAGATCAGGAAGAGGATGGGTTTTCTGTTTCAGCACGCTGCGCTCTACGACTCGCTAACCGTCGAGCAGAACGTGGCTTTCCCGCTGCTGCACCATAAGAAGGAGATGTCGAAGTCGGAGCGGGGAGACCGCGTCAGGCAGCTGCTGACGGAAGTGGGCATGGATGGCACGTTTGAGAAGATGCCTTCCGATATCTCGGGTGGCATGCAGAAACGAGTAGGGCTGGCGCGTGCTCTGGCCCTGGAGCCCGATATTCTGCTGCTTGACGAGCCCACAGCCGGTCTCGACCCCATCAGCGCAGCGGAGATCGACGACTTGGTTCTCAACCTCCAGCAGGAACATCACATGGCGTCGATTGTGGTGACTCACGATCTGCACAGCGCGAAGACGATTGCCGACCGTCTGGCCTTGCTCAACGAGGGAAATGTGGTGATCGAAGGCAGCTTTGAAGAGCTGCAGGAAAGTGACATCGAATTTGTCAGGGAATTTCTAAAGCATTCGTAGGGGGACATATGTCGAGAGCGGCGCGGTTAGGAGCTTTCATCGTTGTGACACTGGCGATTCTGGTCGCCGGCGTCTTCATCATCGGAGGCAAGCAGTATCTTTTCAGCTCCACATACCAGTTGAAGGCGCAATTCGACAACGTCGTCGGGTTGGATGCCGGAGGCGACGTGCGAGTGGGCGGCGTTCACAGTGGAACCGTGCGCAGCATCGTGCTACCGCACAAGCCGGGCGAAAAGGTCACGGTCATCATGGATCTCGGCAGGTCCACACACGAGATCATCAAACAAGACTCTGTGGCGACTATCGAAACCGAAGGTTTGTTAGGCAATCAGTTTCTCGCGATCTCGTTTGGATCGGCGGGATCAGGCGACGTGCGGGATGGCGATAGGATCGCCAGCCAGCCGCCACTGGAAATGTCGGATCTGCTGCAAAAGACGAGCGGCATTCTGGATAGCAGCCAGCAAGCCATTCAGAACGCAACTCGGGCGGCGGCGAACCTGGAATCGATCAGCGCCAAAATCGATGCGGGTCAGGGGACCGCGGGCGCGCTGGTCAACGACAAACAGCTCTATAACAACCTCGAGCAGACGACCAGTGCGATGCGTGACACGATGGTGGAGGCGCAGGCCGGGGTTACCGACTTCCAGGAGAATATGGAAGCCATGAAGCACAATTTCTTCCTGCGCGGGTATTTCAAGAGCCGCGGATATGAAGATTCTGCCCAGCTGGCAAAGAATGAGATCGAGCGGCTGCCTCAAGGCGCCACGATAAAGGAGTTCACATACTCAGCAAAGCAACTCTTCGATAAGCAAGACTCGGCCAAATTGAAGAACCAGAAATCTCTAAACGCCGGCGGCGATTTCCTGGCGAATAACCAGTTCGGTTTTGCGGTAATCGTCGTATCGGCAGGCATGGAAGGCGACACCGCGAAGGACCTAGTGCTGACCGAAGCTCGGGCCATGGTTGTGCGCGAGTATCTCGTAGAGCACTTCGGATTTGACGATAGCGAACTCAAAACTCTAGGGATGGGCAAGCAGACGGACACAAATTCGGACGCTGGCTGGGGTACGGTGCAGATTTTCATCTATCCAGCCGGGACCGAAATTCCGCCTAACAAGCAAACGCAAGCAGGCATCGCATCCAAGGCAACTTTAGAGCAACCCGTTCAGGCTTCTGCGACCGTGACACCCAAGCCCCAATAAGAAGCAATAGGAGTGACGCGGGCCTTGAATCCGCGTGTTTGACGGTTCTCTTATATAAGACTAGGGGCTGTAATTGAGGTGGTCACCACCTTCTCCTCATTTCAGGTTTCCTGAACTGTAAGTCCTCGCTAAGCCCCCATCCGACTAATCGCCTGTCCCTGAAAGCGACACCGTCTCTTTGCCCACGAAGGAGTTGTCGG
>Ga0208696_1001881_pt1 | contig 11889 bp, 14 predicted proteins | sample Sb_taG_9_FD_187711 | JGI IMG/M metagenome (GOLD analysis project Ga0208696, IMG submission 187711) | Peat soil microbial communities from Weissenstadt, Germany - Sb_50d_b_LC metaG (SPAdes) (version 2) | ecosystem: Environmental > Terrestrial > Soil > Wetlands > Peat | place: Germany...
GTTGCGGCCGGAGGAGCGGGAACAATCCAGCGCGGTACACAGCCTGTCACGGGAGGCATCTCGATGGCCAGCAACGACATGGTGGTCATCCAGGACTATGAGTCCAACCTCAAGATCATCGATCAGATTATCCAGCGTCTCGACGTCCAGCCCGTGCAGGTGCTGATCGAGGCGGTCATCATTAGCGTCGAGCTCGACCTGGACACCCAACTCGGCGTCAACTTCGCGGTCGTCGATAACCTGGGTCAGCAGCTCGGAACAATCGGCGCTGGTGCGGTGATCAACAGCAACGTGGGCTTCACGCCGGCCTCGGTACTGACTGCCGCCGGCAAGATCGCGTCCAGTGCAACCCCCGATCCAAACGGCTTCGCCTCGGCAACCAACGGCATCAAGTACGGCTTCATCTCCAACAACATTACCGGATTCGTTCGGGCGCTGGAGACCGTGGGAAGCACCAAGATCCTGGCCAGCCCCCGGATCTTGGTGCTCAACAAGCAGCGAGCCGAGATCCAGCTTGGCGCCCGGTTGGGCTTCCGCTCGTCGGTGACGCAAAACATCATCGGAACCACGCAACAGGTTCAATTCTTGAATACCGGTACGTTGCTTCGGTTACGTCCATTTGTCTCGAATGATGACATGGTCCGGATGGAGATCCACCCCGAGCGAAGTGAGGGATCCGTTGATCCGATAACCGGTTTGCCCACCCAAACGTTGGCCGAGTTGACGACCAACGTGATGGTCCCTAACGGAGCGACCCTGGTCATCGGCGGCCTGATCGGAGACGATAACACCTATACGCAATCAGGCCTGCCCGGTCTGTCCCGAATCCCGATCCTGGGTTACCTTTTCGGGACCAAAGAGAAATCAGATACGCGGCAGGAGCTGGTCGTACTCCTGACGCCGCACATCTGGTCACCAGGTCAGGTGGGCGGGAACCCCGACGCGCTGGCCACGCAGGGGAGCAAGCGGTCCGGGGGAGACGTGAGGCAAGCCCCGGCCGCGACTACAACGGCTCTTGCTTCGAGCCCGGCTGCTGCGGCTCTTGCCCCGAGCCCGGCTGCTGCGGCAATGGGGCCTTCCCCGGAGCCGGGCCTCGCGCCCGCAACTATGCCGTCGGTCGCGCCGAAGTCTTCTCGCACAACCTTGCTGCCGGGTGAGAGGATCGAGGTCTCCCGGCAGACCGAACTGGCCGACACTCTGGAGGCGCGGCCGGAACCTCGGCCGGCCGATCTGCTCGCATCCTCCATGTCGCCTGGCGACAAGCAACCCCTGTCCCAACCGCAGCCGGGCCGGGCCGCCAAGGTTGACCCGATGGTGACTCAGGCCGCTCTGGCGGCCAGCCAGCCTTCTCAACCCGCGAGGCCGGCGGTTCCAGTCCAGGCAACCAGACCGGCTCCTCGACGGCATGTTGTCCGTCCCGGTGAGGATTTCTCATCGATCGCAAGAGATTACTATGGCTCGCCTCGGCTCGCCCGGGCCCTGTGGTGGGTCAATCGCAAGACAGTTGCCTGGCCCGGGGCCTTGGTCGCAGGCACCAGGATCATCATTCCACCCATCGAGCAGCTCGAAGGCGGATCGGCTGGACCCCGGTCCAGCCGGGCGGCGACCCTCGACCCTCAGATTCAGCCCGCCAGCCAGAATTTAGCCGCGGCGAGGGTGCGCGGCGGCCGGGCCGCTACCCACGTAGTTCCCGCTCCGGATCAGGAACGTCCAGCGACCAATGCGAGTCCGCCGGAGGGGGGCTTCGCCATCCACGTGGTCCAGCCGCACGAGACTCTGCGCGGTATCGCTCGCGACCGGCTGGGCGACCCGCGCCGCTTCCAGGAGATCGCCGAACTGAACCGGGATCTGCTGACTGACGGCCGGCTCTCACCGGGTATGCGGTTATTGCTGCCACACGACGCTCGTCCAGCCCCTCTGCGCCGAGATTAATTACTGCCGAGCAGGTGTACCTGATAGGCGATCAGCCCGAGGTAGAGGCCGAGAAAGACCGGCAGCAGGAACCCGGCGCGAAACCGGGTGCCAAAGAACGGCCAGTTCTTGTACACGACCAGGAACGGAAGCCCCGCGGCCGTGATAGCGTACTTGCCCACCAGAAAAGGAAGGTGTCCCCGGTCGAGTAGGAACCTCATGACCGGGTTGGCTTCCTCGTTATTGACGTCCAGGAGCTCGATGGTCAAAACACCGTCCACGATGCAGAGCACCAGCACGGCCACGATGAACGCCAGGGTGAGCGCGTCAAAGCGGTCGGTGAAGAACGGGCCCTCTCGTTCCGCGCCGCGCCGCACCCGGTGGCGCCGGCCCGAGAGCCGGAACGCATCCATCGGCCCGGTGGGGACCTGCCGTCGATCGCTCGGGCCCCTCCGGTCCGGCTGTAACGAAGCCCCAAGGCTTTGGTCGTGATTTTCCGGAAAGATACAGGTCATGATTGAGCAGCGGTCCACCGGACCCGGCGCATGGGACCCAATCGCAGCCTGTTCGCGGCTATCGCCCGCGATCCCCACGCGTTCCGCCTGGAGTGGTCCGTTCGTCGTGTCGTTCCAGGATATACTTTCGTCGCGAGCGCGGGTAGGAATGATGCACGCAAGCAACGTGATCCGGCTCCTCCCTCACAGAATTAGCATTGCGTCGCCATAGCTGAAGAAGCGGTAACGGCGGCGAATTGCCTCGAGATAAGCTTCACGGATCAGCTCGACTCCGACCAGGGCGGTTACCAGAACCAGCAAGCTGCTGCGTGGCAGGTGAAAATTGGTGACGAGCGCGTCCAGTCCGCGGAAGACGTGTCCCGGCCGGATGAACAGGCTGGTATTTCCCGTGAACGGGGCGAGCGTTCCCTTACCCTCCGCGGCGGCTGTCTCGAGGGTACGTGCCGCGGTAGTGCCTACGGCCACGATCCGACCGCCGCGGGCGCGGCGAGCACTGAGCACCTCGGCCGCCCCGGCGGAGAGTTCGGCCCACTCGGAGTGCATCACGTGGTTGCCGATCTGCTCGGCCTCGATTGGCCGGAAAGTGCCGATGCCGACGTGCAAGGTGAGGTCAACCCACCCGATTCCCCGGGCGGCCAGCTCCTGGAAGATCGCCTCGCTAAAATGCAGCCCCGCCGTGGGCGCAGCGACCGAGCCCGGTCGCAGGGCGAAGATGGTTTGATACCACGTCCGGTCGCCAGCCGCGTCTCTCCCCTTGCGAATATAAGGAGGTAAGGGCGTCCGGCCATGACGTTCCAGAAGACCGAGTGCTCCAGCGGTGCAATCGCTGCCCTCTTCGGGAAGCGGTCGTACGATCCAGCGGCCCGCCTCTCCCCGGGACTCCAGGACCAGGCGCAGTCCCCGGCCGACGACAACCCGCTCTCCAGGTGAGGGCTTACCCCGCGTGGTGGCCAGGATCTCCCAGGTCTCATCGCCGAGATCTCGCAGGAACAATCCTTCCCACGTTCCACCGGTCGCCTCGCGACGGCCGATCAACCGCGCCGGAATGACCCGCGTGTTGTTCCGGGCCAGAATGTCCCGACCATCGAGAAGGGCTGGCAGCTCGGTGAACCGGTGGTGTGCGATCCGGCCGCTGGCGCGATCAAGGATCATCAGTCGCGATTGCTCGCGCGGCTGCGCCGGCTGCTGCGCGATCAGTTCGTCGGGAAGATCGAAGTCAAACTCGGCGGCGAGCACGCGAGTCACTCCTTCCGCCAGGAGGACCGGAACAGGGGGGCGACCGGACCGCAGGCGGACTCTAAAATCAAAAGGGCAAGACGGCATCGCCGGAAACCGTCAAATTATTGTACCGTCCTGTCCATGCTTACTGGCCTGCCGCGAAACAGCGGGCCATTGAGGAAACCATCGTCCCCGTGCAGACCTTGACTGGCCGCCTTGCCACTGCCGGTTCACGTCCCGCTCCGGAAGTCCCGGTTCGGATTGCCCTGGTCATCACCGACCTCGATGTTGGCGGTGCCGAGCGAGCACTGGTGAACCTAGCCACGCGGCTGGACCGAAGCCGTTGGTCGCCGACGGTTGTCGCCCTGGGAGAAGAAGGGCGCCTGGCTGAAGTTGTTCGCCAGGCCGGCCTTCCCTGCGAATGCCTGGCAGGCAGTCAGCGCCGGCCCGTGCAGGTCGTGGCACGGCTGGCCCGGTCGCTGCGCAGATGCCGGCCCGAGCTGGTGCAGAGCTTCTTGTTCCATGCCAACCTCGCGACCCGGTTGGCGGCGCCCTGGGCCGGGCAGCCGTGGGTAGTCGGGGGTCTCCGGGTGGCCGAGCGCCGACAGCGATGGCATCGGGCGCTCGATCGCCTAACGGCGTTCCTGTCCGCTGGCTCCGTCTGCGTCTCGCACGGCGTGTTCCGCTTCAGCCGCGGGGTCGGGGGTCTGGATTCCCGGCGATTGACGGTAATTCCCAATGGAATCGATCCCGGACCGTTCGATCGGGCCTCCGCCGTGCCGCGTGGCGACCTGGGTATTCCCGAGCAGGCCCATCTAGCCTTGGCCGTCGGCCGCCTCGACGTTCAGAAAGGTCTTGCCGATCTACTGGCCGCCGCAGAACGGGTCATCGCCCAGTGTCCTGCGTGGCATCTGGCACTTGCCGGCGATGGCCCTTGCCGCGCCTGGCTGCTGGAGCAGATCGACGCACAACCCTTGCTCGACGGCCGGATTCACTGGCTGGGGCCACGCGATGACGTTCCGGGTCTCTTGAAGGCAGCCGACGTCCTGGTCCTGGCCTCGCTCTGGGAGGGCATGCCCAATGTGGTCCTCGAAGCGATGGCCGCCAGTCGTCCAGTGGTGGCCACGGCCGTGGAGGGCACCGAGGAACTCGTCATTCCCGGTCAAACCGGCTGGCTGGTCCCGCCCAAGGACCCGGAGGTGCTCAGCACCGCCCTGCTGGCAGCCGCCCGCGCTCCCGATCTCTGCCGAACCTTCGGCCAGGAGGGAAGGGCTCGCGTCGAAAGCGAGTTTTCGCTCGATCGAACCGTCGCCGCCTACGAGCGGCTCTGGTGTGGTCTTCTGGGTTACAAATTGCCCTTGACCCAGGATTAACGCACGTTATCATGGGGTCACGATAGCATGGTGGTAGGGTCGTGCTGCGTTGCTTACTGATTGCCAATCGTTCGAGCCTGGGCGAGAGGAAGGCGGTCAAGCGTGCAGGGATGGGCGATCAGGAGGTTGCTGATGACTGCCGTGCAACGGTCGGGACTGAAGGGCATGCAGGCTTGGGCGCGGATGGCGCTGTTCAGAAAGCGGGTAAATTCGGGAGCCAGGGTCATTCCTCTTTGGGCGTGAATGATTCCGTCATGGGCACCGACCAACGTGACCCAGAGCAGGGCTCTTGTCTCGGGAGACAGTTCCGGAGGGGGAATCACCCGGTAATGCGCCGGCTGCATATGCCAGCAGTAGGGGACGTCGCTCCAGGGAACCGATTGACCGAACCGATAGGCCAGCACGATGAGAGGGAGCCTGGCGATGACTGCGAATTCCCCCTCGCCATTTTTTACGTCCTGAACATGTCGGTCATCGATCTCAGGAAGAAACAACGTCAGTTCATGGCCGTTGCAGGCGTGGGTGTACTGCGTTCCCGTCGGCCAGTGCCGCCGCCCGCGCCGCAGCGGCTCACCCACGCGATAGAGTGGAACCGAGGGGCGAATGGCAGGAATAGACTTTCGAGGAGGGTTGGGCACCCAGAAGAGCTGGAGATTCTGAGAAGAAATATTCATTGCGTACTGGCTCCCGCTTATCTTGGCTGGATTACAGACGGTGATAGGTCCGTGTCAATGACTTGCAAGCGAAGACGATCCCCGGAGGTCAATTCTTTGATCTAGCGAACCGATCCATGCCCTGGATTCTCCTGGGGACCGGGGCAATTGGGCGGCGGCCGAACAACCGAGAACACCCTCATTCCAGGCCCACGGACTGAAATCCAGCCGCGGCTGATCCTGTGATCTTTCGTTTGCCCGGCATTCGACGACGTTTCGCTAAACAATGATGAAAACCAGGAGACTTCGGGGAGATAGAGAGGTTTTCCGGCACGAGCATCGGCGAAGAAAACGGAGATCATACCAACCATCCGTAGGTTTTTTCCAGGCCGCCGGACACCACTCCTATTGTGCTTGCATGATAGACGATACTCTTGATTGCACCAGAACGACCTTATACCCGATGCCGGGTGAATCACAAGAGCTTGCATCCCATTATGTTGAGAATAGGAATCGCGGTGTTCAGAATTGACGGCATAACTGAACACAAGAAGATCTAAATTGCACAATTGATCGTCTAGTTGCGGCTCCACATTGATCGATTTCACGCTGCTGCTCTTTTTTGGAAACAATGCACACGAGCATGCAATCTCGATCATCGGAGACAGGGACCCAGGGCTGGCGAGACGGGTTTGTGCGGGTTGACTGAAACGGCTTTTTTTTTCTCAAAATGTTTCTCGGTAGTCGCGATTGAGCCTCCGGGTTTGAGCCCGCAGGAGACCGGCGAGCTGTCATTGGTTTGCTAGCGAGGTTATGACCATGGCCTGGATCGGGCGTCGACCAGCCAGGCTTTGAATTTCACCAGCTCGCGAGAGGTCCGGTTGCAACGTTCGGGCGCTACTGACTCTCCTGTCCAGCCAGACAGTGGGGTCATTTCCAGTTCGCGAGCAATAACGCTCATCCGGCTCTCAGGCGACTCACAGCCGAACACGTTTCGCGACGTCGTTCCGGACTCAGTATCGAGGGGGTTGAAAGACCAAATCGTCGTGAGCCGAAACGAACGACGAATCGTCAAAGATCGCATCCCCTTGTGATCGCTTGGGAGGATGTGCGAACTTGACGAACTTGTTTTTTTACGGATAATATTAGTGAGAAATCATCCGGCGCCTGGACGAGGTAAACTGCCGATCTGACTCTTGGTTCTTTTGCATTTTCCTTTGTTTGGCTATAAGACCACTTTGATATGCTTGATAGGAGTCTCTTTTTAGCAGGCCCTTGCAAGTCTTCTTACGCTTGCTGCAAGACCGATTGGGTCACAGCGGTCATCCGAACGGCTTGGTTCTCTGTCCGGCCTTGGACGTCGAGCTGGGCCTCGAATTCTGGCGGATGAATCGTTGCCGCCATTCTCGAGTGCGAGCGTCGATTGAGCGTACATATAAGGCATGCGTTCACAAAACAAGCTCGAAATAGACGCCAACCTAGACACCGCGCTATATTTCTACGCTTTTTTTTGACAATAGAGACCGGGTTCGGAATTGAATTTCTTTTGACGACGAATTATGATCTCAACTCGCGGAAAAAAATTTTGTCAATCGACGGGCGGTGAGCGGGAATTACGTATAATTCCTTGAGACATCCGGTTGAATCAATAACGAAATGAGGCGATCCATGAACTTGGCGAAACGAATCCGTGATCTGCGTTACTCGAAGGGTTGGGGCCCCGACGAACTGGCCAATCGTGCCAAGATCTCGCGGACCGCGCTCTACCAGATCGAGCGAGGCAACACCAGCAAGCCCCAGGCTGGAACATTGCGGCGGATCTCCCGGGCACTTGGAGTGCCGCTAGAAATCCTGCTGGATTCCACGCCGGTCCTGTCGGAGCAGATACCATCCTCGGAGGGGCTTGCCGAGGGAGGATCCTACTCCCACGCCATGATCAGTGGTGGTCTCGAGCGATCGCTCTCGTCCGATCGCGCGGACGAGTTGATCGAAAAGTTCCGGATGCTTCTGGGTTCACCCTTGGCAGACGGAATTGCTCGGATCGTCGAGGAATCGTTCCGTTTGCTGCCGATCATCCCTCCGCCTGTCGCACAGGCCGAGCCCAGTAGAAGCTACGTGCCTTCGCTGGACATCGACATGCCTCGCAGGGGCCGGGGGCGTCCCCGGATAACAACCTCGGAATGACTGGAGTCAACGCGATCCACTGATCCTAGCGACGGTCTCGGGCAACTGATGACCTTGGATACCAAAGAACTCAGGCGTCTGCTCCTTGAAGCTCCGTATGTTGGACGATAGAGAGGCCAGATCAGCGCCACGGCCTCCATCGCGTTCGTCGTGCGCTGCTCGGTGTCCCATTTGATCGGCCTACCTGTGCGTTGGGCGAGGTTGCCAAACAGGACCATGCCCGTCAGCGCCGTGGCGTGCCACTTCGAACGCAGAGCACGCATGATGTTTCATCAAATTCGAGGCTTCAGCCCGCGGAACGACCCCGCAAGCGGGGTTCCCCCCGGCCATTTCAGTGGCAGTGGAGGAGCGTTCTCCAGGGCTTCAGCCTGTCCTCTTCTTAGTTTGGGTGTGAATCTATCCTACAATGGGAGCATGGAGCTTACGCTCCAACTGCAATTGCTGCCAGCCGCCGATCAGAGGCCAGTCTTGCTGGCCACGATGGAGCGGTTCCACGAAGCGGCGACGTTTGCCGCCAAGGTCGGTTTCGAGGCCGGGGTGTTTTCCCAGCCGAGCATCCACCACATGGCGAAGGGGGACAGGTGGACCTGATGACAGCATGTGGAGGTACGCGACATGCGAGACGCTGAAACAATGCTGCTCATCATGGATCGGCGTCCGAAGTTCATCTCCGTGACCTCATCGATCTCGTTAATTGACAAGTGTTTAGAAATCGGGTAGGCTTGTTTCTCACATACGGGAATTGACGTTGATCATCAAGGAGAAAGACTTTCGTGGGGCGAACCAAGCAGGTTGCGACGATTTACGGCGTGCACCCGAGTGTGGCCATGATGCAGGCCTGGATCACGGGCCTGCATCAGAAGACGGGTCGAACGCTGGATGAATGGGTCGATCTGGTCCAGGAAGAAGGGCCGGAGCCGGAGCCGGAGCGGCGGGCCTGGTTGAAGGCAAAGCACGGGCTGGGAGCCAATGCCTCTTGGTGGATCGCAGAGCGTGCCGAGGGAAAGGGGATGGAGGATGGTGACCCGGAAGCCTATCTCAAGGCGGCCGAAGGCTATGTGGAGGCAATGTTCGAAGGCAAGCGAGCCGGCATCAGGCCAATCTTTGAGAAGATCCTCGAGATGGCCCGCCGGCTGGGTCCTGACGTGAAAGTCTGCCCGTGCAAGACGATCATTCCAGTCTATCGCCAGCATGTCTTCGCCGAAATCAGGCCGGCGACCACGAGCCGTATCGACTTGGGCTTTGCCCTGGGTAACATGAAGACCGCCGGCAGGCTGGTCGAAACCGGAGGATTCGAAAAGAAGGACCGGATCACGCACCGGATCCCAATCGAATCTCTCTCCGGGGTCGACGCCGAAGTGAAGAAGTGGCTCAAGTACGCCTACGACCTGGACGCGTGATACAATCGTCGCTATGGAAACGACGCGGACGATCGTCCTGAAGTTGCATCCGACCGCCGAACAGGCGACCGAACTGGACGCCACGCTGAGGACCTTTGCCAGTGCGTGCGACCACATCGCCGACGTCGCCCGCCGCGAGCACATGACCAACGAGGTGTTGATTCAGCGGGTCTGCTACCACGAAGTGCGTGAGATGTTCGGGCTCTCCGCCAACCTGGCGATCCGTGCCATCGCCCGCGTCTGTGCCGTACTCAAGGTCCCGGAGAAAGCCCACTCGGCGTTCAAGCCGACATCCATCGACTACGACGCCCGGATCTTCTCGTTCCGCGAGTGGGACTGGGCCGTCAGCTTAACCCTCCTGCACTCGCGACAGCGAGTCGAGACCAGGCCGGGCGAACATCAGAAGAGTGTGCTCAAGGGGACCAAGCCCACCGCCGCCCAACTGGTGAAGCGGGACGGCCGGTTCTTCGCACATCCAGATCGGCGGGGAAGCCCCGGAGCCGATCGAACCAAGCGAGTTCCTGGGAGTCGGCCTGGGCATCGCCAAGATCGCGACCACCAGCGACGCTCAGGGGCATAGTGGCAAGCCTGTGGAGAAGATCCGCCGCAAGCACAACCTCCAGCGAAAGCGGCTTCAGCGGCAAGGGACGAAGGGAGCCAAGAAGAAGCTCAGGCGGCTGTCTAGCACAGCCTCCGGGAGTCGCCAAGCCGGATCAGTGTGTGCATGCTGAAGATCATTCCTTTTCTTCCGGTAGATTTACGTCGGGCTGGCGATGTTCGCGCACGGATTCAGTAGGGGGGCTGGCGTGGCCAATGGCCATGGCTTGCTCGGCTCCGTTGGCAAACCGGTCGCCGACCAGCCAGGTGGACCAGCGGCTCAGCAGGGTGGACTGTCCGCTTTGCCGTCGATCGTGGAGCGGTCAGTGCTCGGGGGCGCGGACAATCCGGGCAAGGCGGGTTTCCAGGGCCAGGAAGAGCTGGCGGTTTGCCTCCCTCGCCTCTTGATGCTCCACGGCGAACTTGCAGCCGACAATCGCCAGGCAGGCTCCCGCGCAGGCTCCCAGAATTCCTACTTCCTCCGTGGACAAGAGGATGCGGACGGGGCCGGCAAGGATTCCCACCAGGGCTCCGGAGATGGTTCCCCCGAAGACGATCGTCGCGTAGGTCACGAGCTTGAAGATCATTTGAGCTATCTTTCCTTTGCCAGGGTAACGCATCGTTCGATCGCTCCGACTTTGATCGGAACCGGCAAGCTGGAGCAAAGTCAAAGGCAAGACGTGCCATGTTGGGGCTGGATGCGCCGTGCTCCCGAAGTGAGCCCCTAATTGATTCCTAGGCCCGGTGCTTGATCGTGTCAAGGACGATGTGCCGCCACGTGATTGTAGCCCCCGCGTCCGGTCGCCAGAGGGACTGTCCCGGTGGCCTGGCTCTCGATCGGGGCAAGTTCGCGCGCCTGGTCATCCGGCGGCTCGGAGGTTAGCTTATCAGCAATGCGGGCAGAGCCCCGATGGCGACTGAGACTGAGCTTGCGATCCTTCCCGATCCCGCGAACCGAGGAGAGTGCGATGAGGCGATGCCGCGTCTGTTGGTCGATCTTGACAGTTGTGGCGACGCGCCATGGCGAGCCGATCCGCACTCCGAATGCGGCCATCCCGGGCCCCAAGGTCATGATCATTGACGAGACGGCCGGCTCCGGGGGCGACCTTCTGCCCTGGATGTTCCGCAAGTTTCACCTCGGCCCGCTGGTGGGCAAGCGGACCTGGGGCGGCCTCGTCGGAATCCTCGGCTTTCCCATGCTGATGGATGGCGGCTCGGTGACCGCACCCGACCTGGCCGTCTTCACTGACGAAGGCTGGGTGGTCGAAAACGTCGGCGTGGCACCAGACATCGAGGTGGAGCAAGACCCGGCCGCCGTGGCCGCCGGCAAGGTCCCCCAGCTCGATCGGGCGATCGACGTCGTCATCGAGGCTCTGGCCAAGAACCCGCCGCCCAAGGCTCCCCAACGTCCTACGTTCCCCGTGCGGGTCCGGCCCGGTTCGGACGTTCGCGCACGATGAACGACGCTGAACTCCACCACGGCTTTCCCGCGGTGCAGCTCGGCGAGCAGTCTCGTTTATTTCCGAACAATCCTCTGGAGGAGTGTCGGTTTGCTAGACGGTGTGGGCACGCTGACCGGCTTCAAAGAGGACGTTGGCGCATGAGCCACCTTGACCACGGCCGATTGCCCGGAGGTCGAGGAAACGAGAGGATTATATTTGACCCCCTTCACGGGATAAATCTTGATCGGCTTGGTCCCCAGCGTCGGCACCCAGTAAGAGGCTACGGGAGCACTCGGGAAGGGAGCTTTTCCCCAAGGGACCTGACCCGCGGCAATGCTTGGCGTGAGGTTCGGATATTGGTTGGCGAACGCGATCGGGTTGCTCTGGTAGGTTCGCTCGAAATGGTAGAAGAGGTTGCCGACGCTGATTGCCAGACCATGCAGACTGCACGTCGGTTCTTGAAGCTCACCGAACAGGTAATCAACCCCGGTCGCGCACGCCGGGACCGTGATGTCGGTGATCGAATCTTTGTTCACCGTTCCTCCCAGGCTCCCGGCTGCGTTCTTGTAGCCGCGGAAGATGGCAGGTTGCGTGCG
>Ga0208696_1001887_pt1 | contig 11843 bp, 8 predicted proteins | sample Sb_taG_9_FD_187711 | JGI IMG/M metagenome (GOLD analysis project Ga0208696, IMG submission 187711) | Peat soil microbial communities from Weissenstadt, Germany - Sb_50d_b_LC metaG (SPAdes) (version 2) | ecosystem: Environmental > Terrestrial > Soil > Wetlands > Peat | place: Germany: Weissenstadt...
AGCTGGAGGCGGAGGTCGATGGCCTGCTGCTCGAGGTGCGTGAGCTTGCGGTTGAGGGCGTCGATGTCAGCGGGCGCGCCGAGCCCGGACTCACGCCATGCCTGTTCGCCGAGTGCCTCGGACAGGCGGCGTTCGAGTTGCTGGACCCGGGCGGCCAGGCGGAGGGTGCGTTCTTGCGCGGCGAGCAGGTCGGCTTGCAATGATGCCCTGGTGACGGCCGGCCCGGTGCCGCTGGTAGCCGGCGGCGCCGTCTCGAGGGCGTGGACTTGCGCGAGCAGGTCGCGGTGCCGGTAGAGGAAGGTGCGGTCCACCCCGGCTGCGCGGGCGATACCGGAGACGCTGATCTCCTGGCCGGCCGAGGCGGCGCGGTTGAGCGTGGCGATGACGCGCTGGCGGCGGCGGGCAGAGTCGGCTTGCCGCCCGGCGAGCATCGGCCCGGCCGGGCGGTTCTGCGCCGGCTGGCTGGCCGTGGCGGGGTTCTTGGTGGTGCTGCTGGTTGCGGCGGTCATGCGGTGGCCTCCGTGGCGGTCGCGGCGGATGCCGGAGGGCGGCGGGCCGGCATGCCGAGGGTCACGGCCCGGTGCTTGCGGACGGCGGCGACCGCGTCGTCGATGGCGGTCTTCTCGGTGTCGCTGAGCCCGGCGAGGTCGCCTTTTATCCGGCTGATGAGCCCGCGGATGCGGGTGATCTCTTCCTGGGCGGGGGTGGCGTCAGCGCGGGCCCAGTCATCGACGCCGTCGATGGCGGCGGCGAGGCGCTCACGGGTGCGCAGCAGGTCATCGAGGTAGGCGGTGAGGTCGGGGAGGTAGGAGACGTCGGTGCGGAAGTGGTCGCAGCCAGCGCAGCGGAACCGGATCGGGCAGGCCCCGCCGCCTGCCTGGACGTTCGACGGTTCCGTGCAGCGGCCGTAGGGGACGGCGACCTCACTGATGGCGTAGCGGGCGTGCTCAGCGTCCATCAGGTCGCGCACATCCCGCCAGATCCGGTTGCCGTGCCGGTCGAAAGCCATTGCGGTCACCTTGTCGACTGCATCGCGGCGGCGGTCTTCCCCGATCCGGTAATACCGGAGCGTGGCGTTGATGTTGCGATGATTCATCAGGTCACGCAGCACGTCCGGGGCGATCCCGGCGTCGGCATGACGCTGAGCGTAGCTGTGCCGGTAGCTGTAGGGCACGATCTTGTCCTTGTCGAACCCGGTGCCGGCGGCAAGGGTGAGGGCGGGCATGCGGCCGATCCAGTCGCGGTGACGCTGGATGAGGCTTGCCGCGCTGATCGGCCGGGCGCCGTCCGGGTTTCCCATCACCGTGGGCAGCAGCGCCAGGGCGGCGATGGGGGTGGCGGGGAAACGTGCCCGCACCCGCTGCTGCTGGCCGGTGATCAGCTCGGCGGTGGGGCCGCCGATCGGCAGCCGCCGCCCGTTGCGCGCGCCCTTGTGGTTGTCATAGCACAGCACCGGTGAGCCGCCGGCATCGTAGGACAGGCAGTCGAAGGGCAGCCGGCAGATCTCGTCGGGGCGCCGGCCGGTGTCCATCAGCAGTTCGATCCCGGCCCGGATCTCTGGTCCGCACGAGCCGCGTTCCAGGTCGGCCAGCCCGGCGCACAGGACGCGGAGGATCTCCGGCGGCAGGTCACGGTTGGGTTCGGGCGGCTCAGCTGCCTGGGGTGCATCCCCGGGGCTGAGCAGGAAGTCTGTGCCCAGCCCGGCCGCGGGCTGCCCTGATGCGACCAGGCCGAGGGCCCGGATCCGGTCGAGTGTCCGCTTGAGATCCTGGCAGATCCGGATTCGCTGGTCCGGCGTGACCAGCCCGGCTGATTCCTGGTAGGCGAGCCGGTGCAGGAACGACTCGATGTCGCCGCGGCCCAGGACGGCGGGCAGCTGGCCCTGGTCGGTGCGGGTGGCTCGCAGGTGCGCCGACAGCCGGGTGACGGAGTTGATGACGTGCTGGACCCGGGCGTGCGGCCGGGCCCCGCGGTGGCGGGGCATGTCATCGGCGGCCCACCGCTTGGCGGCCTGCCGCAGCCAGCCCTGGCTGATGGCGGTGAACGACAGCTGCCCTCGCGAGCCGAAAGCCGCCAGGTCCCACACGTCCTTCATGACCTCGGCTGAGGTATCGCCGGGCGCACTGCGGACCTGGCGGGCCAGCGAGTTGAGGATGGCCTGCTTGTCGCGGGCCATCGGGCCCGGGAGCTCACCTGCGGTCTGGATCGAGGTGGCCCCTGACCGGCGTAGCTCCTCGGCCAGCGCCCGGAGCACGTGCAGCCGGGTAGTGAACCCCGCACGCATGCGCTGCTGCAGGCCGTAGAGCACCTCCACGGCGATCAGCACGGGAAGCCCGCGCAGGCTGACCTGCCCGCCCACCGGGATCGGTGATGCCGTCAGCCGCCAGCGCTCCTCGTCCAGGTCCCCGACGGCCCGCCGGGCGATGCGCAGCTGATACTGGTGAGCCTCGCAGTAGCCGGTGCGGCTGCTGCGATCCCGCGGGCAGGCCGTCACCTGGCAGGGCCCGGTCCGCGGCAGCGGCCCGGTCTGCGGCAGCGCCACGAACCGCGGCAACGGCAGCTCGCCGGCGACACGCTGCAGGCGGCGGTGCTCGCGGCACAGCACCCGGCCCGGTGCGGACACCTGCCGGGCGCACTGCGGCACCGCGCACATGCCGGTCACGCCGCTGGCGGGCACCCGGCTGCCGGCGTCCCGCAGCCGGGGATGCCCGGGCGGCGGGACGATCACCCGCGCCGCCGGATCCCAGCCGATCTCGGCCAGGAATCCCAGATCCAGGCCCGCGGCAAGCCGGGCGGCACGCCCCGCGGGCAACGGCCCGGCCAGCACGCCAGGGAACACCGAGCCGCCGGCCGCCGCCCCAGCGGCCGGGACCGCGGCGAAGACCGCCGCGCTCACCGGGTCACCGCCGGCCCGGTGCGCGGGCTGGGCACCCGCTGCACCGCCTCCCGCAGCCGGGCCGGGTCGGGGTGCACATAGACCTGCGACGATGACACCGAGGCGTGCCCGAGCAGGCTGGCGATCACGTCGATGCCGCCCCCTGCATCGGCCACGTTCGAGCCGAACGCATGCCGGAGCTGATGCGGGCGCAGCACAGGATCGATCCCGGCCCGGCGCGACGCCGCAGCAACCAGGTCATTGACGGCATCCAGGCGCATCGGCGCGCCCACCGGAGCCCGGAACAGGTTCACGAACACCAAGTCGCTGCCCGAGGCACCCGGAACGGACATCCGCTCGAACTGATAGGTGTCGAACGCCTGCACCGTCACGAAATCCAGCGGCGCCACCCGCTGCCGCCGCGACTTGGCCCACGCCCCGTTCGGGTTATCGCCACGGCGCACCACATGCACGTGCGCCCGCGGCGTATCACACCCCAGCGGCCCCGAGTCGCCCAGCAGGTGCACATCCGAGCGGCGCAGCCCCGCCACCTCGCCACGGCGCAGCCCGGCCCGCGCCATCAGCAGCACGATCAGCCGGTCCCGCGCCGACCGGCACGCGGTCACCACCGCGGCGATGTCGGCGTCGGCAGCCCGCTCAACCGGCTTCTCCACCTCCCGAACCCGGTGCCGGGCGCGCATCCGCCACGACATCCGCCCGTCCTCGCCACGAGCCGCGCCGGGCAGGTCCCGGTCATCGGCGATCTCATACAGAACCGGCACCAGATGCCCGGCGGCCTCGCCCGCGGCGACCGCGTGCACCACCATCCCGCGCACCGCGGCCAGCACCACGTTGATCCGCCGCGCACCCCGCGCCGGCGTGCCGCCCGGACCCGAAAGCACCAGCCCGCCCGACCCCGCCCCGGCACCAGATGCCCGCGGTCCCGCGTGCGCCAGCCACGTCATAAACAACCCGAGCTGCTCCACCCCCGCCTGCCAGCTGCGCCCCGCCCGGGCGCACCAGCGCAAGAACAACGCGATCGAGCACGCATAGCTCCTGGTCGTCGACTCAGCCCCATCACGGCCGAAACGCACCTGCCGCAAAAAACCGTCGGCCACAGCAACGACCCGCAGATCCTCATCCAGCACCGTCCAGTACCTCACCCCGGACGGCAACCTCACCAGGAAAGCCCGCATCCCCGATCCCCCCGTCATGCTCAAGTCGACTGAGTACTACCAGCCACGAGCACCACACCCCCGGAGACCCGCCGCAGAACTCGTCACAAGACTCGTTCAGGCAACGTCACACAACAGGCCGACCGACCCCTGGAGAAGGATGACGTCCTCGACGCGGGCGTGGACGCGGTGGGCAGCGTCGATGTAGGCGCACTGCCCGCGCCAGCCCCTGGTCGTGGCGGGCAGGTTGGTGACCCACAGGCAGTAGCGCCAGCCGTCGGCGGCCTCGAACAGGGACAGCTGCGCGCCGGGGTGCGGCCGCTCGCGGCGGGCGAAGATGCGCATCGTCTTGGGCCAGCCCTTGAGCTGGTCGCCGCCGGGTCCCTCGCGCAGCAGCCCGGTCAGCTCGGCGACGTGCGCTTCCTCGATCCAGCATTTGCGGTGGGCGCAGCGCGGGTCCGCGCAGGCATCATCGGCGCGGCGCTCGCGGACCCGGCCCTTGCCGTCGATGGCGATCTGCCAGGCGGTCTCGGGGACCGTGCCGATCGCGGCCTTCTCCTGCGCGCCCAGCTCCCAGCCGACGGAGTAGGTGACCTGGTATCCGTGCCGGGAGGCGAGCCGGTCCAGCTCCTTGATCAGGGCGTGGCTGGCGCCGGCCCCGTCGCAGGTGATCATCAGCCGGCGGCGCAGCGCCGGCGGCAGCGCCGTGATCGCATCGCCCAGCAGGCGCAGGTGATCAGCGGCGGTGTTGCTGCCGGCCGAGCCGGGGCGGAGCATCCAGGCCAGCGGCTCGGCCACGTTATCGCACTCGGCGATGATCGGGTGATGGCCGTAGCCCTTGAAGTTCGGTTCTGCCAGCTCCTTGTCGCTGTGCGCGGTCACGACGGTCGCGTCGAGCCGGATGCAGGTCACGCCCTCCAGCTTCCGGTCCGCGACCTTGACCGGGGGCAGCCCGCCGTGCCGTGCGATGCCGTGCGCCCACGCGTGCCGCCGCGCGCTGTTCACCGCGGCCGTGACCTTCCGCCTCCTGCGGTCCCCGCCGCCGGCGATCTCCTTCAGCGCCCGCCATACGGTCGGCACTGAGGCGACCGGGCCGAACAGCTCCCGCTGGTCGCCCATCACCCGGAAGTCGCTGATCACCCGGGCGCCGTCGGCGATCGCGCACGCCAGGTCCGACAGCACCCGGCCCCGGTCATGGCCGCCCAGCGGCGACGGCAGTGCCGCCGACAGCCCGGATGTCAGGCCCGTCCGGTCCGACAGCTGCCGCAGCAGGGCAGGGCCCGCGTGCGACACGATCCCCGTGCCGCCGCCGGTGACGTCAAGACCACGCGACCATCCTGTAGCGTGCATGGAGAAAGTGCTCCTCGAGCCTGGACCGGTAAGTGCCTAGACAACCCTTATCGTCCCAGGTCAGGAGCACTTTTCCATTCAGGCGCGCCGCTCAGCCGCCGAACCCCCGTGAAAAGCCAGGGCTAGAGCGCTGGGTGTGCGAGCCGTGCTTTGAGGACTCCGCCACCGAGTTAGGCCGGGTGGCGAGCGCCTGTTGATGAGTGGCCTCCGGCTACGTCGGCCACCCTGCCTACGCACCGCGCAGCTGCGCCAGGGCCTCGACCCGCTTCATGTTGCTGCTGGGCGGCGATGACGGCGAGCCGCTGTTCGGCCACGGCACCGTGCCTGGCCTGTACCCGGACACCGCAGGTGCCACAGAAAACCGCTGAGCACCGGGGATTCATCGTGTGCTGGCTTGCCCGGCTCCACTTCCGCGTTCTACGATCAGCTGCCGACATTCCGACTGGTTCCGCTGCGTACCAGTTAATACTTGCTACGTCGCGAGAACAGGCCTTTTCTCGGTTTCTTGGGGATAGTGAATGAGAATACGGGCGCGGACGATGACGTGGGCGGAGTGACCGGCGCCGCGGATCTGGGTAGCCGCCACAGTCGGACCGTGCTGTCGTCGCTCGCGCTAGCGAGCATGTCATTGCGTTGCGCCAAGGCCTTTATCGCTGACCGGTGGCCATGATCTGCGGAAAGCAGATCGCGCGTCTTCAGGTCCCACAGCGCCATCCGGCCGTCTGAGCTACCTGTCACCAGATGGTCGGTGTCCTCGCCGAATGCGAGAGCATAGATCGGAGCCGTCTGGTCTCCCGCGACGCTGGTGATATTGCCGGTTTCGGTGTTCCAGACCCACGCCAATCCAGCTTCGCCCGCTGCAGCGATGAGGTTACCCTTGGCCGCCACGGCCCCACTGGCATTCGGTTAATGAATCGCTTGTGCTGGGTGGCTCCCCGGATGCGATCGGCGTGCCGTCACGTCTTGTAGCCGGCGACTGGTCGCGTGGGTGCTGTGCGGCTGCTGTTCCGGTTACTTTTCGTGAGTCTGGTTCGTGCCAGCGGGCCTGCTGAGGCTCCTGTTCGTGGTAAGCCGTGTTCCTGCGGGCGTTTCCGGCAGCGGGGGCATGCCGGCATCCCGGTGCGGCGGTGCCGGGCCGGGATGGCGGGGTCGCGTGTCAGGCTGCTGGCGGCGCGTTCGGCTGCGCGGCCGGCGTGGTGATGGGCAGCGGGAGCAGGTGCAGCCGGGTCGCGGCCGGGACGGCGTGGCGGCTTTTGCGGGTCCGGACTTTCTTGATGGTGAACCGGGGGTAGTGCCGTCCGGGCCGCCAGGCGGTCACGAACCGCAGCGGGTGCCGGGTGATGTCGCGGCTGATGATGCCGATCGCGGCGGTCAGGGCCGTGACGGTGGCGCCCTGGCCGGCGCGGATGCTCGCGGTGGCGGTGTCGCGCAGCGCGGTAGCGCTGATCCGGGCGGGCTCGGCGCCGATCGCCGCGGCGACCGCGGCGCCGGCGATCCGCAGCGCCTGGTGCACGGCGACGGTCGCGGCGGCCATCCGGTACGCCCCGGCCGGGGTCGCCGCGGTGAGCGGCTGCCCGGCCGAGAGCGTCTGCTTTTCTTCGAGGTAGACCAGTTCACTGGCCCACCGCATCCCGTACAGTTCCGCAATGTCGCGGGCCGGGTAGGCAGCGGGGTCGGTGAGGCTGGTGATGATGGTGACGGTCTCGGACACCTCCACCCGGATCGTGCCGTCGTCCGGCTGCTCGCACGCCGCGCCCTGAACGTCGCCGGGGACGCGGACGGACACGCCGGGCGGCGGCGCGGACACCAGCAGCCGGTGGCCGGGCTGGAGGTCGAAGACCTGGTCCATGTGGTACTCGATGACGCGGACCTTGACGGTGCGGCCGCGCCAGATGATCTTGGCCTTCCAGGTGCCGTCGGTCAGCGGCCGTCCCGAGCGGCGCAGCTTCCACGCCGACGAGACCCGCCAGGCGAAGTGCTTCCCGCCGGTGATCTTGGCGACGGCGGCCTGGCTGCTGGGGAACCCGCGGTCGGCCAGGTCCAGGTCATCCGGCCCGTAGGCGGGCTCGAGGTGCGCGGCGAGGGTGGTCTCCCCGATGCGGCACGGCCCGGCCGCCCACGCCGCGCAGCTGCGGGCCCACACGTCGGTGACCTCCACCATGCGCAGCTGCGGGGCCGCCTCGGCGCCGGTGCTGGCCGGGCGGCCGAAGTGCGCGGCGTTGCGGGACCGCCCGCGCTCGCCTTCGCGGTCGGTGCGTTTCGGGTCGGCGACCGCGCGGACGGTGCCGTCCTTGGCCAGCACCCGCAGCCCGTGCCAGCGGCCGTCCCGCCACGGCCCGCCCGCGGCGTGCGTCAGCGGGAGCAGCCGGACCGCCGTCCGGTCCCCGTCCGCCGTCCCGGCCGCGGGCAGGTGCGGTGCCACGCCGGGCAGCGGCACCGGCCGGACCTGCCCGCACAGCGAGGCGAGCAGCCGCGGGAACGGCTTGACCTGCAAGAAGCTGTCGGCGTCCGACAGCGAGGAGGCGGCCGGCAGGTCATAGCCCGGGTCAGCCTCCCGGGGCCGCTGCGCCATCTGCCGCAGCACCGCAGATGCGGTCCCCGGTTCCAGGGCCCGCGCCAGCGGCAGCTGCATCGCCAGCCGCGGCGTGATCTTCCGCGCCCGCCGGGCCGGCACGCCTGCCAGCGCCTCATCCAGCACCGCCGGGCCGATCACGCAGCTCACCAGCCCCAGCCCCGTGCCATCCCGCACCCGCCCCGGCTCCGCCGCCACCCCCGCCGCCGCCAGCTCCCCGGCGGTCCACGCCGGGACCGGGGCGACCGCGCCGGGCAGCGCCCCGCACGCCACGATCCCCGAGCCCGGCCCCGGCAGCTCAGTCAGCCGGCCGGCCGCGTCCCGCCAGATCGCCGGCATCGCCAGCACCTCGGCCAGGCCCGCCGCCGCGTCCCGCGGCGGCTCCTTCGCCCGGCGCGGCCCGCCTTCCCGGCCGGGCGCGCCGCCGCCGCCCTCCGGGCAGCACGACGTCGTGACGGGTCCGGCGGCAGCAGGTACTGTCGCAAGCGGAAGCATCGGCGGGCCCCTCGCGAGAGGCGGACAGAGACCGCCGATGCTTCCGCATCAGACCCGTTTGTCCCGTAACCGGCCAGGCGTGTCGCACGGAAACCGCAGCCGGCCCTCTCGCGTCCCCGGCACCCGCCATGCCACGGCACCGGCAGCAGCCACGCAACGTGACCAACGCCCCGGAGAACCGTCCGTTGCAATCCGTGACCACCAGGCCCGGCAGGCCCCGCCCAGATCAGGCGTAACCCCGCAGGCCAGAACGCACCCAGATCTTAACCGAACGCCAGTGGGGCCGGTCCACACTGGTGTAGCTGACAAAGAAGTCCGCCGGGCTATCCATCCGCCCCCCGCAGTCCAAAGACTTGCCTCATTGTACGTCGATCACAATGGGCAAGCGATTCATCGCTTACGGAGCAATCTGAGTTCCAAGCCCGAAACGTTCGAGATTCCGGGCAAACCCCGGCGGTGCAGCCGGTCCCAGGTCTGTGCGACCACGGTGCCGTAGCGAGTGGTGTCCGTGGTGGTGGTCACGGCCGGGTCCGGCCAGGTAGCCGGGTCAGCGAGGGCGAACTGCCGGCCGTGGCGGGGCGGCCGACCATTGGTGCCGGGCCGGCGCGGCGGCGCGGGAAAGTGCAGCACCGGTCGCTGTGCAGCCGCCCCAGAACCTCCACCGGCAGGTCCGCGAGCTGGTATGCCAGCCGCATCGGGTAGTAGCCCGCGTCGAAGATCACCAGGATAGGCGGGTCGCCGTCGCGCCAGTGCCCGGCGGCCATCAGCCGGGTGATCACCTCCCGGACCTGCGCGGCGCTGACCTCGGCCTCGTCATCGCTAGGGCCCAGCCGGATGGCGTCGAGCACCGCGGTCCAGGAAGTGCGGCCCGGATCGCCACGGGCCCTGGGCTGCCCTGTCCTCAAGCCGCTGGAACCCGGCACTGCAGCGGGTAATGACTACGCACCCACCCGGAACAGCTTCCCTGAGCTGACTCACCTATCAGCCGCCCCAGAGGCCCGCTAAAAGCAAGGGCATCGGCAAGGAGATAGCGCGCCAGCTCGCTGCCGCCGGCTTCGGCCTTTATACATCGCGGAGCGGAGTTCTAGCTTGGAAGGGTGCGGTGCGCTAGCTGCCGCCAATCTGCGCAGCCTCGGCGTCGGGCAGCTGGCCGCGGTGAACCTGCGCGTGATGGGCGACGAGCCGGACCGGCGGTTCGACGATCAGCTCACCGCCATGATCCAGGCCCGCGAGGATGGCCTGATCGGGGGCGTCGGGCTGAGCAACATCACCCTGGAGCGGCTGCGGCGCGCGCTGGGGCGCACCCCCATCGCGTGCGTGCAGAATCCGCTGAACCTGGCCGGCCGTTCCTCAATGCCCGTCCTGCAGGAGCGCGCCGCGCGGGGGATAGCGTTCGTGCCGTTCTTCCCGCTGGGCTCGGCCTTCGTACCGGACAACCCGGTGCTGGGCAATCCGGGCGTCCGGGCCATCGCCGGACGGCTCGGTGCGACCCCGGCCCAGGTCGCGCTGGCCTGGACCCTGGGCCTGGCGCCCAACGTCCTGCTGATACCCGGCACCTCCTCGGTGGCGCACCTGGAGGAGAACCTCGCCGCCGCCGGCGTCACGCTCGACGAGCAGGCGCAGCGGGAGCTCACCGCAGCCCAGGGATAAGCACGCCATGAGGCACTCCGCGGCCATATCCGCGCTCGGCGAGCGCATCGCCCTGGCGGTGGTCAGGAGAGGCCCGGCCACTCCGGCACGCGCCTGATGCGCGGCTGCACGTACGTCTCTGATCGCCCTCGCTGAGGACGCAGATGCCGACTATGTGGCCCGCCGGTCCTTGGCGATTCGAGGCGGCGGTGACGATAACAGAATGTAACGAACAATCTGTGACCAATTGGTTGCAATTCGCACAGTCTCCCTGCCGATTATGACTCGTTGATACGTGTGCGAGTGATCCAGCTGGCGGCGCGCAGATTATCCGATTCTGTCAGTCGCAATTTATTTGCGGTCGATGTCAGGTCAGCAGCGATTCGTGGAGCTGGTCTGAGAACGCCTCTGTTGGGAGGCGGTCCGGGCCGAGATGGATGGCGCCAAGTGCCAGGCGGACGTCTTCTCTGCGAGCTCCCGAGGCTGTGTAGTAGCGATTGCGGCGGGCGCGGCCATCGGCGGTGAAGGTCGTCATCAAGGCCGCGAACGTCCGGGACACGCGGCGCATGCGGCGGAGCCGCTCTGCGCGCTGTTGGCCGTACGGTCGTAGTGCGGCCACCGTCCAGTCGCCGGTGGCGAGCAGCAGTTCGGAAAGCTGCCGTACGTCACGCATTGCCAGCGATAGGCCCTGGCCGTCGACTGGATCGTCGTATCCCCCGGCGTCGCCGAGCAGAACGACCCCGTCAGCGTAGGGTTCCTCGCACCAGGTCTGCTCGCCGCTGAACGTCGCGCACGGCCCGGCCGCTGTGGCACCGCCCAGGCCTCGTGCGGCCGGGATCGATCGCAGCCCGGCGAATGCCTGGAGGAAGCGCTGCGGCCCAGCACGCCCGGCCCACCGCGTCGCTTGCTCGTTCGCGTGGCAGGTGTACAGGCGCAGCCGGCCGCCGCCCTGCGGGAAGACATAGAACTGAAGGTCTCCTTCGACCCCGATGCTGAACTGGTCAGCTGGCCATCGCGACGCCCGTTCGACGAGCAAGCCAGCGATCACGTGGCTGGCCGGGGTCTTGTTGATGTGGATGCCGGATTGCTGGCGCACCGTCGAGGTCCGGCCGTCAGCCCCGATGATCAGGCGCGGCCGCACTTGCATCTCGGTGCCGTTGAGGTAGGTGACCGATGGCCGGGTGCCTGCCTGGACGCGCACTTCAGTGACGCCGCACACTAGCTTCGTGCCTAGGCGGACAGCCTCATCGGCAAGGGCCTGGCACGCCTCGGGATGGGAGGCGCACAAAGGGCCGTGCACGCCCGGGAGGATGGTTGAGGCGTCGCCCTTGGCCGCTTCGGCGGCAGATGGCGCCACCAGTTCGTCATATGGCACGTTGTAGCGCGCATCTACGGCACGCGCGCCGCGTATGACGGTCTCGAGCCCGGCAGCTCGTGTTTCCAGCACTCCCCACGGGGCCATGTATTCACCACGCACCCGGTCGCGGTAGGCGCGTTGCCGTTCCAGGAGCAGCACCTCGAGGCCGCCGCGGGCCAGGACGGCGGCGATTGACGCGCCCGCGATGCCTGCCCCGACGACAACTACGTCGGGATTCTTCGTGCGCATAGGGTGTCCCCCCAGGCCTTGGCGACGTGAGCGCTCTGGTCAGACGGGCAGCGACAGGTCGCCGCGGGCGAGGGCGCGTACGGCCCCGGTGGTAACTGGCTCGCCGCCGATGGCCCAGCCGCCGCTCTTGACTTCCTCGAT
>Ga0208696_1001889_pt1 | contig 11838 bp, 7 predicted proteins | sample Sb_taG_9_FD_187711 | JGI IMG/M metagenome (GOLD analysis project Ga0208696, IMG submission 187711) | Peat soil microbial communities from Weissenstadt, Germany - Sb_50d_b_LC metaG (SPAdes) (version 2) | ecosystem: Environmental > Terrestrial > Soil > Wetlands > Peat | place: Germany: Weissenstadt...
ACGGCAGTCACCATCGCCGGCCGTCCGGGCCGTCCTGTTGTATCTTCCCGCCCTCATGGTCATCGTCTTCATTCTCTTCTGGGTCCTGCTCGGCCTCGGCGTGTTCTTCGTCGCTATGCGCGGCGGACCGCGCGGTGCGCGCGAGTCGCTGCACACCGATTCGAAGATCGGCCAGCGCACGGTCACGCTGGGGATCGTCGTGCTGTTCGCATTCGGTCTGATCGTGCCCGCGCTCGTGCTGGCGTTCAACGGTGAGCACAAGGCAAGCGTCGCGGTCGGCGGCCTGCATCTGAACGGCGAAGAGCAGAAGGGCCGCGAACTGTTCGCGCGCTCCTGCACGGTTTGCCACACGCTCGCCGCGGTCAAGTCGGTCGGGCGCATCGGCCCGAACCTCGACGTGCGCGTCGGCGAAGACATCGGGGGTACGACCGCCGCCGAACACAAGGCGAAAGGTGAGGCGCTCGTGCTGAACGCGATCGCCGAAGGTCGCGCCCGTGGGTTGGGACAGATGCCGGCGCTGCTCTACCAGGGCAAGGAAGCGCAAGATGTTGCGGCGTTCGTGGCGGCCGTGGCGGGGCACTGACTGAGGCGGCCGATGGCCGGCGCGGATGCTGCGTCCTCGGTCGCTCGCGTGACCGATCGTCCGGGATCGGCCAGCACGCCACGCTCTCTGCGTCCTTGCCCCGCTTGACCCTCGACCGCCTCAGTGCGCACCTATCGACGGTTTAGCCAACCGTCGATACCGGGGCGACAGACCATCGTCTAAGGTCCGCCGAGATGGGCGAGCAACCGCAGACCTCCGAGCAGCCGCTGACCGCCGAGGACGTCAAGGCGCTCGTGGCCGAGCGGGACATTCGCTTCATTCGCTTCTGGTTCACCGACGTGCTCGGACAGCTGAAGTCGTTCTCGATCAACGTCGCCGAGCTCGACGACGCGTTCGAGGCAGGCATGGGCTTCGACGGGTCATCGATCACCGGGTTCAACGCGATCGAGGAGTCCGACATGATCGCGCTGCCCGATCCGAGCACGTTCGCCGTGCTGCCGTGGCGCCCGGAGGAGCAGGGGGTGGGGAGGATGTTCTGCGACGTCATCACCCCAGAGCGCACGCCGTACGAGGGCGACCCGCGCCACGTGCTGCGCCGAGCGCTGGAAAGGGCGCACGGGATGGGCTTCGACACGTTCAACGTGGGGCCTGAGCTCGAGTACTTCCTGTTTCGCGACAGCAAGTCCACCGAGGTGCTCGACGAGGGCGGCTACTTCGACCTGACGACACTCGACGCGGGCTCGGACGTGCGCCGCGAGACCGTGATCGCGTTGGAGCAGCTCGGGATCCACGTCGAGTACACCCACCATGAGGTCGGGCCAAGCCAGCACGAGATCGACATGCGCTATGCGGACGCACTGAAGATGGCCGATGACTGCATGACCTATCGGATCACGGTCAAGGAGTACGCGATGAAGTACGGCTGGCACGCCACCTTCATGCCCAAGCCGCTGTTTGGCGAGAACGGCTCGGGGATGCATACGCATCAGTCGCTGTTCAGCAATGGCAAGAATGCGTTCTACGACCCCGACGATCAGTATTTCCTGTCAGACGTCGGCAAGGCGTTCATAGCGGGCCAGCTCAAGCACGCGCGGGAGATCTGCTCGATCTTCGCGCAGTGGGTGAACTCCTACAAGCGCCTCGTGCCGGGTTTCGAGGCGCCGGTGTACGTCGCGTGGTCGCGCCGCAACCGCTCGGCGCTGGTGCGCGTGCCGCTGTACCACCCGGGCACCGAGCGCGCGACGCGCATGGAGCTGCGCTGTCCGGATCCGGCGTGTAACCCCTACCTGACATTTGCGGTGCTTCTGCAGGCAGGGCTCGAGGGGATCGAAAAGGGCTACGAGCTTCCCGAGCCAATGGAGAAGAACCTCTATCACCTCTCCGCCGAGGAGCGCCGGCGCCTGGGTGTCGAGCAGCTGCCGGAGAGCCTCGGAGAGGCGATCGAGCTCACCGCACAGTCCGAGCTCGTACTGCGGACGCTCGGCGAGCACATGTTCAACCGCTATGTCGAGATCAAGCGCCAGGAGTGGGACGACTACAGGGTGCAGGTCAGCCAGTGGGAGCTGGATCGCTACTTGTCTATCTTGTAGGCACCGGGCAGGCGATCGGACGCATTGGGGAAAGACGCCAGTGCATCGCCTGCAAGAGGTGCCCAAACGACGTTGGGTGGCGAGGGGCGATGTCGCGCAGCAGCGCGAGCACCGAAATGGCGTGGCGCTCATAGGTGGCCTTGCCCGTCAGCTCTGAGAGGCGCAACAGGCCGAGCGTGGCGCTGGAGCCGCCAGCGGGGATTGGTGTGTCCTCCAGGTCCTTGCGCCGTGCGATCAGCGCTTCGCCGTCGGACGCGGTCGAGAAGAAGCCGCCGTTGACCGGGTCTGAAAAGCGGGCAATCAGCGTGTCCGCGAGTGCAGTGGCCTCTTCGAGCCAGCGCGCCTCGCAATTCGCTTCGAACAGCGCGATCAGCGCCTCCAGCAGGAAGGCGTGGTCCTCGAGGTAAGCGTCGATCTCACCCCGCTGGGATCCGTTGCCACCGTAGGTGCGCAGCAGCCGTCCCTGCTCGTCGCGCAGATCGCGCAGGACGAACTCGGCGCACTCACTCGCCGCGTCGAGGTACCGGTGCTCCGCTAACACCGCTCCGGCGTCCGCCAGGGCCGCGATCATCAGCGCGTTCCAGCTTGTCAGCCGCTTGTCGTCCAGCCCGGGGCGCACGCGGCGTTCGCGTGTCTCCAGCAGGCACATACGAATCCGCTCGCGTGTGATCTCATCAGGACGGAGGCCGCGATCCTCGAGCACATTCAGCCCTGATGAAGTCCCGCCCACCCGGTGAGGATCGACGAAGTTCCCCTCCTCGGTGGCCCCGAACCAGGCGATCGCCGCGTCTGCGTCCGCGCCGAGAACCTCTCTCAGCTCGGCTACTGTCCACACGTAGAACTGCCCCTCCACTCCCTCTGAATCAGCGTCCAACGCGGAGTAGAAGCCACCCTCCCGACCACGCATCTCGCGCAGGGCCCAGTCGAGCGTGTCGCGACAGACCGCCTCCAGGTGAGCGTCTCCACTCAACTGGAAGCCATGTAGATACGCGCGCGCGAGCAGCGCGTTGTCGTAGAGCATCTTCTCGAAATGCGGGACCGTCCAGGTTGCGTCGACGCTGTAGCGCGCGAATCCTCCACCGATCTGATCATGGATCCCTCCGCTTGCCATCGCGCGCAGGGTGTCGAGCGCCATCGTGTGCTCTCCGCGGAGCAGTAGGAGCTCGATGACCGACGCCTGCGGGAACTTTGGTGCCCGGCCGAAGCCGCCGTCACGCGCGTCGAACGACTCCTTCAGCCTCATGACCACGGCGTCGAGGATGCCCTGGTCGATCGGCTGGGCGGAGGGTGTCAGCAGCGCTCCCCCGGACAGCCGCTCGCGCAGGTCCTCTCCTCCTGCGCGGATCTCCTCGCGGCGCTCGTCCCATGCCTCGGCGATCGCGTGCAGCACCTGCGTCCATGCCGGCATGCCCGGACGGGGGTCGGGCGGGAAGTAGGTGCCGCCGTAGAACGGCAGCTGCTCGGGTGTGAGGAACACGTTCAGCGGCCAGCCTCCGTGGCCGGTCATGGCCTGGACGGCCTCCATGTAGATGGCGTCGACGTCGGGGCGCTCCTCGCGGTCGACCTTCACGCAGACGAAGCTCTCGTTCATCAGCTCGGCTGTGCGCGGGTCCTCAAACGACTCCCGCTCCATTACGTGACACCAGTGGCAGGAGGAGTAACCGATCGATACCAGCAGCGGCCGGTCCTCCTCGCGGGCACGCGCCAGTGCCTCGGGACCCCACGGCAGCCAGTCGACGGGGTTGTTCGCGTGCTGGCGCAGGTATGGCGAGGTCGTCTGCGCTAATGCGTTGGGCACCCGCTCAGCGTAGCCGGGCAGTCTGGTCTTCAATCAGTCCCGGCAGCGGGAACGCGACCTTGCCTATGGGCCATTCTGCCGCACCCGCGCCGTCGACCGCGCGCGAAAGCTTGACTTTGGCGAGGTCAACGTCGAAGCGCTTCCCGCCCAGAGTGCCAGTCACCTGCTCGCCAGAGCCGATCCTGACCGTGCCCTCGGAGGCGGCTGCGCCCGATATCCGCACGGTCGTCGTCTCGAGCTGACCGTTCTTCACCGGGAACGTCCCGCTGAGCTGGACGCCCGTCACGTATGAGAAGTCCTTCAAGACCACCGCGGAGGACGCGAGCTTGGCATAGCCGCCGCGCAGGCCGCCGAAGCTCGACCCGCTGGGTAGTTCCTGGTTGGCCTGGAGAGTCGCGCCGATTACCTGGCGGTTGAGGTCGAGGATCGTGTCGAGCACCGCGGTGAGCGTGTGCCCGGGCCTGCCCGCCAGGCCCGGGGGCGAATGCACATAGGCGAGCCTCGTCGGGGTGAGCGGCGTGGGGGCGAACATGTCAGCGCTCGGCGCGCAGGGCTGCACAGCCGTGCCGGCGAAGAACGTCGCCACGGCCTCCTCAGCGCAGCCGCTGAAGTCGGCGCCGAGGACCGAGTGTCCTGTGAACGGGACCACCTCCAGCTGTGCGTCGGGAATCAGCGCCGCGACCTTGCGCGCGTTCGATGTCGGCGTCCTCAGGTCCTGGGCGCCGGAGAGGATCAGGGTCGGCACGTCCGGCAGCGCACTCGGCGCGGGGGGTCTGGGCGATGCGTCTGGCCACCCGGCACAGACGGAGAGGAGGCCGTTGTTCACTGCGGTGGACGCGTCGAACGGGAAGAAGTCGGTGCTTGGGAGGGTATGCAGGGAGTAAAGCGCTTCCGCGAGCTTGCTCGATGGCGTGCTCGTCCGCTGCCACGGAAACGGCTCCTCCTCACAGCTGGTCGCCAGGAATACTGCTTCGTCTACCCCCTCGGCGTTTTCGCCCGTGTGGCCGTTCGGCACGTTCGGGATCAGCCCCTCTGAGAGCAGATGCAGGCGCAACAGCGGATCGGGGTCGTTGTGCAGGGCCGAGCGCACAGCCGCGGGCAGCAGCGCGCGCAGAGCGGGGTTCAGGTCGCCGGCCTCCAGGATGCCCAGCAGGTCCGTCTCGTCCAACGTGGCGGCGTGGCGGTGGCCTGACCCGTCGTAGACAGAGCCGCTCAAAGCATGTTTGCGCAGCCGTACGATTAGGTTCGCAAGGTCCGCGACCGGGTTGGACGTGATCCCCGCGCACGCGCGGTTCGCGCAGAGCTCGCCCAGCATCGGCGCGATCGCCTGGAAGGTGGGGACCGCAAAGGGTTCCGGTCCGTCGGTGGGCACGACCGAGTCGAGCACGAGCGCTTCCACGTTTTGCGGATAGCGTTCGGCATACTCCAGCGCGACCTTCGAGCCGTATGAGGTGCCGTACAGGACGAGCTTTTCGTAGCCGGCCGCCTGGCGAATCGCCTCGATGTCCGCTGCCGATTCCTGGGTGGTGAACCCCCCGCGCGCGGGGCCGATCTGCAGGGCACACCGTTCGGTCAGCTGTTCCACCGGGCCCGCGCTGAAGCTTTCCAAAGCGGGGCAGCTCAGCGGGTCCGAAGCGCCGGTGCCGCGCTGGTCGAAGACCAGCAGGTCGCGCGCGCCGAGCGCCGGCGCGATCGCCTTGGCCATGAATTCACCGAGCCCGAGCGCCGCCTGGCCCGGGCCGCCCGCCAGTCCTACCACGGCATCCTTGCTCGGGCTGAAACCCGCCAACTTGCGCTCGACGCTCAACGAGATCGTGCCGGGCACCCCACCCGAGCGGTCGAGCGGGACGGGTACGGTCGCGCAAGAGAAGCCAGCCGGAGCATTGCTCGCGCAAGGGGCCGAGCTAAGGCTGGGGGAGCCGGCCGAGGAGGCCGGCCAGCTGATGAGCGTCAGCGCCGGCAGCAGAGCCACTAGGACCGAAGTGGAGGCGCGCCTGCGCATCGGCATCGACAATAGCGCCAGTCGCCGCGAGATTCGCCGCATGGGGATTGGGGCGCAGGCCCACGTGCCTGCCTTCAAGCGTTCCCACCAGCGTCTTATGGGGTCCCAGCCGCAGCGTGCCGTGCGCGGCCGCCGTGCCGCCAACCCTTAGCTCGACCTGTTCCTGGGTGATCTCTCCGGAGACGGTAACTCCCGGCACGTAGGAGTAGCCGTGCAGGACGAGTCTGCCCGCGGCCAACCCCGCCCAGCCCGTGCGCAGTCCCCCGATGTCCAGCGACGGCAGGGCGGCTTCTTGGTCCGCTCTCAGCGCCAGCTGGCGCTCGAAGTCCGCCAGCGTGAGCGCGACCGCCTCGAGCGTGCGTCCGGGCTTCCCGCGATTGCCCCGCGCCGGCGCCACGTTCGCCAGACGCTCCGGCGGGAGCAGCGTGGGGCGCTCCAGGGGTGTCGGTGGCAAGGCCGCGCAGGGCTTGATTGGCTTGTTGGCGAATAGCGCCTGGAGGGCGTCGTGCGAGCAGCTGGTTGGGTCGTCGCCGAGCACGGAGTGCCCGACGTTGGGCACCACCAGCAGGTGAGACCCAGGGATCTGCGCCGCGACTTCGCGCGCGTTCGCCGTCGGGGTGCGCAGGTCGTCGGCACCGCTCAGGATCAGCGTCGGCACGCTGGGAAAGGGCGCGTCTTGCGGCGTCGGCGCGGGCGTCGTGAACGGCCAGAACGCGCATGCCGGCATGTCGCTTGAGTTCAGCACGTCGGCTAGGGCGAATGGAGCGATTGCGCTCGCCGCGAGCGTGTGGATCTGGACCTTCGCTTCAGCCAGGCGCCGGCTCGGGTCGGCGGTGCGGTTCCACGGAAACTCCTCCTCTTCACAGCTCGTCGCGTAATACAACGGCGTGTCGAAGCTCTCGCTCGGGCTACCCGCTTCGCTCGCTTCGCCCTGTTCGGCCCGCACGAGCAGCCGCGCGAGCGCGGCCGTGTCTCCATCCGCGGCTGCGCGGATCGCCGCCGGGAATTCGGAGCGCAGCGTCGGTTCCAGGTCGCCCGCGAGGAGGATCCCGATCAGATCCTCTGAAGAGATCGCGATCTTGTGGGCCTGACCGCGGCCGTCGATCCAACGTCCACGCAGCTCCCCCTGATGACTCATCCGCGCTACTACCTTGGCCAGATCGGCTGTGGGGTTCTGGGTGATATGGGCGCAGGCGCGCGCGGCGCAGAGCTGGCGCAGGATGCGAGGGATCGCCGCGAACGTTGAACGGTTGAGCGGATCGGGTCCGTTCGGTGGCACAACCGAGTCGAGCACCAGCGCTTCGACGTGGCTCGGGTAGGTCTGCGCGTACTCCTCGGCCACCTTCGTGCCGTATGAGGTGCCGTACAGGACGAGCTTTTCATATCCGCCCGCCTGCCTGATCGCCTCGATATCGGCGACTGTGTCGGCCGTCGTGTAATCGCTGCGTGTCGGCCCGAGCTGGGCGGCGCATTCAGCGATTGCCCGGCCCGGAGGGCCTGAACCGAAGGGCTGTTCGAAGCGGTGGCAGGACAGCGGGTGCGAGAAGCCGATGCCGCGTTGATCGAACACGATCAGATCGCGCGTGTCCGCGATCGGGCCGAGCACCCGGGCGAACTGTTCGGCGAACGGGAGTGCGGCTTGGCCAGGCCCGCCCGCGAGCGCGATGACAGCGCTGCGCGCTTCCCCGACGGGCGCGCGATGACGGCGGATCGCGAGCGTGATCGTTCCGGGTGTCGCCTCGCCCGGGTCAAGTGGGACAGTCAGGTGGCCGCAGGCGAAGTCGTTGCTGTTGCCGCATGGCGCCCACGCGATCTGGGCCTGGGCTTGTGCGGCCGATGCCGCCGCGCACATGCATACCGCCGACAGGACAGCGACGATCCTCGCGAGTTGCATTTTTCGGAATCTATCTGCTGAGGTTCAACGGGCGCCCCACAACTGCTCCCACACGTTAGTCTCGCGTCACCAATGGCCTCCTCTCGTGAGATCGTGCAGGCACCCGGCGCTCCCGCCGCGATCGGTCCATACAGCCACGCCGTCCGTGCAGGCGAGCTCCTGTTCTGCTCGGGTCAGATCCCGCTCGATCAGAGCACCGGTGAGCTGGTGGGGGCGACGCCCGCCGCGCAGGCGCGGCGCTGCCTGGAGAACCTGAGCGCCGTCTGCGACGCGGCCGGGACCGCGTTGCAGCGCGCGCTGCGTCTGACTATCTACATGACCGATCTGGCGGCGTTCGCCGAGGTCAACGAGGTCTATGGCGGCTTCTTCGACGACGAGCCCCCCGCGCGAGTGACCGTCGGCGTCGTCCAGCTGCCGAAGGACGCTCAGGTGGAGATCGACGCGGTAGTGGCGCTGTAGTCGTCGTCTTTATCCAGCTCCGCGCCCTGCAGTGCGCGGGTCAAGAGCTGCCACAGAATCGCGCGTTCCTCGGGGTCGAGCGTCCGCAGAACGTCGTCCTCGATCGTTTCCTGCGCTTGCTCTGCGTCTACCAGAGCGCCGCGGCCATCCTCGGTGAGCTCGACCAGGTGCCGTCGGCGATCGCCGGGGTCGCGGCGGCGTGTGACATACCCCAAATCCTCGAGCTCATTGAGCAGCAGCACGACGTTGTTGGCGTCCATGCAGAATGCGTCAGCGAGCTCCTGCTGAGGGCACGCGTCGTGATCGCGCACATAGCTCAGCGCGACGAGATAGCGCAGCTGCATTCCCAGCAAATCGTCGCTGCTGCGGCGGTAGACCTGCTTGGCCAATCGCGTCAACAGCACCATAGAGCCCGGAGCACATGCCCTCTGCTCACCCATATCACCAGATTTATACACCACTATGCATCAGCCGTCACTTTACCATCGATTGTAACTTTCCTGTAGATCATCCTTGCAGTAAGGATGATCCATGCTACGGTGTTCCCTTCGCTTACCTGGAAGGAGCACCATGAGTACCGAAGACACCATCCGCAGACCAGAACTCGATGGCCACGACACGCTCGACGAGGCCGCACGCAAGCGCGAGCGCCGGCGCTGGATAGCGCTCGCCGTGCTCTGCCTCGGCCAGCTGATGATGGTTCTGGATGCGACGATCGTCAACGTCGCCCTGCCATCGATCCAGCACGACCTGCACTTCACGCAGGCAAACCTCACGTGGGTGATAGACGGCTACCTGATCACGTTCGGCGGCTTCCTCCTGCTGGCTGGCAGATTCGGCGACCTGGTGGGCCGCAAGAAGGTCTTCCTCAGTGGACTCGTCCTGTTCGTGGCAGCTTCGATGGTGTGCGGGCTGGCGGACAGTCAGGCGATGCTGATCGGCGCTCGCCTGATCCAGGGGATCGGCGGCGCGGTTGCCTCGAGTGTGATCCTGGCGATCATCGTCACCGAGTTCCCGAAGAAGGCCGAGCAGGCCAAGGCGATGGGTATGTACGCGTTCGTCTCAGCCGGCGGCGGCTCCATCGGCCTGCTCGCCGGCGGGGCGCTGACGCAGTCGCTGAACTGGCACTGGATCTTTTTCGTCAACGTGCCGATCGGCGCCGTCGCCCTGCTGCTCGGCTCGGCCCTGATCGAGGAGAACGAGGGCATCGGCCTCAAGGGCGGCGTGGACGTCCTCGGGTCGGCCCTGATCACACTGGCGACGATGTTCGGCGCGTTCGCGATCGTCAAGTCAAGCGAATATGGTCTCTTCTCGGCGCGCACGCTGGGCGTCGGCGCCGTCGCCCTGGCTCTGCTCGGCGCGTTCCTCTCCTTGGAGGCGCGCCTGGCCAACCCGATCATGCCGCTGCGCATCCTGCGACTGCGCATGCTGATGGGCTCGAGCCTCGTCCGCGGCCTGCTCGTCACGGGCATGTTCTCCGCGTTCTTCCTCGGCGCGCTCTACCTGGAGCGGGTGCTCGGCTACGACGCCATCGACACCGGTCTCGCGTTCATGCCATTGACTATCGCCATCGCGACTATGTCGATGGGTGTATCGGCGCGGCTGGTGGAGCGCTTCGGTGCGGTGCAAACGCTCGCGGCCGGACTGCTCGGGATCGTCGCCGGCCTCTCGCTGCTTGCCGTGCAGGGCGTTCATGCCAGCTACTTCCCCGGTCTGTTCTTCGCCTTCCTGGCGCTCGGGTTGGGCGCGGGCGCATCGTTCCTGCCGCTGTTGACGATGGGGATGGCCGATGCGCCCGCCCAGGACGCGGGCCTCGCGTCGGGGATCATCAATGTCTCGGTCCAGCTATTCGGCGCGATCGGCCTTGCCACGCTCGGCACGATTGCCACCGATCACACTAAAGCGTTGAGCGCCAGCGGGCACGCGCTCGCCAGTGCCCTGACCGGCGGATACCACCTCGCCTACATCGTGGCGGCGGTCTTCGTAGCGGTCGGCATCGTTGCGGCCTTCCTCGTCCTGCGTCCGCCGGCGGGGACGGTGGCGCAGATGACCGAGGAAGCAGAGCACGAGCACGAGCTCGCGAGTGCCACACCGGAGCTCGTGCCGGCCTGACCGTCCGCGCTGCCGGCCGGACCGGGCTGCGCTACGCCTCCCCGCGTAGCGCGGCCCGCCTGACCTTCCCGCTCGCGGTCTTCGGCAGCTCCGGCGCGAAGTCGACGATCCGGGGGTACTTGTAGGGCGCGGTTTCGCGCTTGACGTGCTCCTGCAGCTCCCTGGCCAGCACGGGGGAGGGGGTGTGACCGTCGCACAGCACGACGACCGCGCGCACGACCGCGCCCCGCTCGGCATCGGGCGCTGACACGGCGGCGGCCTCGGCCACGGCGTGGTGGGCGACGAGCGCGGACTCGACCTCGAACGGCCCGATCCGGTAGCCCGCCGAGACGATCACGTCGTCGGAGCGGCCCTCGAACCAGAGGTATCCCTCGCCGTCTTCGCTTACGCGGTCGCCTGTCTGCCACAGGTGGGAGGGATCGGATCGGCGGTCCTGCGCATGCCACGTACCGTCCTCGCGACATTCGACGCCCTCACCCAGATAACCGAGGAAGAACGTCGGCACACTCGCCGGGTCGGCGACCAGCTCGCCGTCCTGAACGGTTAGCTGCACTCCCGGCAGTGCCTTGCCCATCGAGCCCGGCCGTGCGGCCTCGCCCAACGGCATCCCCGTCAGCTGGCCGGTCTCCGTCTGGCCGTAGCCGTCGCGGATCTCGAGGCCCGTGACCTCGTGCCACGCCCGCAGCACCTCCGGATTGAGCGCCTCGCCCGCGGCGACCATCCCGCGCAGGTCCGGCAGCGCTCGCAGCGTCGCGCGCGCGGCGATCACGCGGTACTCGGTCGGCGCCATGCAAAGCACGTTCACGCGCTCCCGCGCCAGCAGCTCCAAACGCTCGGCCGGGTCAAAGCGCGCGTCGTGCAAGAGCGCACTGGCCCCCGAGAGCCACGGCGCGATGAACACGTTGCGCGCGCTCTTGCTCCAGCCGCTCGAGGCGGTACACCAAACCAGCTCGCCTTTGCGCGCGCCCAGCCAATGCTCTGCCTGCAACCGCTGGCCTGACAGGTAGCGCTGGCCATGTACCACCGCCTTCGGCTCTCCCGCGGTGCCGCTTGTGAACGTGATCAGGCACGGATCGTCGTCCGCCAGCTCGACCGGGGGCGCGGGCTCGGAGGCGAATAGCGACTCGTCGGGGACGAGCACGACCTCGCACTCCGGTCCGGCCGCCTCCAGCTCAGCTTGGTTGCGCTCGTCCGCCACGATCAGCGATGGATGGGCCACGTCGAGGCGCAGCCGCAGATCCTTTGCCCTGAGCTGCTCGGTGCACGGCAGCACCACTGCGCCGATACGAAAGCACGCACACATCGTCAACACCCACTCGGGCCGGTTACCGATCAGCGTCATGACCACATCGCCCTCGCGCACACCAAACCGAGCGAGAGTGCCCGCCAATCGTGCGCTGCGGTCGCTCACCTCGCCGAAGGTCCATGTTCGCCGGTCGC
>Ga0208696_1001891_pt1 | contig 11832 bp, 10 predicted proteins | sample Sb_taG_9_FD_187711 | JGI IMG/M metagenome (GOLD analysis project Ga0208696, IMG submission 187711) | Peat soil microbial communities from Weissenstadt, Germany - Sb_50d_b_LC metaG (SPAdes) (version 2) | ecosystem: Environmental > Terrestrial > Soil > Wetlands > Peat | place: Germany...
TGTTTTGCACCATCCTTGATGAAGCGTGAGATGGAACGCACGCGCGTCGAACTGTTCCTTGCCTGCTCGGGACGAGCGTGCAACTCGAATCCGCAGCGAATTCGGGATGTTCGCTGGTCAAGACCGGCTGTCTCGGCTGACCGCCGGTACCTCGACTTCCACGCGATCGCGTCCCAGCGACTTGGCCCGGTAGAGGGCCGTATCGGCCCGACTCAAGACCTGGGAGGCAGGCTCACCGAGGACGGCCTCCGTCACTCCAAAGCTGGCCGTGAGGTTGCGTTCGCCGAGGCTCTCGGGAGTTGCCGTCACGGCGCTTTTTCTGAGCCGCTCGGCGACCTGGGTCGCGGTTTCCAGGGTCAGACCCGGCAGCAGGACGACAAACTCTTCTCCACCGAACCGGGCGACCAGGTCCACTGACCGGCACTGGTTCTGAAGAACGGCTGCGAACTGCACCAGCGCCTGGTCGCCGATCACGTGCCCCCAGGTATCGTTGATCTGCTTGAAATGGTCCAGGTCGGACATGATCAGCGAGAAGGGCTGGCCGGAGCGGTCCAGTTTTTCGAGGAAGTGCGCGAGCATCCGGTCGAGGTAGCGGCGGTTTGCCAGGCCGGTGAGCGGGTCGCGGTCGGCGACTTCACGGATCTGGCGAAACGCACTTTCGACGACCACGCTGGAAGTCGCGTCGCAGAAAACCTCGACGCAACCGATCACTGTTCCGTCGTCATTGCGGACGGGCATGATTCGCGCGTCCACCGAGATCCGCCGTCCATCCTTGTGCCGGAGGAACAACCGCTCGTGGACCGGACGATCCTGCTTCATCGCTTGCGCCAGGGGGCATTCCCGGTGACAAAGACCACAGCCGAAAAGGTCGGCATGGTCCATCAGCCCATCGAAACAATGCCTGCCGATGACCTCTGAGTCGGAGTACCCTGTCAGCCGCTCCGCCGCTTTGTTCCAGTACAGAATAACTCGCTGACTATCGACGAAGTGCACCGCGTCGTGGAGCTGATCGAGCAACCGCTTGTAGAAATCGAGATCGAGGGGCGCCAGTCCATTCAATGCTGCCGGAAGCGGAGCCCGGGGCCTCTGCTTGCCATTCAAGCAAGACGCCGTCCCTTTGATCGCGGTGTTGGTTTTGCCCTGGCCGGGGGACGGTGGGAACAGTGAGCCATTCGTCGCCGCCGGTCCGTCCTCGATCATGCCGCCCGGCTTCGCGAGCAGGGAATCGGCGGTCCTCCGCTTGACCAATGTCACTTCATTGCCGGCTTGATTGAACGTCACGGAATCCATGAACGACTTCATGAGCAGCAGACCGCGGCCGCTGGGACGAAGCAGATCCTCGGGCTCGATGGGACGGTGGGCCCGGGAGGTATCAAAGCCGCATCCCTCGTCGCGGATCACGAATCGCGACAGGTCCGGATCGTGGGCGATCAGAAACCGGATGCGGCGATCCCGATAGGGAGCCTGGGCGGCCCGCTGTCGCGCCAGTTCGTGGTATCGCCGATCGTCCTCCTCGCGCAGCTTGAAACTGACTTCGAGATTGCCATGGAACAGCGCGTTCCGCAGCGCCTCGTCCAGGGCGATGGTCGTGCGCATCAACTCGGCGGAGTCCCAGCGGTCAAGCTGGGTCATCTCGTCCTGCAGGAATTCGAGGAGCGGGGCAATGAGGTCTGGATCGTTGCCGAGTTCAAAGCGCGATTCGCGGATGACCAGAGACTGCAAACACCGGCGGCGCCGGCTGCCCGCCGTCGCCGTCCGGAGCGCGCGCGAAAGGACGGCATGAAGATCCTGGGCCAGCCTCTGCTTGGGAACGTAATCGGTAGCTCCAACACGGAGCGCCTTCATGGCCACGTCCTCGCTGCCATGTCCGGTCATGACGATCACGGGAACCTGAGGGTGCTCGTTGCGAATCGCCCGGACCAGGTTCAGGCCGTCCATTCCCTCCATCTGGAGATCGGTCAAGACAACTGAGGTGGGATGATCCGCCAGACGGGCAAGCGCCTGGGTTCCGTCCTCGGCGTAGGTCGCGTGACACCGCGAGTCCTGGTCGATCAATCGGCCCGCTCGCAGACGATCAATCGGGTTATCGTCCACAACCAGGACTTCCGCGACCAGGCCGACAGTCCTCGAGCCTGAAGAACATTCCGCATGGACGTCGATTTGCGCGCTCATGAAGTCCACTCGCTGGGGTTCAAAGTATGGAAATCTCATCATCGAGTCGGTCTGGGGGGGAAAGCACAAGCTCGGCCGGGCGGCGTATGGTTTCGGACATCAGGGTCAAGAGATCATCGGTCAAGGCCTTGACGGAAGCGAATAGCTCCCTGGCCTCGACCAGCCGACCGGCTTTGCTCAAACGCTCGAGTTCGTGCAGGGGCGCAAGGGCCTGCGGATCCAGAAAGTGGCTGACCGATCCCTTCAAGGTGTGCGCCGAGCGCGCGGTCGACTGACAATCGCCATGATCGAGCCCGTCCTGGACGCGCTGAAGCTGATCAGGAGCATTGTTCACGAAAAGCTCGATCAGGTCTCGCAAGAGACATTCATCGCCGCCGGCCTGCTCGAGGGCGAACGATTGGTCAAAGCCGCTGGCATGAGTGACGCGTAAGGGAACCATGCCGCCAGCGGCAATGGCAGCCATTGCTTTGTCCAGGTCGGCCGACCGGACCGGCTTGGAGAGATAACCATCGAAGCCGGCATCAAGACAGCGATCCTGGTCGCCTTTCATCGCGTGTGCGGTCAGCGCGATGATGGGTGTGGGCCTGCGTCTGGATTCTGCTCGTTCCAGCGTCCGGATCGCCGCCAGAGCCTCGAAGCCGTCCATCTCCGGCATCTGGATATCCATCAACACCAGGTCGAAGGTCTCTTGCCGGCAGGACTCCACAGCTTTCTTGCCGTTGTCCACCACGGTCACCTCGTGCCCACGCCGCTGGAGCATCATCGAGACGACCTTCTGGTTAACCGGGTTATCCTCAGCCAGCAAGACCCGCAAGGGGTTTTCCCCGGCAGCCACGGTGCCAGTGATACTGGAGCGTTCGCTGGCAAGCAGGGGCGCCGGCGCAGGGCGCTTCCTGGCATTCGCTCCGATCATCGAGATGAGAACTCGACAAAGGTCGGTTTGACGAACGGGCTTGGTCAGGATCGCGTGAATGCCCATGGCCCGCAGCGGATGGTCGATTCGCGGATCTCCCCCGGAAGTGAGGACGATCAGGGCCGTGTCGCCAATCGCCGGGTCATCCCGTATCTGGCGCGCCAGTTCCAGTCCGTCCATCTGGGGCATCATGTAATCGAGCAGGACGGCCGCGAATCGCCTGCCCCTGGCTGCCTCTGTCCTCAGGGCACGCAGGGCCGCCGGACCATTGTCCACCAGGACCGGGGTCATCTTCCAGGAAGTCAGCACTTCCTCGAGAATCCGTCGGTTCGTGGCGTTGTCATCGGCGACCAGAATCGACAGGCCGGCAAGCTGCCCGGTGTTCTCGCCGCCCAGCGGGTCGGGCAGTTCCCGGGCCCGCACCAGGCGGACAGTGAATCGAAACGTGCTGCCGCGGCCGATCTCGCTGTCAACGGTGATCCGGCCTCCCATGAGCCCGATCAGGTGGCTGGAGATTGCCAGACCCAGTCCGGTTCCTCCGTAGCGCCTGGTCGTGGATCCATCGGCCTGCTCGAAGGGCTCAAAAATCACATTGAGCCGATCTGGCGGAATGCCGACTCCCGTGTCGCTCACTGTGAAGACGAGGTTCACCTGGTCGTCGGGTTCAAGGCCGCAGACGCGCTCGACGGTCACGATGACCTCGCCGCGCTCGGTGAACTTGATCGCGTTGCCGACCAGGTTGATCAGCACCTGCCGGAGCCGATTCGCATCGCCGATGACTCCGTCGGCCACATCGGGCGTGATGCGGCAGGCCAGCTCCAGCCCCTTGCCATGGGCACGTTCGGCAAGCGTCCGGATCGTCCCTTCCACCGTTTCGCGGAGTCCGAAAGGGACAGGATCCAGCGCCAGCTTGCCGGCCTCAACCCGGGAGAAGTCGAGGATGTCATTGATGACCGTCAGGAGCGAATCAGCAGAGTGTTTGACGATCTCGAGGTATTCCCGCTGGCGGGAATTGAGCTCGGTATCGAGCACCAGCTCGGTCATGCCGATAACGCCGTTCATCGGGGTGCGAATCTCGTGACTCATGTTGGCGAGGAATTCGCTCTTGGCCCGGTTGGCGGCCTCGGCGACCTGCCGAGCTGCACCCAGGTTGTTGATCAGCCGCAACCGGACGATGCCCAGAGTGACTTCATCGGCGACGGTCTCCAGCGCCGTGACCGCCGCCGTCGACAGTGACCGGCGCCCGCTGATCGCGAGGACACCTTCGAGCGCTGATCCGTGGGCCAGCGGAAAACCCGCGACGGCGACCATGTCCTTATCAGGGCTGGATTCCTGTCTCTTTTCTTTCAGCTCCGGGTCGCCTCCGCCGACGTACCTGGAGCGGGAACTGGCGACGCGGGCAAGGACCATCGCTTCCCGACTCTCGTCGCGGGCTTCAATGGCCCCCGCGCTGGCCTTCAACTCCGCCGCCTGGCTTTCCGGGTCCACCACCCAGACCTGGGCCAGGGCCTGCAGTTTCCGGGAAAGGACCGACATACAGCCATGAAGCATCGCTTCGACCGACTCTTCGCGTGTCAGCACGCCGCCGACCTCGGCCAGCATCTGGGAAAGCCGCGCGCGCTCCTCCAGTTCGGCTTCGTACCATTTTCGCGAACTGAGATCACTCATCACGCCGACCGCGTGCCACTGGCCGGCGAGCCGGAAGGCGGAGACGCTCAGCTCGATGGGAAACTCCTCACCATTCTTGCGGATCGCCGCCAGTTCCATGATTCTCCCGAGCCCGGCTGTCTCGTCCGTCCCCTGGACGATCGGCAGAGCTCTGCGATAGTCGTCGTGAAGCCTTGGGGGAACCAAGCGGTCAAGGAGTGGCTGGTCCAGCACCTCCTCTCGCCGGTATCCGAACGTCCGCTCCGCTGCATCATTCCAGTAGGTGATGCGTCCTCCGTCGTCGGTCACGACGATCGGATGGAGTGCCGCCTGGGTGATGCCTCGAAACTTTTCCTCCGAGGCTCGGATCTGCTCGGCGCTCCGGGCTTCGCGGCGTAACTGCCACCAGAGCAGGGAGATGCCCGCCATGCTGATCGCCACGATGCTGACGGCCAAGCGCTGCTCGCCGGCGACTCCTTCGAGCCCCTCGGAGGCATCCATCTCGACACAAACCATGGTTGCCGCCTTGCCCGTACCTCGGATCGGTGCGAACGCGACGTAGTTCGAGCTGCCGTCCCGACCGGTCGTGGGGCCTTGCACCAAGCTGGTGTTGATCTCGAAGAGCGACAAGACCTCCTCGGGATGGTCGCGCTCGTACTCGCCGCTCGCAGGCTCCTCCTGGGCGTCATCGTCCGAGCTCAGCAAACAGTGAACGTGCGTACCCTGACGCTCCAGGATCGAGAGGCGGCAATGGCCATGGTAAATGGATCTTACGGTGCGGAACTGATCGCGAATTCGAGTCACCTCCGTGGTGGCGGCGCCCGCGGGCTGCTCCTGGAGGTGATGAATCTGCTCCGGGCCGAGCATGATGGCGAGCGATTCCGCCAGGCCCTGAAGATCCCTCCTCAATCGCCGGTTCTCCATGTCTCGCACATGGAAGACAAACAAGAGGCCGCCCAGCAGTGCGGCGACCAGCAAGAAAACCATGCGCAATGCTAATCGCTTGTCCACGGCGCGAGACCGTGGACGGGGCTTTTTCATTCGACCCGCTCCTTGAACGCGAGTTCCCAGCCGGCCGCAAACTCGGCCGGATCCGCAACCCGAACCACGCGTGACTGAGAGAAGGTTAGGACACAAACCTCGGAGCGGAAGTGAAAACACGCACGCCGCATAGCCGGGCAATCCGCCAATTCCGCTTGCACACCCAGGAATTCAGGTTGAGGAATCGACCGGTCTCAGCGATTCCGTGTCAACAGGCGAAGCCTGGACTTGAGAGTCCGGGAGAGACTTTGCAAGGTGAGTCTCTGTGCGGAGAGCGCCGGGTGAATGCAGACAGGTAACCCGGGAGAATCGGGCTGAAATCAATCACCCATGACACTCGCCCCGTTGCTGGCATCAGCACTCAGCGCGGCTCGACGTGTGTGTGATCAAAGCGCTTGATCAACGTGACTTCATTGCCGCGATCGTTGTAACGAAAATCATCCACGAGGCCTCGGGCGAGCATGATTCCGAAACCGCCTTCGCGAAGACCGAGTTCATTACGCAACTCGATGTGGCCGATTGGGTCTTCGTCGCACGCGGCATGTGGCAGGTTCCTGGGATTGAAACCCGGCCCCTGGTCCTTGATGATCAGCGTGACCGACTCAGGGTCGATGCGATAGGTGATCCGCAAGACCAGATCAGCGTTCTTGCGGTGACCCCACTCGATGGCATTTCCTCCCATTTCCAACACGGCCTGTTTCAAGTCCTTGATCTGGCGGTCGGTGAGTGGGGTATGGGCGAACAGGTCGGCGAGCATGTCATGGGCCTGTTCAAGGTAAGTCAGCTCGCTGCGAATATCGAAATTGATCTCTCCGTAGGTACCCCGCTTCAGGTGCTCGTCGTGCCAGAGAAGCGCCTTCTCGATGACGTCGTGGAGCTGATCGGGCGTGAATGGCTTGATCAGGTAACCATTGGCCCCGACCCGCACGCCCGCGGCCCGATGCTGCGCATCCTGGAGCGCGGTCACCATAACAATGGGGATCAGATTGGTCTCTCGATTCCGCTTCAACTGGTCGCAAATGGCAAAGCCGTCGACGTCAGGCAGCATGAGATCGAGCAAGACCAGTTCCGGTTTCTTCACCGAGACGGCAGGCCAGACCTGCGCACCCGAGTAAAGCTGGATCGGTTCGAAGTCGCGAGCCCGAACGAGACTGGCCAGAATATCGTTGGTGTCGCGCTCATCGTCGACGATCAGAACGGTGCGCGGCATGGGGAAAACTCGAAGAAACCACGAAATCTCGCACGTTTCCTGTTGCTTGCCACAATCGACGGCAACCTCTGCGCCATTTTCGCGCGCGCCAGCAAGCGTGACAAGGGTTTGCAATCGACCAGCTCTCCGGTTGGCTCGACGATCCCGACCTTCACGGCCTGCCGAGCCGGTCCCGGGCTTTCGTGCGTACCCGATATGCTGACCACCAGCTCGCTGGCCACTCGCGATTGTTCCGCTATGTTCCGCTTCCCGCGGCGACCGCTTTGCTCTTCCCGTCTCTCATTCGTGGAGACTTCCTTGATCACTCCTCGGGCCGCGCCATGTTCGATCGAGCTGGATGGAGTCCACGTCTCTTGCGAGAGCCTCGACCGACTCGTCAGAATACGATGACTGGTGGTACGACAGCTCTTGACGCCTCACGGCATCGGCGATCGCCACGTCGCCTGTCCGAACCAGCGTCTCACTTTTACTCGATTGACTGGACCGTGAAGACATGAATGTCATCAGGATCATCGACGCGTTTGGCTACATCATCTATGTGGCGCTTGGCTTTCTTGCGGTGTGGGGCGTTTACAATGGAATCTTGCTGTATCGAACCCTCAGCAAGAAAACCCTCCGGGATCCCGAGCAGCTCATCAAGCAGGTGCAGGAGCTTTGCCAGGCCCGCAAGTTCGATGCGGCCGTGAGTGTCTGCCAGAGCTCGATTTACTGGCACAAGGCGCTTGCCCAGCTCATCGCAGTCGCCCTTCGAAACAGCGACAAGGGACTGACGAAAATCAAGCAGTTGCTGGTCACCGAGTTCCATACCGAGGTGATCGCGGGAATGGAAAACCGGCTGGCCTCGATCTCGACAATCGTCAGGATGGGCCCCCTCCTGGGGCTTCTCGGTACGGTCGCGAGCATGATCGCTGCGTTCAACCGGATCGGCGGCGCCGAGCAGGTTAATCCTCGCGCCCTGGCATCTGACATCAGCCTGGCGCTCTGGGCAACGGGCGCGGGCTTGTTGATTGCCAACCCGATGATGCTCATCGGCAACGATGTCCATGCGCGGCTGCGCAAGCTCAGGGATCGCACCGAACGGCAGCTTCAAGACATCCTGGAGATTCTCGAGCCTCTCGAGAGTCCGGGGCCCGCTCCCATTTCCCGCGGCGTCCGTTCCGAGACCGCATCCCGCTCTTGATCGAGGCGGAATAATCGACGTCCCGACCGTTTGCCAGGATCTCCGAGAGTTCAGCGCACGATCCCCCGTCTCTATCCGCTAGCTCGGTTGATCAACATGCTGCTCCGCCGCGAAGCTTCCGAGGAACGTGACGAGCACATCGACATGACGCCCATGGTCGACGTCGTTTTTCAGCTCATGACGTTCATGCTTTTCTCGGTGCAAATGACCGGCGGCGAAAAGGTCGATGTTCCCCCGGCCCGGCATGGCGTGGGCATCCCGGAGTCGACGGCCACCTTCTTGACCCTCCTGAAGCCCGCGGTCCCCGGTGCGGAGCCACGGCTCCTTCTGGGCCACGGCGAAGGAGACGTGGTCACCCTGGACCAGGCCCGCAAGGCCGTGGCCGGCGGAGTCGGCGCAGGCCGAAACAAGGTAATTCTTCAGGCCGACGGTGATGTCCCCCACGGCGAAGTTATCAAGGTCTCGTCGGCCATGACCGAAGTCGAGGGAGTGACAGTCCATATCGGCGTCCAGGAACCTCAAGGCACAAAATGAAATCCTCCTTCCTCTTGCTCCGTGCAATCAAGCCTTCAATCACTTCAGCTTGACGCCAGGACAGTAAGGGCGGTAACCGTGGCCAACTGGGATATCTTTCACGCCGATCGCCTGGAGCTCGAGCGCGGGCAAAGTGCGCAGGCCATTCGCTCGGCCCTCGCCCGCGGCGACCTCCGCGATGACGACCTCGTCCGTCCGGCGGGAACCACCGTTCCCTGGGCCCGCATCGCCGACATCCCGGAACTGTTGGCCCCGGCGCCGGAACCCGCTCCGGAACCTGGACCGACCGCGCACAGACCATCTGCCGAGGCTCCCCGGCCCGAGGATCGACTGCCGGATTTCGAGGAGGTCCAGCCCAGCCTCGAGCAAGTCATCCCGCCCCCCAAGAAACACCATCCCACCGAGCTGCCCGGATCGTTGACGTCCGATGTCGCATTTCCCGTTCTCGATGAGTCCGAACCGCGCCCGCTGCGCGCTCCGGATACGTCCGTGCCTTCGGCGTCATCGCACGCATGGGTCTGGGCCGATGATGATGATGATGACGAAGACGACGTGGACGAGGACGAGGACGATCTCAGGATCATCGAAGATCAAGGAGATATCGAGATCCTCGCCGATGACGCCCTCGAAGAACACGGCACCGGGTCCACCGGCGCGGCCGAGAAGCAACCGGCAATTCAGCCGGCGGTGCCCGGGCGTTCGAGCCAAGCTCGCTCTCGCCGTGTCGAATCTCACACCGTGGCCGAGCCCCGCGATGGTTGGGAACCGAGCGCAGACGATCTTGACCTGGACGTGATCGAGGGCAGCCGATCCAGCCGTGTGGCTTTGCCGGTCGTGCACTCTCGCGACCGCGACGGGGCCGTTCTTCCCGCCGCGGCCGACGATCAGCCCGAGACCGAGTTCTCGCTGTCGCGATCCGCGACTCAGAAGATCGAGGAGCTGGATCTCGCCCCCATGGTCGACGTCGCCTTTCAACTCGTCCTTTTCTTCATGGTGACCGCCACCACGGTACTGTACAAGACGCTGGAAATACCCAAACCTTCCGGAGAGGCCCCCGCCGGTGCGGTCGCCCAGGGCCGGTCGCGCTCGCTCGATGACCTGAAGGACGATTACATTCTCGTCGAGATCGACGACCGGGGAGCGATGAAGCTCGATCGCCAGCCCATCGAACCGGTGAGAGAGACGCTCGTCGAGAATCTCCGCCGCGCTCGCGAGCAGACCGGCCGCAAGTCGATGCTCCTCTCCGCTGACGCTGCCACCCTTCATCGCAACGCCGTGCTGGCGTACGATGCGGCCATCGAGATCGGCCTGAGCATCGCCATCGCCAAGCCTCAATCACCCCAGGGTCCCGCTCCGACTCTCCGGGGCACCCCGGCCGGAGCCCCCAGGCCAGCCCCCAACCCCTCTGCCGCCCCCGCAGCCCCATTCTGAGCTGCTTGCTTGAGACGCGGCCGCGGCCTGTCTAGAATGTAACCTGGCGATCTCCCTTCAACGCTCGCCAGCCAGCACCGCTCAACGCTTGCCAGCCAGCACCCGCCTTCCCTTACCAGGCCCAGCAGCCTTTCCTCCATTGCAGGAGTCCACCATGATCGAGCTGGGTGTGCATACCGACAACCGGCGCACCCTCAGCGGCAATTTCCGGGGGGAACCGAAAGGGGACATTCTTATTTGTCGTCGCAGGATAGGCAAGTCGGGCGGTTTCCCGTAATCGCTTGCCCGGTATGTCGCAGGGCGGAGGTTGTCGTTCTCGCGGTCCTAGACGAAATCTTTCCTAGATTCTCCAGACGTCCACCGTGAATAAGAATGTCCCCTTTCAGTCATATCCCAGCGCGATGGCGTCGTACTTCTGTGCGTCAGCCTCGGCCTCATCGATGGCGGCCTGGAGGCCCGCGCGCATCACGCGGGCACCCCGGTCGTGCAGGCCCTTGGAGAGAAAGCGGGCGTCCACCACGTGAGGCGATCGCGCGACGGCATCGCAGAGCTCGCGGATGATGACCTCGCAACCGATCAGGAGAATGCGCATGATCCCGCGGCCCTCACCAGTGCGCGGACGAACTCGGGGCTCGTGCCGCAGCAACCGCCCAGAAACGACGCCCCGGCCTCGATCAACGCGGGAAGATGGCTTGCAAACGTGGCGGCGGTCATGGTGTAGACTGCCTGGCCGGCCTCGAGCGCGGGCATGCCCGCGTTCGGCTTGATCCAAACGGGCAAACCGGACGCGTGCTTGAGCCGCCGGCAGATCTGGGCAAACGATTCGGGACCCGCGCCGCAGTTGGCGCCGATCGCGTCGACCCCCTCCTCGACCATGGCGCGCGCGGCCGTTTCGGGAGTCACACCCATCATGGTCCGGGCCTTGTTCTTGCCGCTGTCGAACGCGAACGAGACGATGATCGGCAGCCCGGTCGGCCTCGCCGCGCGCACGGCCAGGCGCGCCTCCTCGACATCGCTGAAGGTCTCGAAGAGCAGCACATCGGCGCCTCCCTCTGCCAGCGCCTCGGCCTGGATCCTGAACCCATCGGTCACGCGCTGCTCGTCGATCTCGCCGGTCGCCATCACCTTTCCGGTCGGCCCCAACGAGGCAAAGACACGGACGCCGCCACCCGCCTGCTGCTTCGACAGCTCCGCTCCCCGGCGGTTAATGGCGACGGCTTGGTCTCCCTGGCCATGGGCCGATAGCGCCACCGGGTTGCCCCGAAAGGTGTTGGTCAGGATGACCATGCTGCCGGCCTCGACATACGACCGCGCCACGGCCTCGACGTCCGCCGGTCGGGTCAAGTTCCAGACATCGGCCGGCTCACCGGTCGCCAGGCCGCGCTTCTGGAACTCGGTTCCCCAGGCGCCGTCGGTGATGACCGGTCCCGTACCAAGAAGTGACAATAGCCGGCTCAATACTCCCTCTCTTTCCAAAACTGTTCGATTTCCTCCAGCGTCCGGCCCTTCGTCTTGAAAGCGTACAGCCAGACGATCCACCTTGCATCACGTCACTACCTTCTGACAGGCTCTGTTTTAGGCATGGTTCAAAAACACCTGTTTTCGGGTAACACACGGGATCTCAGCGCGGACCCTGATCGGTCCCGCGTTGGAGCGGGTTTACGCGAGTCCCTGGCTGCCGTGCTGGGGCTTCAGTTCCGCGAA
>Ga0208696_1001895_pt1 | contig 11785 bp, 14 predicted proteins | sample Sb_taG_9_FD_187711 | JGI IMG/M metagenome (GOLD analysis project Ga0208696, IMG submission 187711) | Peat soil microbial communities from Weissenstadt, Germany - Sb_50d_b_LC metaG (SPAdes) (version 2) | ecosystem: Environmental > Terrestrial > Soil > Wetlands > Peat | place: Germany...
GCCGGCCGTGGCGTCTGATCCACACGGGCCTGAGCTTCTCAGACGTGAGCGACGATCCCGAAACCCGCCTTGCGGCGACCGCGCTGTCTCGCGTGCTCCACGCGTTTTACCTCGACCGTCTGAAGGAGGGCCTCGCGCTGCGGCGCGACACCCCGACGGAGTGGCAGAAGGCGACCGGCGCCAACGAATTCCTGCTCTACGTCACCGTCGACGAGCTGCGGGCGTTGAACGAGCAGATGGTCGCCCTCATCAAGCCGTTCGCCGAGCGCATCGGCAATCCGAAGAAGCGTCCACATGGAGCCGTTCCGATCGAGGTGCTGTTCTTCGCGTATCCACGCCCGCCCCATCGCACTCACTGACACCACCAATAGGAGACAAACATGACTGGTCTCGTCACCATCGAGATGACACGGGCCGTTGAACTGGCTCGCTCCGTCGAGCGCCAGCGCAGCTTCTACGACGAGTCTGAATGCTCGAAGCGCACCGCACTGCAACGTTTTTCGGCCGTGGTCAATCCATGGTCGGCTCGTAACGATTGCATCTGATGTCGCCGGTACGCCGCTGGGCACGCGCGAGCCCGCGGCGTCGTCGCATCAAGGTCTGATCCGGCGTTGCTCCCCTCGCCTGCGGAGAGCCCAACGCCGCTGATCCTCCCTGGCGCTGAGGCCGGGGAGACCGCCACGGCGCCGATCGTCTAGCCGATTCCCTCCCCCACCATGCGAGTCATGCAGATGTCCGCAAAGATCGCGGCGCTCGGTTTCGGAACTCGTTTCAGCGTCTCGCGATCGACACTGATCAGCCCGAAGCGCTGGGTGTAACCCTCGGTCCACTCGAAGTTGTCCCAGGCCGTCCAGTGCAGGTACCCGCGAACGTCGATGCCCGAGTCGACAGCGTCGGCGACAGCGTTGAGGTGATCGCGAAGGTAGCCGGGTCGCAACGCATCGTCGTCGTCGGCGACGCCGTTCTCAGTGATCAGAATCGGGAGGCCGAACTCTCGCCAGAGGTCGACGAGAGCGCGGCGAAGCGCTCGGGCGTCGATCGCCCAGCCGGTACTCGAGGTCGGCAGACCGGGCACGGCCTCATGCCGTGCGAAGAGCATCCCGGGAGCACGGAGGTCGAAAGACACGGCCTCGCTCGTGTAATGGTTCAGCCCGAGGTACGTCAGCGAGGCGGCCAGACCGGGCACCACCTCCCCGTGGCCGACCGGGCTCAGGACCCGGCCCGCGACACAGCTGCGCAGAAACCATCGATTGAAGAGAAAGTCGGGCAGCCTCGAGCTCGCCCGATCCATCGGTGACGCCGGATCGCGCGGTACCAGCCGGCGCTCGTGATGTGCGATCGAGATCTGTGCGCGACGCTCGTGGTATGCCGAGACGCTCGTGATCGCCTGACTTGCGGCGGCATGCATGCGCAGCAGCCCGCGCAGGGCAGCCATCGTGGCGCGGAGAGATCGGTCCCCCGGAGGCCACAACCCTTCGAGCTGCCCGAGCACGGCCACGACCGTGGGTTCGTTGACCGTGACCCACCAGGTGACCATGTCGCCAAACGCCTCGACGCATGCGGCGGCGTACCGCGCGAAACGGATCGACGTCTCTCGTGCGGCGAAGCCGCCCGCTTCGGCAATCCACACCGGCAGCGTGAAATGCTGCAGGGTGACCACCGGCTCCATCCCGTTGCGCCGGCACGTGCGCACGACGTCCGCGTAGTGCGCGAGCGCATCGAGGTCGAAATGCCCCGGTTGCGGCTCCACCCGCGCCCACTCGACAGAGAACCGATGCGCGTTGTGGTGCATCGCCCCGAGCTGCTCGAGGTCTTCGCGGTAGCGCCGGTAATGATCGATGGCGATGACCGCGTCGCCACCGCCGTTCACCGCCTCAGGATGTGCGGCGACCCACCTCGACCAGTCGTTGTCGATGCCACCCTCGACCTGATGCGCAGCGGTCGCGCATCCGAGGAGAAATCGCTCCGGCAGACGCCGCGACGTCACCCGCTCGCCGCGGGCGCCTCGAGGACGAGGCGGCGGTAGCCTGCCGACGGCTCGTCGACGACCACGGTCACGCCGTTCTTGCGACTCCACGCCCGGACCGCGAACGCGTGCTCAGCAATCGGGGACCGCACCTCGAGGCGACCGCCCGGCTCGAGCCGCGCATAGGCTTTGCGCACGCGCTCGAGCGCACCTGGTTCGGTGCAGAGCTCCTCGGACCCGCTGAGGTCGATCACGGTGGCGTCAGCCATCAAATCCTGCCGCGCTCGTCAAGGGACGTACCGATGGGATCACCGCATCAGAATACGTGCGCCCCTGCCGTCCGGGTTGTCCGAGACCGCGCCGGAACGGTGCCATCCGCCGGTGCGCACGCCCCATCCGCCACCGGCATTCCGGTGACCGTCCCGAACCGGCCCATAATGCGCGGATGCCAACCCCAGAGCCGGCTCGTCACGACGAAAGCGTCGAGGACGAGGAGGAAAGTCCACGCCGGGTCGCCGGCACCGTCCGGCTGATGACCGAGGACCCGTTCGAGATCGACGATACCGAGAAGGGCATCGGTCAGCGGCTCTCATCGATCGCGGCCAAGAGCCCGTGGATCATCCCCGCCGCCCTGCTGGGGCTCGGCGTGGCTTTCCTCGTGCTGCGCCGCCGGCGCTGACCTCGAGCCCTCCCCGGAGAGGGACCTCCACCAGCGGCGGGCTGTCAGCCCTGGCGAAGATCTCGAGCATGAGCGCCTCGAACGCGAGGCGCGGCTGCGCGTACATCGCAACCGATTCGGCGGTCTCGAGGATGCGCGCCAGGATCTCGACGATGCGGGTGAGATCAAGGTCCTGTGCCCAGGCTTCGAGCGCAGGCCGGTAGGTCTTCCAGACGGCCAGCTCCGGCGCTCCGGACGCGAAGCAGGCCGCGTCCCTCACGAATGACGCCCATGCGCCGAGCGTGATCAGCGCCTGCTCGCGCACTTCGGCAGTGCGCTCGGTACCCGCAGTTGCCGCGACCGTGACCATCGCCGCCGCGCGAAGCGCTCCATCGGCACCCCCGCCCCCGGCTCCGATGAACCGGTCCAGCGCGTCGAGCTCCCCTTCGAGTGCTCCCGGCTCGGTGGCGAGGCGCAGCGCCCGCCCGGGGCGACCGGCCGCGAGCGCCGCGGCCGTCGAGGCGTCCTGCTCGCTCACTCCGTGGACCCGCTCCAGCCAGATCTTGATTGCGGACGGGGACACCGGGCCGAGCACCACCGTCTCGCATCGGGAGCGAACGGTCTGGGGAAGCTGCTCGGGATGCGCCGAGGTGAGGAGCAGATGGGTGCGTGGCGGCGGCTCCTCGAGGGTCTTGAGCACGTTGTCGGCCGCCTGCTCGGTGAGCCGGTCGGCACGAGCGATCACGGCCACGCGCCTGCCACCGGCGTAGGCGGAGAGCGAGAGGAACTGCTGGAGCGAGGGGCCGGCCTCCTCATCGCCGACCTTGCGCTTCGGGGAGGGACGCATCCGGTCGATCCCGACGTTCTCGGCTGCGGAATCCTCGATCCAGAAGTCGGGGTGGGCCTGGAGCCCGCCCGGCCAGCTCGAGGCGTCGAGCAACTCCGCGGCGAGCGCAAGGGCCGCCGTCGTCTTGCCGACCCCTTCGGGGCCAATGAGCAGGAGTGCGTGTGTGAGCGCTTCATCGATCCCGCTCGCCACCAGGCGCTGCAGGATCGGTCCGTGGCCGATCACCGAGTCGAGCGTGGTCACGGGACGGATTGTGCAGAATTGCCCGCGGTGACTCAGTCCCAGACGCCAGCGCAGGCAGCCGTGCCGCCGCACCAGGCCGAGAGCGGACGTCATTACGCCGCGCGGGTCATCCTCTACATGGAAGCGGCCTTCCTCGTTCTCATCTCGTTCGGCTTCTTCAGCGGCGCGGAGGGGAGCGACCTGCTGAACGTGGCGGGCGGTGGCGGTCTCTGCATCGCCGGCGTGGTGATCCTCGGCATCGGCGCAACCCGGATGCGCCGCGACGTGCCCGTGGTTCGTGACCCGAACGGTCCGGACGCGAAAGTGCCATGGGACTGGACTGATTTTGTGATGTTCTGGCCGGGCTGGTTCAGCGCATTTCAACTGCTCGGGTCGGTGGCGGTCATCCTCACCAACCTGATCGGCAGCAACTCGGATCCAACCGTGCGCAACGCGATCGAGTCCTCCGTGCTGGCGGTGTGCCAGTACGGCGCAATGCTGTTCAACATCTTCGTGCTGGCGTTCATGCGCCGCGGAGGGACGCTTCGCGACCTCGGGTGGCGGGGCTTCAGGTGGTGGTGGCTCCCGGTGGCGCCCATCGCCACATATGTCGCGCTCATTGGAGCGGGCTATCTCCAGACCATCAACCAGAATCTGTTTCCGGGGGTCACCAACGGTCAGTGTCACGAGGTCCAGCACGACTACAGCCACTATTACGCGCTCGCCATCATCGTGGTCTGTGTCATCGCGCCGATCTCGGAGGAAACCATCTTTCGTGGATTCATCTACGGGTGGCTGCACCGCTGGGGACCGGCCGTGTTCGCTATCCCGCTCAGCGCGGCGATCTTCTCGGCGCTGCATCAACAGCTGGTGCTGTTTCTGCCGCTCTTCTTCGTCGGACTAGTGCTTGCATCCCTCTATCAGGGATCGCGGAGCATCATTCCCGGGATCCTCACGCACGCGCTCTTCAATCTGCCCAACATCATCGCCATCCTGAGCACCACAACGACCTGTTGACAACTCGGCGCTGCAGCAGTGGTGTATGTTCAAAGAGCTCAAGGGGAGTTGGGCAGGACGTCACATGGAAGGAATGGCGATGAGCGAGATGCGACGCAATACGTCCGGCACACCACCCGCGGACGGGGAGGTCGCTCGATGGGTGCGGATCGAGAGCGGCGTGCGTCAGGATGCCGCCCGCCTTGCGCGGCTCGTCCTCGAAGGTCAGGCCGAAAGCTACGAGGCCAGGTTGCTCGCTCGACGCATCGACTCCGTGCGCACCGAGGGCATCGGCGCCGAGTACTGACGCGCCAGGCCGGTCAGGCCACGGATTGGATCTGACCGCCGTCGACGGCCAGCGATGCTCCGGTCACGAATGAAGCCGCTGGAGAGCAGAGGAACACTGCGACCCGCGCGATCTCATCAGGCTCGCCGACGCGGCCGAGTGGATTGATTCTGCCGGCATTCGCGAAGAAAGCGTCGAGATCGGTGACCCCGGCGGCGCGCGCGAGCTCGACCTGGCGATCAGTCCTGATCGAACCAGGGAGCAGGGAATTGACCCTGATGTGTGGCGCCAGCTCGTTTGCCAGTGTCTTGGCGAGGCCGCTCACGGAGCCACGGATGCTGTTGCTCAGCGTCAACCCGCTGATCGGCTGTTTAACGCTCGTCGACGTGATGAACAGAATGGCCGCCGAGTCCGATTCACGGAGCGCCGGCAGCGCGGCCTGGATGAGGTGCACTGCGCTCATGAATGTGAGCTGGTGCGCCGCCTCCCATCTCTCGTCGTCGAGGTCCGTGAACAGGCCTCGAGGCGGGCCGCCCGCGTTGACGACCAGCGCATCGAGCCTCCCGAGCTCGCGCACGGTTCGCTCGACAGCGCTTCTCACCTGGGCGACGTCGGCGACGTCGGCGGTGCCGGCGACGACGCGGACTCCGTGACTGCGCACAGCGTCGGCGGCCGTCTGCAATGTTGTGTCCGAACGCGCACACATGCCCACATCGGCGCCCTCGGCGGCGAACCCTTCGGCGATGGCTCGACCCATTCCCTTGCTCGACGCCGCCACGAAGGCGGCGCGCCCGCGAAGCCCGAGATCCATGGCCGGGACCCTAGCAGCTTGCCGCAGCGCCCCGGAAACAGTCCGCCGGTTGTCCGCGGACGACGTCTCGCGAGCCTGCATACTGGATTTGACATGCTTGGCGTACAGGGAAGGGACTGGTCGTTGCCGCTTTTGCCGGCCGGCACGGCTCTATTCGAGGCGCTCCCCTTCGGAGCTCTGGTGCTCGATCGGCTGGCACCCGCCGTGGGGAACGGCGTGATCACGCTTCGCGCCGGTGCCCACGAGGGCGTTCTCGTGATTCGCGATGGCACCCTGTCCGAGGCCGTCTGGACCGCCGATGGCGTCCGCCACGCGGGCGACGAGGCGCTCGCACTGATTCACCTAGCCGAATCCGCGACGGTGTCGGCATGCCACCTCTCCGATGATGCGATGCATCTGATCGGCTCTTTGATCCGCGGGGAGCCCTGCTACGCCGGCCTTCGACTCGAGTGGGTGATGTGGGCGGAGCTGCTGTCGGATCTGCGCTCTCGCGGCAGCAGGTATCTTGTGGAGCTCTCGACGCCGGCCGGTCGTGGGGTCACCGTGATCGACGATGGGCGGCAGATCGCAACGTACGTCGAGGCCCAGCCGCGCTTCGGCGACCCCAGTCTTCTCGATGGGCTCGCTGCCGCCGGCGTCGGGGTCATTCGGGTCCTGTCGGATCCTGGATGGGTCTGGGGTTGCAACCGGGGGCGCCGTCATCGGTTGCACCAGTCGTGGACGGGCCGGAGCAGCAGCCGGCACGGCATGTCACCTCAGTCGCAACCGCCGCGCGCAGCGACGATCCGGAGGTCACATTGGCCGCGTTCTTCGGGCCTCAAGACGACACGACCGACCGTTTCCCACCGATTGCGAGTGACCGGCGCTGGCGATCGGCGGCACTACCGGTCGAATCCGTGATCCCGCAGTTGAAGCTGCTGGTGCGCAACCATCTACAGCGCTCGTCGGCGCCTGTCGATGAGCTCATCGACAGCGCGGCTGATGATCGCCGGAACGTCGAATGGCTCGCGGATCGCGTGCGTGCGATGACCGTCCGCGGCTTCCAGCGTTCGACGTTCGATCACCTGGCAGACGAGATGCTGGAGCTGATGGGGGGCGAACCGGTCTGACCTGAGCGGCCGCCGATCCGCCCGGCAGCGTCCGGGGCGACACTGTCCCGGTACCGTCCGGCATCGGGCGGCACCGTGGTGACACTGATGGCTGCAGCCCCGAGGCATCCAACCCAAGCGTGGCGCGAGGTCTGGACGATCGGAGTGCTGCTCTCACTCTGGATCGTGCCGTGGATGACATTGACCGTGGCGACTTGGAGCGCCGGCGGTCGGCCGAGCGTGTCGCCGGTTGCTTTCGTCGATCCGACTGAGGTCTTCCGTCGCGTCGCGTCGGCAAGCGGACCCTTGCAGTGGTGGGTACTCGTCGGGCCCAGGTCGCCGGTTGTCGCATGGCGATTCTGGAGTGGTCTCGGGCTGTTCGCTGCGACCGGAACAGGCATCGTTGTCGGCGTTCGAATGCAGATGATGCTTCTGGGACGTGGCCGCCTGCGGCGATTACTGCCACCTGGGCGCCAGATCACGCGATCAGCGCGCTGGGCTCGCAATGTCGATCTGCGGTCGCTGCGCCGGCGTTCGGGACCAGGCGGCACATTCCTCCTCGGCGAACACGGCCGGCGGATGCTCGTGACGCAGCCGGAAACCAGTGTGCTTGTGATCGGCCCAACCCGATCCGGCAAAACAGCGGCACTGGTCATCCCCAACCTGTTGGAGTGGCGCGGCCCAGCGATTGCGACGAGCACCAAAAGCGAACTTGTGGATCTCACGGCCGGGCACCGGCAGTCACTGGGACCGGTGTACGTGTACGACCCTACAGGCGAGGCCGGAGCGCGAATCGAGTCGGTGACGTGGTCTCCGATCGCCGGCTGCGACGAACTCGATCGCGCCTGGATGGTGGCAGCATGGCTGTGCGCGTCACTGCAGCAGGGGGGCGGTCGTGGCGACAACGATTGGTCGCACTGGGCTGAGTCGGGCAAGCTGTTGATAGCGCCGCTGCTGTACGTCGCCGCGATCACCGGGCGGACCATCGTCGATGTTCGGACCTGGATTCACGGCTTCGACATCGCGACTCCGCTCAGTCTGCTGGAAGACTTGTTGCTCGATCCGGCCGCGGCGGGAGACACCGACGCTGTCCGCGCCATGTCGATGCTCTCGTCCGTGGATCAACGACCGGAGCGCGAGCGAGCTTTCGCGGTGCTCCATCATCTTGTGGATGCCCGATATCGCAACGGCGGCCGGTATCAGGAACTGCGCCGATGTCAGCAAAGGATTTGCGACTCGCGCCAGCACCTGCTGCGACAGGGGGTCGGTGGCGGACACCTGGCCCAGTACGCTGAGCCAGTGGATCGTTGCGGTGACGATAAGTAGCACCATGGTGGACTCCTCAACCCCCTGTCTCGACTAGCCCGATCCGGGCCGGAAGCTGAACTCTGGAAGTTCAGCGCGGACCGCCGCAGGACAATCGTCACCGGGCATCCACGTCCTCCGGTGAATCGTGTATCCACAGGGGCAGCCGCGGATCGGGCATCCTCGACCGATTTGCGTGCAACGCCGTAACCCGAGCACCATGACTGCACGTAGAGACGGTGCTAGCTTGATCTCATGCCTCGCAGCCGTCAGGCCGTCAGCGTGCCCGCGCGCCCGCTGCAAGGCGCCGCCGCGGTCAATGCCTCGGAGTCCGACGTCATGTCGAATCTCCGTCTCTACAAGTGCATGTTCGAGCGCGGGCCGCTCGGTCAGTTGATCGTGGACTACGCATCCCTTCGTATCAGCGTCGTGAACGCGGCCCTCTGCACGATGATCGGTTACAGCCCCGACGAGTTGGTCGGGAGAGAGGTCGGGTTCATTTTCCCGATCGATCAGGACCCCAGTGAGAACACGATTGCTCGTCTCGCCGAGACGACCACCGATGGATACTTCGTGGGCCGCACGCTGCAGCGTCGAGACGGCTCGAGCTTCCCCGTCATGTCGACGGTGTCGGCCGTGCGCAACCGTGCCGGCGTCCCGATCACACTGTTCGTACTCTTTCACGACTTGACGACACAGCGCGCAGCGGAGGGTGCTCAGCGCCGCAGCCAGGCGCTCATCAACGCAGCGGTCACGGCACTTCCCGTCGCATTCTCAACATTCGACCGCGATCTGCGGCTCACGTTTGTGGCTAGCGGCGCCTCTTCGCCGATCGGTGCAGATCTGGGGTATATCGGCAAACACATCTCTGAGCTCAGCGACAATGCTGAAACGATCAGAGCCCTCGAAGAGGCAGTCGAAGGATCCGAGACAACGTCGCGGACCCGGATCGGCGGCAGTACGTACCTCGGGCTCAATGCGCCGATGCGCGACGAAACCGGAGCAATCGTCGGCGTTGTCTCTGTGAGCAGCGATATTTCGGCAGAGGTCTCGGCTGAGGCAAAGCGTCGACGCGTCGACGAGTCGCGCCTGTTCTCGGCGCGCCATGACCCACTCACCGGATTGTTAGGACGCGCGGCGTTGGTCGAACATCTCAACGAGCTGGCGATTGCCGGCCACAACGCCGGCGGGCTCTTGCTTGTTGACCTCGACGACTTCAACATCATCAACGACAGTCTCGGCCACGAGGTGGGTGACGCCGTTCTGCTCGAGATAGCGCGTCGTGTGTCGCGGGCCTTCCCCGGATCGGTGGTCGCGAAGTACGGGGGCGACGAGTTCGCGGTCGTGGCGCCGTTTGTCGTCGACGGCCCCTCCGCGTCGCTGGCGGCGCAACGCATCCGAGCGCTACTCGAGGCAGATGTCAACGTCGACGGACGTCTCCTCAGGGTGACGGCCAGCCTCGGAATTGCACTGGAGGACCCGTCCATGCGCGGGTCAGCGTCGTCAAGTCTCGTCCGTGACGCCGACTCGGCCCTGTCTCATGCGAAGGGCGCCGGAACGGGTCAATACCGCCTCTACGATGCCGCCATGCGACGCCAGGTGAGGAACCAACTTGCGATCCAGGATGGTCTCAGGCTGGCATTGAGCGCCAGAGAGTTGCACGTTGCCTACCAGCCCATAGTCAGTCTCGCCGACCGCAGATTCGTGGGCGCCGAGGCGCTGCTGCGATGGATTCATCCCGAGCGCGGCGCGATCTCGCCTTCCGAGTTCATCCCGGTCGCGGAGCGCAGCGGCCTGATAGTCCCAATCGGCCGCTGGGTCATGGATACCGCGTGTAAGGACATGCGCCCGCTGCGCCGCGACCACGGTCTGTACGTCGCGGTGAATGTCTCGGTGCGGCAACTCGTTGCGGGCGGATTTGCCGAGTGGGTTGAAGCAGCGCTGGCACGCAGTGGGATGCCGGCCAGTGCGCTCACCGTCGAGGTGACCGAGGGAGCCCTCATGGATGAGATCGAGTCGGTGCGAGTTGCCTTTCACCGACTGAGAGCACATGGCGTGCGGGTCTCCATCGATGACTTCGGAACCGGGTATTCCTCACTCTCTCGCCTCCAGGATCTTCCCATCGACGTGATCAAGCTCGACAGGGCTTTCGTAACCGACGTCGACAAGCGACCCGAGGGTCGGGCGATGGCCACAGCGATCCTGCAGCTCAGCACCGCCATCGGTGCGAGCATCATCGCAGAAGGGATCGAGACAGAAGCCGAGGCGGCCACGCTTTACGATCTCGGGTACACCATCGGGCAGGGGTTTCTGTTCGCTCGGCCGATGCCCATCAACGATGTGGTTGCGCGCTTACATGCGGTCGGCTTGGACGACGCCGCCTAGGTCCTCGCGGCAGTTGCGGTAGTCTGCCCCCTGTTGTATTGCGGCGGGCGCGACACCCTTATGTCGCAGAATCTGACGGACTGTGGACGCACCCGCAGTCCCCATGGAGATTGAGATGTTCACAAGCATCCTCGTCGGCGTCGATCGTTCTCGGCACGCCCACGTCGCGCTCAACCAGGCTGTGGATATCGCGCGCGCCCAGAAGGCATCGCTTACCGTCTTGGTCGCATACAGCACGCTGATGCCCTGGGGCCCGGTAGCACCGCTGCCTCAGACCGCCGTCGACGAGTTCGTTGCGGGAGTGCGAAGTGAAGCCCAGGCCATCGCGGACGAGGCGCGAGCGGCGATTCCGGCCGATGTGGATGCCAAGGTGCTCGTGGTCGACGCCGCGCCTGCTGAAGCCCTCTTGGAAGAAGCGGCGTCCGGCAAGCACGATCTGATCGTCGTCGGCTCACGCGGGCGAGGCGACGCGGGGTCATTCCTCCTCGGGAGCGTGAGCCACGCCGTGCTGCATCACAGCCGAGTGCCAGTGCTGATCGTGCATGTACCGTCGGTTGAGGCTGGCACGGACACTCCCTAGGCCGCCAGCGGGGAATGCCATGACCGGGCCTCCCGCGGCCAAGCGCCCCCCAGGAAGCCCAAGGCCATCCGGACGCCGATACGACTTCCCCGCCTCACCCGTCCGGCGTTGCGTCAGGTGCTCGGGAGCGCCATTTCACGATCGGAATCGGCGCGACGGACTTGATCTGACCGTCCGCAGACCGCACAAGCTCCCATCCTCCCTCGTGAACGAGCCAGTGATGACGATGACAGAGGAGGACAAGATTGTTGAGATCCGTGGGCCCGCCCTGAGCCCAGTGCTTGATGTGATGGGCGTCAATCCACAAACGTATGTTGAGCCCGACTGAGGTTGAGATCGGACAAGCTCGCCGACAGGGACATTCGCAAGGCGCTCGCGATGCCGCTCCCGACGCGGAGGAGTTGCTCGCCGCCGGACAGACGCGGAGGAGTTGCTCGCCGCCGGACAGACGCGGAGGAGTTGCTCGCCGCCGGACAGTCGCGGAGGAGTTGCTCGCCGGCGGACAGGGGAACACGCCTGCCCCGTCACCACGCAGATTTAAGTTGCAGTAGCCCGGAGCTGCCACCGGTGGCGAGGGTGTATCGGATGGCGAACTCGAGTGAGATCTAAGCGGTGCTTGCGCTGCCTACCTCCTACGCGTC
>Ga0208696_1001906_pt1 | contig 11698 bp, 15 predicted proteins | sample Sb_taG_9_FD_187711 | JGI IMG/M metagenome (GOLD analysis project Ga0208696, IMG submission 187711) | Peat soil microbial communities from Weissenstadt, Germany - Sb_50d_b_LC metaG (SPAdes) (version 2) | ecosystem: Environmental > Terrestrial > Soil > Wetlands > Peat | place: Germany...
GATCGCCAGCGGAACGCCCCCGATTATCGCCGCAAGCCTGGCTCCATTCAGAGCCTGGAAAGCCGACCCGATTGTCGCCCCGAGAATGCCGCAAGCAACACCGAAGGACAGGACTGACTTGACGATTTTCCATCGGTGGGGTGGCGAAATCATAGTTTGAGCAGAAGGACCAAACGATCCTGGTCTCATGAGGCGATCCATTCGAGCTTCTCCTCCATGTCATCCAGGAGGTCGGCGATCCTGCCGAGGACGGTCCTCAGCCGCTTCGTGTGAGCAGGTGGGGCGAAGGCGAGCGAGGTGCAAATCTCATCGCCCATCTTCTCCAGTTCCTTCTTCGTGAACTCGACGAATTGCTGATCCTTGGATGCCTCCTTGATCCTGGTCTTGAGACCCATCGCAAGCCGAGTTGAATGGACCAGCGATTCCCGCTGCTTCACGGTTAGCTTGAGCGGGTACTTCTCGTCTGGTTGCTTCCGCTTCTTGGCAGACATGAGTGATACTCCATCATCGCTCGGGTCACTTCTCAGGCGATCCAGTGGGCTCAGCCTTCACCCAGGCAATCTCCATCTTAAACGATCCCTTGTTCTTGTCGCTGAGGATGAACCCTCGGGGCGTCCAGGGACCGGTGTCCCAAACCATCCTCGGGAACATCGCACCCACAATCTCGCCTATTGGGGGGATCGTTAAATCCGCTTAATGTTGTTGCGTTCTCGGCGTAATCTGGCAGACTGGATGTTCTGTCACCCAAATCAAGCGAAGCGTTATTTCAGTTGTTGCCAGGAAAGTGCGCAGGGATGCGACTGAACGGAGTCAATTCCTATGGCTCAGAATTTCCATGTCGCCCGTCGCCAAGTCGGGGTTAGTAACTCCCTGGGACTCCATCTGAGAGTCGCTGGCAGGTTCGTGAGAATGGCGAATGCATTCCAGTCTGATGTCAGGGTTTGCTGCGAGGGTATCATAGCGAATGGTAAAAGCATCCTCGACCTGCTAAGCCTTGCCGCCGAGTGCGGGACGATGCTGGCTCTCGAAGCCGAGGGTTGCGATGCCGAGGACGCCGTTGCCGCTCTAGCCAACCTGATCTCGGCTCAGTCTCATGGGTCCGACGATCAAAATGGGTTAGCGGCGTGCTAGAGCCTGAGATCACGTCCGACGCAGGATTCGCCAGGGGAAAGTCGTTCGACTGAATCGCCGGTGAGCCAGAGGAGCGACCGCTCCTGGAAATGCGGTCCCAGGCTGGATTCGTGGAGGCGAGGGTCCACGGCTGGACTGGGTAACGATCGTCGTACCGCAACCAGAGGGTTGGTCTCGGCGAGGAAGGCGTAGATGAACGGAGCGGATGGGAACAGAGGCTTTGGTTGGATGTTGGTCATCGTTGGACTGGTCCTCGCCGGGATCGGGCTGATCTGGGTTCTGGCTCCCAATCTCCCGAGGCTGGGTCGGCTCCCCGGCGATGTCGTGATCGAGAGGGGGAACAGCCGGTTCTACTTTCCCATCGTGACTTGCATCGTCGTCAGCCTCGTGCTGAGCCTCGTGACCTGGCTGATCCGTGCAGTGAGGCGGTGATCATAACGGGTTAGAGAAGACAGGCTGGGGGTGTTTCTTCGGCGTCTGAAGATTCTCGGCCCCTTCATCGATGGCGAGTTTCTGAACAAATGCCCTCGCTCTTCCTGTTTGCGTCTGCGTGATGAAACCCTGCCTCAAAGCATGGATGATGCGTGTTTGACGTTCGTTTCGGAGGTAGAATTCTGGGAGACGCTCTCTGGCATCTGGGTGAGAAACCAGGATGACACTCATCGATCAGAAACCGCCCGTGGCTAACGGATTCCTTTCAAGCAGCGACCTAAACTCGATCTTGGCGGCGATCCGCCAGGAAATCCAGGCGAGCGGGCAAGCTGAGCGGTCGCTCACGCTGGAAATCGATGGAATTCGGCACTTACAGAACTCAGGCGGCCACTTTCTCTACCGCATCATCCTGTCCAACCCCGTGAACTTCAGCCCCGAGCAGGTTCTCCGCTTCCGGGTACGGCACAGCAAGGAGGCGATCCTGGCGACTGTCATCGCTTGCGACGATGAGGGGCTGGTCTTAGAAACCGAACATCCACTTCCCACAGACGCCAAGCTGGTCAGCGTCACGTTCGATCCAAGCTTCATCTATCGAGCCCTCGGCGAATACTTGTCACGAGCCGAGGGAACGGCCATCTCACGTGACTTCCTCGACCGACGCCTCACGCCTTTGCCGACCATCCACTATCGTCCGCACGAGGGCTTGAATCAGGATCAGGCGATGGCCGTTGATGGCACGACGACGATTCCGATCCACCTGCTCTGGGGGCCACCCGGCACGGGAAAGACAACGACTCTCGGTGTGGCGGTCGCTCAGTGGATGAAGAGTGGATACCGGGTGCTCGTCGTGTCTACGTCGAATGCGGCCGTGGACGTGGCGATGAAGACAGTTCTGAAGCGGGTGCGACATGCTCAGAGGAAACATCTTCTGCGACTCGGCACGAGCCTCGATCCCGAGGTCAACGGGATCACCCTCGCCGGGAAGCTGAGGGATGTAGATTGCGTCGTTGCAGCGGAGGCTCGGAACGCCCAAAACAGGCTCAGCGTGCTGAGCAACCTTCTCTCACAGCGACCCATCTCGAACGATAGGTTCCAATCACTGTATGCCGAATACTCAAGGCTTGAACAGGTCGTCGAGAAGGCGAATCGCAAAGCTCAAGATGTCCTGCCGAGCGTGCTGCCCGCCGTCCGGGTAATCGGCTGCACGCTCGCCAAGATGGTGCTCGATCGGACGGTCAACGAGACCAAGTACGACATCGTGGTCGTTGATGAAGTCTCGATGGCTCCGGTCGTTTACGCACTCGCAGCCTCGACGCTCGCCCTCAAACATCTGATCCTGGCGGGCGATCCGAAGCAACTTCCGCCGATCTGCCAGAGTGAGAAGGAGGATGCTCAGAGATGGTTCGCAACTAGCCCCTTCGATTGGTTCGGGGCGGATCAACTTGAGGATGACGCCGGTGGTTCCTCCTTCAGCCTTCTGCGGACCCAGTACCGAATGACGAATGAGATCGGCGGGCTGGTAAGCCGACTGACCTATCAGGGCAGGCTCCAACACGGACGCAACGATTCGGGAAGTCCGGTGGAGTTCGTCGATCTCCCGATCGAATGGCAGACGACCCACTACTCTGTCCGAGAGAAGTCATACTTTCACCTCTCGTCAATCCCGATCGTCCACAAGCTCGCCCGTTTCTTCGAGCGGCACCAGGAGTTGCTCCTTCTCTCCCCCTTCCGCCCGCAGCGATCGCTCTTGGCTGCCCTCTCCTTTGACCTGAAGGAGCGATTCCACAAGCTCAAGGTTACAGCCAACACGATCCACCGTGCTCAGGGTTCCGAGAGCTGTGCGGTCATCGTGGACTTGACCACCCACGACCCTAATCACCTCGTCGCTTTCTTCCGTGATCGCCACTGCGAAAACCTGTTCAACGTCGGCATCAGTCGGGCAAAGGATCGGCTGATCGTGCTCGGTAACAAGGTCTTGATCAGCGGGCTGTCCCGTGAAAGTACCTTCTGGATGAGGTTCTTCAGCGAGTTCGGTAATGGGGTGCGATTTTGCCCGGCAGGCGACCTTCTGGATGATCCTCTCCAACCGGGCGAATTGAGCGCCCTTCTCGATCAGGACGCCACCGAAGTCGAGTCACCGGGCATCTACTCTCACAGCGAGTTCGAGGAAGACCTGGACACGTTCACTGGGCTCCTCGGACGTACGAAGGCGACACGCAGGCTCCTGGTTCTACCAAAGGAACACGGGAAGGTCGAGTTGCCGGATTGCGTCGTCAGGTACACCGCCAATCTACCGTCGCTCCTGGTCGCCAATGGGTATATCGTGCTCCCCTACGGTAAAGGCTGGGTGGCTACGAAATCCCCGAACGTGGCTCGTGTGGTCTGGCGCATCGGCTTCTCACATCTCGCCGAGGAGGAGGTGAATCCGATCCAGGCCAAACGATTCTTCTGCCCGGAGTGTGCGACCGGGGATCTCATCCTGAAAGCTTACGCTCAGGAGGGCTGGTTTCTAGTCTGCACCAACACTCAGGACCACCAGTGCGAATATCGTCGCCGCCTCTCGCTCGATGACGCCAAGCTGAAGGTGAGATTGCAGGGAATGACTTGCCCGTCGAAGCATCCGCTTACTGTTCGACAGGGCGGCAGTAGGTTTTTCCTGGGCTGCGAGAACTACCCGTCGTGTACCTACACAGAACGACTCTCTGTGATCGAGGGGATGTAGGCGTCTTGCTGACACGGAGATTCCGATCGACCAGGACCGTGATCGTGTCCCCGTCTGCGATCCTGACGACCTTGCCTTCGAGGTTGCCGGGGGCGCTCAGGAGCACGCAGGTGAGGAGGAGGGCGAACATCAGGGGTCATCCAATCTGTTCCGTGAAAGATGCCCTTGGAGGGGCGCTGCCATGCTCGTCGATCATTGCGGCGACGTTCATGGCTGACGGGTGTGATCTCTGAGGGATGTAGGGAGACCGACCAATGTGCAGGCGGTGTTAAGGCTAATGCTTAAAGTCCTATGCCATGTGGACTGTTGAGACAGCAACCTCACTACCGGCAACGGAGTTAACCTTCTATTTCCTCCTTCAATCTCGCTGCGATGTCTAGAGCAGCATACACATTTGCAGGGCATGGTCTAATAACACCGTCACCCGTCATGTATTTCGCCTCACTGTTCCAGAACTCCAACAACAACTTGCCTGTTTCCTTAGATCTGATTACCCATCTGCCTTCATTACCATCTACCTTAGTTATCATAAGCCCTCTGTCTCGTGCAGCTTGATTCCTTCTCTGTTCCCGTAGCTTTGCTGCCTCTATGTGCTTTGCCTGCTCGCTTCCAGGCTTGCTGGAATCCAGCTGCTTTAGATGACTTTTGTGAAGACCGGTTCCTTGGCGGTTCAGCCTTGCGAGCATTCGAGGGCCTCGCCGTTTGGTCATGCGTGTCCTCCTCGATTACTTTGAAAGTGGCTCTGATGATCCAGTACTCCTCCATCTAGCAAATCGAGTTCAACACCCCCGATCAGGACGGCTATGCGGTACGGGTCCATGACGTGTCGCCCCTCCACCGAGAATGGCACCTCCGTACGCTTGAACTCGTTGATCAACATCTTGAGATCGAAGATCCAGATATTGTAACCGCACAGATCACAGCCCTCCAGGTAGGCAACCAAACTGCGAGCGATCTGACGGAAAGAGTTCTCGTTCGCCACGTCGGCGTCAGTAATGCCGTGGATGGCAGAGGCTTCGGCAGGGATCGGGATGCCGGGGTTCAAGCGGCGGGTCTTGATCTGGTTGGACCCGTCAGGGAGAAGTTTCAGAAGGCTGATTTCGACGATTCGGTCGGTCTGAACCTTCTTGCCCGTCGTCTCCAGATCAAGGACAACGAGCGGACGCTCCAAGCGGATGTTCTTCAACATGGTTGCACCTCGGGTGGCTCATCAGCGAGCTTACAACCGTCATCGAGCCTCCTGTCGCTTCTGGGGGTCTTACAGGTGGCGGTCGTTCGGGTCGTACAAAAATTGGACGGGCTCATCGCACGTGTCGTCATGACAGCGAAGGCACACACTTATCCGAACGGGTTGCCAAAGACGAGATCCGCCACTTCAAAGCGAAAGAAACCCCTTCTGCCGACCTTCCTTCACAAATTCTCCTAGCTGTTTATAACACGTGTCGCACAGCGTCAGGACATCTTCCTTCCCGTCCCAATCATGAAATGCATACCTATAAGATGGTTCAGCAGGAACATACTCGGGCTTCGCTGCTGCGTGCTCGCTTCCCGACAGCTTCGTCAAATCTATCGGCTTCCCGTCAGCATCGACGTAGTTCACTATATAATCCAACGAGTCTCGTAAAAACAACGTCGTGACTATCTCGACGCTGATAATCTTTCTCGGGGCCACCGGCTTTAGATGGATGTCCTTGTTTCTCTCCTCTCTCATAAACGCCAATACTCTGTATGCTGAACTGCTGATCTGCTGAACGTACCACTGCTTTCCGTGAGATGGTGGGCTGCTTTTTGGCGTGGTGTCCGCCTCCTTCAAGGCGTATTGCGTGACGGACCGTGCGGCGGCTAGGAACGCACTAAGCAGGTGCGGAAACTCGTGGGGTTCGTTCTGCTTCTCATGCAAGAGGGTCAGGAAGTATCCGGCCTCTTTGATCTTCGCTTCTTCGTGCATCGACTGCTCTCCTACGGATGGATGTCAACCTTGGCATCATTTATTGCTTGCCGAGAAGGCCATCCATGGACGCCAGGTCTTAATCCTAGACTGTTATGACCGCTGCCTGGGTCCAAGGGCGTGCCGAGACCCTTAAGTGCTTGGTAGACAGGTCGGTCTTTGTTACGTCATCCCCAGTCCCTTCATCGCCGCAGTCATCGGATCGGCGTAGAAGATCGGATCGACCCGCTCAATCACGTCACCGGAGACTTCGAGGAAGCTCCGCTTGTTCTCCAGGGGGATCAACGCCCGGCGTGCGCCGTTGTCCATTCCGACCTGGAGCGGCTCAGACAAGGATTTCACCGCCTTGATGTTCCCCTGAATGCTCAGGTCGCCCAGGATCATCAAGTCCAACTGCGTGTTTCCCGTGGTCGGAAGTTTCGCCACTGAGCACCTCGTGCGTTCATGCCTCATGTGCTTGCCGTAACCCTTGATTCACTGATACTCGCCTCTGGCCACTGGCAACGCTGGACAATCTCTTCGCACAGTTCGTGATACAAACGGGCAAACGGCGTGCTGTACTTGGCGGCGAATGACTTCGGCTTCTGGTTCGGCTCCGATGCCATCGCAATCGCCGATGCGTTGGGAATCACCGTGGCGAACGGCTTCGGAAGTTGCTTGTACGGCTCAGCGCTCTTGCCTGCGCCCTCGATGACCTTTCGGTGCATGACGTTCTGCTCACGGTACAGGGACCAGAGTGTTCCCAGCCCGGCAATCTTGATCCCAAGCTTGATGGGCCGGTCGAAGTCGTGCGGCTCCGCCGGGCGGCGAGTTTTTGCAAGATCGACCATTGCCCCGACCTGCCGAAGGCGCTCCGCGATTCCGGGGCCGACCTGCTGCACCTGCACACCCCGAACCCGTCGATGATCCTCGGGCTGATGCTCTCGGGGGATCATACGCCATTGGTGGTGAGCCATTACAGCGACGTCGTCAAGCAACATCTGCGTCGGGTGCTCTTCAGTCCGATCGAACGGGCGTGTTACGACCGGGCACGGCTGATCTTGTCGGTATCGCCACCCTGCATAGCCGGGTCAGCCGTGCTGCGGCGCTATCCCGACCGGGTGGCCGTCCTGCCGATGGGCCTGGATCTTGCCCCATTCCTGGCCCCGGCGCCCGAGGTCGTGGCGCATCGCGATCGCTTGAGACGAACCTATCCCGGCCCGCTCTGGTTTTTCTGCGGCCGGCTCGTGTACTATAAAGGACTCGAAACCGCGCTGCACGCCCTGCGGTGCGTCCCCGGCACCTTGCTGATCGTTGGCGATGGGCCGGCGCGTACGCGGCTGGAACACTTCGCGGCACGTCTCGATCTCGAGGACCGGGCCCGGTTCCTGGGAGACGTACCTCGCGACGAAGACTTGGCCGCCTACTACTTGGCCTCGGACGCGTTCTGGTTCCCCTCGAACGCACGTAGCGAGACTTATGGGCTGGTGCAAGTCGAGGCCATGGCGAGCGGCTGCCCGGTGATCAACGCGGCGATCCCGCACAGCGGCGTGCCCTGGGTGAGCCGCCATGAGGAGACCGGCCTGACGGTGCCCGTCGACGACCCGGCCGCCTTCGCCGCCGCGGCCCTGCAGCTTCTGGAGGAGCCCGGCCTGCGCAACCGCCTGGCCGCGGGCGCACGGGCCCGGGCGATCTCCGAATTCCAGTGCGACGCGATGGGCCGGCGGTCGCTGGCGCTCTACTCCACCACGCTCGCGGCCGCACGACGGGACTCGAGCCCGGGCGAGCCAAGCAAGAGATGAGAACGAACGGGCGCGGCCCCCGGGTACCGGACCTCGGATCGCAGCCGTCACAGTATTCTCCGAGGACGCACCAATGAGAGTTCTCGTCACAGGATCGAACGGGCTGATCGGATCGGAAGCTGTGTCCTATTTCAGCTCGATCGCTTCGGAAGTCATCGGCGTCGACAACAACATGAGGGCCGTCTTCTTCGGCCCAGAGGGGGATACCCGCTGGAACCAGAGGCGCCTCCAGCGCCAGGCCCGCGGATATATCCACGTCGAATTGGATATCCGCGACCGCGGCGCGGTCTTGGACCTCCTGGCGCAGCGCGAGCCGGACCTGATCGTCCACTGTGCTGCGCAGCCATCGCACGACCTCGCCGCCCGGATGCCCTTCGAGGATTTCTTTACGAACGCGGTCGGGACGCTCAACCTGCTCGAGGGCCTGCGGCGGCATCGGCCCAAATCGGTATTCGTCCTGATGAGCACCAACAAGGTCTACGGCGACGCTCCGAACGAGCGGCCCTTGACCGAGCAGGAGACCCGTTGGGAATATGCCTGCGCCGAGGACTGGCACGGGATCGACGAGAGCTGCCGAGTCGACCGTTGCCTCCACTCGCTCTTCGGCGCCTCAAAGCTAGCCGCCGACGTGATGGCGCAGGAGTACGGCCGCTACTTCGGCCTGAACGTGGGGGTCTTCCGGGGCGGATGCCTGACCGGCCCACAGCACAGCGGCGTGGAGCTGCATGGGTTCCTCTCGTATCTCGTCAAGGCGGCGCTATCCGGCACCACTTATCGGATCTACGGGTACAAGGGCAAGCAGGTCCGTGACAACATCCACTGCCGCGACGTCTGCCGCGCCATTCATCGGTTCGCCGAGGCGCCCCGGCCGGGCGAGGTCTACAACCTCGGCGGCGGCCGCGAGAATAGTTGCTCGATCCTCGAGGCCGTCGCCCTGATCAAGGAACTCGGCGGGCCCCGGCTCAAGTATGAATACCTCGACGAGCCCCGCCGGGGTGACCATATCTGCTACGTCTCCGACCTCCGCAAGCTGAAGGCCCACTACCCCGGCTGGGAAGTGACCATATCGCTGCGGGAAATCCTATGGGAGATCATCGAAGGATGGACGACGAGGAGCCAGGAGAAGCCTGACCTCACGGGAGAACATAGCCTGGATAGCGACCGGTACGCGCTGGTTGGTGGAGGGATGGCACGTTGAAGGTCTTGCACCTGTACGCGGGGAACCTGTTATGATCAAGCCTGGGGTCACCGAAGCGATCCGTAAGCGGTTTGCCTGGTCGCACGAGGTGGCAACGGTGGTCGCAGGTCTGGAAACTGTCCCAATCCCACCGGTTGACCTATCATTCCTAACCGCTGATGAAACTCGCTCCGCCCTCCGAGAAGTACGCGGTCCCCAGACCTGGCTTCTTCTGACCCCTAACGTTGGACCACCCCAGTACAACCATCATTCTTGTGGGATGGCCCCACGTGCTTGGATTGACCGGGGAGGAGATCTGCGATGGTGACGCCGAGCGGCTCGGCTATGCCCACGTTCGAACCGGAATCGGGACAATTCACCGCGACCGTCCCTGACAGCACGAAACAGCAGCCGTCTCGATGGAGATTACCCGAGTGGTTTGCGGTCTCCCAGGTGGCCGGGCCTGCGTTGCTGTACTTACCTGGGTCCCAGGTATTTCGGGTCCCGCTCCGGGCCGGGGTATTTGCGTTTAGCCTGATGGGGCTTGTCTGGTGCCTGCGGAGGTCACGGATCGCGAAGGTCCATCCCTCGTGGATCTTACTTGTGAGCGCTGCCGTTTACATGGCGGTCATGATTCTTCATCCGGCTACCAACACCACGATGGCTGGCCTGGCGCAGGTCGGAATGCATTTCGCCGTTGCGGCGCCGTTATTCTGGGCGCCCTATTACTTTCTGGGCGACTACAAACGCCTGGCTCGTGTGCTGACAATCCTCTGGGTTCTCAATGGTGCCAGCGTGCTGGTCGGCATTCTTCAAATTCGCGATCCGGGAACCTGGATGCCGGCCGAGTTCGCCAGCGTCATGCAGACCTACAAGCAAAGTATCGCGATGTATCAATATCGTGCCGGCGACGGTAGCATGGCGATCCGTCCTCCAGGCTTGGGAGACTATCCAGGCGCCGCGAGCGGTGCCGGTATGTTCGTGGCCGTGATGGGGCTTGCCTACCTGGGACTGCCTGTATCTTTACCGAGAAAACTTCTCGGGTCCTTGATGGGCATGGCGGGAGCCGTCGTCATCTTTCTGAGCCACGTCCGCAGTTCGCTGGTCGTGGTTGTCGGCTGTGCAGTCATTTATTCGATCATCCTGCTGGGGCAGGGACGCTTGAGAACCGCTTTGACGCTCGCGTTATTGATGGCGGTGTGCGGATTTTATTCATTGCTTTATGCAGAGTCGTTGGGCGGGCAAAGCCCCATCGACCGATTCGCCACGCTGCTGGAGGACAATCCCTCGAAAGTCTACGAAAAATCCGCACGCCTGGGCATGGTGATCGGTGCTTTTGATACGTACCTCGTGGAACATCCGCTGGGTGCCGGCCTGGGTCGGTGGGGAATGATGCGAACTTACTTTGGTAGCGAGAATAACCTTGACTCTCCCATGATGTGGTCTGAAGTTCAATTCGCATCCTGGGTGCTCGACGGAGGTATCGTGCTCCTGTCTCTATATCTGATCGCCCTTGCCGTGGCGGTCCTGCGTGTGGTTCGGCTATGCTTATTTCATCAATCCTTGAAACTGCGTCAGTGGGCAGCCGTGATCGTCATGCTCTCGGCGGGCCCGATAGCCTTTCTGTTCAGCTACTGTCCGTTCTATTCACAGATGGGCATGCAATTCTGGTTTTTGATCGGAGCTTTCGAAGGCCTGGCACAAAGCGAGCAGGGACGAGCGGTCTCAGGTTTCGAGGCCGAGGCCGATGTCCCGTTGAGCTATGAATTCCCCGATGTACCCAGGTCCCCAAATGACACTGCGGGATTCGGAGGATAATGGTCAAAGAGAATTGGCCGCCAGTCATGTCCAAGCCTTATGCGATCGTCGCGGCCGACTTCATCCCTTGGGGCGGAATGGATCGGCCCAACTACGAGCTGGCCTGGTATCTGGCGGAGCATCATGGGGCCGAGGTCCACCTGGTGAGTCATCGGGTTGCCAGTCCTTTGTCGGATCATTCGAATGTCACCTGGCATCGAGTACCACGGCCGTTTGGCCGCGATACGTTCGGCTCGCCCTTCCTGGATGGTGTGGGAAGGAAGATCGCAAGTGAGATTTCGAGTCTCGGGGGGACCGTCGTGGTGAACGGTGGCAACTGCCTCTGGAATGACGTGAACTGGATTCACTATGTGCACAACACGCCCATGGCCGAGCGCGGGAGACCATTGTTGCCACACCGCGAGTGGATGCGATGGAAACGGAGGCGCGATCAACGTCGGGAACGGCAGGCCGTCGGCGAGTCGCGCTTGATCATCACCGACTCGGAATTGATGAAGGATCGCCTGATTGCCGGCATTTCGATCGATCCGGGGCGCGTGCACACGATCTATTACGGGGTCGATCCCGACAAGTTCCGTCCTGCGAATGCCTCTGAGCGGAGTGATGCGCGGCGGGTGCTTGGGCTGTCCCTGGATCGCCCCCTGGTGGCGTTCATCGGCGCTCTTGGCCACAACCGCCGCAAAGGCTTC
>Ga0208696_1001909_pt1 | contig 11691 bp, 5 predicted proteins | sample Sb_taG_9_FD_187711 | JGI IMG/M metagenome (GOLD analysis project Ga0208696, IMG submission 187711) | Peat soil microbial communities from Weissenstadt, Germany - Sb_50d_b_LC metaG (SPAdes) (version 2) | ecosystem: Environmental > Terrestrial > Soil > Wetlands > Peat | place: Germany: Weissenstadt...
TTCGGGGTTCCGACGACGATTACATGCACCGGATGCCCGGGCCCGCCGACGTGGCGCTTCTGGTCGAAATCTCTGAATCGACGCTAGCCACCGACCGGGGCGAGAAGCTCCGGTCCTATGCCAGGGCCGCGATCCCCATCTACTGGATCGTCAACCTGGTCAACCGCCAGGTCGAAGTCTACACCGGCCCGGGGGTGGACGATTACGCGACCCGTCAGGACTTCCTCCCGGGCCAGCAGGTTCCCCTGGTGATCGATGGCCAGCAGCTCGGTCAGGTCGCCGTCGACGGCATTCTGCGCTTGCCGCCTACCACTCCCTGAGACGCGACGCCAGGGCTTAGAGGGGGTCAGGCGACGTTCTGCAACGTTGGGCGACTGCTCCTGACCCATTTTTTGCTTCGGTTTCTGTAGCGGCGGCGGAAAAGCGCCGAAGGCCGCGTTCAAACAGCCAGGCGGACCGTATACTCTCCCAGTAGGGGGAAGTGCGCGCTCGAGGAGGATCGCAGTGGGCAGAAGGCTGTAAGGAGTGGGGCTCAGAACCGGCCAATCGTGGGCGGGGGCGCAAAGGCACTTTGGTGGGTCGCACCCTTCGGCTTGACCCCCCTACATCTGGACGCTCGGACAGTCGTTGGTCGTCCTCTTTGTGGGGCAGTCCCCATCGAAAAGCGTCAAAACGAAGCCAATTTCGTGTCGACATAAGATGCATTCTCACAACTCTTTAGATGCGGTTTCTGGCTCGGCGGGCTCGCCAAAACGAACCCAATATTCATGGTTTCTTCACAATCTGGCGAACCGGCACGGCCTGAGCGGGGTCCACGGCCCCGTCTTCGGCTTTGGGGCTTCCCTGCGGTCAACCCCAGCCACCCAATCGTCTTTCCCCATCATGGGCTACGACGGAGCACGGTGGAGTTCAGTGAGGATCCTCGAAATCTGCATGACAAAGGGGCGTAGCCGGTGTTGGGCGGTCGTCTTGAGGGTACTCCGGCTCAGAGACAAGGTTCGGCCGAAGGAATCCAGTTCCGTGACGGGGCACCTGCGTCGATCCTGTTCCAGTCAAGGCGCGGATTGACAACACATTGACGTTGTATACTGTCAATGATGTCTCGGGCGTGATCGCCAGCACCATGTGGTGGTGAAGTCGGCTCCCAGAGAGGGACATGTCGGAGCCGCATCGAGACCGGAGGAGACGCCATGCCGCAGCAGGTAAAGATGGGGGCGATGATGGCGTGCAGCTTCGGTGCCGCGCCGGCGAGCCTGATCGTGCTGCCGGTGAACCGGACCAACGCCGAGAGTGCGCCCGCGGCGAACATCATGGACTTCAAGCCGATCGTGAACATCCCGCCGTTTGGCATGTGCAGCTCGCTGGCCAACCCCACGGTTGCGGCGGCGACCACGGCGGCACTCGGGGTGCTGACGCCAATGCCGTGCGTGCCGGTGACGACGCCCTGGACTCCCGGGTCGCCAACCGTCATGATCGGCGGCATGCCGGCCCTGAACAACACGAGCAAGTGCATGTGTACCTGGGCCGGGGTGATCACGATCACGATGGCGGGGACGGTGAAGACCAATGTTGCCTGACCGGTCGTGAATCGCCCTGTCCAGGATGACCACTGAGTGAAGGTGCCATGGACGAACCTGCCCCGATGACCGGTCCGGACGTGACGCCCTCATGGCGGCAGGAGCCGCGGGGGCACCCCGACGAGGTTCAGGCGCGCCGGCTCAAGAGCAAGACCTGGACGTTGTTTGCTGTTCTGGCCGTGGCGCTGGGGGCTCTTCTGGGCCTGGCCTCGTCATTTCGCTCGCGTCCCTATCCGGCGTTTCTGCCGATCGTGGTCGGGGGAATCCAAGAGTCGGGTGGCGCCGTGGCGTTTGCGGATGCTGATCTGGCGGCCCTGGCGCGACGCGGGTTGTTTGCAAGGACGATCGGCGATCCCGCTCCACTCGGTCCGACCGAGACGATCACCCGGCGGCTCGACCGGCTGGGCGAGGTGAGCCCGCGCGAATCGCTCGTGGTTTTCCTCGTGGCGCCCGCACGCGTCGGACCGGGCGGTGTGATCGAGATCCTCGGGACCGGGGCGAAAGGGGATGGACCGGATCGCTGGATGGCGCTTCGCGAGATCCTGGCCAAGGTGTCGGCCTGCCCGGCTCGAAATCGCCTGGTGGTGCTCGACGTGATGCGGCCGATGGCCGACCCGATCGAGGGAATCCTCGCGGATGACGTGGCCGCGCGGATCGGGCAAACACTGGACCTCGCGGCCCCGGCCAGTCAGGAATTGTTCGTGCTCTCGGCCTGTGGGGCGGGGCAACTGTCGTGGGCATCGGAGGAGCTGGGGCGATCGGTCTTCGGGCTTGCCGTCGAGGAAGGCTTGCGGGGCCTGGCCGATTCCGAGGGAGGCGACGGCGACGGCCGGGTGACCGTTCGCGAGCTGGCCCGCTACGTGACGCGGCGGACACACGCCTGGGTCTGGCACAATCGCCAAGCCCGGCAGACGCCCGTTCTGCTTGAGAAGGGGGGTTCGCGTGACCGGCCGTCGGACTTCGCGCTGGCACCCAGGAATCGCGTCGAGCCGGCCGCCCGTCAAGAGGCCGTCGAGCCGGTGGCTCGCAGCTATCCCGACTGGCTCAAGGCCGCCTGGGCGAGGCGGGATGGCATGGTTGCTGACGGTACAGCGCGCCTGGTACCCCGGGCACTCCGGCTCATGAACGCAACCCTGCTGGCGGCGGAGCAGGACTGGCGTGCCGGGGTCGATCCGATTCAGATCCAGAGTCGGGTTGAAGCGGAGTTGACCGAGCTGGCCCGGCAATTCGCGCGAGTGAAGTCCGAGCAACGGCTGCCGCTGCGCTCGCTGGCGCTCGAGGAGAGCCAGGGGCGGGTGGCCGATCCGGCGGTGAAGGCCGCGATGGGAGATTTGCTGAAAAAGCGGGCGCGCCCCGCCATCGGGCTCAAGCCCGAGGAAGCCGCGGTCGCCGAGGCGAAGTTGCTGGCCGATTTCCAGGCGGCGACTCAGGACAAGCCCGACTTCGATGTGGCCTCCACGGTTTTCGCGGCGGCCGCCGACACCCTGGTGCCGGTTCCCCAGGCAATCCTCTCTCTCGAGGGTCTGCTGCGGTCGCGTCAGCCCACGGCGGGCTGGGTTGAGATCCTGACCCTGCACCGGCTGGCCGAGCGGGCCGAGGCGATCGTGCAAGGGAAGCTACCCGCTGGGGCGTGGAAACCGGCAACGGTCCGTAAACTCCTGGATGTCGTCCGGCAGGGTGAGCGGGCCCACGCCCGCGCGGAGTCTCCCGGCTGGGTCCGTCCCTGGCTCGACGCGGCCGCCGAGGCGCGACACCTCGGCGAGGTCGCGTTCGATGCGGTCGGCTACGTTCCGCCCGATCAAGCTGGGGGGCATCTCGATCGCGCGGCGGATCTCTATACAGCCGTCGTTGCGGCACAGGATCGATTTCAAAGTGCGGTGCGGCTGCGCGACGAGGCCCTGGATCTCTTGCCGGATTTCTTGCCCTATCTCGATCACGCTCCCGAGCTGTTTCCAGCATGGTCCGACGCCTTGCACGCCGCGGAGGTACTGGACGCAGCGACGGCTGTCTCACCGGCCGAGATGAAATCCGCGGCCAGCGCCGAAACGACGGGTCAGACGCCTGGTCTCGAGGTCTTGCGCGCCGCGAGCGATCGGATTGATCGCCTCAGCGCCGAGCTGAAATCTCCACTCGACCGCCTTCGATCGCCATTTCAGAGTGAAGCGGTCTCCGGCCTCCTGGCTCGGGCCAAGGAAGCCAAGGCCGACTCGGTGACCTGGCGGGCCATTGCGGCCTTGCTCGACACCCCGCACGCCACGGCCGATCAGCGAGCTTCGCTGTGGAGCGCTGCTCACGAGCTGGCGGAGAGGCTGGATCGTGCAACTCCCTCGGATGTCCCGTTCCCGTCTGTTGCCGGTGAAGGTGGCGCAGAGGTTCCCTCGGTCGTGCTTGCTCGCAGCCTGGCCCGCCGCGCGACGGAGGCTGTGGGCTTGTTGAAACTGGCTGGGCTCGAGGCCGGAAAGGCACGCACCTTCGAGGACGAGATCCTGAGGATCACGAAGGCGAGTGGAGATGACAGCCGCTCGGTTCCTCCGAACCATGAAATCGACTGGCCTCAATTCGGAGCGGCGCTGCATCACGCCTGGGCCGAGCTGATCGACGCGACGGACCACGGCGATGTCGCCATGCGATCTCGGCTTGTCCGGATTCTTCCGGGCGCAATCCGGGCGACCCCGCTGGACCTCGGCCTTGACGATCCCGTGGCTGAAGCACGAAGGCAGAACGCTCGGGCGTTGCAGGCCTGGCTCGCCGACTGGTTCCGGTACGTCGGAACCGACCAGGGCATCGATTTCTTTCTGGTCGCTGCCCAGGAGTATCGCCGCGGCGTCGAGTCGCTGACGCTCCATCCCACGGCCGCCTGGTCCGGTCCTGTCCAGCCGCCCGTGCTGGGAGAGAACCAGCCTCATGTATCGCTCGATCTGACACTGGAGCTGAAGGCCGAGTCCGCCGGAACGGGTAGTGGAACCAGCCCGAACGAGCGTGCAAAACTTTCGCCGATCATGGTGCGGGTGCTCCAGCCGGTGCGCGATTGGCTTGGCGTGAGCCTTGATGCCGGGCAAGGCCTCAACATGGGGGATGCAGCACAGGTCTTGATGGGACCAGGTTCAGGCCAGTATGTGATCAAGCCAGTGCAGGCGGGTTCGATCCCGTTGCGGTTGCGATTGACGGCGCGTGACACTGGAGGGGAGACTCCTCGGGCGCCTGAGCCACAAGCTCCGCCGCCGGCTGGAATCCTCATCCAGGCCGAGGTTCAGGGGCGGGTCTTCTCACGGACGGTTCCGGTCGTCGTCCGTTCTCCGGCGGATGTGTTCCGGATCATTCTGGGCGATGAAGTTCAGGATCAGGCCGGCGCGCGCAAGGTAATGAAGCTACGGCCACTGCCCGGCCGTCAACGGGTCCCCCTACGGATGAAGAACCCGACCGCCTCCGCTCGGGATGTGATCATCGAGCTTCGCCGGGTCCCGGACGATTCCGGTCCCGTCGTGGTCACCCCGCGGATGACGATTGCTGCGCTCGCCACTCAGCCAGTGGCATTCACACTTCCGGCGTCACGTGGTGGTGCGGCCAAAGCTGGGCCAGCCACGGGCACGTCGACCGGACCGGCTGCGGGTCCGGGCCTGAGTCCCGTACCCGGTGCCGGCGGATCGATCCCGCTCGCCGAGCTGGAGGGTCCTCTGGAGTTCAGGGTGCTCGACGCGCAGAGTCCCGAAGTCGTGCTGGGCCAGCGCGTGGTGATGGTCGAAGTGGCCAATCCGGCCGATTATGTGCGGGTGCAGGACGCGTCGCTCACGCCGCCGCGGCCAGTTGCGAAGGAACCGAACCGGCTGAGTGTCTCGCTCCGGTCGTTGCTTCCTCCGTCTGACCCCGCGGCGGCGATCGAGCTGGTGCTCCGGCAAGAGCGGATCCCAGGATTGCTGGGGGTTGAAAAGGGGGTGCTTCGGGGCAAGCTGCCAGCCGGCGGCGATCTGAAGCTGACGGCCGAGGCGATCAACCTTGATCCCGCGGTTGCCGCTGAGGGAGTGATCGAGGTGACTGTCGACGGCGTCGAGCGAGCACTACTCTTGAGGGCGGCATTCACGGGGAACCGCGACTTGTCGATTCCGCTCAACGAGGAAGCGGTCGCCCTGCGGCTGAGGTCACCGGCCATGGCCCGCACCGGCTCGCCGGTACCGGTCGTTCTGGAAGTGGACAACGGTCCCGAGGGGGCTGCGCTCGAGCTGAGCCTGGGCCGTACACTCTCGGGGCGGTTCGAACCGATCCAGACCTGGCGATATCGCGGCGCGCGCCGCGCGCGCATCGGGGTCGACCCGGCCCCTCCGGGTGGTGGTTTGGAGTTCGAGGCGAGCTTGGGGGACTGGAGCCAGATGCTCGATACGGGTGGACTGAGAGGGCGGTTTCCGCTTCGTGCGCGGCTGCGTCGCGGCGATGGATTGATTCTCAAGGAGGTGGAGCGGGAGATTCTGCTCGACGACCAGCGGCCCCGGTGGATCAACCTGGTCGGCCTTCCTCGCCGGGCAAAACGGGGTCGGACGTTGGGGGTCACGGCGATCGGGGAGTCTCCTCCCTCCGGGATCTCGTCGGCACAGTTCTTCATTGGCAGGCCAGGGCCCGATGGCAAGATGCCGGCCGGGGTCGCCCCGGTGCCCGGGATACCACAACCGGGCAAGACCGAGCGCTGGAAGGCCGAGCTGAAACTGCCCGCCGACAAGGGCGATTCGGAGGCCGCGATCAGCGTTCGATTCGTGACCGGCGTGGGGCTCGATGCCCTGGGAACGGCTTCCATCGAACTTGCCGACACGGATCCTGTTGCCACCGGTACGGTTCGCGGAGTTGTTCGAGAAGGATCGCTCGCCCAGAAAGATCTCGTGGTGGGGCTGTTCGATGCCAAGGGGAACAAGTTGCGCGAGGCGCGCACTTCGGAGACCGGCTGGTTCCGTTTCGAAGACCTGACTCCCGGCATCTACTTCCTCACCTGCGGACGACCGGTCGCGGCGACCAGGGGACAGGCGAAAGCCGAAGTCAAGGCCGACCGGACCGCCGAGGTCACGATTTCCCTGTTTCGCTGAGTCCGCAACCGGTCAGTCCAGCGGTCGATCGTCGGGGTTGCTGGCTCAGTTGGTCGCCGGGACGATCTCATCTCCGGGAGTACTGATTGTCCGGGAAACCCGGGCGAGCCTGTCCTCGAACACGCTTCGCTGCTCTTCGAGACTGGCACGAAGACGTGCGATCTCGGTCTCGAGTCGGGCAACTCGTTCCGGATCGAGCTGATCCTCGATCAATCGATTCGCTTCATCGGCCTTGGCATGGAGGTTGGCGATCTGCATTTCCAGCCGCGCTTCGTTTTCGAAATCGCGCTTGTCTCTCAGACGGTTCTGCTGGTTCAATCCATTGACGACCACCAGGATGATGGGTGCCTGAATCGCCGCGAGCGTCGAGAGCATCAGGATCAGCAGGGTGTACGGAAAGGGATCGAACGGGGGAATGTAGATCGGCCACGAGATTCCCCGGCCCAGAATCATCCACAAGGCCAGGATGCCACCGAAGACAACGAAGAAGAGCCAGGAGCCAACCAGTCTGGAGACCCAGCGCGCCAGCTTCATTGGTCCTGACTCGGTCTGGTTCAATCGTTCATCGATGTCCGTGGTCGACTGGAGGCGAAGTGCCTCGAATGCCGTCCGCAGTCGTTCGGAGAGTAACTTGAGCAATTCGCGGCCGATTTGCGGGTAGCGCGCAAGCAATTCCTCGAAATGGCGGCGGTCGAGGTTCAGGAGTTGGGTTTCTTCCGCGACCATCGCGGTGAACGGACTGGGCGATTCTTCCAGCAGCGCGATCTCGCCGAACTGTTCGCCATCCCGGCACTCACGAAGCAGCACTCGCTCTCCCCGGTCATTCTCGGTGTATAGCAGGACGCGACCTTTACGGATCACGTGCATCGTCCGCACAGGCTGGCCTGTGCGGACGATGGTCGCACCGATCGCGTACTTGCGGGGGGTGAACCGCTCCGCCAGGTATGCGAGCTGCTCGTCGTCAAGGATGGATCTGAACGCCGTGTCGGCAAGCTCGGAGGTGTTCACGGGCATGGCTTGGGCCCCACCGGTCTCTCGTCTAGCTGGGCGGGTGGAGCACGTTTCCAACAGTGCATCCCTCACCCTCTCCGATACTCATCTGGTCCGGTCTTCCTATTCACCGGCGACGGCGAACAGGGCAAACTGAAGTGCGACCTGGCGATCCTTCCAGTTGACGATCAGCCAGCGCGCTCCCTGGCGCAGTTCATTCGGGTTGCTGATGATGGAGAGATTGAGTCGCATGGCCAGCGACTGGTCGTTGTGGACGTCTTTCCATGCATCGTTACCACGGGAGACCTCGAAATAGACCCAGTCACGACTGACGGGGAGAGCCCTGGGGAGACGTTGCAGGGGAGCCAGGTTGAGCCCCTCGGCGCCCTTGGTGAACAAAGATTCGACCTGACGCCGGCTTCCGAGTTTCCAGTCGAGCTTGCCGGAAAGAAGCTCATGGCATTCCTGGTCCGTGAGTTCTCCCTTGTGCACGCCCACGTACCACTGCCAGTTGGATTCGAACCATTTCGTGTCGAGTACGACCTGCATTCCCAGACCCATGCCGACGAAATAGCGTTGTTCGAACTCATACGTGCGAAGCGCGTTCAACCGGGTATTGATCAGATCCATCAGCTTGTGAAAAACCGTTCCCAGGTCGTCGTGGTCGTAGGGGGGAATCGCGGGGAGGGTCCGGTCGGTGAAAATGGCGATCCGGCCGACGATCGTCGCCATCTCGACGTAGGCGACGAAGGGGTGGACGCCACGGGCGCTCGCGAGAACATTAAGCCCCGCGTGTGATTCGAAGAGTCGATCGAGCATGAGCAGCCGGGCCAGGTCGCCAGGCTCGCGACTATCGAAGGTGACGCCGCGGTTGGCGATCTGACCGCCCATGTCCTTGATCTTGGTGGCGATGATATCGGCCGTGGCGCGGATGATGTCGTCGCCCAGGCCCGGCCAGGCATCGGTGGAGAGCGCGGGAGGGATGTACTCGCGATCAATCCGGGCTCTCCCGCTCTGGGAGCTGGTCCGCTCGACCCGGGCCAGTGGAAGGACCTCGTAGCCCTCACGCTCGTCGTCCTCCGTGAGCAGGTACCAGTGCAGCTTCTTGAACTGGATCGGCTGGACACTGCCTCCCCGGCTCTCATCTTGAAGATTCAATGTGACCTGATGATAGCGCGGAATCGTGCCCACGTCGACCTGGTCACCGGTCTTTTCAGGTTGCTTGGCTCCGACGTTGGGAACACCGAGTTGCATCCGCGGCAGCGCGAGGTAGACGAGGACAGAGGCCCGTCTCCGAAAGGCTGGTTCCAGGTCAATCTCATCGAGTTGCTTCTGGCCGATATCGAGATCAATGACCGTGCCGTCGCCCATCCTGGCCCTCAGGCCCTGAACCGCGAACCGGTTTTCGGACAGCCTGCCGGCGTCGATCTCGATGGAGCGGATGCCATAACCATAGGGTTGATCGAACTCGAGCGAGGTATGAAGCAACTCGGCAAGATGACGATCGGCCGCCTGAAAGTGGTGGGGACGAAGAAAGAGCCCCTCGTACCAGTGCACGGGCAGGTATTGCATGACTCGACCTCACCTCTCGGAGAAACCGCGAACGCCCCGGCATCCGCTCTGGCGGCCGGCCCGGCCGCCCTCAGTTGATGTTGACGATGCCCCCGCTGAGTGCCAGAGTGCCGCTGCCGCTGACCTGGGTGCTGGGCGCCTCCACTTGGACCTGGGCGGTTCCCTGGACCGAGACCTGCGGACCCTTGATCGTGACTCCCTGTTGATTCACCTCGACACTGCTGGCGGCGACCTTGAGGGTAATCGTCTGCCCGGCCTCGATGGTCCCACTCCCGGCCGTGATGTCGATCGAGAGATTGCCCTGAGAGATGGTCAGCGAATCGTTGCCCTGGTTGATGGTCACGGTACGATTTCCCTGCTCGATCGACACGGTCTCGTTGCCGGTCTTGACGGTCAGGGATCGGTCCTTGTAGATCGTGATCGTCTGGCTGCCATCGTCTGCCTTGCTGCTGCCGACGGTAAGCGTGTCGTTGTTCTCGACGACCCGGTTGCAGTCCTTTTGGGCATGGATATAGATCTCCTCCGAACCCTTGAGATCCTCGAGGCGGATCTCGTTGGAATCGGAAGCCCCACCTTGCTGGGACGAACGGCTCTTGATGTAACTGCGGGTCTTGTTGTCCGGAAGGGTATAGGCGGGCATCTGGCCGGCGTTGGCCACCGTTCCCGTGATCAGGGGCTGGTCGGGATCTCCCTCAAGGAAAGTGACAACGACCTCCTGACCGACCCGGGGAATGAACAGCGTGCCCCAGCCCGATCCGGTCCAGGACTGTGCGCAACGGATCCAGCACGAGCTGGTATCGTCACCCGTGCCCAGCCGGTCCCAGTGGAAAAGCACCTTGATCCGGCCGTACTTGTCGGGCCAGATCTCTTCCCCCGAGGGCCCGACGACAAGAGCGGTCTGGGCTCCATGGATTCGCGGCCGCGGCGTTTGAAGCGGCGGGCGAAAGACCGTCGCCGCCGGGATCGCCTCGAACCGGTTGCGGTAGCCATCGTGTCGCGAGGCGGTGTGCTCGATGCTCGTGATCGCGTACGACTGACCAACCTCGGCCGCGTCCGGGTGTCGCTTGACGGTGAATTTGCCGCCGGTCGTGAATGAGCGGCAGGTCCCGGTGGCCCGGACCACATCGTAGGCCGATTCGTCGGCCTCGATGCGACTCCGGGACCGCGTACCTCCCAGCTCGGTGGTCAGATAGCCGCCAGGATAGTCGAAGATCTCGTAAGGCTTGACGGCGCTGAGGGGGACGCTCGAGGGGGTCTGCGAGAGCAGATTATTCGTCGGCTTGGTGAAGTCGTAGTCAGTCAGGGTAAACTTTCCCGACCGCAGCTCGAAGGCCCGCTGCCAGGTAATGATCCGGTCACTGGGCTGTTCACGACCGGCGATCGGGATATGCACGACCTGATTCTCGGTGCAGTCGACGTAGCCCCCAGCGTCGTCGATCAGCACCAGCATGTGCTTGCCGTTCTCGTGGCTGAAGAAGTACGAGATTCCCTCATCCTCCAGGAGCCGGGAAATGAACTGGAAATCGGTCTCGCGATACTGAACGCAGTACTCGCGCGTGGCGTAAGATCCGCTCAGGTTAAGCTGGAAATCAGAGAATCCCATCTCGTTGAAGATCGCCTGCACGATCTGGACGGAGGTCTGGTTCTGGAAGATCCGGCAGTCCGCGGTGCGGGTGAGCAGCCAGAACCAGGGGACAAGCTGTAGCACGTAGCTCCTCGCACCGTCGAGTAGACCGCCGACCACCAATCGGCTGACGATCCCGTGAAACGGGCGATAGGAGGCATCCAGGCCGCTGGAGATACCCAGTGTCACGCCCAGACCGACAAGGTCGCTGGCCGCGACCGCGGTGTTGCTCGAGATCAGCTCGAGCTGGAACTGGAACAGCCTCGACATCCCCTCGGTCCCCGAGAACTGGACGAGGCTGAAGGTTCCCGAGCCGTCGATCGGAGTCGTGACAGTGAACTCGTCGCTCAGGTCAGACACGGAGAGCCTTCGGATCGATGAGAGAAGGGATCGCCGCGGCGGCACGTCCTCTGGGAGTATCGCCGCGGCGTTTCGACGACCTTGAGAAACGGAGGGCAGCACAGCCCGGTGATCACGTGCCTCCCGAGGTCACGACGGTATCGAGGTTGAAGCCGACGGTGCTTGGTGTCGCAACCTTGGTGGTCGGATCCTTGTAGTTGTAGGTCCAGGTCAGAGACGTTGAGTTCAGGTTGAACGATTCGGTGGCCACCGAGCCCTCGTCGCCTGCGCCGCTGGTCGAGAAGTTCGTGATTCGAACGGCCGTCCCCTTGACCGTATAGTAGACGAAGACGGTATTATCAGCCTCGACAGTGGTCATGTCGATCTGGATGTTGTCCAGCGCGTCACCCTTGAGCAGGGACTGGAGGATGTAGACTGACGACTTGTCGATGACCTTGGAGATCGCCAGCTCGCCGACCTCGGCCTCTCCGCGATGACGCGACTCTTCGGCCCCTCCGCCCGA
>Ga0208696_1001918_pt1 | contig 11661 bp, 9 predicted proteins | sample Sb_taG_9_FD_187711 | JGI IMG/M metagenome (GOLD analysis project Ga0208696, IMG submission 187711) | Peat soil microbial communities from Weissenstadt, Germany - Sb_50d_b_LC metaG (SPAdes) (version 2) | ecosystem: Environmental > Terrestrial > Soil > Wetlands > Peat | place: Germany: Weissenstadt...
CCCACAAACCCGACCAGCCAGGAGAAAACGGCCCCCAGGAAGAAAGCCGCCATTCGACCGATCTGGACAGCGCCGCTGGTCTCGGCGGTGAAGTAGAGGATCGCGGTGACCAGGAAGACCATGGGCAGGAGGGCCACGGCCTGCCGCATCAGGTAGGCCCACGCTCCCTCGCGCACGGCATCGGCCACGTCACGCATCCGCTGGGTGCCCTGGTCGGCCCCCAGCACTTGGCCGACCAGCATGCCGGCATACACCAGCCCGGAAACGGCGATCACAAGGGTCAAGATCAAACCGATCCGCTCGGGCAGGGCGTACTGGGTCAGAGGTGCGAACAGCTCGAGCGCCGGCTCGGCGGCGGGCGCCGCGGCAACAGGAACGGGCGCGGCTTCCGGGGTCGCCGGCGTCGCCTGCTGCGCTAACAACCAGGAGGGCGCCGCCAGCAAGGCCGACGCGATCGCCACGTAGGATAAGACTCGCCAACGTTGCATGATCCCTATCTCCAACTTTCTAAAAAGTTGAACCGACACGTATCGGGAGAGTTTGTGTCGGCCGGTGGGAAGCTCAACCTTCCAGCCCTTCGGGGCCAGTTTCACCAGCGGAAGTCGTTGCCCAGTCCCTTCAGTTCTGTTCAGTCGCTGCAGGCGACGGCAGCGTCGCGGTGCCCCCGCTTCTCACCTCGTTGATCCTCAGCGATACAAAGTCCAGTCACGTTTTTCTCACCGATTAAACACCAGCGGTGAGCGTTGCGAAAGGGACTAGATTGGATTTCGCCTGGGTTTAACGTTCGTTCAATCAGCTCATGTGGTTCTCCCGAGCGCCACTCGATCCATGACGGAGCCATGCTACCAGATCCGCGGTGACCCCATGCCCTCATGCGCGATTCAGCGGTCAATCTCGACCTCCACGGCAACCGGCTTACCCCCCTGGACCTCGAGAATCAGGGTGCCGCGGTCGGGCAGGTGCTGGTGGGGCGGGTCAAGAGTGACGGGCTGCCCGTCAAGCCGCACGACTAACCACCGAGTTTGCCGCCGCCGAAGTCGAGGATGAGCTTGAGCTCTACGTCTGCGTCGCTCCCAGTACCAGCGGTGCGACCGGATAGCGGTTATGGCCGACCGCGGCGTGAATCCGCTGCACGACCGACACCTCCGCGGCGGCATCGGCTGCTGCGGTCTTCAGCCGGTCGGCCAGGGCGGGGTCGCTGCAGAGCACGGCCAGCTCGTCCATCATCCAGGCGGCATCGGCGGCCGGATGGGCGCCGAAGGACCCACCGGCCGCGTGGCGGAAGCGGTTGCCCGAACGGATTGGAGAGTCGAGCCAGCCGGACGCGGCCAGCCGTACGTAATCCGGTAGGTTCAGAGTCGGTGGGCGTTGCGGCAGGCCCTTGAGTGCGACGTACTGCATGACGGCTGGAACCACGCTTGCTGCCTCGCCGCCGATGATCGTCGCCGAGGCCTTCACCGGACGGCTGGCGACCAGTTTGAGAGGCTCGAGCGGCAACAGCTCGCCGTCGATGCGGTTGGCGCCTTCAGCCCCAGGTACCAGCAGCCCGAGCACGTGCCCCACGGTACCGAAGAGGCGGTCGGGCGAGTCGAACAGGGCGCATAGCTCCAGTGCGCGATCCCAGATCAGGCCGACGTAATGCCCGTGCGCCTGCACGGCCATGAGCGGAAAGGTGATCTTGGCCGAGGCCGGCACCCGCCGGTTGGCGCCCGGCCCGGTAAGGTCGGCCGTCGAGCTGCTGGGCTCGTTATCCAGGTACTCGACGCCGGCGAACAGGGCCTGGCCCTTCAGCGCGCCGAACGAGCCATGCCCCGGCAGCAGCAGCAAGAGCGGCAGAAAGACAACGTCGCGCGGGGCATCGACCGAGCACTCGGTGTGCACGTCAATCGCTGCCGGCGAACCGGGGCGGAAGACCTGGCGAAGCCGCCACTGGCCGCCGTCGGGATCACGAAGCAGGGCCTCGACGGACAGAGCCTTCGTCGCGGGAGCGAGCCCTGTCGTGACCGTGGCAACCGCAGCAAGATCGAGCCAGCGGACCGAGGGTCCTGTGGCCGACCTCGCGGTCGCTGGGTCAAGATAGCCGATCAGGGGCCGATTGTGTCCAGTCGCTACCTGCCGGCCACCGACGGCGACACTGAATCCTCCCCACTCGTGCGGGTTCTGCCTCAACACCAGCGCGCCGCTCTGGATCGTGAGCGTGCCCGGGATCGGTTCGCGGACCGTCGGCTTCGGCCAGGCCGGCGCGGCGATGGTCAACCGCGGTGTGAACCGGATCGACTCGATCAGGCAGACCCCGCGTTTGCCGGGCGGGTCAAGTCGCAGCCGGAACCCCGGCGCCAGGGGCGGCAAGGGCACGGTCTGGTCCTGCCAGTCCCCGCGCCTGACCGCGAACCGTACCGAATGCTCCTCGCTGCTTCCTTGCCCTGACCCGAAGTAGAAGACCTGGAACGACCCTCCCTCTGAAGACTTGAGGCGGATCTTCAAGGGCAGCGGCGTACCGGCCGGATACTCCCGCGCCGGGCCGAAGATGTAGGGATCTGGCCCATCAATGTGCACCGCCATGCCCAGCCTTGTCGCCTCGATATGGCTCACGTCGTGCGGCTCACCCCAGCCGGCGACCGCGCCGGCCTGGCGGAAATCGAACGAGGGAAGTGGCGATGCGCCGGATTGAGCCAGCGCCGGACGAACGTCCGCCATCAGCCATGATCCGACCACAGCCGCAATGATCAGCCGGCAACGGTGCAATCCGAGCGGGGCAAAGCGTGTCATGGGAGTGTTGTCCTTGGTGGGAAGCTCAGGTAGGTAGGCAGTCGGGCAGGGAAGCTTGATCCTACAACAATTCGTGGCGCGGGTCGAGCGTTGCACCGCGCGAGCCACGGTGAGGCATCCTGAAGACGATTATGCGACTGCTGTGGGCCTATCGCCGATTTCGGGCACGACCTGGCCGGGCGTCTTCGGGAAGCTCGAGAATCTGGCCGACGATCAGGTGAGCGGGGTCGTCGATGATGTCGCGATTCAGGTCCAGGATTTCGTTGGCCCTGCGCGGGTCGTCCAGGGTATCACGGGCGATCGTCCGCAGAGTGTCGTACTGGCGGACCTTGTAGATCGGCCGGGCCACCGCGTTGCGGGTGCGGATCTCGGGTTCGGCGTCCGGATCGGACCGGCTGCTTCCTCGTGAAGACCGGTCGCGGCCGCTGGCCTGCTCGGTCGCGGCATCGGAGACGGGAAGGTTCAGCTCGACGTCCGACCGGCTGGAGTGGCGGATGGGCACACCATCGCCAGAGACATTGCCAGTGCGGCGGTTTGTGGTGGCCGGATCGGAGCGCGTGGAGGCGGAATCGTTAGCCTCGCCCTCGTGCCGGACGAGGATCTCGCCGTCCGTCCGGCTCTGGCCCGGGCGCTTGCCGGGCGGGTCGATGTAGGCCGGGTCGAGATCCTCAGGGGGCGGGATGCGAATGACCGTGCCTTGATAGAGCTTGGTGATATCGGGCACCTTGTCCGAGTTGGCCTTCCACAGCGCGCGGTAGTAGCGGCCCGAGTCGTAATACGACCGGGAAATGGTCCAGAAGTTCTCGCGGCTCTCCACCCTGTGCAGCACGGTCTCGAGCTTGCCCTCGCCGCGTGCCGGGCGCGTGCCGGCGCGTGCTGCGTCGGAATCGCCGCCTTCGCCGCTTTTGCCAAGCGGCGGCGACTCGACGTCGAAGCTCTGCTCCTTGTCGGCGTGGGCATTGGGGTCGGTGGTACCCGCGGCGGTTCCCAGGGCGGCATCCTCCTCCAGCCCGGGTACCTCGCGCTGGACGTCGCGGACGGCCTCGCCTCCGGAATGCCGGATTGGTACCCAGCCCTGACGGGCCAGCTCTTGACTGTTGCCCGTCGCGGCCTGTTCGGCAGGGCTGACCGACCGCGGCCGGTCGTGGGACTCGACGTCGCCGCCGGGTTTGACCGAGTCTCCGCCTCTACCACCGACGCCCGCCACCGGATATGATCCCGGCCCGGGATCGCCGTCTGGGTGCAGCGTGGGCAGGTCGCCTGGCGCGGCTGCACTCGGAGCCTCGGTTCGCGAGCGCGGCTCAACGACTATGGGTCCGGGCGCCGCCAAGGGCGCCGGGTGGCTGTTCGAATCGGGACGCGCAACGTGAACCGGCGCGGGAGTGCCAGCCGGCGGCTTGGGCTCGCCCGTCTTGACGGCCGGGGACGCTGATGCGGGCGCTGGCGCCGGTGCTGGTAATGTTGCTGGAGCTGGCTGTACGCCGGTGATCTGCTTATCGTTCGCCTTTGCCTGATCGTGACCACCCGCGCTCAGGGCCGTCACGGCACCCAAGGCTGCGCCGGCGCCCAAGGCCGCACCGCCCACGATCGTTGCAGCCGCGGCCGTGCCCAGCGCGGCGTGGCCCTTAGCGTTGGACGCCTCCTTGACACCGCTCTCACCGTCGTGCGCGACGGCCTTGCCAGCCGGTCCGGCGGGAGGTGCTGGCGTCGGGACAGGTACGGGCGTCGGGGCCGCCGCCGCCGCTGGGCTTTCCACTGCAGGCGCCGATACAAGCGTGACTAAAGGCGCTGGCGCATGGGCTGTATCCGGCGGTGTGCCCGGTTTCACATCGGCCGCGGCCAGCTCCATGACCGGCGAGAGTACAGGGGCTGGGGCAAGATCGGCCACGTGGGCTGGGCCGTTCTTTTCACTCTGGGCGGCTGGCGGGTCACCGACCGGCGGAAGCGCGACGAGGCCTTCGCTGGAGGTGAGCTTAACTGGCTCGCCAGCCGGCAGCGGCGCCGGGGCATTGCCGCTCGCGTCAGGCGCAGGCTCCGCTTTCGCTTCGGCCAGCAGCCCCTGATAGTTCCCCGGCGAACTGGCCTGGCCCTTGCCGGCAACGGCGTCCGAGCCACCAGGCAGAACCGGCAACTCGGTGCCGGCGAGGGCACCGGACTTCTCGCCTGATCCCGGCGTGAGATCGTCGGCCTTCGGGGTAGACGAGGACGAGGCAGAAGGCGCGGGACGATCGGTCTTGGCAGTCTGCGTCTGATATGGCGTGGGTGTCTGGGCCGGGGCAGCGGGAATCTGGGCCGTCGTATCGTGTTTCCCCTTACCCGGCTGGAGGATCATCACCGCGCCCAGGATCGCCGCCGAGAGCCCTGAGGCCATGCTAGCACGCGGATAGCGGCGGGCCATAGCGACCCCCTGCTTGGCCGTGGCTCCCGTGCCTTGGACGACCGAGCCGAGACTGGCCAGCCGCCGACTGGCCGTGGAGCCGACCGACGCGGCGGGTTCGTCGTCATGGTAATCGTGGTGATTCGCAACTTCGTCGTTTGACTTGTCGTGCTCGGGTCCTTCATCGTCGTCGTCTTTGGTTTGGTCGAGGCTGTCGTGATCCTCGATCTTTTTTCGGCCCGCACTCTGGCCCTGGCCCCAACCACCATAATTGACAGGGGGGAAAGACGATCCTCCGGAGGCCTGGGCCGCTGGGCTCTGGCCCAGGGTCAGGTCCTGCGCGGCCTCGGACTCGGTTGGGGGTCGGGATTCGGAATTGGACGCGGACGTGGGGTTCCAGCCTGGTTCGGACATCGCTCGGCCACCCTTAATTTGGCGCTTCGCGCTCGGGGATTGACGGCCACTTCCTGGGCCGTCGCAGTCACGGGTTTCCTGGTCAGCACGGTCAGCCCGGGGTCGTTACGAAAGGCCCACTTGGCGCGACGGTCTTCCAGCGAGTGGAAGCTGATGACAGCGGCCCGGCCTCCGGGGGCGAGGACCTCGGGCAGCTCCTTCAGTGTCGCGTCGAGGTGGTCGAGCTCGTCGTTGACCATGATCCGCAAAGCCTGGAAGACGCGGGTCGCCGGGTCGATCGGCCCGTGCCGAAAGCGTCCGGGGATGCTCTGGCGGACCAGCGCGGCAAGCTGCCGGGTGGTCTCGATGGGGACCTGCCGCCGGGTCTCGACGATCCGACGGGCGATCCGGCGGCTGAACCGCTCTTCCCCGTAGTCAAAGAACACCTGGGCCAGCTCATCGGTCGAGAGGCTGCTCAGCAGTTCGGCGGCTGTTGGCCTGGTCGAGGTCGAGCCCGATTGCGGGCTCACATCCGGGTCAAACCGCATGTCGAGCGGTCCCTCGGAGGCGAAGCTGAACCCGCGGTGCGCCCAGGCAAGCTGGTCGGAAGAGAGCCCCAGGTCCAGAAGCACGCCCTGGACCGACGAGACGCCCAGCTCTTCCAGCACCTCGCGCATCGCACTATATGGCGCGTGAACCAGCGTCACGGGCAAGCCGGCGGTAGCTTCCTTGGCCAGGGCCAGCATGGCCGGGTCGCGGTCCAGTCCGATGATCCGACCGGTCGGCCCGACTTGCCGTGCCAGGACTGCGGCATGGCCCCCGGCGCCCACGGTCCCGTCCACCAGGACCGCCCCGTCTTGGGGCTTCAGCCAGCCAATCACCTCGTCGAGCAGGACGGGGCGATGCACGTTTCAACCCGCTTCCGACGGTCAACGCCGAGAGAACGCGTGGTTGCCAGGCACCACGCCAGACAGGAACAACGGCGACTCTACCCGAACCGCTGCGGCTGTCAAGGCCGCCCCCGACCGTCCTGGAGACGCTCGCGGAATGCCCCTTCTCGTCTTTGTATCGGCCTGACGGGACGCAGACTTGGAAGTTTTGCCCCGTCAAAATTTCCTGGCGCTCGCCAGTTGGTGCGCGACAAAAGGGAAGGATACACAAGATGGGAGGAGTGTTTTCCGGCGAGATTCCGCTCCGGGGTAGCGACTTTCCCTGCCCGATCGGTAAAAAAGCACACAGGATGGACCCCCATAGTACCAGTATGGAGACACACCATGCGTGCCACCGACGGCCTCCAGACTACCATCACCCTCAGCCCCGTCAAGGATAACGGTCAGGCTTTCTCGCTCGAGCTGTCGCTGGAGATGTCCTTGCCCATGCCACAGCAGGACGAGCATCTCCCCGACCAGATCGAGACGTACGTTCATCAGGCCGGTCTCGAAGTCCAGCGCCGGCTCTTCCAAGTCCTGATCGAGAAGGCCGATCAAGAAGTGGTTCTAGAGCACAGGCACGGCAAAGGCGGCGCCGGCATCCAGCGGCGGGGGACACGTCCCTACACCTTCAAGACGACCTTCGGCGAGGTCACCGTTCAGCGGTCGCGGATCAGCCACAACCACGACGGCACAATCAAGATACCGTCGGCGACCGTCTGGAACACATCCCACCAACTCGCCATCACCGAGAATCTCCGGGACGCAGTCTGTGATCAGATGAGCGATCGATTCGCGGGGAAGAGCCGCGCCGACGTCTGCCAGTATGCTGGGGACACGAATCTGCTGGGGCGAAGCACGGTCATCGAGATCGTGCATCAGGAGGGCGAGCAGCTGATCCTCGCGCAGGGCGAGCGCGCCCGCGCGATCCTGGACGGAGCGTCTGAAGCCCAGTTGGCCTTACTCGGTTCCGCTGCTGCCGACCCCAACGCCGTGACAGGGTTCCTCGATGACGACCCACTGTTCGACGACTCGGAGGAAGCCCAGGCCGAGTGGGAACAGGCCCAGGCCGAGTGAGTGGCGACGGGCTTTCCCGGATGTGAGCCGGCGTTCCCGGTGGCCAAGGACGAACCCCGCGCGGTGGACGAGGGTTTCGTGATCGTCGAGCCCGATGAGGTCAAGACCAAGGCCCAACCGTCGACGGGTCGCAAGGAGGTGTGGACGTACACGGCGGTGGTTCTGGTGGCCGGGTTGCGATACGCGTTCGCGGAAGCCACGGCGGAGGGCTTGTGGTTGCAAGTCTCGGCGCTGGTGCTGGAGTTGGGGGTCCTCAGCGGCGAGCGTCGGTTACTGGTGCTGGGCGATGGCGCTGCGTGGATTCGAACGTGGTTCGAGAGCCTGGGGATTTCCCTCAAAGCGATGGTCCTGTGCTGGTGGCACCTTCGGAAACGATGTTATGAACAGATGAGTTCGGCGGGTGGCCCCAAGGATCGTCGCCGCGTGTTCGAGAAAGAATTGCTGGGGCAGTTGTGGGAAGGAAAGGTGGATGCGGCGATCGAACTTCGGAAGGGGGCATTGGAGTGGGTGAGGAACCCTGCGGCGGTCGAGGAACTCATTGCGTACCTGGATAAGCGGCGAGCGTACATCCCCGACTACCAGCAACGGCAACGGGCAGGGTTATGGATCGCGAGCACACGGGTGGAGAAATACAACGCCTGGGCGGTATCGGGACGCTGCAAACAGCAGGGGATGAGTTGGTCGCCACAAGGGGTGCTGGCCTTGGCCGCGCTGGAAGCCGCGCGGCGCAACGGTGAACTCGACGCTTGGCGTCGGGACCGTGCGCTCCCGGAGCATAAGTTACCGGAACCGGTTCGCAAGGCTGCTTGATCACGAAACCAGCGCACCAACTGGCGAGCGCCAGGCAAAATTCTTCATCCGAGGGTCAATGATCGACCCGCGCCCCGAAGTGCCTGCTCAAACGTTGTCCATTTGCCGTTCTCGGAAATGGCATGCTTGGTTAGGATTCGCGCGATTCACGATACAGGACGGGCCAGGGAAGGATTTGCCGCACATGCCAGGAAACGAAGAGCCCAAGGGGCCGGCGCTGGATGCCGGCAAGAATAGCGATCCGGCCGCGAGACCAGGGTTGATCCGCCGCGACCGCGGGGCGGACGGGGAACTTGCCTCAAGAGGCGAACGCGCCAGAGTAGAGGTCCCCTTGTCCGGCTCGCCCCGGCTCTGGCGTGGGCTCGTCACGCTCTTCCTGGTCCTGATGGTCGTCTTCTCGGCGATTCCGCTGACCATTGATCTTCTGGACAAGCCCAACAAGGACTATAGCCTGTGGTACCAGGTGGGGGTGGTGATCCGCCAGGGGATGAACATCTACCCGGACCCCGCCACGGGCCGGCTCTTCCCGTTCATGTACCCGCCCTCGGCCTCGGCGATCCTCGGGTTCTTGAGCATTCTGGGCAAGCACGCGACGACGCTCGTGCTGGTGCTGGCGCACTCGGCGGCCTGGATCGGGGCGATCGCGCTGTCGGTCTGGCTGGCGACCGGTGGCAAGGGCAAGGTGATGCGGCAGCATCCGCTGCTCGCCGCCGCGCCGTCACTCTGCATCATCGCCCTGATCCACAACACGTATCTGCTCGGCCAGCCGAACCTTACGCTACTGACGCTGCTGCTGGCAGCTTTTGCCTGCCTGCGGCTGGGGCGCGAGGTCCCTGCCGGGGTGCTCGTGGCGACCGCAGCGGCGATCAAGGCGTTTCCGATCCTGGCACTGGGCTACTTCGTCTACCGCCGGATGTGGTGGGCCTCGATCGCCACGGTCGCGGCGCTCATGGTCTGGCTGCTGGTCGTGCCGCTGCCTTTCCGCTCGCCCGCCCAGGCCATGGCCGACCTGGCAGTCTGGTCACGGGGCATGGTCTTCACCTACAACGCCCAGGGAATCGCCCAGCGGCCGTACCGGTCGTTTTCTTACAAGAACCAGTCGATCATGGCGCTGGCGCACCGGCTTTTGCGTGACGTGCCGGCCGATGGCGAGAAAGTTCTCTCGCAGCACCTCGCCGAGCGGCGGCCGGGGCAACCGGTCCGGGGCATGCTGGCCGATGGCTCGATCGACCTGGCCGCGATGCTCACCGCCCCGACCGAGACCCCGCGGTGGAACGACCAGTACGAGGGCGTAGAGGCCACGATGCAGCAGGCCTGGCGGGTCAACGTCGCCGCGCTCGACTTCCGCACCGTGACCGCCATCACCCTGGCCGCGATGCTGGCCCTCTCTCTCTTCGTCGTCGCGGTCCTGCCAGCGCGACGGCTGCGCACCGCCCAAACCGACGCACTCGAGTTTGCCCTGATCACTCTGTTGATCGTGATGTTCTCTCCCCTCTCGTTCAACTACGCGTTCGTCTGGCTGATCTACCCGCTGACCGTTGCCCTGAACATGGTGCTCAACGAGCCTGCGCGCGGCCCCTGGCGAACACTCGAGATCGCCTGGAGCGCCTCGATCTTTCTCATCCCCGGCCTGGCCATCGTCATGCCGCTTTACGCGCAGGCTTACGGTAACCTCTTCGTACCGGCGCTCTTGCTTGTGATCGGGCTGGGTGTGAGGGTTCTGGCGATACAAGAGACGAATGCAGTTGGCTCCCAGGCGTACTCACCAGCCGCACATATCGCCAGCAAAATACTTCCACATCCTCGGGCTGAAGAGAATCAATCCCAGCAATCGGGCCCGCGCTAGATGTCCGTTTCGTAAGTTCTTAGCCAGTTTTCTTGGTCTGTCGCTTATACGGCCTGGGCGGATATAGGTGGCGTTCAAACTGTTGGGGTCGTGGACCAAACCATGCGCGCCCTTGCCGTTGTTGACGGCGGGTTTGACTGAACGGAGTCCCCCGCACCAGCGGTGTCCCGGTGTAAGTCCAACGGTACGGATGGGCATGGCGCCGGTTATAGTCTTCGACATACCTGAGCAGTCGCGCCTCGAAATCTGCCATCGAAGCGAAATCGCCTCGCTTCAAGAACCGCCGTCCAAACACGCTGAACCATAGTTCCACTTGATTGAGCCAGGATCCATGGGTCGGGGTGAAATGGAACACATGCTTGTGGGTCGGGTCCGTCAGAAAGGCTCGCCGTTGTTTTCCTGTCTGCAAGACCGCCGCTTCGAAAGGGACGTCGCACAGTTGAGCGATGACACGGCAGACTTCCAGGCTCCAGTGGGTATTGAGGTTATCCAACACCCAGTCAAAGCCCTTGATTTGAGGGAACCGCCCGGCCACGTGATTCAAGTGTGTCGCAAAGTCCACACTGGTCCGGGTCGGTCCCAAGTCGCCAATGAGTTCACCAGTCGGTACGATAAACGAGGCGATCAGAGCGCGTGTCCCATATCGGATGTAGTCTTGCTCACGTCGCTCGGGCTTGCCGGGCACAGCCGGTTGTGTGGGGTGGGGACGGCCCAATGCTTGCATTCCCGTCTTTTCATCACAGCAAATCACCAATCGACCTTGTTGGTACATCATGGGAGCCTTGATGTACAACTTGCAAATCTCCTGAGCCTTGGCGTCGAAGTCGGGGTCGTGGCTGTTGAGCCAGTAAACACTCCGGTGCGGTTTCAGGTCGGCTTCTTCAAGAATCCTCCAGATCGTCGAGCGACTCATGGCCAAGTCATGAGCAGTCCGGTTGATCAGGGTAGCGGCCAAGTCATCCAGCGCTCACCGGGTGGCGGGACAATCCTGTTGGTCGGTCGTGCTGCTGGCCAGAGAGATCACATCGAGCCGTACCGAGGGGGAAAACTGCCGCGGTCGACCCGACCGCGGCTGATCCTGAAGACCGGCCAATCCGTCCTTCAGGTAGCGGTTTCGCCACACCGCGACGGTGTGTCGATCGCACCGAAACTCAGCGGCGATCTGAAGGTTGCAAGGATGGTCCTCCGCAGCGGCCCGGAGAATCAACCGGGATCGCAAGACCAAGGCCTGAGGCGTGGAACCGGCCCGGACCAAGGCCTTGAGTTGGGCACGCTGTGGATCGGTCAGACGAACAACCTCCGAGAAAGGCATCGGCATGGCGAACATCCGTGTTCTTGGGGACCAAGGGTGATCTTCGTGCGAGAATAGCCTCTTTTCCATAAACTGCCTGAATAGTCCAGATCAATCAAAACTGGGGAACGACTTAGGAAATGGACATCTAGTCCGGCATTTCCTAGTT
>Ga0208696_1001925_pt1 | contig 11627 bp, 7 predicted proteins | sample Sb_taG_9_FD_187711 | JGI IMG/M metagenome (GOLD analysis project Ga0208696, IMG submission 187711) | Peat soil microbial communities from Weissenstadt, Germany - Sb_50d_b_LC metaG (SPAdes) (version 2) | ecosystem: Environmental > Terrestrial > Soil > Wetlands > Peat | place: Germany: Weissenstadt...
CCCTGCGGCTTGGCGCCGAACAGCGCGAGCAGCCCCTCCCCGGTCACCCACGCGTGCTTCGGCCAGGTATGCAGCGGGGCCAGCTGGTAGCCCAGCGGGTGCAGGACGAACCCGCCGCCGACCCGCAGCAGCCGGTTCACCGCCGCGGCCAGGCCGTAGGCGAGGATCGCCGCGGCGGCCAGGGACACCTCGTACCAGCGCGCCTGCAGGGCGGAGCCGCGGCCGCCGGGCCGGGTCTTCGGGTCCGTCCACACCGCCCGGACGACGCGCACGGCGCAGACCGCGGCGAGCGGGACGATCCCCACCACGAGCACGAGCGGGTCGGCCACCAGCACCCAGGTCAGCAGCAGGCAGACGACTACCGGGGTGAGGACGGCCCGGGGGGAGGGCCGCTCCCCCGGGTTGGCACGATCTATCACCATCCAGATCAGCATCAGCGGGACGGCGGTGCCGATGTGCCCGACGGACAGCAGCAGGACGAAGACACCCACCCCGAGCTGCGGCGCAATCATGAGGCCGGCGGTCAGGGCCATCGGCGGCCAGGCGGCGCGGCCCCTGGACCGGGGCCCCCGGGCCAGCAGGACGGCGAAGAGCACGGCCAGCGTGTAGGTCATCGCCGCCGCGACGTGCGCGGTGTCGGTGCGCAGGCCGATGAGACCCTCGAGCATCGCGTACTGGGGCAGCTCGGTCGGGTAGAAGGAGACGTCCGACAGGTACCAGCCGTGCAGCAGGAGGTTGCCGTGCAGCATGTCCCAGGACATGAGCAGGATGTTCGCCTCGTCGGAGTTCTCCGGATAGGTACGGGACACCCGCAGGTAGGCGACGAAGAGCAGCACCACCGCGGCCACCGCGATGGCCGCGGTGGCCAGCAGACGGCGGCGGCGGGCGGCGGCCCGGGGCGCGTGTTGTCCCTCGCCGACCGGGCGGGAAGGCGCGGCAGACGTCTCCGGCGTTCCGCTTCTCGGCACGGCAGCCATCACGTCCTATCCGCTAACCGCTTCGGAGGATAATTCTCACAGGGTAGTGTGGCATCGCTCTGGCAGGCCGCGCGCCCGCCAGAATTTGCCCTTCCCCACAGACAGCCATGGTGGAGGCTCGCGGTTGCAGCTTACTTCGACGTCCGAAGAAGACAGGTCCCTCCGGCACCGCCCGCCGTCACCGTGGCCGGCGCTGAACCGGCCGATCGTGCCGGCGGTGATCGCCTTCCTCGGCTGGCTGGGCTTTGTCCTAGCCCGCCTGGAGGTCTGGGCCAAGGGCCACCTGACCCTGTTCATGCTGCTGGGTTCCGGGCGCACCGGATTCACGAATGTGAAGCAGCTGCCGCCGGGTGTGATGATCGGCGACCCGAATGCCGCGGGCTACGACGGGCAGTTCTACTACCGGCTGGCGCTGGATCCGTTCAACTGGAACAAGACCGCGTTCGGCATCACCATGGACCAGTCCTACCGGTACACCAGGATCGGGTACCCGGTCCTGGCCTGGATGGTCTCGTTCGGCCAGCACCAGTTCGTGCCGGTCGCCCTGGTCGCGATCAACCTGCTGGGCGTGGCCGCCATGGCCTTCCTGGGCGGGATGTTCGCCCGCGAATCCGGCCGCCACGCGCTGTGGGGGCTGGCCTTCGCGGCCTACTTCGGCCTGGTCATCAGCGTGGGCCGGGATACTGCCGAGCCGCTGGCCGAGGCGTGCATGCTGGGCGGGCTGCTCGCCTACCGCCGGAGCAAGCCGGTACTGGCCACCTGCCTGTTCGCGGTGGGCGCCGTCACCAGGGAGACCATCTTGCTCGCCCCGGCGGCGATCGCGGTCACCCGGCTGGTGGCCTTCGCGCGCCGCCAGGCCCGGCCCGGCCTGGCCGACCTGACCTGGGTGGTGCCCGCCTGCGCCTACGGCGTGCTGGAGCTCGCGGTCCATTTCGTGGTCAAGGGCAAGTTCCCGCTGCTGGCGAACAGCGACCGCAACCTCGCCCTGCCGTTCACGGCCATGATCGACGCGCTCAAGTTCGACATCAGGCACATCAACACCGCTCACCTGAGCCCGATCGACATCGCCCTGCTCGAATACGCCACGCTGGGCATCTTCGTCCTGGCCGGGCTGGCGGTCCTGCTGGTCACCACCGCGCCGGCGCACGAGCGCCTGGCCTTCGTGTTCTTCGTGCTCCAGCTCGGCCTGCTGTCCAGCCAGATCTGGACCAGCACCTTCGGGGAGGGGCGGTCGCTCATCGAGCCCTATCTGATGGCGCTGATCCTCCTGCTCGCCACGCCGCGGAAGTACCTTTCCTGGCGCTACCTCGGCCCGATCACCGCCTGCGTGATACCGGCGCTGCTGGTGGTGGCCAGGCGCCGCATCCTGTACATGTAGAAGGTTAGATTAGGCCCGGGTGGCCGAGGCGGCCCAGCAGGTTGATGTCCCAGACCATGATGGTGTAGCCGTCGTAGCGGTAGATCCGTTCCGGATGGCCGAAGGTGCGCAGCGCCGCGGACTGCACCCAGGGCAGCGGAGCGGGGCCGCCGGCCACCACGAAGGTCGCGTCACGCAGCGACGGGTGGTAGTCGGTATCGTCGGTCTCCCACTCATACGGCACCAGTTCGCCGTCGGGGGCCACGGTCACCCCGCTGACCTGGACCCGGCCTCCGCTGGCCAGCGTGGTGCTGTTGGCCTCCCAGTAGCCGGCCAGCCCGTCGGTGAGCCCGTGCGCGACCAGCCAGCTGGCCAGCGGCTGGTTGGCGGGCGGGGCCGGAGGCTGCGCCGCGCCGTACGCGAGCGTGCCCAGGTAGCCAGCGGCGATCACCACCCCGAGCGCAGACAACACCCAGATTTCCGCTCTCCCGGCCGCCTGGACCATGTTCAGCAGCGGCTCGGCCAGCACCCGTCCGGCCAGGACCGCGCCCAGCGGAAGGACGGCGGCGATCTCGCGTGCGCCAAGGATGTCCAGCGCGTGCGAGCTGAACATGTAGGTGCCCACGTTGATCACGATGGCCACCGCGAACACGGATACCACCAGGTCCTGGAAGCGGTAGAGCCGACCGAGCGCGAGAATCAGGGCGCAGATGACCAGGATCGCCCCGACCAGGTGCAGCCAGACGAAGACGGCTTCGATCCCCGGCCGCGCGTTGTACACGTTCGCACCGAAGAGCTCGAGCACGGCCTGGAACGTCACCCAGGCTTGATGGTGCAGCGCGGCGACGGTCGTGCCCGACTCGACCGGCGCCTGCCGATATCCGCCCAGACCGGAGATGACCCGCGGGGCGGCCCAGCCCAGCCCGGCGGCCACCGCGGCCGCCCCGGCCAGGGACAGCTCGTACCACCGCGACGCCGGCCGCTCCCCGCGCCTGATCAGCCCCGGACAGGAACGTATGAGGACCACCAGGACCAGCGGCGCGATGCAGGTGAGCAGCACGATCGAGTCGCCGATCATGGTCCAGGTCATAAGGACGAAGACCGCGAGCGGTACGAGCCACCGCGCGGCCTTCCAGCGGTCGGGTGTAACACGGTCGATCACCAGCCAGGTCACCAGCACTGGCACGGCGGTCCCGGTGTGGTCCGGTGACAGGAGCAGGATCTGGGTGGCGCTGAGCTGGGGCGCGATCATGATGCCCGCGGCCAGCAGCGCGCGGGCCCAGCCCGCCCCGCCCCGGGACCGGCCCTTGGCCAGCAGCGCCGCCAGCAGCACGAGCAGCGTGTAGGTCATGGCCGCGCCGAGGTGGACCACCCGCGCCCCCAGCCCCAGGACGGACTCGATCAGCGCATACTGCGGGAGCTCGGTGGTGTAGAAGGTCACGTCCGCCACCCGCCAGTTGTGCAGCAGCAGGTTCCCGTGCAGCATGGCCTGGGCCTGCAGCACGATGCTCGCCCCGTCGGACGACAAAGCCACCGACTCGGACTGGCGCCAGTACAGGGTGAACAGGCCGGCCACCGCCAGCACGGCCACGGCGGGCCGCCAGGCCGCGCGTGCCCGCCTGCGCACGGTGCCCGGCGTGCGCACCGCGGCTTGGGTGGTCACAAGGGCCAAGACTACGGTCCGGCCAGACCAGGAGCGACCGGGGCGCGTCGAAGGCCGGCCGTGCCCCGGCGCGTTGAACCAGCGTTCAGATCGTGCCGTTCTTGACGGCCTCGTCGATCCAGGGGATGACCTCGCCCAGCATCTCGTCGAGCGTGGTGGCCGCCTCGAAGCCGAGGATCTTCTTGGCCTTCTCCGTGTCGGGGACGCGCCGCTGAACGTCGTATTCGAATGGGTTGTCGTGGACGAACCGCAGCGGGACCCCGTCCCCCTTGACCTTGCGCCAGATGGCCTCGGCCAGCTGCCGGACGGTCGTTCCTTCCGAGGTAGACAGGTTGAAGTCCTCGTTGAAGGCGTCCTCGTGCTCCATCGCGGTCACCACGCCGACGGCCAGGTCACCGCCGTAGGTGTAGTGCCGCACCTGGTCACCCGAGCCGAGGATGTGCAGCGGGTCCTGGCCCTTCAGCACCTTCTGCACCAGGTCGGGAACCACGTGGCTCATCGCGAGCCGGACGTTCCCGGACAGGATCTCCTGATCGCCCAGGGCCCGGCTCTCGCCGATGCCCACGCAGTTGAACGGCCGGAGCAGCGTGTACGGAAGGCCGTACTGGTCCCAGGCGGCCCGGGCGAAGTATTCCACGGCCAGCTTCTGGAACCCGTAGGACGACAGCGGCGGCGGTATCTGCCGCTGCTGCCCCTCGTAGGAGGGCCACTCGTCCGCGCTCTCGAACACCATCGACGAGGACAGGTAGGTCACCTTGCGCAGGTGGCCGTCCCGCCGCGCGGCGATGGCGGCGTCACAGGACGCCGCGATGATCCGCTCGTTCGTGGCGAGCAGGTCATAGGCGTAGGTGTGGAAGTACGAGATGCCCCCGATCATCGCCGCGCCCGCGATGAAGTGATCACAGTCGGCCAGCAGCTGGGTCATCAGCGCCACGTCCTGCGCGTCACCCTCGACGAGCCGGTAGTTCGGGTGATCGTCGTAGGACTTGCGCACCTTCCCGTATTTGGAGAAGTTGTCCAGCCCGACCACCGCGTACCCGCGTCGGAGCAGTTCCTCAACGACGTACCCGCCGATGAATCCCGCGGAGCCGCTGACCAGAACCTTCTGCATCAGTGTCCCTTCACTTCACTATTTCTTCCCGGTCTTCTCGCCGCGGGACCGGATCTGCTCGGCGGTCAGCCTCGGCCCGAATGCGAACCGGTACCAGCGCAGGTATCTCGGAATCCAGCTGGCCATCCGGAAGTTGGATACGCCGACCTGCCGGTCCAGCCAGATGGTGGGGATCTCCGCCACCGGCAGGCCCATCCGCTTGGCCTTGGCGGTCAGCTCGATGCCGATCTCGAAGCCGCCCCGCGAGTCGATGCCGACCTGCCGTACGAAGCTCGTGGAATATGCCTTGAACGAGTTAGTCGCGTCCCGTGTGCCGGTATGCGCGAGCAGCCGCAGCGACCGGCCCGCCGTCCGCGACATGAAACCCTTGAACACCGGCCCGCCGACCTGCTGACCGCCGGCCATGTACCGGGAGGCGGCGGCGACCGCCACCCCCCGGTCGACCAGCCGGGCCAGATCGTCGATCTGCCGCGGATCATCACAGCCGTCTGCCATCGTCACCACCGTGACCGGCGCGGCGGCGACGTCGATACCGAACCTGATCGCGTTGGCCGGCCCGGGCCCGTAGGTGTTCACCAGGCACCGGATACGCGGCTCCTTGAGTGCGTACTCCGCCACCACCGGGACCGTGGTGTCGTTCTCGTCGTCGACGACGACGAGAACCTCGCACTGCAGGCGGACCGATTCGAATAGCCGGTCAAGCACAGGCACGATCTGGTCGCCCTCGTTGTACGCGGGCACCACGATCGAGACCCGTGGTACCTCAGGGTTCACGATGTCTCCCGCTCGCCTGCAGACCAAGGCTCGCTCATACCCTGACACCCTGACCGAGCACGTTCCAGATGTCGGCGATCGGCTTGTCCGTCGCCAGCGCGCGGTACTCGGGGTGCGGCGCCCCGATCACCAGCAGGTCCGACCGGGATATCACCTCGTCCAGCGGCCGCAGCGCGGGATCCACGGTCACGTACGGGTCGGTGGTCAGCACCGCGCCGGCCTTGAACGCCAGGATCCGCTTGAGCTTGTACGACAGGCTCGACCTGATGTCGTCCGAGCCGCCCTTGAACGCCATACCCAGGACGCCCACCGTCATCGAGGCCAGGTCGTACTGCTGCTCAAGCCGGTGGACCACGTACAGAGGCAGCCCCTCGTTGATCGCCATCGCGGTGTGGCCGAGGGCAAAGTTGTTGTGGTTGAAGGCCGCGAGCTGCATCGTGTCCTTGAACAGGCAGGGGCCGGCCGCGAAACCCGCGGCCGGCATGTCCGCCGCCCGCGGGTAATCCGCCGCGAGCCCCTGGCGGATCCGCTCGAAGTCGAGGCCCCGGTCGTTCGCCATCATGTAGAGCTGGTTGGCGGTGGCGAACTTGATGTACCGCCACGTGTTGGTGAACAGCTTGGCCAGCTCGGCCTCTTCGGGGGACATCGGTACGAGCTTGCTGGTCAGCATCCCGAACAGCTTCGAGGCGCGCTCGAGCGCGACCGACGAGCGGGCGGAGACGATCTGCGGCAGCTCGAACAGCTCGGTCATCGCCTTGCCCTCGGCGATCCGCTCGGGGCAGAACGCGACCTCGATCTGGACGCCGAACCCGGCCACCATCTTCTCCACCAGGGCGGTCACGCCGGGGTAGACGGTACTGCGCAGGATCAGCAGCTGACCGTCCCGCAGGTACTCGGTGCAGCCGCCGAGCGCGTTCGGGATCGCGGCCTGGTCCGGGTTCAGGTGCTCGTCCACCGGCGTGCCGATCACCACCATCACGTGCTCGGCCGTGCTCACGATGGCCGGGTCGGTCGACGCCTCCAGCCGCCCGGCGGCCAGCACCCGCTGCAGGACCTCCTCCGCACCCGGCTCCGAGAACGGCAGCCGGCCCGCGTTCACCGTCTGGACGGCAGCCTCGCTGACGTCGTAGATGGCTACCCGGGCACCGCGGTCCGCGAAGGCGATGGCCAGCGGCAAGCCGACGTGGCCACAGCCGCCGATCACCACGACCTGGCGGTCAAACTGGCCAGATTTCGACGTACCCGTCATCGCATGCCTTCCGATTTGTCCCCTGCCGGGCCGCCCGGCACCCGCTTGACGCCCAACCTTACCGCGACCAGGTGCCGCGGGAGTTCCGTAACCGGCGTTCGCCCGGGCTCCGGGCCAGCCAGTGAGATGTACCAGGCTAGCCGGAACTGCCCCCGCTGCTACGCTCGGTCAACAGTAAGACGTCCGGCGGGCAGACGAGGAGTACACGATGGGTGGGTCCGAGGTGGAAACGCCCATCGCCGAACCCGGGACCACGCCAGCTTCGCACGCTCGGCCCGCCGCGCCCTGGCCGCGCCGCCTGGCCTGGCCGGGCGTGTTCGCCGCGGCAGGCCTGGCGCTATTCGCCGCCTACCTGCGGCAGGCGCAGACCGTTCCGGTTAATTCGGACGGAGGGTCGTTCGCGCTGCAGGCCTGGGACATCCTGCACGGCAACGTGCTGCTGCGGGGCTGGACCACCGCGGACCTGACGTTCTACACCACCGAGCTGCCGCAGTATGCGCTGGTGGAGCTGGCCCACGGGCTGAATGCCGATGTCGTGCACATTGCCGGGGCGATGAGCTATACGCTGCTGGTGCTCGGCGCGGCGCTGCTGGCCAGGGGACAGGCCACCGGGCGCGAGGGCGCGGTCCGGATGCTGATCGCCGGCGGGATCATGCTCGCGCCGTCGCTCGGGACGGGCACCGCCACGCTGCTGTCGAGCTCCGACCACACCGGCACCCAGGTCCCGTTGCTGGTGATCTGGCTGATCCTGGACCGGGCCCGGCCGCGTTGGTGGGTTCCGGTCCTGGTGGCAGTGCTGCTGGCCTGGGTGCAGGTCGGCGATCCGCTGGTCCTGTACGAGGGGGTCGTGCCGCTGGTGCTGGTCTGCGCGATCCGGATGTACCGGCGGCGCGGCTCGCTGCGGGAGAACTGGTATGAGCTGGCGCTCGCAGGCGGGGCGATCCTCTCGGCCGGCGCCGCATCGCTCGCGCTCAAGCTGATCCACCAGCTCGGTGGGTTCGTTGTCCGGCCGCCGAGCACGGCGTTGGCGCACATCGGCCACCTGCCGTCCAACGTGTGGGTCGCGGTGCAGAGCGTGCTGGTGCTGTTCGGCGCGGATTTCTCTGGCGAGCGGAACGGCGCGCACATCGGCATTGCGCTGGTGCACCTAGCCGGGGTCGTGCTGGCGGCGTGGGCGGCCGGACGGGCCCTGCGCCGGTTCGGCACCCAGGACCTAGTCGTGCAGGTGCTTACCGTGACGCTGATCGTGATGCTGGCGGCCTATGTGCTGCGGGGGAACCCGAACGTGGCCGGCAGTGCGCACGAGATCGCCGGGGTGCTGCCGATCGGAGCGGTGCTGGCGGGCCGGCTCCTGGCCGGGACGCTAGCCCGCGGCCGGCTGCTCATCCCGGCGCTGGCGCTGGTCCTGGCTTGCTACGCCGGGATCGAAGTGCACAACACCGTCCAGCAGCGTCCGTCCGATCCCAACGCGCAGGTCGCGGCCTGGCTGCAGGCCCATCACCTCAGTTACGGGCTGGGCGACTACTGGAACGCCAGCGCCATTACGCTGGACAGCGGTAACCAGGTCCAGGTCAGGTACGTCAGCCGGGTTGGCGACAAGCTCATGGTCCGGCCCTGGGAGACAAAGAACTCCTGGTTTGACCCGGCCCAGCACGACGCCACCTTCCTCGTGACCCCAGGGCCGGCTAACGTGTGCTCGCCCGGCACCCCGGCCGGATGGCAGGCCGTCGCCCGGGCCACATTCGGCCCGCCGTCGGCCACCTACCACGTGGACGGCTTCTTCGTCCTCGTCTGGGACGAGAACCTGCTGAGCCGGCTCACCACAGGGCCGATGCACGGGCCGATTCAGTGCTGAAGAACAACTTGAGGCCCGCATCCCGCGGGGCCCACTAGGCTGCCGTCATGACGCACGAGCGGGTGGCCGACCGGCAGGAGCAGCCGGCCGGCCGGCCTACGCGGACGGGGCGGCTGCGGGCCGCTGCCGGGCGCCCGTGGGCACGGGAACTGGCGGTGCTGGCCGCGTTCCTGGCCGCCGGGGTCGCGGCGACCTGGCCGCTGGCGACCTACATCACCGGCAGGCTGCCCGCCACCAGGGATGCGGGCATTTACGTCTGGGACTTGTGGTGGGTCGCGCACCAGATCATCCACCTGCACAACCCGTGGTCCACCACCTATATGGCCGCGCCCGTCGGCCTCCAGCTGGCGTATCACACGCTGGTGCCGCTGCTCGGCGTGGTGATGATGCCCGTCACGCTGGCCTTCGGCCCGTCGGCCGCCTACAACCTGCTGCTCATCGTCCTGCCGGGGCTGTCCTGCTATGCCATGTACCGGGCCGCCCGGCTGTGGCTGCCGACCCGGACTGGCGCGATCGCGGCCGGCGCGTTCTTCGGCCTGTCGGGCATGCTGACCTACCAGGACTGGTACCACATCAATATCGCGTACGGCACGGCGTTCCTGCCGGTGACGCTGGAGGCGGCCGTCCGGCTGCGCCGCCGCCCCACGCTCGGCCAGGGCGTAATCCTGGGCGTGGTACTGGCCGGCTGCCTGCTGGTCAATCAGGAATCAGCGGTGATGGCCCTGATCCTGGCCGGCCTGGTACTGCTTCCCTGGCTGGCCTGCTCACGTACCCTGGAGGTGGCCCTGACCCGGCTCAGGGCCCTGGCCGCCGCCGGGGCGGCATGCGTCGTGGTCGGCAGCCCCCAGCTGGTCGCGATGATCCAGCAGACCCGCGCGGGCGGGACCACCTCGATGCCGACGTGGCTCGGCTACACGACGTGGGTGGCTAACGCGAAGGACCTGTTCGCGCCGTCACCCCGGCTGGCCAATGATCCCGGGCTGGCCGGCCTGGGCCACATTTTCTACTGGCAGACATATCTGGAGAACCTGAACACGTTCGGAGTGGTGCTGAGCGTGCTCGCGGTGCTGGGCCTGATCGTCAGCTGGCGGCGGCGCAGCGCCTGGCTGCTCACGCTGCTGTGGCTGGGCGGCGCCGTGCTCGCGCTCGGTCCGGTGCTGAAGGCCGGCCGGCATACCTATGTGCCGCTGGCCCAGTACTGGCACGGCGTGCGGGTATCGCTGCTGATGCCGTACACCTGGTTCATCCGGGTACCCGGGCTGTCCATCTTCCGCGAGGCCGACCGGATGGCCCTACTCGGGCTGGTCGGCGCGGCCTTGCTCGCCGGGGCGGCCGTGGACTGGCTGGCCCGGCGCAGATTGTGGCCGGTGATCGCCGTGGTGGCGGTGCTCGGGGCGCTGGAGGCGGGCTGGCCGGGAAGCCCCGCCGGCGTTCCGTCCATGCCCACCACCCTGGCGGCGCTGGACCGCCCGATTGCCGCCGACCACTCCAACTCGATCGTCGTGGATGTGCCGTTCGGCTGCTATGTCGTCCCGCAATGGGGCGAGAACCCGGACGCCCAGGCCGTACTGATGGCTACCGAAGACGGCCATCCCCGGGCGTTCTGCTATTCGTCCTGGGTGCCGACGAAGACGCTCGCGACGCTGCAGAGCCATCCGTTCTACTGGCAGCTCAACAAGGCCCAGCACGGCTACGCCAGAACCCCGGCCCAGATCGCGGCGGCCCGGACAGACCTGCGGACACTGCACGTCGGCTGGCTGCTCGTGTGGCAGCCGAATCCCAGCCGCGCCTTGTCCCAGTACCTGTCCGGAACCGGGTTCAGGTTCGCCTACCGGGCGGACGGGGTTTCGGTCTACCGGCCTTCCGGAGCCTCCGGGTCCTCCGCGTCCGGGTAGCAGGCACGTCCGTCACCCGGAGCCATCCGGCTCCGCGCCGGTCAGGGACCGGAGCAGCCGGTTAGGGACCGGAGCGTGGCCACCGGGACTCCCGGTGGCGCGCTGCGGCCGGGTTCAACGGTCCGGGTCGTGCTTGCCCCGCCGCCGTGCCGCCTGCGGGTGCCGTCGTCCCGCGGCCCCCAGTAGTACACCAGCGCCCCATTTGCGCGGAGTATCCGGCTTTCGCGGAGGATCCGCCGGCAGCTATAGCTTGCGATTTAACCTTTAGGCTTGGTCTTGGCTCGGCGTTTTGTTCGGTGTTTTCCTATGGGGTGGCGTTTGCCGACGTCGTGGTGGGGTGCTTTGTGCTGGTTGGCGGAGCCTTTGGGGCGTCCGGGGCCGGGTGTGCAGGGTTTCGGCGGGGCTGCGGGAGTGCCGAGTGTGTCGCGGACGGCGCGGAATCCCCGCCGGACCCGGGCCGGGGTCATGGTGCCGGGCGGCTGCGGCTTGTGCCAGGGCAGGCGGTGGTCGGCGGTGATGGCGGCGGCGAGCCGCAGCTGGGTGCAGGCGGTGATGATCAGCCAGGTCCACCGGTCGGCGGCGGCCGGGTCGCGCAGTTTGGGGGTGTCCCAGCCGAGGGTCTGCTTGAAGAACCGGATGGTTCTCCGGGGGTCAGCCCTGGCGCCGATGGTGACTGTCTCACGTTTGCGCAGCTCAGAGGCTGATATTGGAACCTTATCGGGTGCCACAGGTGTGGTGCAAGGACG
>Ga0208696_1001930_pt1 | contig 11597 bp, 7 predicted proteins | sample Sb_taG_9_FD_187711 | JGI IMG/M metagenome (GOLD analysis project Ga0208696, IMG submission 187711) | Peat soil microbial communities from Weissenstadt, Germany - Sb_50d_b_LC metaG (SPAdes) (version 2) | ecosystem: Environmental > Terrestrial > Soil > Wetlands > Peat | place: Germany: Weissenstadt...
GAACCGATTTTTTCCCATCAGCGTGATGCCTTCGGCGACTTTGGATGCAATGCTCGCGTTGCTGGCCTGCATCGTGGTGTTCGCGCTGGTAGCGGACATGGCGGCGGAGTGGGCGTCGCGCGAGCCCCAACGCACTTGGCGGCTGGCGATTCCTTTGGTCGTGCTGGGTGTGCTCGAGGCTGTGTTGGGGATTCTGCAAGCTGCCGCGGGGTCCAAGCCGGGAGGCGCCACCGGGACGTACCAAAACCGCAACCACTTTGCCGGTCTGCTGGAGATGTGCCTGCCGTTTGCGGCGATGTTCGCTTTCGCCGCGTGGCGGCGCGTGACGCGGCATCAGGGCGTCGCCTGGAAGGCCGTTTTGGAAACCTGGGGCTGGCTGGCGGCGGTGGCGGTGATGCTGCTGGCGGTCGCGGCGTCGCTGTCGCGCATGGGATTCGCCGCGGCGCTGGCGGGTCTGTTTGCTTCGGGAGCCGCGGCGCTGGTGATCGAGCGGCGGGACGATGCTCGGCGGGCGGGACGCGGCGCATGGCTGCCGGTGGCGGCCGCGGCTGGGGTGGTGCTGCTGCTCGCCGTGCTGCTGCCGTCGATCAGTTTGATTCAGCGCTTCGATGGCGCTAGTGGAGCCGGCGAGATTTCCTCGGACGCGCGGCTCGGGATCTGGCGGGATACGCTGCATCTGGTGCGGGCGTTTCCGCTGGTGGGCTGCGGTTTGGGGGCGTTTCAATCGGCTTATATGCGTTACCAGACGGTGGCTCCGCTGCTGACTGTAAATTTCGCGCATAACGATTATTTGCAGCTTCTAGCGGAGTTGGGCGCGGCTGGGTTTCTGGCGTTGCTGATGGTGGCGGCGATGGTTTATCGGGCGCTGTGGCGGAAGCTCGGGGAGCGGGGTGAAACGTATTTCTATGCCGCGTGTCTGGGAGCGTTGGTGGCGATCTCTTTGCATAGTCTGGTGGATTTCAACTTGTACAAGCCGGCTAACGCTATTGTGGTGGCTTGGGTTGCTGGGATGTCGGCTAGCAAGGGGGGCAGGTTGTGAAAGCTGCGGCCGGAGGCGGGTTGCCAACCCGCCGCAGGATGACATCCTGCCCCACAAGCTATGGCAGGACAAGCTATGGCAGGACAAGCTATGGCAGGACAAGCTCTGGCAGGACAAGCTTTGGCAGGACAAGCTCTCGCAGGACAAGCTATGGCAGGACAAGCTATGCCAAGACAAGCTATGGCAGGACAACCATGGAATTGCGCGGGAAGGCGAAGTGACGGCCGTTCTCGTCGATTACATTCACTTGCGCTACGTACTGGCCGCCGGCGATCCGGGCTAACGGGATCTGGAAGCTGAACGGCGCGACGCCGGGGCGCGTGGTCGCTAGCTTGTTGACGCGCACGGGCGGCGAGGAGAAGGCCTTGCGGGCGCCTTGCAGCAGGTCGATTTCGGCGGTTAGGCTGGGGGTGCGCGCGCCTTCGCCGGACGCATTGGGCAACGCCGGATCGTAGACTTCGAAATACACGTATAGGGTCTGGTCCTTGCGAAATACGCGGGTGATGCTGGGCACGGTTTTTTGCCCGTTGTCGACTAGCGGATGTCCGGCCAGCAACCTCTTGTTGTCGCCCGCGGATCCTACGGCGGCCGCGACCGGTTCTTTCTGACTGCTCAGGATTACGCTGCTTAAGCGCAGATTGCGGCCTGCGTTCAGGTCCGGCACCGTGAACTTGGTTTCGAAGGTGCCCATCTTGCCGCTCTGATTCTCGCGCGCCAGGAAGCGGAGGGAATACTGGCCAGGACCTAGCGTGAGTCCGGCATCGTATTGCAGGTTGCGGTTACCGAGGCGTTCGGCATTGGCGTCGGTTAGTTTTACGGTGATGTTGTCGCGAACGCCGCCGACTAGTTTGCCGGATGCGTCGCGCACCTGGCCGATGAAATCGAGGTCCGTGGTTTGCTTGCCACCCTTCTTCGCCAGCGCCAGCACCGATCCGGGAATCTTCACCGAGATGGGGACGAAATAGCGGTCGCGCGCTACGCGGAAGTAGTCGACTTCGAGCGCTAGCGGCAGTTCGCTCACCGGGTCGCCTAGCGTGAGGGCTTCTTCAAGCTGGCGCTCCTTGTCGCCGGCGGTGAATTTCTGGAAGGTTTTCGCGGCGTAGTATCCGGCGCGGTAATCGAGCTTGGCTTGCAATTGCGGGGTCGCCAGCTTCACTTGGATTTTGCGATATTTTCCGTCCAGCGCGGAGTTGGAAGGATAGTAGCCGAGGATGTAGTAGCTGTTGATGTCGGTCTGGGCCTGGCGGATGCCCATGGTGAGGTCGTTCGAATCCAGCAGCGCCTTGCCGCCGGTGTCGGAGGAGAGCGAAGTCAACGTTTCCTGGGAATCGTTGAAGCTGTCGCGCTGGCTCTGCTGTTTGGTGCCGCTGAAGACGCCGGTGCCGCGCGGCGAGGCGGTGGAGGCGTCGCCACCGGGGGGCGTGGCCACCAGGCCGCGGGCGTCCACCGAATAGATCGACACGTTGGCGCGTACGGCCGCGTTCACGGTGGATTTGAGCTGGCTCTGATTCTCGACTCCGGTTTTACTGACGCCGCTGGAAAAATAAATCAGGGCTTTCTTTTCGGGATAGACGCTCAATTTCTTGGCGGCGTCTTCGATCGCGCTTAGCTTGCGGTCGGTGTTGAAGATGTTGAACTCGGTGTCGTCGGCGGTGAACGCGCCGCTATCGTCGCCCTCTTCGGCCGAGGTGGCCGCGGTGGCGGCTAGTTCGCTGGCTTCGCCGAGGGCCATCTTGTGGAGCGTGTCGAGCAGACGGTCGCGGTCGTCGGTGAAGTCTTCGACCACTTGCAGGCGATTGCCGAAGGTCATGATGGAGACCATGTCGGAGGCGGTCATCTGCGAGGACAGAAATTTTACGGCGGAATCGCGCGCGCGGACTTGATCGGGCTGCGGCATGGAGGAGAAATCGAAGAACAGCGCCATCAGACGCTTGTCCTGGTGACGGGTGGGGGCGGCTGCGGTGGGCTTAGTGACGCTCGTGCCGGCGGCTACTTCGGGCACTTTCTCTTCGATTGTGCGCGGGCTGTTGGCGGTGAAGGAGACGGGCGTGAGCAGGTCGCTGTTTAGCTTTTCCAGTTCGAAGACGGCTAGGGACTGCGGCACACCGTCCTCCAGCACCACGAAATCCTCTTTCTTGAGATTGGTGATGGGCGCGCCGTTGCGGTCGCGCACCGCTACGTTGACGATGACCAGGTTGCTTTCGACTTTGAAGGTGACATCTTGCGCCAGGAGAGCTGCGGTCAGGAGAAAGAGAAGGCGTCTCATAGAGTGCTCTTAGAAGCGGAACCTTATTGTCGCGGAAAGACTGCGCATTCCGACTGCGGATGTGGGAAGGCCGTACGTCAGTGAGTTCACTACCGTGCCTACGTTCGAGATGTTGACGTGGTTTAGGAAATTGGTGGAGTCCACGCGAATTTCCATGCGCTTGCGTTCGCTCAGGTTGATGCTGCGGGCTAGCGATAGGTTCATCGAGAACAGTCCTGGCCCGGGGATGGTGTTGCGGCCGGCATTGCCGAATTGTCCCGGAGGCGGCGTGGTGAATGCCAGCAAGTTGAAAAATCCGCCGCCGGCGTCAATCGGGAGTCCGGTGGACTCGGCCCGGCCGCTGCCGATGGAACCTGTGCCGCCGGTGTCGGATAGATTGCCCAGCACGCGCGCGGTCAGCGGCGTGCCGGTTTCGGCGGTGGCGTTGCCGGAGATGGTCCAATCCTTGAGAGCTTTCTCCAGCACCGGCTTGTTTTGGAACAGGCCGTTGCGCACGCCTACCGGGGATTGCCAGGTGTAATTGGCGGTCAGCACGTGGCGGCGGTCGAAGCTGGACAGGCCACGCTCGGCCGACAGATCCAGATTGTTTTGCGCGACGGTGTTCCCCGCCCCGCCCAACGTGGAAGAATCGTCAATGGATTTAGAGTAGGTGTACTGCAACTGGAACGAGAGGTTGTTGCGGAAGCGGCGATTCAGCCGCACCTGACCCGAGTGCATGATGGAGTTGCCTACGGGCGTGTCATACGTGAAGCCGACGGCGTTGCCGATCTGCAATTTCTGCTCGCTGGTCAATGGCGACGATCCGGCCGGAGCGCGGTTGGGGCTCTCTTGAATGTCCAGGCGCGTGCCTTTGGTGCCGGTGTAAATTACCTCGCCGACCAGCGATCCGGGCAAGTCGCGTTGGATGGAAAAATTCCAGCTCTGCGCGTAGGCGTCGCGATAGTTGCGATCGACCGCGAAGGTGTTGGTGACGGTCTTGTTCGCGGGCGTGGCCGTGAGGCCGCTGGCCAGCGTCAAGACATCCGTGGTGCTGGTGTTGACGGTGGTCGAAAGTGCGAAGGGAGGCTGGGCGGCGAGGCGGGACGCAAATTGGTTGTAGACGCCCAGGTTGTAATACCAGCCATAACCGGTGCGGATGACGATCTTGCCTTGCGGGCGCGGTTTCCAGGAGATGCCGATGCGCGGAGAGAAATTGTTGCGATCGGGATCGATCAATGCGGCGGGAAATTGGCCCGAGTACGGACCGACTCCGCCGGCGACCACGGGAGCTACCGCGGTGAAGCCGGGCGCGATGTCGAGATTCGCCAGCCGCCCGTACTTCTCTTTCCAGGGCGAGAAGAATTCGTAGCGCAGGCCGAGATTCACGGTGAGGTTGCTGCGCACGCGCCAATCGTCCTGTCCATACGCGTTGTACGCGTCGCTGCGGAAATACTGGCTGGATTCGCCGTAGCGCACGGAGGCGGATTCCGGAAGGCCCAGGAGAAAATCCGCGAAATCCCAGCCGGTTCCCGCCTGCGGCTGCAGATTCGCATTGAGCGCGCTGGTGGAGAGTCCGGTGAAGGTAAACGTCCCGCGCCCGTTGGCGTCGGTGATGGTGTTGTTCAAATACCAGGTGTAGCCTCCGCCGAACGAAAAATTGTGCTTGCCGCGGTTCCAACTGAAGCCGTCGGAGAGCCCGGAGTTCTGCACGGCGCTGGTTACCGGGCTCGAATCGCTGACGGATCCAAAGTTGGTGAACGACAGCGTGGGCGGGCCGAAATTGCGGGGGTTCGATGAAGTCCCCTGAATCCCGAGCAGCGCCGCGACGTTGGTGCCATTCGCGAAGAACGGATTCGTGAGGTTGGTGTTGCGATTGAAATTGACGGTCAGATTGTTGAACCTGCGCGTGCCCAGGTTGTGGGTCCAGGTGAGGCTGGCGTTGTTGCCGGCGCCCTGGGTGCCGTCGCGAAAACCGAAGGTCTGTTCGTTGATGCCGTTGCGATTTTGCAGGTTGTAGGTCAGCGCCAGGCGGTTCTTGCGCGTCAGCGTCACGCCGGTGCGCACGCTGAGATTCTGGGCATTCTGGGGCACCGAAGTGAGGAAGCGATAGTTCTGAACGGCGTTCTGGTTGGGCAGCGGAATGTAGTTCATTAGCCCGAGCGCAATCGCGCTTTGCTGGGAGAGCGGGATCTGGTTGTTGGGGAACGGCTGCCCGGTGGACGGATTGTAGATCGCGCTGCCGGTACCGGAGAAATCGCCGCTGCGTTGCGCGAGCGTGGGCACCGTGGTGGTCGAATCGAAGGGATTGCGCTGCAGGTTTCCCGAATAGTTGATGGTGAAATTGACCTTGCTGCCCAAATCAAACAGTTTGGGGATGGTCAACGGTCCGCCGAGATTGAAGCCGAAACGGTTCTGCGCGTAGGACGGCTTGATGTTTGCCTGTCCGTTGAGCGAATAGGGCGCGGCATTCACCGCGGAGTTGGCCACCGTATAGAAGAACTGCAAGCGGATCTGGTTGTTGCCGCGCCGGGCGCGATTGCCGATGAAGGCTTGGTTCTGGCCGCGTCCACCGCCGCGTCCGCCGCCACGGCCTCCGCCGCCGCGTCCGCCGAAACCGCCACCTCCGCCGAAGCCGCCGGGACCGCCACCGCCGCCGGCTGCGAAGCCGCCACCACCGCGACCTCCACCGCCACCACCAGGACCACCGGGCCCGCCCGCTGCTCCTGGGCCGCCCGGTCCGCCTGGTGCGTTCGGATCACCTGGTCCACCGGGACCGCCCGGAAGTGCGCCTGGCCCGAAACCACCGGGGCCGAATCCACCTGGACCTGGCGCGAAATCGCCGCCGTTGGTTTGCAAACCGGTGCTGACGGTGCCGTTCACCAGGAAGGCTTCGTTAGAGCTTTCGACCGAGGCTTGCGGCGCGGGCTCGGCTCCCGCGAACGCGCCATTCTGGTTGCCTTGCGTATCGACATTCTCCGCCGCCACAGGTTGCTGGGCGTTCCGTGCCGCGGCTTGCTGACTGGACGCGCGCGCCCGAAGTTGCAACGTCAAATCGATTTTCGTGGGCGACGTCCCCACCTGCACCTCGCGACGAAGATGATCGAAGCCGAACAAATCCGCCTCGACGATCCACTGTCCCGGCGACATGCCGTCGAACTGAAACTCGCCGTTATCGGCGGTGAGAGTGAGCAGGATCCGGTCGCCTTGGGTGGCCCTGACGGTCACGCCGGGCAGAGCTTGGCCCTCCGCTTTCACTGTGCCGGATTGCGCCGCCGCATGGGTCGCACACAGCCCCAGCGCCACGAGCAAGGTGAGGGCAATGCGGCAAGTTTGAAGATTCGTCATGAACGGCGTCGTACGGCGCGAGCCCTCTGCTTGTAGAGATGCCCACAGCGTCGCCACAGGTTACACACCAAACTTGACGCGCCCCTGCTAAGTAAGGATGACATCATTCCAAGACGTTGTGTGTTAGCGTAGAGATTCCGGGAGGAAGGGAACCATGGAAGCACTCGGCATGGTGGAGACCAAAGGGTTGGTGGGCGCGATCGAAGCCGCCGACGCTATGGTGAAAACCGCCAAAGTGGTGCTGACGGGGAAAGAATACATCGGCGCTGGATTCGTCACCGTTACGGTTCGCGGCGATGTGGGGGCTGTCAAAGCGGCCACCGACGCGGGTGCGGCCGCGGCGCGGCGGGTGGGCGAACTGGTGGCTGTGCATGTGATTCCCGCTCCCCATACCGACGTCGAGAAGATCCTGCCCGGCGCGCCTAAGGCCCCTAAGGCCGGCGATAAATCCGTGGGTTAACATGCTCACGAACGCATGTCCGCTCCGGCATCTGCACTAGCGTCCATTGAAGAAGTCCGCGCCAAGGTGGAGCAAACCTACCTGGCTTGGACGCGGTATCGCCACTTCTCGCAAGAACAAGTGGATGCGGTCGTCGAAGCCGTGTCCGGCGCCGCTCGCACACACGCGGCGCGCCTGGCGGAGATGGCCGTGGCCGAGACTGGCTATGGCAATGCGCGCGATAAGCTTGCCAAGAATATGCTTGCGGCCGAAACGCTGCCCCAGCGGATGCGCTCGATGCACACGCTGGGAGTGCTCAACGAAGACCGCGAGCAAGGGATCGTCGAAATCGGCGAGCCCATGGGGGTGATCGCCGCGATCCTGCCTACGACCAACCCGACCTCGACGGCGATTTACAAAACGCTCATCGCGCTCAAATCGGGGAATGGGATCGTGCTCAGCCCGCATCCTCGGGCTCGCGCTTGTACCTGCGAGACGGCGGCGCTGCTGGCCGCGGCGGCGGAACAGGCTGGCGCGCCTGAAGGGATCGTGGGGTGCATCGGCGGCTCTACCATTGAGAGCACTACCGAGTTGATGCGCCATCGCCGCACGGCGGTGATCCTTTCGACCGGCGGCTCCGGGATCGTGCGCGCGGCTTACTCTAGCGGCAAGCCGGCGTTCGGAGTGGGTCCCGGAAATGTTCCGGTGCTGGTGGATGTTTCGGCCGACATCGGCCACGCGTTGGAGAACATCATCCGGGGCAAGACCTTCGACTATGGCACTCTGTGTTCGAGCGAGCAGACCGTTGTCGCCGAGCGTTCGTTGCGCGATCGCATGCTGGCTGAATTCCGCGCGCGGAAGGCTCATCTTTGCGACGCCGGCCAGACCGCGGCGCTGGAGCGCCTGCTGTTTACTAAAGATTTCGCGATCTGTCCCGATTGTGTCGGGCAGCCTGCGTCGAAGATGGCGCGCATGGCGGGGTTCACCGTGCCCGACGATACTCCTGTGTTGCTGGTTGAGTTGGGCGGCATCGGAAAAGAGCATCCGCTATCGGCCGAGAAACTCACCACAGTGTTGGGGCTGTACTTTGTGGAACATTTCGACGCTGCGCTGGCCGCGTGCGAAGCGGTGCTCCACTTCGGCGGACTGGGACATACGTGCGGGATTTACTCCAGCGACGACCAGCGCACCCGGGAATATGCGCGGCGCATGCCGGCGTTTCGCGTGGTCGCCAACTCGCCCACGTCTCTGGGTTCCACCGGGGCGACGACCAATCTGTTCCCGGCGATGACGCTTGGCTGCGGAGCGGTGGCCGGCAATTCGACTAGCGATAATGTGGGCCCGCTGCATCTGGTGAATATCAAGCGGCTGGCTTATGGCGTGCCAAGCGTGGCGCCGGCTGGCGAACAAATGACGCGCGAACAGGTGATCGGCGCGGTGAAGCGCTACCTGGAGCGTCGCGGTATGACGCCCGCGACCGTACCGCTTGCTCACGCGCGCGGTTCGGCCACCGCGGGCGGTGCGGCAACGACTGCCTCGCCGCCAGCGACACCGGTTGCGGTGGTCGACTTTGTCTGCGAGGATGATGTCCGCCGGGCGGTGCGGGACTCGCGCAAGATTTTCATCGGGCCCAAAACCATCGTCACTCCCGCGGCCCGCGACTACGCCAACATGCACGACGCCCTGGTGATGACGGAGGGGCCGCGCCCACAAGGTAGACTAGATTCCGAATGACCAGCAACCTCAATACGCTTCGCGCCCAGATCCAGGAAGACCTGACTTCGCGCGGTCTGGTGGTGTTCCACGGATTCCTGGGAGCCTCCGGCCGTCAGACCTGCGCCTACTGGGACGTCACGCGGCATCCGGATCACCGTGAATTCATCGCGGCGGCCGAAGCGGCGGGCGCGCGAGTGGTGACTATGTACGCCAGAGACTTCAGCGCGGAGGAAGTCGACGAAGCTCTGGCGACGCTCGAGGACGCGCAACTGGAGGCCGAAGAGACCCGCGCCATCGAAGGCCGGCTGCGCCAGATGCGGGCCTACGACGGCTTCACCTGCTCGATCGAGTTGGGCTTCGATTACGCCGGGCGCAGCTACCTGTACGAACTCAACACGGAATGGCACGAGGAATTTAACGATTTGCAGGAACGGATCGACGACGCGTACTCGCACACCGACGATGCGGAAGAGGACGATGACGGGCCTGCGCTGGGCAGCTATTATTCCAAGAATTGAGTTCCCACTCGAGGGGGCTGCCGCTTGAAGTGGACCATCGCTCCCAGTGACGCTGGGGGAGCCGCGTCTCTGGAACGGCCCGTGGGTATCGCCGCTCCGGCGGCTCGAGTGCTGTGGGCGCGGGGATATCGCACGCCCGATGCCGCGCGGAAGTTTCTTTCGCCCGCGCTCGCCGATCTGCACGATCCCGCACTGCTGCGCGACATGGACGCGGCGGTCGCACGTCTGCACCGGGCGATCCAGTCGAACGAGCGCATTTTGCTCTACGGCGATTACGACGTCGATGGGACCAGCGCCATCGTAATTCTTAAGAAAGGGATTGAACTGGCGGGGGGAGCGGCCTCCTTTCACGTGCCCCACCGCCTGCGCGACGGCTACGGCATGCGCAGCGAAGTGGTGGAAGACGCGGCCGCGCAGGGCGTGTCGCTGATCGTCAGCGTCGACACCGGCATCCGCGCCAACGATGTGGTCCGGCATGCCGCCGGGCTGGGCATCGACGTCATCGTCACCGATCATCATTTGCCGGAGGCCGAGCTTCCGCCGGCGGTCGCGGTGCTCAATCCCAATCGGCCGGATTGCGCGTATCCCGAGAAGAACCTGTGCGGTGCGGCTGTGGCTTTCAAGCTGGTGGACGCGCTGCTTCGCGCGGCCGGCTGGGAGGACGCGAGGCGCGAGCGCACGCTGGATTCGTTTCTCAAGCTGGTGGCGATCGCCACGGTGGCCGACGTGGTGCCGCTCACCGGCGAGAATCGCGTGATCGTCAAGCGCGGGCTGGCTGGGTTGGACCAGGTGCGCAATCCGGGGCTGCGCGCATTGTTGGACGTGTCCGGATTCCCCGCAGGCTCAGCTCCGGGCGCGGGCCAGGTCGCGTTCCGCGTGGCCCCGCGCATCAATGCCGCGGGACGCATGGATAGCGCCAACGACGTGATCGAGATGTTCCTGACTGCCGACGCAGCGCGGGCTCGTGAGCTCGCCGCGAAACTGCACGACCTGAATCAGGACCGCCAGCAGACCGAGGCTGAAATCGCGCGGGCGATTTACGAGCAGTGCGCCGAGCAACCGGTTACCGATGGTGACGCTGCGCTGGTGTTCGCGGGCGAGGGCTGGCATCGCGGCGTAGTCGGCATCGTCGCCAGCCGCGTGGTTGAGCGGTTCCACCGCCCTGCGTTCGTGTTGGGACTGGAAAATGGGTTGGCGCAGGGATCGGGCCGCAGCATTGCGGCGTTCCATTTGTTGGAGGCTCTGGAATCCATGGCGGAACTCTTCCAGAAATTCGGTGGGCACCGGCAGGCCGCCGGGGTGACTTTCGATGCGTCGCGGCTGGAGGAATTCCGCGAACGTCTGCGCGACTACGCGGCGGAACGGTTGACGCCCGCGGATTTCGAGCGGGAGCTGGCGATCGATTCCACGATCGCGCTCGAAGAAATCAACTCTAAGTCTGCCGCCGCTGTGTTGAGTCTGGCTCCGTTCGGCTACGGAAATGCGGCCCCTTTGTTCGCCGCGCTGAATGTGGAACTGGCTGCGCCACCGGATATCCGCGAGAAGATCGTGCTGCTGCGCCTGAAGACCGAGGGACGTCCGCTTCGCGCCAAGGCTTGGGACGTGAAAGCTTGGGCCGCCGCCGAGTTGGAGCCCGGCGCGCACTTGGACTTGGCGTTGCAGATCGAGGAGGACGCCTACTCGGCCGAGCGCGGATACGACCCCTGGCAAGTGGTGGTGCGCGACATGCGCAAGGCCGTCTGAGCGCCGATCTCCCTCGCGTTGCGGCGTGCGGAGTATCCTGACGTTATGCGGGCACTCAGTGGGATTGCCGCGTTATTGCTGGCGCGCTTGCTTTGTGCGCAGAGCGGCGTCACGATCGAAGGCGTTGTCGTCAACCCTCTCACGCATACCGGAGTCGCCGGCGTCTCGGTGCAATTGGTGGGGCGGGAGGGCATGCAGGAGACCAAAACCGGAGAGTCGGGCGACTACCTTTTTAGTGGCGTAGAGGCCGGCAACTACCTTGCGGTCTTCTCTAAGCCGGGGTATTTCACGCCGGAAACCGCCCCCGGCAACCCAGTGTCGACCCGGCCCACTCCGCTCAAGGCGGGCGCCGATCCCATCCGGCTGAATCGGGAAATGCTTCCGCTGGGGGCGTTGCGCGGGCGCGTGATCGGCCCCGATGGAAAGCCTGCCGCGCATGTCAGCGTGGAAGCCAGTTTTATGTTCGAGCCCGTTACGGCCGCCACGAATGACGACGGAACCTTCCGGTTCGACAAGCTCCAGCCGGGCACCTACCGGCTGAGGGCCAAGCCG
>Ga0208696_1001934_pt1 | contig 11583 bp, 9 predicted proteins | sample Sb_taG_9_FD_187711 | JGI IMG/M metagenome (GOLD analysis project Ga0208696, IMG submission 187711) | Peat soil microbial communities from Weissenstadt, Germany - Sb_50d_b_LC metaG (SPAdes) (version 2) | ecosystem: Environmental > Terrestrial > Soil > Wetlands > Peat | place: Germany: Weissenstadt...
CCGCCCACGAGTGAATGGTCAACGGTTGAACGGCGGCGAGCGGGGAGGAAAACTTTGAATTTCGTCGCATGTTGACCTCCTGCCGGGTGGGGAGTGCTGTACCCAGCTCGGCGCGCGGCATCAACGGTGGACCCCGACAATGCTTCAGTCGCGGCGTGGGGCGCGGGGCGAGAGAAGAGTGGCCAGTAGTCAGTAGCCAGGGAATGCGAAGAGAGGCAGATCACACTCCACGCCTCACGCCCCACGCCCCACGCTCGGTCAAGTAACGGTTTCCGAGATCTTTCCTGCCCCCGGGAGCAACGAGCGAACCAGACAGCGGAAGCCTGGGATCACCTGCTCGCCCGACAGCTCGTCGTCCTGATGCAACCGGCTAACCGAGCCGTCGCTGCGGTAAACCGACGCCGTGCGGGACTCGGGGTGGATCACCCAGACCAGGCCCACCCCCGCTTTCTGGTAGTCTTCGACCTTCTCGTCAAGTTCAGAGGCCAAGTCGTTGGGAGAAACAACTTCGATGGCCAGGTCAGGGGGAATTCGGACATGACCCTTGGGCAGCTCGCCGCCGGAAAGTCGACCTGCACGGATGAATGAGACGTCGGGCCTTCGAACCAGTTGGGGAGCATGAGCAAAGCACTGGTAGCCGTTGTCAGCAGGCCAAACATAACCCAGTTGATGTTCATCGCAGAACAGGCTGAGCCGAAGGTAGATCCGGCCTCCGATCCAGCTCGACTCGGCTCCCACATTCCGCTCCACGAGCCGGCCGTCGACCAGCTCGTAATTCTTGCCATCAGGCATCGCCAGCAAGTCTTCGGGAGTGTACAGGGTCTTGTTTTCGGTCGTGACAGCCACGCTCATCGATCGGCTCCCGGTCACAGATCTGGAAGACCGCGTTAGCCAGCAAGTCTAGCATCGGATTGTCGGGCTGACGAGCCAGCCTGAAACCAAGACTACCCCGGGCGGATCAGCTTGCGCTCTTGCCGCATCGATCCTCGCTCGTGAGAATCATGCGGCAGACGCTAGACGGCGAGTATGGAATGCAAGTCAGCCGTATATCGTTCTATCCAGAATCCAAAATCGAGAATCCAAAATCAGGTGTCATGTCTGGCTATCCCATCGAACTGAAAATGGAGGGGCGGACCGCCGTAGTGGTGGGCCTGGGTCCGGTCGGTCGGCGCAAGGGGGCGGCGCTGGTGGCGGCCGGTGCCCGGGTGATCGGCGTCGACCCGGCGGCCGGAAATCTCGATCTGGTGAGCCTGGCCGGGATCGAGGTGGTCGCCCAGCCGTACCGGGCCGAGCAGCTTCACGGGGCAAGCCTGGTGGTCGCGGCCGGGCCTGCCGAAGTCAATGGCCAGGTCGTCGCGGACGCTCGACGGATCGGCGCGTGGGTTTGCTCGACGAGCGATCCAGAGGCGGGAGATTTCAACGTCCCCGCGGTCTGGACATCGGGCCCACTGGTGCTGACGGTATCGACTTCGGGAGCCAGTCCGGCACTGGCCGCGGCGTTGCGCGACCGGGCAGCCCAGGTGCTGGGGCCGGCCGCTGCCGGACTGGCCTCGCTCCTGGCCGAGCTGCGCCCCCTGGTCCTCGATCGCCTGACCGATCCGCTTGCCAGGCGACAGATATTCCAGGAGTGGGCCGATCCGCGCTGGCTGTCGCTCTGGACCGAGCAAGGCCCCGACGCCGTGCGCCAGGCGCTTTTGCAACGCATCGACGACGAGCCGTAGTGATCGCCTGGCCAGTACGGGCTGGTTCGCGACCTTGCCGGATCGATCGGTCTTTTCGATAATGCGGACGAGCCAGAATCGCCCGGATCAGGAGATTCTAGACTATCGGAAAGCCGGAGCGCGATGTCCAGAGCCTCGCCGGTCGGGGAAACCGCGGCGGAGCCTGGCTCAGGCGATCTCCTTGCAGAGAGAGTTCTGGAACCGAACCGAGGAAAGAGCCGCGTCGTGAAAATCGCAGTCATTGGAACGGGATATGTGGGTCTGGTTCAGGGCACCTGCCTGGCCGAGAGTGGCAATGACGTTGTCTGCATCGATAAAGTGGCCGCCAAGATCGAGGGTTTGAAGCACGGCCGGATTCCCATCTACGAGCCAGGCCTGAGCGAGCTGGTCCACCGCAACCAACGGGATGGGCGGCTCGTGTTCACGACCGACCTGGCGAGGGGCGTGGAGGAGGCCGAGATCGTTTTCATTGGCGTTGGAACGCCCCAGGGAGATGATGGCGGCGCCGATCTCAGTGGCGTCTGGGCGGTTGGCCGCCAGGTGGCCGAGATCCTGCGCTCACCCAAGATCATCGTCGTCAAGAGCACCGTTCCGGTCGGGACCAACGCCGAGCTGGCCCGCGGGATGGCCGATGTGACCAAGGTTGCCTTTGATGTGGCGAGCAATCCGGAGTTCCTCAAGGAGGGCGCGGCCATCGAAGACTTCAACAAGCCCGATCGGATCGTGGTCGGCGCGAGGAAGCCCGAGGTCGCCGAGCGGTTGCACGCCCTCTACGCCCCGTTCTTGAGAACCGACCGGCCGTTCCTGGTCATGTCTCCGGAGAGCGCCGAGATGACCAAGTATGTGGCCAATTGCCTTCTGGCCACCAAGATCAGCTTCATCAACGAGATGGCCAACCTGTGCGAGGCCTACGGTGCCGACATCAACGACGTTCGCCGGGGCATCGGCCACGATCAGCGGATCGGCTTCCACTTTCTGCACCCGGGTGTCGGTTACGGCGGCAGTTGTTTCCCCAAGGATATCCGGGCGGTCATTCACATGGCCCAGTCGCGGGGCTTGCCGGCGCGGATGATGGAGGCTGTTGACGAGGTCAACGAGGCACAGAAGAACGTGCTCTTTCAAAAGATCGAAACGCACTTCAACGGATCTCTGCGCGACCGGACGATCGCGATCTGGGGCCTGGCCTTCAAGCCCCGCACCGACGACATCCGCGAGGCGCCGGCCCTGGTCTTGATCAACTCGCTGCTGGAGGCCGGCGCAGATCTGCGGGTTCATGACCCCGAGGCGCTGGCCAACGTCCGCGCGATTTACGGCGAAAGATTGACGTATTGCGACCGTCCCTACGGAGCGCTCGAGCAGGCCGATGCGCTGGTGATCGCCACCGAGTGGAATGAATTCCGCAACCCCGATTTCGAGATCATGATCCGGCTGCTGCGCCAGCCTGTCATTTTCGATGGCCGCAACGTTTTCGATCTCGCGCGGATGACCGCGCTGGGGTTTACCTATCATGGCATGGGCCGGGCCGCAGTCGATTCCGGCTCGGCACCGAAGCGGCAATGACGCCGGCTCACGGCTTGGTGTCCGAATTACGAGCGGCGGGAGCCGGGCTGTTCTGGGTTTGCTCCCAGAACCAGGTGGCATTGCGGCCGGCTTCCTTTGCTCGATAGAGAGCTTCGTCGGCCCGCCTGAGCAATTCGGCGGGACCGGTGCGGGTCAGGTCCGCGAAGGCCGCCACGCCAACACTGGTAGTCACCGGGATGGTATCTCCGTGCTCGTCGATCCGGAGCTGTGCAATCGCCGTGCGAAAACGCTCGGCAAGCCTCACCGCCGCGGAGAGTTCGCAATCCGGGGCAACCACTACGAACTCCTCGCCTCCGTAACGGGCGACGAAGTCGCTCGTGCGGATCACCCGGGCCAGGGTTGCGGCAGACTGGCGCAGCACGGTGTCACCGGCCGCATGCCCGTGGTTATCGTTGACCGCCTTGAAATGATCAAGATCCGCGATCATCACCGCCAGCGCAGTACGGCGGCGGCGGCAGGCCTCCCACTCCCGGGGAAGGCGATCGTCGAGGACACCTCGGTTGGCCAGACCGGTCAGACTGTCAAGGTGAGCGCGCTGCTCCAGGATCGTCAAGAGGTGCCGGATGCGCAGGGCCGCGCGAAGACGCGCCAGCACCTCGGCCCCCACGAACGGCCTGGAGATAAGATCGCTTGCTCCCAGCTCCAGGGCCTGGATTCGCTCCTCGGCAGTGGCCAAATCGGTATAAAGCAAGACCGGAATCGATTGCGTGGTGCTGTCCCGCTTCAGCCGGCGGACCAGCTCCAGCCCGCTGTAAGTGGGCAGCCGCAGTTGAGCCAGGATCAGGTTCGGCTGGAACATCGCGACCGCGCGCTGAGCCGTGATCAGGTCAGTCGCCTCGAAGACCTCCATCCGACCGGCGAGCAACTCGTTCCGCAGCCACCATCGGTCGCCTACAGCCGGTTCGACCAGAAGCACCCGACCGGGGATCTCGGTCAGTGCAGGCCGGTCCGGGTCGGTTTCCTGAATCTCCCGTGACTCTGCGATCCCCAGGTCGTCGATGGAGGCGGAGTGGTCAATTCCCAGGCTGGATCGGTCGAGTGACTCATCGAGATTGAGGTAGGACATCGTCATCACCTCCTGAACGCCGAGATCGGTCTCTCCCGCGGGGGCGAGTCGTTCTCACGCAACGCGCTGGCAGAGCCGAACGATCAAAGGCGTCCTCAAACTTGTCTCGACGTGGGACGGAATGGAGATGCAAGCCGTGCCACGTCCTGTTGCTTCGCTGTAAACGCGATGTGACTTCCATTCCCTTATACCAGATCAGGAAGTTCCCCGAGACATGTTGTCGAAGAGAGACGTGCACTTGTTTCTTTCCCGCCCGCTTTGTTGCTCCGGAGCAACCTTGGGCGCTCAGGGGAAGAGTGGTCTAGCAGGCTGTTTTTCCTGAAGTCCGCACGGCAGCAATGCCCGAGCGAGTAATCCAGGGCCACGGAGGGTGCCTGTCGTTGGTGGCGTTCCGGCTGCGCGCCAGACGCCAGCGAGCCGGGTCAATCCCGCCCGGGCGCAAAGATTGGCCAGCGTCTGAAAGGCGGCTGGTTCGTCGAGATGTGAGAACGCCGCATTGAGCTTCGGCCCGAGCGTCAATGGGTCAAGCAACTCGCGGATACGGCCTACCGTCTCGGCCTCGCGACGTGCCTCCTCAGGGCGGTTGACGATCTGCAGGGCCCTGGCCAGGCGGTAATGAATGCGCCAGTCCTGGGGAAAATCGACAAGCGCCGCTTGCAGCGCGGTGACCGCCTGATCGGGACGGTGATCGCGGCGAAGAGCGGCACGGCATGCGGCGTCCAGCTTCTCAAGGAAACAAGCCATCGGGTCGTCGAGTCGCAGGGGACCTCACGCTTTATACTGCCCGACAACAAGTTCGCGGGAAACCCGAATTGCCTCGGACTTGCCGGATCGACCCTGTCTTCATGGCGCACATCGGGCGGGACTGGTCCCTGTGAACCTAGGCTGACGCAAACTTGGGCTTGACTGGCAAAATGCCATACCGAGGTTTATCTCGCTACTGTTCTTGTTACGGACGTAGCGCGGACAGGGAACGACGAGAATCTGCGACACCGATATTCAACTTGTTGGGAGTGTTTTCCCCTGAATGTCCCCGCCCACGGTAACGAAAGCGGATACCTCGGGACGTGCTCAAAAACCGAATCAATAGCAACTTTGCATCAGCCTACCTCACCCTACCTTCGGCCACCTTCTCCCCCTGGGCTGGGAGAAGGTGCCGCGCAGCGGCGGATGAGGGGGGGCAGCGCCTCGGCCAGTCCCACCCCTCACCCGGCCTTCGGCCACCCTCTCCCAGTGGGAGAGGGAACGCGCAGCGGCGGATGAGGGAGCAGGCCTTCGGCTACCTTCTCCCGGCGGGAGAAGGTGCCGCGCAGCGGCGGATGAGGGGAGTCAGCGCCTCGGCCACTACCACCCCTCACCCGGCCTTCGGCTAGGCTGATGCGAAGTTGGCCCTGACAGCCAAATTGGCAGACAACGCTTCATCTCGCTTTTGTTCTTCTTACCGCCGTGCCGCGCGACTGCAGGAAAGACGACTTCCACCATCAGAATATCGCCCTTCTTGCCGCAATCCGGTCCCAATGCCTGGGCCCAGCGTAACCAAACCGGATCACCCGAAACGACCTCTAAAACCTTCTCAATTGCAACTTCGCATCAGCTGTGAACCTACCGGCTCAAGAGTCCGAGTCTGCCAGCCATTGCTCGCGATCACGCGGAGAGTCACGCCGGGCTCATGATTGCATGCCAAGAGAGTCGTCAGGCAGAAGGGGCGGTCAAGCAGCACTCCGCTCCTCACAGCCGCAAGTCCGGGTCTGGGATTTCGTGACCCAGAACCCTACAATAGGTCTTGTTTACGAGCCCAGGCGTTCTGCGTGAGTGTGATAGAATCTCAGGCCGGCCCGTTGCCGGGTATGGCTGGCTCGGCGCGACACCGCACAGCCTGGCACAACACAGTGGCGCCGGGAGCGTCGCCGACATGGATCGGTTGAAAGTTCTCTGTTTCGCGGGTACTTACGGCCTGGCGCTGGTGTGCGAGCTGGCGCGGCTGGTGGTTCGCAGTCCGTTCCGCTGGTACCTGACGGTCGGCCTGACGTCCTTGGGATGGCTCATTCAGACGGTCTTCCTGGCCAACCTCGCCCTCAAGGAGCAGATTATCCTACCGGTGACCTCCGCGTTCGAGTCCGTCATGGTGCTGGCATGGATCGTGGCCTTTATCGGCCTCTATTTCATGCTCCACTGGCCCCGGCAGGTCGCGGTCGGGATCTTCGTCCTGCCGCTGGTTCTTGGTCTGGTCGTCGTGGCCGGCTGGTTCGCACCCAGGGAGTCCGACTGGCTGGAAAAGGGGATGATGGCATTCTGGGGGACGGTTCATGGCATCTTCCTGCTGGGAGGCGCCGTCTGCACCTGCGTCGCCTTCGCGGCCGGGCTCATGTACCTGGCCCAGATGCGGCGGCTCAAGTCCAAACGTCTGGCACGATTCGGACTTGCCCTGCCGAGTCTCGAGCAATCCGAGCGGGTCAACCGCGGGGCCATCACCATCGCCTTTCCCCTGCTCACCTTCGGGCTCCTGATCGGCATGATCCTGAGCGTGAAGGCCCGTAGTCTCGGGCCCGAAACGGGGTTCACCCTGAGCTGGGCTGACCCCAAGGTCGTCAGCGCTCTGGGCATGTGGCTGGTCTTCGCCGCGCTTCTGCACGCGCGGTTCCGGCCGGCCTTGCGCGGCCGGAGCGTGATGGTGCTGACGATCGTGGCCTTTGCCTTCCTGGTGTTCACGTGGGTCGGAATCGAGGCGCTCAGGTTACCCACGGCCCATGGCGCTGCCCGGACGGCGGGAGGGCACCCTTGAGACTGCTGGCCGTGGGGGTCGATCATCGCTCCGCGCCGGCCAGCGTGCGCGAGGCCTTGGCGTTTGACGAACCAAAATACACCCGGGGGCTGGAAGCGCTCACCCAGACCTTTCCCGGCAACGAGCTCGTGATCCTCTCCACTTGCAACCGGGTCGAGATCTACCTGGCCGGTAGCCCCGAGTCCGTTCCCGAGGCCGACGTACTGGGCGAATTCCTGGGCGAATTCCATGGGGTTCGGTCCGAGCTCTTCGCGGGGCACCTCGTCAGCTATCACGACGAGGGGGCTGTCGGACATCTGTTTCGGGTTGCGGCCAGCCTGGAAAGCCTGGTGCTGGGCGAGGGCCAGATCCTCGGTCAGGTCCGCGCAGCCTACCGCGCCGCGGTCGAGCGGAAGACGGTCGGGCCGGTCTTTCATACCGTCTTTCAGACCGCGCTGAAGGTCGGCAAGACGGTGCGCGAGCGGACGGGCATGAACCAGGGCAAGCTCTCGGTCGCCAGCGTGGCGGTCGACCTCGCCAGGGAGGTGTTCGACACGTTCGCCGACAAGACCGTGCTGGTGATCGGCGCCGGCAAGATGGGCGACCTGACACTCCAGCACCTCAAGGCCTTGAACCCCGGCCGGATCCTGATTACCAACCGCAACCCCGAGCGAGCCGAGGCCGCCTCCACTCGCTGGAACGCGCAGGCCGTCCCGTTCGACCGCCTGGGCCAGGCGCTGATCGAGGCCGACCTGGTGGTCAGCACCACCGCAGCCGCCGAGCCGGTCGTCAGCTTTGATCAATACGTCCGCGTTCAGCGTGCCCGCCGCAACCGGCTGTCGCTCATCCTCGACATCGCCATCCCCCGCGATTTCGACCCCAGGATCGGCGACCTTGACCAGGTCACCCTCTACCACGTCGACGACTTGCGTGCCCAGGCCGATCAGAACCGTTTGCGGCGGCAGAAGGGCGTCGATCCGGCCCTTCTGATCATCGAGCGCGAGACCGCGGCTTGCTGCGCCCTGGTGCGCCATCAGCAGGCCGCCGGCGCCCTGCTGCTGCAGCTCGGCAACCACGCCGATCAGCTCCGCCAGCGCGAGCTGACCGCCCTCTTCGCCACCCACCCCAACCTGAGCGAAGCCGACCGCGAGGCCATTGCCCACATGGCGATGCGGCTCCAGAATCAGTTCCTCCACCACCCCCGCGCCGCCGTCCGCTCGGCCGTCACCGAATTTCATGACGACCATCCCCACCCCATCCTCTCCGCCGTTCGCCACCTCTTCGGCCTGGGTGACCACCCCCCGCCCGGCTCCTTGGAGAAGACCACGTGAGTGGGCTTGTAGCGCACCGGCGGCAACAGAGCCTCCTTGCTCCACGCCAGCTTCGAGGCACTCGGAAAAAACCATGAAGATTGGAGCCGGCCAGACCGTACCGGCCCACGCTGCGGCACGGTCGCCAACGACCTCGAATGCGGGAAAGGACGTTTCGATCGTTCGACGTTAGAATGCATGATGGATACGGCACAAACCGTGGGAGAATTTTCATGGAGTCTCGCTTCCGCAACCTGGAAATTATCGACGACCAGGTGGCCGAGATTTTGCGCACCAAGACCGTGGCCGAGCGGTTCGCCATGATCGATCAATTCTGGCGTCTCGCCAGTCAGTTGATCCGGGCGAGGATTACTCACGAGCATCCGGAGTGGTCGGCAGACAGAATTCGACGCGAGCTCGCCCGGAGGATGTCTCATGGAGCCGTCTGAACTTCTCCGGCGATTCGTCGAAGTTCTCGACAGATTGGGGATCCGTTACCTTGTGGCAGGTTCGATGGCGACCACGATCTACGGGGAGCCCAGATTTACGAACGATATCGATGTCGTGGTCGACCTCCGCTCGGAGCAAGTGGACGCCTTCTGTCTCTCCTTCCCATCAACTGACTTCTATTGTTATCGCGAGGCGGTCGTGGACGCGATTCGTCAGAGGTCTCAGTTCAACATCATCCATTTCGAATCGGGCATCAAGATCGACGTTTTCATCCCTGATGAGAGCGAGTTCAGTCGCACCCAACTTGGCAGGGGCGTACAGGCTCGCCTCGGTTCTGGCTTCGAGGTCAGATTCGCGACCCCGGAAGACGTGATCCTGAAGAAGCTCGAATACTTCAAGGAAGGCGGCTCGGAGAAGCACATCCGGGATATCGCGGGGGTCCTGAAGGTGCAGGCGGAGCGAATCGATCGGGAATACATAGCAGACTGGGCCACTCGGTTGGGACTTGGCGACACCTGGCGGGAGGTTCTTCGACGAGTTGAGGGTCGTTGACCGTTGCCGCATTCTACCCTTGTGCCTTCCTATTCGAGCGGGAGTACAAGACAATGCGATGAACACGATGAACGAGCCACGCGTAAAACTTGGGAGGGAGGAGCGATCCAGCGGGACGGGAAGACAGCCAGGGTTGCGCAGACATCCAGGCTTTGCGTGGCTATTCACGCTGCCAGAAAGCGCACGTCGACATCCAAGAAACACATGTTCTTCCGAGGAATCGTGCGTAGCCAAAGCCCTACCAAAGCCTTTTTGACCGGCACCGGCGGTTTCATCTCGAAGGTTTGGTGATGTGATGTACTTCAACTTTCCAGGCCGTTCCGAATTCCTCGATCCAATGCTAATCGGGATCGAGGCAGGGAAGGATGAGTTACGCCATGGTCGGTCGATCAGCATTCGGCTGAAGCAGGGGGGATATCAGGGGACCTGGGCGGTGATCCTGCTTCCAGAGGACAAGAAGGGCTTCGAGGTCGACGGGGCGATGGCGGACCCAAGCCGCTTCCCTCAGCGGATTCGTGTGGCCGCGTGGGCGCTTCATCAAAAGGCAGTTTACGGAAGGTTCGTCATCGCGCATGACCATTCCGGCCTCCTGACCATTCGAGAGGAGGCGCGGTCCCGCGAGAGTTCCCTGAACCCGCCGCAGGCGCGCACTTCCGTTCTGGGGTCGGAGACGGTGACCAAGCCAGTTCGTCGTGACTCACTTCTGGATCCCTCGAATGGTATGGACCTATCAGGGACTATTCACTTCGAGCGGATCATCTCGGCCGCGATCAGAGCAGCAAGGCCCGGTGGGTTGACGAGGAGTTACTTTGAGAAGGAGGGAGTCTGGGAGGCCGCCACGCGCCAGAGGTTTGCCGAGATCACGGCGGCCGTCGCTCGCGACAAGGCACAAGCCCAATACGAGGCCATCGAATTGCTCAAGGTGCTGGGCAACCGGTACAAGGCGATCTGGCCCGACACCAAGATCACGTACCCTGTCTTCTATTCTGTAGTCTGCCAGACGATTGATCACTGGGGCTGGTGGGCTCGCCCGTCGCCGATGTTGTACGGATCAAGTGACGGGGAGGCCAGCGTGATCGCTGGAGTCATCCGGGACGCACTGACCCTCTTCGTCTCACGAGGGGACTCTCGAAACTACTCTTTGCTGACCAAGTGGCTCCATTTCTCTTTCCCCGACACTTTCGCCATTTACGATGGCAATGCCGCAAGATCGATCCAGGAGGCGATGTCGGTACTCCTTGGTGGGGAGGAGAAATCCGGCCTCGACCGAGAGCAGTTCTTGGCCGACCGGATCGGTAACACAAACGGTGTTGGGTACATCGGCCTGCTGAATTTCTACCGCCTATGTTGGAACGCCGCTCGATCTGCTGGCTTAGAGGGGGACCTGAAGGCTGCGGCCAGAGAAAATGAGGAATTGCTACGGAGTGAGCCAAGATGCGGGGACGCGAGGGTATCGACCGTTGATGTCCTGGACAAGCTGCTTTGGAAGGCGAATGGCCAGGCAACGTTACTCGGTATTGGCAAGCCGTAACCGGATTCACTGGCGCCATGGGGGGGCTCTAGGAAAGCGAAAGAGGCCACCCAATCTCGTCACCACAGGGGCCACCAATTCTGTTCGCCACCCTCAATGGCTTACCGCTTCGTTCTCGAACCCCGAGTTGCCGAGTTCCCCGGGGTTGAGGCCAGCAACAGCAAACTGCAGGAGCCCCGATCTCTGATCACTTCCCCTGCATCCGCGCCAGATACCACGGGGTGGAGCTCAGCCCGCCCCAGTTCGCGGGGTTGTGGTTGGCTTCGAAGATCGTGCGCAAGGTCTCGTCGTAGGGGACCAGGGCCACTCAGAGGACGCCGGGCGAGTTTCGCCAGCGCGGGTCGGGGCTGCCGCCGTTGATGCGCTGGAACTTCGCCCCGTTGATCTTGTGGTTCCACATGAAATCACGGTTTGTAGCGATCAGCCGATCGATCTGTTCCCGGGTGAAGACAAGGTTGTGCTCATAAGCGGTCACGATGCCTTCGAGATCGATCCCGTAGTAGCCGCCGTTGGGATGCACGCCGATCCAGTGCTTGGCCGAGCCATCCGGTTTGTAGTCCCAGGGGCCCGCGGGGTCCCAGTAGTTCCATTCGTAGTACCGGCCTCCGTCG
>Ga0208696_1001936_pt1 | contig 11571 bp, 9 predicted proteins | sample Sb_taG_9_FD_187711 | JGI IMG/M metagenome (GOLD analysis project Ga0208696, IMG submission 187711) | Peat soil microbial communities from Weissenstadt, Germany - Sb_50d_b_LC metaG (SPAdes) (version 2) | ecosystem: Environmental > Terrestrial > Soil > Wetlands > Peat | place: Germany: Weissenstadt...
TGTCCTGCCGGTCCCCGGACACCGCCGGCGCGCGAGGCAGCCTGAACCAGGCCTGCCGGTGGCTGCTAGTGCTCAGCGCCGGCGTGCAGGCCGCGCAGCGCACCGACCCGGTCTCCGCCGCCGAGCGTGACCTGCTGCTCGCCATCCCGCTCAACGCCCCCCTGCCCCGCCCCGCCCTGGACGGCGGCGAACCAGTCGCCCGCCTGTACGACGCGGTGATCACCAGCGCCGAGCGGGCCCGTCACGCCGCCTGGATGTACGGCACCCAGCCAGCCTGGTCACCGCACCTGACCGCGGACTCGCTCCGCCAGATCGCCGCCACCACCACGGTGACCAGTCACCACTGCCAGATCCTGTTCCGCTCTCTGGCCGCCCGCACCGCCGGCGGCGACACACCCGGGCTCAGCGCGGGACTACTCCGGGCCGCCGATGCCGCGGGCTGCGCCCGCGCCGGCTGGCTGCACGTCGCCCGGGCCCTCAACCACGTCGACACCGATACGATGCGGCATCTGTCCCCCACCGCCGGCGAGGCCGCCGATCTCGCCCTGTGCACCGGTCGCCTGGCCTACGCCGACGCGGCGTGGACCCTGTCCAGCGGGCCCGGCCATCAGCCCCGGCCACCGCAAGACCTGGCCCCGCACCCGGGCGATGTCCCGCTGGCGCTGGCCGCTGCCCACCACGCCTGCGACACCGTGACCAGCCTGGCCTACGCCGAGCGCGAGCGGATCCGAACCGCGGCCAGCGCGGGCCGGCTCCTGGTCCCCACCCGGTCCCTGCCCGCCACCATGGACATACCCCGTCCCTTCGCGCCCGCCCCCCGCCACCACGTCTATGCCCTGCTGTGCCTGTATCAAGACGCCGCCGCAGCCGCCGCCGAAGCCTCCGCAGAAGCCGGCGAGGCGGCCGCGGCCATCCCGGCACCCAGCTACGTGCTGACCGCCGCCCGGGCCGCCACTCACCCCGGCCCCGACACCAGCCCGGGCCGGCCGCACCAGGCCGAGCCCGAACCACCCATCGCCGGCCAGCCTCCTGAACGTGCAGGCGCGGTCCAGAACGTCCTGCACGGGCTCGGCATCACCAGCCCCGGCCTGCTGCAGCGCGCAGCGGACATCGACCGTGCCAGCGAACAGCTGATCATCGAGGCCGCCGGACAAGGCGGCATGCGCCACAAACCGCCCAGCCCCGTGACACCAGACAGATCAGCCGGCAGCCCAGCGCTCATCCACGGCGCCCGCGCCCCCGGCGGCCCGCGCGCAGCCACCCTCCCGCCCGACCCAGCATTCGGCCACCAGCACGAACCCCCCGAAGCCGAAGCAGAACTCTGATCACGCTCCGAATGGGCCGCGGCCTGGCCTGCTGCCCAGCGCCCTGTGCCGAGGCGGACCAGGAACACCGCGACATGCTCACCGCCGAGATACGGGTCCTAGATCGTTGACAACCCCGGCACGCTGACCGCCGATAGGAGACCGACTGGATGGTCGCGCAGCAGGGCCACTACGAGCAGGCAGAACAGGAATGCCCCGACCTCCTCACCACCAGGACGCGGGTCCTGGCGCCCACCACCCTCGACACGCTGACCACCCGGTATGAGATCGGCTGGAGGTCAGGGCGCGCGGAAAATCAGAGACTGTGATCCACCAGGACACCCTCCTCCTCCAGCACCTCGCCGGACATTCGATCATCGCCTGTACCATTTCCGCCATCATCGATCGCCAATGCCTGTGTCCGGTCAGTCTCGGGTCAGTCTCGGCCGCGGATCGGCCAGAGACCAAGCACGGTCCCCTAGGAGGAACGCTCCGGGCCGCGTACGCTTCGGCTGCCTGCACGTAGCCCAGCGACGATGGATAGTTCACGCTGGCTGGTTTGGCTGAGTTGCCAGGTTCCGGTGCCCGGTCGCGGCCTGGCCTGCTTGCTACCGGCCGGGGAAAGGCGGTGTCAGCCGCAGAACAGGGCCCACACGACCTTCCCGGTCTCGCTAGGCGCGGTGTAGCCCCACCGGTCGCTGAGCGCGCAGATGATCTGCAGTCCGCGGCCGGTCTCGGCAAGCGGACCGCGCGTTTGCGGCGCTGGAGCCGCGTTACTGGGGTCGGCGACCGCGCACAGCACGCAGGGCCCCGGCTGCAGCAGGCCGAGCCGGATCGTCCGCCCCGTCCGGGCATGGCCGAAGCCTGGCGGGGCGTGCTGAAGCGCGTTGGTCACCAGCTCAGACACGACGATCGCGATGTCTGGACTGCGGTCAGCCGCCTCCCACCGGCGCAAGGTGGCGACGGTGAAGTCCCGGGCGGCGCGGACCGATCCGGCGTCCGCATCCAGCGTGCGCGTGGCGATGCGCGGCAGGCGGGCCCAGTCCGCAGGGCTGGGAACCGGCGATGGCCGCCCGCTGCCGCCCGCCAGGCCAGCCGTCTCAGCGGCCAGCATCAGCCAGCGGCAGCCGGTCCTGCCCGCCAGATCTGGCCGGTGCGCGGGCATCGCCGCCCGGCCTATCTCATCGCGGCAAGGAGTACAGCCGCGAGCACGTTCCCCGATCACCAGGCCCTCGCTGTGCTCACAGGCATAGGCGGGTGCCATCGGCCGCCGTAACCACGCCAGGCCCGGGCCGCATCCAGCACCATGCCGCGGGAACGGAGGCGCTGACTGGCGATCAGCGCACCGGCCCGTCGGCACGGCCTGAGCAGCCGGGTACTCGCGATGCCATACTGGCTCCGGCGGGCTGGCAGCCGCGGTGGCCGGGCGGCGGGGGTCACGGCTGCTTCCGGGCGCGGCGCTGCCGACGGCACCGCCGCCGGGCCTCCCGGCCACCCGGGCGGCCCTGGCGATGGCCATGTAGCGGTCCTATAGCGCGACCGGGCGGGAGGCCCAGTAGCCGGGTCAGTCTGCTGGCACCGGGGGCAGGCCAGCCGGCCGACGGGGTCGATGCGCCAGTCGGCAGCGATCGCACGGGCCCTGGTGCCGGCCTCGCCGAGCGCTGCCATATCGGCATGCCAGGAGATGTGCGAGCCTATCTGGCACGACGTGATCGGCATCTGCAGCTGATCGTCGATCACAGTCCGCGCCGCAACCCCGGCGCGGGCGTCGACCTCAGCCCCGGCGCGGGCTTCTGGCCGTGGATCGCCGTCGCCGTCCGGCTCAGACTGGCCGTCGCCGGGCGGCCTGGCAGCGCCACCGTCTCGCAGTTCGGCCAGCCAGTCGTTCGTCTGCTGCCAGTCGTTGTTCTGGATCATGCGGGCGTCGTCTGGCCGGATCTTGATCTGCATGCCGAGCCTCCTGTTGCGCCAGGGGTGAGCGCCGGGCAGCTGCGGGTGACCTGCCCCGGGGCCTGGCGCACGCGCCGGTCAGTCTTTCGCCGTCCCGGCCCTAAATCACGGCCGGACAAAGATGCGGTCAATGTTATGAGCTTTGCGGCGTGGCGTGTGGACAATTCGGGTTTTTATCTGCATGCACGGGGTGCGCGTCGTGTTCTGCCTGTTAGAGGCCATTTCATGAGCGTGGCCTGGCGACGCGATCCCCAGCATTTCCACCGCGTGCGCACAGGCGTGGTGCGGTTTTGCACAAGTGATCCACATGCTTGTCCACAGAAGGCCGGTAAGCAGTCCTGTTGCCGGGCTGGCGGGGAGCGGCGGGTCGGTGTGCCAGGCGTCTGCGTGACGCGCCCGGCGCGCCGGACGCGAGGACCTGCCCCTGGGCCAGATGAGATCGTGCAAGAAGGCAGGCACCGGATGCTCGCCGCCGCCCGGCCGGACAGGCATCTCCGCCGCCCGCCTGCAGGTCGCGCTCATCCTCACCCGCCACGGACTGCGCGTCCCCGATACGCTCAAGCTGCGCCGCTGGTCACGCCCTGCCTGCCCGACCACCGCCACAGGCTGGCAGGTAACGCGCCGGTCCCATCAACCGCCGGGTTCAGCAGCTTATCGCCGGCCAGCAACGGCCCGTGCCGGGCACCGGCCGCGAAGGCGTCCCGGTGCTGTCCCCGTCCCTCGGTCCGGCTGGGCCGACGGAAAGCCGATCAGCACCTACCGGGGGCATCCTCCACCCCCCGCCTCCAGGATGCGAACCCCGTGCGTGGGCGTCGCGACCAGCAGGGCCTTCCCGCGCACCTGACAACCCGCTGCAGGCGCCCTGGGACATCAACATTCCAGGTATTTCCGCTATCCACACGGTATCCACAGAACGCGGGCAGTTATCCGCATTCGGCGGCGGTTATCCACCGGCTTATTCACAGCCCGTCCACAGGTTACCGGATGTAACTCGGGGAACACCGGGGCCGGCGTCGCCGCGTGTAATCAGCTGATCCTTTCTTAGCGACTTCCCGGTTATCATCTGGTGCCCGCATTGGATCAGGGCACACGCTTGAGAATGGCCGCCGATCCAGCTTCGGGATCGACCGGGGGCGAATGAATCACCCGCAGCGACCCCCGGCCCCAGCCGCGCCGAGCGCCACGGCAACGTCGCCACTGCGCTTGCATCCGCGGTCCTGGCCGCCGCCTGCTCGTTGCCCCCGCACGGGGAGCTGATTTTGATCTTGGTCGATATCGACACGAGCCGTCACCGCGTTCAAGCCCGATGTCGTCAACCCGGCCGCTCGGTGAACTCCGGGGAACGCCACCTGTGGTCGTCGTGAGTCTGCTTAGCCCGCCCCGCTCGATAGTTATGTCCTCGCGTCCGGCGCATCGGGCATGTCACGCAAGCGCCAGGCGCGCTGACCCACTGGTAGCGGGCTCGTTGCGGGCAATCACGAAAAATTCCCTCGCTGGGGGGACGCGCCACGATCAAGTAATTCCGCTGATCATGGGCAGTTCGTCGGCGGCGGCCAGGTCGGCGCAGGCGCTCCTCAGGGCGTGCGCATAGCACCGGGACATTGAAGGCGGCGAACGGGCGGGCTTTGAGGTCTGGAGGTCACATGCGGCCGCGGCGCGCCGGGTAAGAGACGAGAAGTTCGAGAACCAGATCCTGAGGTCAGCTGCCCTTCCGGGGCCTTGTTCGTGTCCGCGGCGTGCAGCCACGGGACTTGTCGTGCCAATCGCCTGCGGCGCCTGGCCCTGTTGTGCTACCCTCCACGACGCAGCTATGGCGCCGGGCAGGTGCCTGGCGATCGGCCGGTGCGTGTCCTGCCCTCGCCGCGGCGGCCACTGCCACAAGCATGTTCCGAACCGGGCACAGAGCTCGGGAAAGTGGCGGGTAGCCCATGAAGCTCGTGTCAACGGGGGAGGCGAAGTGAGGATGCGGTCGCGCCTGCCGGCCGGGCATGTCGCAATGGCCGCGGCGGCTTCGTGGCTGCTCTTGTTCGGCGCGCTCAATGTGCTGACAGGCCTGAGCGTGTCTGCGCTGTTCAGCGTAGCGCCGCTGATCGTGGCCACCGTCGCTGACGAACGCCGGACGGCCATCTTCGCGGGCGCCGCGGTGGGGCTCGCCATTGGGACCGGGTGGAGGAACGGCATCACGGTGGAGGCAGCCTACTGGACCCGGGTTGCGGCGGTCTGCGCTATCAGCGCAATGGCGGTCGTGGTGGCGGGTTTGCGCCGCCGGCGCGAGGAGCGCCTGGCCCGCATGACCGCCATCGCGGAGGCCTCGCAGCTCGCGCTGCTTCCGCCATTGCCGCCGGAGATGACCGGGATCAGCATCGCGGCCCGCTACCGCTCCGCGACCCGCGAGGCCTCGGTCGGCGGTGATCTGTATGAGATCATCCCGACCGGGCACGGGATCCGGGTGATCATCGGGGACGTCCGCGGAAAGGGCCTGGACGCCATCTTGCTGGCCAGGCACGTCCTGAGCGCGTTCCGGCGCAGCGCGGTCGCGATGCCCGCCCTGGAGCAAGTGGCGGGCGAGGTCGGCCGGGCCATCAGGGCGTACCTGGGCGAGGAGGACTTTGTCACCGCGGCGCTGGCCCAGATCGCCCCCGGCGGCGAGCTCACCATCGTCAACTGCGGCCATCACCCGCCGCTGCTGGGTCACGGCGGCGGCCTGCAGCCGCTGACCGACGGGCAGGCCGCCCTGCCGCTTGGCCTGCAGGATGACTTCACCGCGTTCACGGCAAGCTGGTCACCCGACGACCGGCTCCTGCTCTACACCGACGGGCTGGTCGAAAGCCGTGACCAGCGCGGAGAGTTCCTCCCAGAGGAGGAGATCGCAGCGGCGCTTCTCGCCGCCGACTGCGACCAGGCACTGGATACGCTGTTGACGGCCGTGCACCGGCACGCGGGCGGTCACGGTCACGACGACATGGCGCTTCTACTGCTGGAATACGGCGCATCCCGGCGCAGCAGCGCCAACGGACACCCGGCAGCGGCCCGGGCTGCCACGACGGTAACCACCCCTCGAAATGCAGCCACAGCCGATGACACGCGTGCAACCGGTACCAAGCGAGCGCGCGCCCGTGACGCTCTGCCGATCTTGCTAACGGATCTGCCGACAACGACCCTATATGACATCGATGACCTCGGACCCACGCGGAACGAGGAGCCCGGTGAGCAGGGGAGAAGCGGCCCACTGGACAGCGCTGGGCGATCTTAAGAGAAGGGCTGTGATCTTGCCCGGCTTCACACTGGGGCGGCGGGAGGATGGCGCTTTTGCAGCTCCGCGTGCCTGGCGCTGATCGTTGTGGCGCCGGGCCGGTGCGGCGAGCCGCGGGGACAGCTTGTGCGCCGACGCCGCCGTGGCCCGGCAGGGCCTAAGAGCGGCAGGCGGCGCCCCGGCACACAACGGCTCCCCTGGAAGGGCCTGTGGGTTTCCAAAACGGTGCATAGGGATGCTGACCTGCGAGTATGACTGCGGCAGTCGCCCCAGGGCTGGCAGTATCGCCGGCTTGTGACTGTACGGATGCTCTACCTGGTCTTCGTCCGCCTGACCGGGTGGATGGCGTTGCTGGCACGTTCGGCGGCGTCGAAGGATGCCGAGCTGCTGGTGCTGCGCCAGGAGGTGGCGGTGCTGCGGCGGCAGAACCCCAAGCCGAAGCTGGACTGGGCGGACCGGATGGTGATCGCCGCCCTGGCGCGGCTGCTCCCGGGACCACTGCGGATGAGCCGGCTGGTGACGCCGGACACGCTGTCGCGCTGGCACCGGCGGCTGGTCCGCTGGCGGTGGACCTATCCCCGCCGCGGAGGACGCCCGCCTGTTGACGCCCGCGTCGCTGTGCTGATCGAGCGGATGGCACGGGAGAACCGGGCTGGGGCTACAAGCGGATCCAGGGCGAGCTGCTCGGCCTCGGCATCCGGGTCGGAGCGTCTACAGTGCGGAGGATGCTGAAGCCGCTGGCGATACCGCCCGCGCCGAACCGCTCCCGGTCGACGTGGCGGCAGTTCCTGCGCACCCAGGCCTCCACGATGCTCGCGTGCGATTTCCTTCACGTGGACTGCGCAGTTACCTTGCGCCGCGTCTACGTCCTTTTTGTGATCGAAGTCGGCACCCGCCATGTCCATGTCCTGGGCGTGACCGCGCACCCCGACGGGACGTGGACCGTGCAGCAGGCACGGAACCTGCTGATGGACCTGGGCGAGCGCGCCGCCCGGTTCCGGTTCCTGGTCCGGGACCGGGCCGGTCAGTTCACTGAGGCGTTCGACGCGATGCTGTCCGGTGCCGGGATCGAGGTGGTGAAGATCCCGCCGCGCAGTCCGCGGGCGAACGCTTATGCCGAGCGCTGGGTGCGCACCCGCCCGGGCCGAGGTCACCGACCGGATGCTCATCGCCGGGTCACGGCACTTGCGCGCAGTCCTGGACGAGTACGCCGCGCACTACAACCGCCATCGCCCGCACCGAGCCCGGAACCTGCGGCCACCGGACTGCGGCGACATCACCATGGCCGCGGTCACCGACCTGACGACGGCGAAGATACGGCGGCGGAAGTCTTGGGCGGACTGATCCACGAGTACGAACGGGCAGCATGATAGCCACCGACCCAGCCATGGACGTTGCAGGTCAGAGACCGTGACAAGGTTATGGAACCCCACAGGGTCGGCATCTTGCCGGCTGACCATGGAAGAGCCGACAAGACCAGCCATGCCGGTCCGGCAGGACTGTCACAGTCAAGGGCGCTCTCTCCGGTCGCGTCGCCAGGGCGATGGGCGCAAACGCCCACCCTTGAGCAGTGATCTTGCCCGGCAAGACCATCGGCACCTATCAGAAGGACGGGGCAGAGTGAGGCTCCTTGACACTTAACGTAACCAACCGCGCATCATTCCTTGTTGCGCGCCCGGGTCACGTTCGCCTTGCAGTCCTCCGCGATGTCCCACACGCCTTGCTCATTGCCGGTCAGGTCATTATCCTCCACCACGCCCCGGCCACCATCATGAACGTATACTGCCGTGTAACCGTTGCGGTTGATCCGGTTGCCGCGCACGGTCGGGTTGCCGCCGGTCGTGACCTCCACGCCTGAGTGGGCGTTGCCGGTGATGTCGTTGTCCTCCAACGTGCTCAGCCCGTTGCCATAGACGTAGACTCCGCTTGCCTTGTTGTCGTGGATCCGGTTGCCGCGCACGGTCGGGTTGCCGCCGGTCGTGACCTCCACGCCTGAGTGGGCGTTGCCGGTGATGTCGTTGTCCTCCAACGTGCTCAGCCCGCTGTCATAGACGTAGACTCCGCTTGCCTTGTTGTCGTGGATCTGGTTGCGGCGTACGGTCGGGTAGCCGCCGGTCTTGACCATTACGCCTGAGTGGGCGTTGCCGGTGATGTCGTTGTCCTCCAGCGTGCCCAGCCCGCTGTCAAAGACCAAGACCCCGCCCTGCTTGCCGTTGTGGATCTTGTTGCGGCGCAGCCGCGGGTCAGCGCCGTCCCGGATCACGACACACGCAAACCTCTGGCTGCTGATATCGCACCCTTCCAGATCCAGCCGCCCCTGGGCGATGTCCACGCCGAACCCGTTCCCCTCGCCTCCGGCCTGGCGCAGCGTCAGGTTCGTGACCCGGCCGATGCTCGCCCGGAACAGCAGTGCAGAAGCGTCGCGGGCCCGGATCTCAATGTCGGAGAGGGAGCCGTCACCGAGGATCTCCAGCGGCTTATCCACCACCAGGCCCTCCAGGTACAGCCCCGGCCGCACCAAGATCCTGTCACCGGGCTTGGCCGCCTTGATCGCCGCGCTCACCGTGGCGAAGTCGCCCCGCTGGTAAGCATCCACGATATGGGTCGGCGGCTCGGTCTTGGCCGTGATCCGGCCGGTGCCGCCCTGGTCTCCCGGTTCGACTGGTGACTTAGGCCCCTGGGCGGGCCTGGCCAGGCGTCCGGTCGCGGCGGCGGGCTGCTGCCAGAACGTATCTTGCATCCGGGATGCCAGCTGCGCGATCGCCTTGAGGACCAGTGGGGAGGTAAACGGCTCGAACCGCAGCTCCCGCCAGTCCACGAACTGCCGCGAGGCCAGCTCCCTGGCCATCTCGTCGGCCTCCCGCAACCCGGAGTCGTCCATCTCCCGGGCGCTGATGTAATACACCGGCAAGATCAGGTCCGCCCGGCCCAGAGCCCGCTCCCGGTCCAGGAACCTCTGGAACTCCGCCCGGCACGGCGGGCTGCGGAACAAGCTCGGCGTGATGATCACCACCAGCAGCGTCACCGCGTCCAGCGCCTCATCGATGCGCTGCTGCCAGTTCTGCCCCCAGGCGATATCGTTCCGGTCCTGGAAGATCGCGAACTCTTCCCCGGTCTGCGCCCGCACCTCGGCGGCCAGCCGCTCCCGGAACTGGGACAGCTGCCCGTCATCATGCGCGTCATTGAACCGGACATAGCTCATGAACGCCGCAGGCTCGCCCGACATCGCCCTCACCCCTCCCATCACGACACGCATCTCCCGGCCGCCACCGCCAGATGAGCGATAGCCATGATTCTCCCGCAGATCCGGCTATGGTGAGAACCGGTACTTGCGGACCAGGCGCGGACCAAGCATCACCGGGAGCTGACCTATGCGCAGGTAACGCCACTGTTGGCCAACTGTCTCCGGAGCCGCGAGTCATGAGCGTCGCAGGCCTGACGGCGAGGACCAGGCCCTAAACGCACGCGGCGAACCTAGGCACCCTATCGGGAGGACGGGAAGAGATGGGGATTCCTAGAGCTGCTCGCCGGAAACCGATCTTTAAGCGGTGCATCATTATTGGGCTCATATCCTTCCGCGCGCTCATGGTCCTCATCGCGGCAAGCCCTGGCAGGCTGCGGAACCAGCCAATCCAGCGCATCGCCCGCGTCTCCCCTCGGGGCGAGATTCGTTACCAGTGCAGCATCGAGTACGTCCCTAGTGACGTCCTGCCGTCACAATCCCAGACCTAGGGCGTCATCGACCTGACGGTCATCAACGGGACTAGCGAGCCCTTCGCTCCCTTCAACTACCAGGTCTATGTGTTCAAGTCGCCCGGCATCCAGGACGGCACAGCGAACGTACCGGAATCATGGAAAGGTGAGGTCGCCCCAGGCGCGCGGGAGACGTTCGTCGGCGGAGACTTGTGGCCTCTCACCGACACTTGCTCCCTCGCGGCATTCGGATAGCCAGGTGAGCGACGGTAGCCGACAGATTGGCAGTACCTTCCAAGCGAGGGATTAGACTCGGCGCGGGCCACGTACCCGCCACTAGACGCCACGCTCAAAGCTTCTGCAGAGAGGGGCAGCGACGGCGGACCCTTCTGGCTACCCTTCTGGCCGTCATCGTCATGCGGCCCTACCCAGCCCCTACCCTCATGATTGCTCGGACGATAGCCGGAAGATCGTCACGGTTAGCACGACAAACGGCGATGATGGCGGGCACGCTCTTAATGAGCCATGGCTCTAGGGAGGCCATCGCGTAGAACTGAATGTGGCCGACATTAGAGCTTGCCCATAGGCTAGGAGCTTCTAGCCTAGTGGCTTGTCAAGCCCTTCAATGGAGCTGTATTCATTCAAATTGTTATCTTAAGTCGTTCCTGGGCCATCGCCTGCCCGACCGATCCTGGTCGGGGCGTGCCATATCCGTGCCAGAACGGGCGGAAAACTGCGGTCATCAGTGGTCACCCACGGGCACGGTGAGCGGCCTCCAACCTGGGCACGCGCAGGTTGACCCCCTGCCTGAAACGACCTTCTAAGCAACGGATCGCGACGGCCCACCTCTGTCGACACTGTGAGCTGGATCTCAGTTGTGAGTCAGTGCATAGGTTAGTTCCCCTGCGGCTGAACCGGCGGCCTCTTGTTGACGGCCTGACTATCTGAGCGTCCCGGCTGGGCGCCCGGCCGTGCTCTTCGACGATGTCCCCTTTTCGGCCTGCCTGGGGGCGGGTCAGGATCGTGGTGCCCCCGTTGAACGTGAGGGATCCCTCCTCGCCTCGTGTTGCGCCGACCGCGAGAAGGGATCCGAGGCGGTGTCGCCTGTGGCCATCGTATGGCCGTGCCCGCTTGCGGTCGATGCGTACGTGGCGGCCGGGCGTGACGTGGCTTTCCCTCGCCCGGGCTGCCCGTCGTGTGCCGGGCCGCTGGTGTTCTGGTCGGGGTACCGGCGGTATGTCCGGGCGGCGGGCCGGTGCCGGAAGATCTTCGTGCCCCGGCTGCGGTGCGCGCCGTGCGGGGTAAGCCACGCGCTGCTGCCGGCGTTCACGCTGGCCTGGCGGCTGGATGCGGCCGAGACCATCGGCACGG
>Ga0208696_1001937_pt1 | contig 11568 bp, 8 predicted proteins | sample Sb_taG_9_FD_187711 | JGI IMG/M metagenome (GOLD analysis project Ga0208696, IMG submission 187711) | Peat soil microbial communities from Weissenstadt, Germany - Sb_50d_b_LC metaG (SPAdes) (version 2) | ecosystem: Environmental > Terrestrial > Soil > Wetlands > Peat | place: Germany: Weissenstadt...
GACTGCCAGACTACACGACCGGAGGTCTCTCCCTCCAGGGAACAGAGGACCCCAGCTCACTCGTTTGACGATGTTGCATCCATGACATACACGTTTACTTAGAGCGACGTGATGCGATGAGTCGGGTTACACCGACGCAACGCCAGGCTGTCCTTTTTTGTCAACCCCCAGGGAAGCAACCTTGCGATTCAACTGTGTCGGTTGGACTCCGTCTGGTTAGTGGGTTGGGGATTCAAGCACGTGATAGGAAGCCAATGACCCGACCCAACTCTCACGGACGATGAAACGGCCTCGTGCTCTCTCACGTGAGCGCGTGAGAGGAGAGAATGAATTCCATGCGTAAGTTCCGAATCCTTATAGTGTGTCCCGAGCCCCAAGGACTCTCGTTGTTGACTTCGATGTTGAAGTCGCTGGGGCACCTCATCGAGGAAGCTCCCACGGACCGGGCCGCCGTTCGGTTCATGGAGCGAAACCCGATCAATCTGGTCCTGGCGAGTGTTGATCCTGGTGACGCCGAAGCTCTGGAACTGTTGACCTACGTTCGCCGCAAGCACTCCGATGTTCCGGTGATCCTGATGTTCGCTCGGGTTCATCCCGAGCGGGCCAAGGAGGCCTTGAGGCTGGGGGCAATGGCCGTTCTGAAGTATCCGGTGCCCGCTGCCGAGTTGAGAGCGGCCGTGCTGCAGGCACTGGAACAATGCGAGGCTGCGCCCACCGACATACTGGCTCAGCCGGCCGGAACTGCCGGGGCGTTCGGACCCGGCCTGGCGGCGCGGCCGCTGGCCACTCCGACGGCCCAGTTCCAGCCGCCCACCGTCGAGCTCTTTCCGAACAACGGAATGACGAACCCACTGCCGATTAACCCCCAGATGCCCGCGTGCGGTCAGCACGGTGGGCCGTCCCTGGCGGCCATCGCTCCAAGGCCGGCAAGCCGGCCAGAGGCTGTCGCTCAGCACGTGGAGCTGGCGCGGGAAATCGACCTGGTCGCCGCCGATCCCAGCCTCAAACAGATCATCGAGCTGGCCGGCACCCTCGCAGCGACTCGCTTGTCGGTTCTGATCATGGGCGAGCCCGGAACCGGTAAGTCGTTGCTGGCCCATCTCCTTCACCTGGGAAGCGGCCAGGCTGGCGGCCCTTTCGTCAGCCTCAAGGCCAGCGAGCTGGGGGAGCCGGAGCGGGAAGATGAAGAGCCTGACGTTCCGGAATTCCACTCCGCTTCAGCGATCAGTGTCTGGTCCGGGAAGCTGGCCGAGGCACGAGGCGGCACGCTTCATGTCCAGGAAGTGGCCACGCTGCCCCAGGAGATCCAGATCCAACTGCTCCGCGAACTTCAATTCCTCGACATCGATGTGGCCTCCGGCCATCACCAGGCGACGGGGCTTACCGGAGTTCGATTCGTCCTGTCCACCAGCGACAATCTGCCGGCGGTCGTCGAGCAGGGAAGGTTCCGCCCGGAACTCTATCACCGGATCAGTACGTTCTGCCTGATGGTGCCACCGCTGCGGCACCGGGGAGCCGACGTCGAGCTGCTCGCCGAACATTTCCGCGCCGGCTTCGCCCAGGAGTTCCGCAAGGACGTCGTGGGTTTCACCCGCGACGCGCTGGACGCCCTGCAACGGCATGACTGGCCCGGCAACGTGCGTGAGCTCAAGGGCGTGATTCAGCGGGCCGTCGCCCGCAGCTCGGGCCCGCGGATCACGTCCGCTCACCTGGCTCCGATCCTGAACTACCAGCGCCAGTCGCGAGGCGGCTCCCCGAGCAGTTCTCGACCCCACCTGCCCATGGGAATCCGGCCTCTCAAAGAAGCGCTCGAGGAACCCGAGAAACGGATCATCATCCAGGCCCTGCAGGCATTCAACTGGAATCGCCAGGAGACGGCTCGGGTTCTGGACATCAACCGCACCACCCTTTACAAGAAGATGAAAAAATACGGCCTTTTAGTGGATGAGCCGATCTGGGTCAACTGAATGTGGTCTGCGGAATGAGGAATCGGTGATGGACACTCGCCACCACAGGCTCAAAAGCCGAAGAATCGGCAGCCGTCCTATCCCGTTTCCCACTCCTCCCAGTCCAGCCGCAGGTCGGCTTGCAGGAGTTTGCAAGTTCTGAAACAGCGTTCCGATATGGCGACGCTGCTGACTGCTCAACTGGCTGCGGCTTCCAGGAGCTCGAACTGGGACAGGTCCAGATCCGGCAGCATGGCGCCGTGCTCGACAAAGTTGTTGTAGAGCTCAAAGCAGCGCCGCAGATCATGCCGGATGTGCCCCATCGGGGACGATTCCAGGTAGTGGTGCAGGTAGTCCCGGTAGGCCGGATGGGCGCATCGATCGATGATCCGCCGGGCTCGCGAGATCGGCGAGAGCCCTCGCAAGTCGGCCACCCCGTGCTCGGTGGCGATGGCCTGGACCGTGTGTTCGGTGTGGTCAACGTGTGAGCACATCGGGACGACAGTCGAGATCCTCCCTCCCTTGGCAGTCGAGGGGCACATGAGGATCGACAGGTAGGCGTTGCGCTCGAAGTCGCCGCTTCCGCCCAGCCCGTTCATGAGCTGGGTGCCGTAGAAGTGGGTCGAATTGCCATGGCCGTAGATATCGACCTCGATCGCCGTGTTGGTGGCGATGACGCCCAGCCGGCGGGCGATCCCGGGGTTATTTGAGATTTCCTGCGGCCGCAGGACGATTCGATCGGCGAACTCGTCGAAGTTGTCGTAGAGGAACTTCAGCTTCTCGTCGGTCAGTGTCAACGAACAAGTGCTCGCCGCGGTCACGTAGCCCGCGGCGATCAGATTGAGCGCCGAGTCCTGAAGTACTTCGGTATAAACCTTGAATTGCGGAAAGCCCTCGTCGGCGGCGAGATCGCCCAGGACGGCGTTGCATACGCTGCCCACGCCACTTTGCAACGGCAGGAACTGGGCAGGGATTCGCCCCGCGGCCATCTCGTCGAGCAAGAACTGCGAGACGTGGCCGGCGATCCCGCGACTGACCTTGTCGGGCGCGCTGAAGAGTCGTCCTCCGTCCGGTTCGTTCGTGTGCACTATCCCCACGACCTTGGCCGGATCGACCTCGGCGTACCGCCTGCCGATCCGATCGAGCGGATCGATGATCGGGATCGGATGGCGATGCGGAGGTGGGGGCAGAACGATGATATCGGCCAGCTCGCGGATCCGCGGTGAGTGATAGGCATTGAGCTCGATGATGACCTTCTCAGCCTTGCGCAGAAACGTGGGCGAGTTGCCGATCCCGGTCGTCAAGTAGACCCGACCACCGGCTGTGATGTCGGTGGCCTCGATGACCGCGAAGTCCACCCGGCCCAGGAATCCCTCCAAGGTCATCTGGGCCACGTGCGAGAGGTGCATGTCCACGAAGTCGAGCCGGCCGGTGTTGGCGAGTTTCCGCAGTGGAGCGGAGGTCATGTAAGGCGCCCGCCAGCTCATCGCCTCGGCCAGGCCGAGCTCGTCGTCACAGGCAACACCGGTCGAAGCACCGCTGAGCACCCGGATTTGAAAAGGAGTTCCCGCCGCATGCAAAGCCCGCGCCCGCTTGGCGATCGCCCTTGGCACCGCTTTGGGGGCTCCGGCCGGCGTGAACCCGCTCACCCCCACCATCGCTCCGTGGGGGATCAGCTCGGCAGCCTCCTCGGCTGTCAGTGTCGGAAAGTGATTTCCAATTGTCATGACTTGAAAACGCCTCGATTAGCGGATGAGCTCTCGAACCCCGGCGTTTGATCGTCAAAGGGCTCGCCCGGGCGCGGAGAGCTCTGAGTCAGCGGGCCATCGTGGCAGCCGGTCGAAACCAACTCCGGTCAATCACCGGCATGATCTCCTAGAGGTTTAGTCGGAACCGCTCGGCGGGACAAGACCAACCTGGCGTCGCCAGGATGCGCGGGCCGCCGGCGGTCAGCTCTTGATGATGTCTCGCACCGTTCCACCCGAGGGGATCATGGGCAGAACGTGCTCCTGGTAGGGAATCAGCACATCCAGGACGTAAGGACCGGGGTGAGCGATCATCTCTTCGAGGGCTCCCAGCACTTCCGACTTTTCGCGGATCTGCCGGCCCGCGATGCCGAAACCCCGGGAGATCTCCACGAAGTCGGGGTAGATGTAGTCGGGGACTTCCCCCTCTCCCTGGCCGACGGCTTCGGGAAGGTGCACTGGTCCCAGGTAGGTATGAGCCCGATTGCCGGCGTGGAACCGATCCTCCCATTGAACGACCATGCCCAGATGCTGGTTGTTCAGCACGATGACCTTGACCGGCAGCTTCTCGCAGTAAACCGTGGCCAGCTCCTGGATATTCATGAGGAAGCTGCCATCTCCATCGATGTCAACCACCAGCGCTTCGGGGAACGCCGCCTGAGCACCCATGGCGGCCGGCAGACCGTAACCCATCGACCCCAGGCCCCCTGAGGTCATCCAGGTGCGAGGATGCTTGAACTCAGTCCACTGCGCGGCCCACATCTGGTGCTGGCCGACGCCGGTGGACATGAGGAATTCGCCCTTGGTCAGCTTCGAGAACTGCTCGAGCACATACTGGGGAAGGATCACGTCGTCCCGCTGGTCGTAGGTCATCGGCTCGGCGGTCCGCCACTCGTCGATCTGCTGGTGCCAGGCGCGCCAGTTGCCGGGCCCGACCAGCGGGTTGATCGCCTTGAGAAACGCCTTGACGTCGGTATGAACCGGGATATGAGCGTATTTGTTCTTGTTGATCTCCGAGGCATCGATCTCCACGTGGACGATGCGCCCGTGCTTGGCGAACTCGGTGAGCTTTCCGGTGACGCGGTCATCGAAGCGGACTCCCAGGGCCAGCAGGAGGTCCGCATCGTTCACGGCGTAGTTGGCGTAGATGGTGCCATGCATGCCCAGCATGTTGAGCGAAAGGTAATGATCGCTGGGAATCGATCCCAGGCCGTGCACGGTCATCGCCACGGGAATGCCCGTCTTGGTGGCGAACTCGCGCAGCTCTTCATGTGCATTCGAGGCCAGCACTCCCCCTCCGCAGTAGATGATGGGCCGCTGGCACTCCGCGATGGCCGAGACGACCTCGCGGATCGTCTCCGGCGGCGGCGGCGGCGGCAGGTGGTACCCGGGCAGGTCCATCGCCACATCGTAATCCGGGTGGGGTACCACGGTGTTCTGAATGTCCTTGGGAATATCGACCAGGACCGGGCCGGGCCGTCCGGTATTGGCGATATGAAACGCTTCCTTCATCACCCGTGCAATGTCCCGGGCGCTTTGCACCAGGTAGTGATGCTTGGTGATCGCGCGGGAGACTTCGATCATTGGCGTTTCCTGGAAGGCGTCAGTGCCAATGACGTGGCTGGGAACCTGCCCCGTGATCGCGACCAAGGGAATCGAGTCGAGTTTAGCGTCCGCCAGCCCGGTGACCAGATTGAGCGCGCCGGGCCCGGAGGTGGCCATGACCACGCCGGGCTTTCCCGTGACCCGCGCGTACCCTTCGGCCGCGAAGATCCCGCCTTGCTCGTGCCGCGGCAAGATGGTCCGGATCCGGTCCCGGAATCGTGTCAGGGCCTGGTGCATGGGCATGCTGGCCCCGCCGGGGTAGGCAAAGATGACCTCGACTCCGTGCCGTACCAGCGATTCGACCAGAACGTCGGCTCCGGTTGTCGGTCTCGCAGTGATCTGAGTCTGGCGATCGTCGATGGCGGCCACGGCGCTCCTCGTTTTCCGCTCCAAGTGCATTGCGTATCAAGACTGCCGATCAATTGTTTCGATTCTAGAACCTGATTGCGGGCAAAACAACCCGCTGTGCCCTGTTTCCAGGTCTCCAGACTCCTGTTGACCGGATCAACACGGTGACACAAGCCTGAAGGCGTGGTAAGGTCCCCAGGATTGGAGACCTTATCTTCCGATGGGGTTCGCGTACCCGTCCCGCGCCGGACCAGGCGCCGGGCTTCCTGTATCATAACGTGGAGGAGGATCATTCCGCGATGCCACGGATTGCTCATGCGCTCGTCACCGGAGCATCGTCGGGTTTGGGACGGGAAATGGTCCGGCAACTGGTTCAAGATCGGGGTGTCACCGTGCTGGCGACGGCCAGGCGTCTCGACCGGCTCGAGCAACTGGCCGCCGAGCTGCCGCCCGGCCGTGTCCACGTGCTTGCCGGCAATCTCATCGACAGCGGCTTCCGCGAGCAACTCTGGCAGCAGGCTATCGACCTGCCGGGCGGGCTCGACTTGTTGATCAACAATGCCGGTGCGGGCAACTACGCCGAATTCGCCGATCAAGATCCGCACGCAATCCGTCAGATCATCGAGCTCAATGTGATCGCACTGATGGACCTCAGCCAGAAAGCCTCACGGTATATGCGTGCTCGACGCTCGGGCCAGATTCTCCAGATTTCCTCATTCCTTGGCTTTGCGGGAATCCCCTATTCGGCAGTCTATGTCGCGAGCAAGCACGCCGTGAACGGGCTGGTCAAGAGCTTGAAGTACGAATTGCGGGGAACCGGGGTCCGGGTCTGGGCGGCCTGTCCCGGGCGCACGGCGAGCGAATTTACCAGCACAGCGCTCGGGGCAGGGGGCGACCAGGGAGGGATCCCGACCGGTGAGCCCACGGCCCGAGTGGTGCGTGCAATCCTCCGCGGACTCGACGGGCGAGGGACTTTTCTGCTCCCAAGCTGGACGGCCTGGGCCGGCCTGAAGGTCGCGGAGTGGTGTCCTCCACTCTATGATTGGTTCGTCGCGCGATGGGCAACCCGCCACGTCGGGTCAGCCCTTGATCGAACCCGGCGCGAACGCGACCAGATCGCTGGCGACCGTTGATCCGCTGGCAGAACCGCGAGGGTGGCGCGGTCAAGAGCGCCGGTCTTCGCTGCTGGAGGCCATGGGTTCCTTCACGGAACGAAGGAAGTGGGGTCCTTTTCCTCGCGCCTTGAGTGCGGTGATGTGAGCTTCGGCCTCGGCCTTCTGCGCGTATTCAAAGGTGGCGACGGTTCGCCCTCCCATATCGCAGACGGCCCAGACCATCCGCATCCGGGGACCGGCCACGGGTTTGGACCGGAGCGGAGGCGGCTCCGCGCGATCACGTGCGCCCCTCCGAGCACCGGAATCGGCTGGCGTGTTCAAACCAAGCGCCTCGGCCGCTTCTGCGGCTGCGCGTAGTTCATGTCGGTTGAGCGTGCGTCGTGCCATGAATGGTCTCGTCCCCTTGCGATCGGTTGTTAACCCCACCAGCAGAGCGCGCCGGTTTTCCCAGAAAGTAGTGCGCTCGGTTCGGCCAGCCGGGTCGCTTTAGCCCCACCGACTGGCCCGGACAAGTATCAAAAAGTGGATACCAGAACGGCTCCCGTGTGCAAGAGCAAGCTGTGCAAGAATCGAAAGAACGCCACGCACAGACTCTCAAGGGGGGGCGGAGCGGTCGAGCAACTGGGCGGGCAGACGATAGACGGTGGACTGGTCGATGGGCACGAAGCCGAGCGTCTGGTAAAGGACAAGGGCCGGTTGGTTGGTCGCCGGGGTCTGCACCTCGACGAGGGCCCAGGCGTGCTCTCGTGCCCACCGGATCACCTCGGAGACCAGATACCGGCCATAGCCTTTGCGGCGATGGGATGAGGACACCTCGACGCCGCTCAGACCGGTGCGGGTCCGTCCGTCGCCGCGACCAAACCAGGTCATGTCCCAGGTGGTGGCCCGGGCCAGCACGGTTCCGTCGGATCGGGCCAGCAGACGAAAACGGGTGAGATGAAACTCGCTCAGGGACTGGTTCTCCCACCAGTGGATCGGTAAAGCGTCTTCCTCGATCTCGAGCTGGGTCTGGCGGCGAGCCAGGACGGCTCGCGCATCGTGTGGTTCCGGGCTGGCGAGATCGAACTCGAGAAACACGGTTGTGCTGACCGGCTCATAGCCCATCGCCGTCAAGGTCTGGGAAAAAACCAAGTGGCATGACAGGACACCCGAGCCCTCGGCGCCGCCGTAAAGACCCCAGTAGAAGGGATTCAACGGGAATTGCCCGCCGGCGTAGAGAACGCTCGCCCCGCGTGAGCGCAAGTAGCGTTCGGCCTCGAGGATCAGTCTGCGTGCAAGCTCCGGGTCATCGACGCCATCATCGACGACGAGCATGGCGATTGTCCCCAGCGACGGGTCGAAGGAAAACGGGGCCGTGGACTCGACCGGAAGGTCGGGCCCGAATCCCGCATGGACGTAGCCGAGAATCCGGCCGTCGCGCTCGGCCACGATCAGCCCGGCTCGATCGAAGCAGACCGTACCGAAAGCATGGCTGTCCAGTTCGTGCACTCGGAGCGGGCGCACCGCCGCGAGGTCGGGAATCGTCTGGTTCCAGAGCCCGACCAGGGCCAACGGATCGGAATTGCGAAACGGGCGGTATCGAATCACGGAACACGGTCACGACGATCGAGGTCGAGAGAGACTGGAACAGACGGTACGTGGGCCAGTCGGAAGCCGGGGAATGTTGTCGTCCCCGCACAGGGTGAATGCGACGGGCAGCGGGTCTCAGGGAACGGCGACGAGCACATCCTGTCCTTCGATCTTCACCTGGAAAACCGCTTGCATGATCTTCTGCCCTAGTGGTGTCTTTCCGGTCTTGATGTCGAATTGCCAGCCATGCCACGGGCAGGTCACGATCGTCCCCTGCAGCGTGCCATCGACGAGCGGTCCTCCCTGATGCGGGCAGATTGCGTCGATCGCCAAGATCTCTCCATTCACATTGAACAGGCCATAAACGCGGCCCTCGAACTCGACTTCCTTGGCCGCCCCAACCGGAAGCTCTCCAAGAGTCGCCAGCTTCACGAATCTCGACATCCCATCCTCTCCCGTTGCTTCCATCCCATGGGTTGACTCCGTGGCAATCGCCCCAGGCGTCACCCGCCAGGCAGCCAGGCCTCTTTAGTTTATCAAACCGGAAACTGTTGGGAAATCAGGTGGAAGAGGTGGTCCGCTGGGGACGAAGGGCGGCAGCCTGCCTACACTTCAGGCTCTCGACCCGACGATCGGCTCTCCCAGCTTGCAGCCGCAGCCGTAGATCGAGCAAGCGCCGACGTATTCCCAGCAATCCCCGTGATGGGGAGTGCGGCAACTGGAGCAGATGACAACGGGTCCGCCGTCGATGATCTCCCCGCAGACCTTGCAGACTGGCGGCCCCATATCCTCGGCGGCAAGTCCGGGATTGTCCAAGATCGCGATTCCCTGCCTCATGCGCCGGCTGACGCCGAGTTGCAGACCGTCGTGAATCGCCAGTGACTCGCTGACCACCTGCCAAAGGGCCTCGGTGCTCTGACCGAGTTTGCGGTCAATCTGGACCAGGAGCCGTTCCGGGTTGATGGACACCAGCATTCCGCCGGCATGCACCAGCCCGTGAAGGTTGCCAATGGCCTGGCGTACCAGGGGGTTCAAGAAATCGCGCGCCATCTCGGCATCGTTGGCCTGGACGAGGAACGCGTGGTCAAACTCCAGGTCACCCGTCTTGACCGTTCGTGTTCCCTTGGGCGGCTGGGTTGGGGCAGGACGGGAAACCGGAGCAAGCTCGAGCCGGAACGGGATTCCCGACCGGAACCGCGCGACGACCCGAGTGCGTGGGTTCGTCGGTTGACCGGGAATGGTCGGAGCCAGCCCCACGCGAACCGCCGTGCCGTGGTACTGGAAGCTGACCGTGGGAGGGTCGCTCATTCCCCGGCTCTCGTAGCGGCCGCCATGTCGATGGGCAAGCTGGCGGTAGGCACGGTATCGCGTGCCGGTCATCCAGGTGTTGAAGGACGCCAGCACCCGGATGAAGGCGTAGATGAAAACGACGATCAGACCCAGGACGACCAGTTCCATAGTCGGCCGCAGCTTTCTCATTGCCCACGGTTCGTGTCCTCCTGGCGGCAAGCTGCCAGGCCGGAGCCTCTCTCCCTTCGCTTCGATATGCTCATACCGAGTTTACGTACTCCCTTGCCTGCCATGCAACGAGAGATCATGAGGCGGAAAGTCAGCGGGCGGACAGTTCGGACCCGTGCGGGAAACGTCCTGCACGGCCAGTGCCGCGCAATAACCCTCGCGCGGCGACGCCTCCCAGAGCCACCATTCGCCGATCCGGGGCAGGGGCGTGGCGAGTGAGAACTTGCCGGTCAGCTCGGTGGTCCCGAACATGGTCTCGTAACTGGCCGCCAGCCCCGCAAGCCCCACTCCTTTGGCCTTGAGAATCGCTTCCTTGCGAGTCCAGCCCCGCAGAAATGCTGATGCACGGACCGGCTCCTCGAGCGCGGCGAACTGGGCCTGCTCGGCAGCAGTGAAATAGGACTCGACGATCCGCGCCGCTTCCGAAATCGTCCTCAGCCGCTCCAGGTCAACCCCGAGTTCCCGGTCGAGGCTGACTGCGATCAACGCCAGGTCGTCCGAGTGAGTCACGTTGAAGCGAAGCGAGGGAACATTGCCTGGCGGCCGGGGTCCGGCCAGTTCCGGCTTGCCTCCAGGACCGAACCGGAAAGCGACATCCTGGGGGGGAGCGTTCGTCAGCCGGCCCAGGATCAGACGCAATGATCCGCGGCAGACAGCGAAGCGCCGGCCGTCGCGAGGCCGGACGAACCGAGACGCACGAGCCCGCTCTGCCTCGGAGAGAACGTTCCACTGGAGCAACTGCTCGAGATCGCCGCAGTCCGGGCTCGGGTCGAGATCCACCCGCAACACGCACGTTTCTCCGGCTTCCGGCCGCGCCAGCTTCATGCCTGACGCCCAGTCGCAGAGCTGCGGAGGAATCTGTCGATTGCGATCGTCCATTTCCCTTTTTTACCCGAGCCGGCGGCCAGCACGCAAAGGGACGATCATGCTCCAGCCGACGGCTCTGGCCGCTTGCCCGCATTGGATCCGAGCATCTCTGTCTCCGGGAGCGACCTGGCTGAAATCGTTCAGTTAGGTTGCTTGCCTCTTGGTCGACTGGCCGGGGAATGGTTAACTATTAACCCGGCACGAAAGAAACGCATGTAGGTCAGGTTTTCCAGCCTGACTCTGAGCCTTGTCAGGCTGGAAAGCCTGACCTACTTCCTTGCCGGGGTAATAGGACGATCGCGTGCTGGGCCCGGATGGTCTCAAGGCCTTGATGGAATGGATGTGGAGCGTTGAGAATGTTGTCGCGATGGGTACAGCAGGCGGTGATGGTCGCCGTGGCAAGCTCATCGTCGCTGGTGGCGGGCGTCTGGGCGCAAACTCAGACGACACCGGATCCCGCGCAGTCCAAGGCCCATTCCAAGAAGGTCGACCCTCAGATCAATGCCCAGTTTCAAAAAGGGAGTGTCAAGGACTTCATCAAGCGTTTCGAGTCGAACGATCGTGAAGTCTTCGTCAAGCGACGCGAAATCGCCGACGTCCTGGACCTGAAGCCGGGAATGGCGGTGGCGGACATCGGTGCGGGGACGGGGCTATTCACTCGGCTTTTCGCCGACGCGGTAGGTCCCGGCGGAAAAGTATACGCGGTCGATGTGTCGAAGGACTTCCTCGACCACATCACCGCCGGGGCCAGGATGCGAGGGCAGCCCCAGGTCGAAACGATCCGGGGAACGCAAGAATCCACGAACCTACCCGCGGGCTCCGTTGACCTGGCCTTCCTCTGTGACGTGTATCATC
>Ga0208696_1001938_pt1 | contig 11559 bp, 5 predicted proteins | sample Sb_taG_9_FD_187711 | JGI IMG/M metagenome (GOLD analysis project Ga0208696, IMG submission 187711) | Peat soil microbial communities from Weissenstadt, Germany - Sb_50d_b_LC metaG (SPAdes) (version 2) | ecosystem: Environmental > Terrestrial > Soil > Wetlands > Peat | place: Germany: Weissenstadt...
TGCACCTGGACACCGCGATCACCCTCCCGGTCGGCGTCGAGGCCTACGCCGCCTACGCCCTGCGCGCCTGGCTGGCCCGCGACCAGATAGTCAGCGACCGGACCCGGCGGTTCGCCAAGTGGTCGGCGATCTGCTCCTTCGCTCTCGGCATGGCCGGGCAAGTCGCCTACCACCTGATGACCCAAGCCGGGATGGCACAGGCACCGTGGCCGGTCACCACGCTCGTGTCCTGCTTGCCGGTCCTGGTCCTGGCCATGGGGACCGCGCTGGCCCACATGCTGCGCGCCGACGCCGAGGCCGTGGATGTACCGGACAGCCGGACCGGGCCACGGGCGGTCCGGCGGTCCCCGTCCCGGTCTGCGGAGGACCAGGACGGACCAGGCCGCAGACAACCCGAAGCTGACCGGGACCGGTCCGTGAGCCGGGACCAGACTGGTCCCAAGCCGGGACGACAGGGCGGCCGCGGGATCAGGGGACCTGACCCGCGGCCCGCGCAGCCACAGGTGGAGCAGGCCCGCCTTGTCGCCCGCAGGCTCGCCGCAGCGGGGAGACCAGTATCGCGGCGAGCGTTGCGCGGCGCCGGAGTCACGGGCTCCAACCAGGCCCTGAACGCCCTGGCGCGCCGGATTAATGCCGAGCAGGCAGGTGCGACGCCGCCGGAGCCGATCTCACCTGGCTAGCAGGTGACCGCCGCCGAGGCCGAAGTCCGATGACGCTAAGCGAGGACCCTGGCGGCCACTCCGCGAAACCGCTGTCGCTCCGCACTGCGGTCGCCCGAGCTTGCATTGCGCCATGACCGGCCTGCCAGGCCGCCAAAGGCAGGGCCCACGCGGGGAGCGAGCCGTCTTCCGCCTCGGCTGTTGCTCTGTGAGCGCTGTCGAGGTCGTCATAGGCAACCGGCGCTTGCTGCTTGTCCGGCGCCGGGATGAGCAGAAGCGGCTAGCGGGGCGTTCTGGCATGATCTGGCACGTCCGGGCGGTGGTCTGCGCGTCAGCGATGCCGGGACGAAGATCCTCCTGATTCCAGGTATCTCCTGCCGGAGCTCAACGATCCCGGTGACGCCCCTGCCAAGCTCGGGCATCACGACGATCTGGTCCGAGACGGCTGCGACGGCTACGTCGATGGCGTCTGATATGCGGATGTGCAGAACGTCACTGAAATGATCTGATCCCCGATGACGAGGCAACCGGGGATCAGCAGTCACAGCATAAGCCACGGTCGCAGCCTGAACGGGATGAACAACCAGGTCCCGCCTATCGCGAGTGGCATCTACCAGATGATCGCCGGCCCGAGCCGCCAGGGTCGGCGTAAATGCCATGACGCAAGGATTCCGTGTCCGCATGGTGCGGAGACTCTTGGAAGAAGGCCATAGGCGCCACAATAGATGAAATACCCGGCGTTGATTGCCGGGCCATTAGCGAGAAACACAAAAGCCACACAAGGCCGGGCGCTGAAGAAGATCAACACGTGGATAACATAGACTAAGCGGCATTACCCGGCACACGGTGGCACAATCGACCGGGATCCAGGTGGGCCACAACAGGCTCGGTCAGCGCTCCCCGCGGTCGCGTAGCGTGACAAGCGGGACATTGTTATTAGCTCTAACAATTACAGATCGCCGATTCAGGACGCATGAGAACTATGCAGTTCACGTAGTTGACCCGAACGCAGACTATCCAATTCTGGGCGCCTACTGACTCCGGGGATCAGTTCATTCATCATTCCGACCGGGGCGTTCGTGCAGTATACCTCTATCCGCTACGCTGTGCGGCTGGGTGATATCGGCGCGGTCCACTCCGTGGGGAGCAAGGGGGCGATCCTATGACAACGCCGCGACGGAATCGGTGAACAGCCTTTACAAGAAAGAGCTCATCGACCGCGACGGCCCATGGAATGGCGTCGGGACGTCGCCTTCGCCACCATGGAATGGGTTGCCTGGTACAACAGCGAGTGATTCCACTCTGCCTGCGGATATGTCCCGCCGAAAGAATTCGAGGAAAGCTACTACGTTGAGCGAGATACCCTGGTAGCATAACTGCATTCAGCAACAAAGGGCCTCCGAATTTCACGGGGCGATCCAAGACCGGCGGCACCTATCGAGCGGCGCGGCTGCTCGCACTTCAGAAAACTGCTGTGACATAAGTGCCTGAAGATGGCTTGACAGCCTCCTTCATTTCGGTTACCCCGGAGATGGACACGTTCGGCTGGAAGCCGGCTCCAAATCTGACTGTCACAGCTGGCATTAAGGGGAACGCCATGGACTCACTGGCCTCCGCAGTGGTCGACGTCGAACGCTATGCGGCAAGCAAAGGCTGGGGGCAACCTCCGCAGTTGTATGCCTTGGCCAGGAAAAAGACGATCCCTGTCACCGGCCAGAAAATCGCCATTCTTGCCGGCAGGCAGGATGATGAACTGATCTCGATCGAACAGGATCCGCTGCCACCGGGTGAGCCGGACCAGGTACTCGCCAGCATCCACTGGCCGAAGGAAGTGGAAGGCTGCGTGCTTGTCACCGAACTTCTCGCACTGCCTCCAGATGCTGAGAAGGAAGCACCAGGCGACCCGGCCGCAGTTGAGAAATGGGCGGCCAGCCGACCGGACAGCAAAGAGGCCCGGCTTGCAGTCGGCGTCCTGAGGGACGGGAGCTATACATGCTGCCTGCAGCTACGGGACGACAAGGAACTCATCATTAGCCCTGAGCTCGCTGACGACCTCGTGACTGCGCTTCTTGTCACGTTTATCCCAGCAGACACTGCTGACCCGGACGTTTCGCCCACCGCTGACTGATGGCTTCCGGGACGGTCTACTGGACGGAAACCGCTTCTGTTGCTAGTTGGCTATTTTCCGCAAGGCCAGTTCGCCGCAGTGCTGCCCGTGCAAGCTCGGGTGCTCGGCGCGGAGAACCCGCACACCCTGGACGCCGGCGCCAACCTCGCCTACTGGATCGGGGGGCGGGGGACGCGGCCGGGGCCCGTGACCAGTTCGCCGCGCTGCTGCCCGTGCTCCGCGTCCTCGGCCCGGAGCACCCGGGTACCCTGGCGGCCCGGCACGAGCTCGCCCGGTGGACCGGGGAGACAGCCAGTAGCCCTGGACCCGGTGTGGATTAGCCCGCCATATTCACAGGGCTGTTTGGCTGGTATGACAAGGCTGCGTCGTGCGATGGTTAGGTGACAGGCTGCGAGGAGGGGGCAGCGGGTAGGAGGGGCCTGTTGGTGCTGGCGTCGCTGGCTGATGATGTGATCGTGGTGGCTGGTTCTGCCGGTGTGCGGGAAGTGGCGGGACGGGGTCGGCGCGGCTGCTGGGCCCGGCGATGCGGAGAAGACCCCGGTGGTCGGCGGTGGCCGGCGCAGGATCACGGGTCAGCTCGCCGGGATGATGGCTTGAGCGGATCGTGGCGGGGTGGGTGATGGCCAAGGTTTATGTGTCGTCCACGATGGCCGACGTGAAGCGGGAGCGGCGGGCGGTGATGGACTGGCTTCGGGCGGCGGGGCATCAGGTGGTCGACAGTTACCTGCCCGACAGCGACACCATACGGGATAGCTGTCTGGACGATGTCGGCACGTGTGATCTGTATGTGCTGGTCTTGGGGCATCGGTATGGTTTCCAGCCGGCCGATGACAATCCCGAGGGGCTGTCGATCACTCATCTGGAGTTTCGGCGGGCTGGCCAGCGCGGCATCCCGCGGATCGCGCTGCTGCGCACCGGCATTCCCGACGTGCGCGTGTCCGATATGGAGGATCCCGCGAGGGCAGCGTTGGTATTGGCCTTTCGAGCGGAGGTTGCACATGAGGTGCGTCCGGCGGAGTTCCGCGATGAAAGCGGCTTGATCCAGGCGCTGAGCACCGGCGTTCAGCCCGAGCTGGGCAGACTGTCTGGTCACGTGCGCCGGGCGCTGCGGCTAGCGCCGCGGCCGGTGTTCCTGGCCGGGCGCGAGGAGCTGCTGGCCGAGCTGGATGCCCGGCTGGCCGCCGTCGCTGGGGCGGGGCCGCGGGTGGTGGCCTTGTGCGGGTTGGGGGGTGCGGGCAAGACCAGCGTGGCGGTGGAGTATGCGTATCGGCACCTCGCTGAGGTGGGTGTCGCCTGGCAGTTCGCGGCGGACAACCAAGCGGTGCTGGCGGCCGGGTTCGGTGAGCTGGCCGCCCAGCTCGGGGCCAGCGGCCCGGCCGTCACCCGGGATCCGGTGGCGTCGGTGAATGCCGTGCTGGCCGCCTACCCCGCTGGTTGGTTGCTGGTGTTCGACAGTGCGCCAGATCGGGCGTCGGTGACACCGTTCCTGCCGCCGGCCGGCCGTGGCCGGGTGCTGATCACTACCCGAAGTGCGCTTTGGCCACCCGGTGAGGCCATGGACGTGCTGGTGCTTGACCCGCAGGTTGCTGCAGAGTTCCTGGTCAACCGCACCGGCGACCCGGACAGGCAGGCTGCCCTGGGCCTGGCTGGTGAACTGGGCGGGCTGCCGCTAGCGTTGGAGCAGGCCGCCGCCTACATCCAGGCCAGCGGGGACAGTCTGGCCGGTTACCTGGCATCGTTCCGGCGGCGGCCCACCGAGATGCTGGCCCGCGGCGAGCCGACCGGGTACAGCAAGACAGTAGCCACCACGTGGAGACTGGCGTTCGAGCACTTGCAGCAAGCCGCGCCAGGCGCAGTCGGCCTTCTGCGGCTGCTGGCGTTCTGCGCGCCCGAGGCCATCCCGCTGCCGCTGCTGCTGCGACCCTGCCCCGGGCTCGGCGACCAGCTTGGCGCCGAGGTAGCGCCGGTCCTGGTGCCACTGCTGGAGGACGAGCTGGCAGCCAAGGATGCGATCACCGCACTGCGCCGCTACTCGCTGATCAGCCCATCCGCGGACGGTTCAGTGTCGGTGCACCGGCTGGTCCAGGCCATCACGGTTGATCAGATGCCTGCCGAGCTGGCCGCAGCGTGGCAACAGGCCGCCGCGGCGGTGATCGAAACCGCCCTGCCAGCTGACCCGCGGTCCCCGGAAACCTGGGCAGTGTTCGCATCGCTGCTGCCACATGTCAAGGCTGCCCCCACGGATAACAGCAGCGGTATGTGGCGAGTTGCCTCCTATCTTGGATATAGCGGGAGCTACGCGGCCGCCAGGGATCTCCAGCAAAGGGTGCTTGATACACGGGTGCGGGTGTCGGGCCCCGACCACCCGGACACCCTCCGCGCTCGCGCCCACCTCGCCCGCTGGACGGGGGAGGCGGGGGACGCGGCCGGCGCCCGGGACCAGTTCGCCGCGCTGCTGCCCGTGGTTGAGCGGGTCCTCGGCCCGGAGCACCCGGATACCCTAGTCACCCGCAGAGACCTCGCCCGCTGGACCGGGGAGACAGGGGACGCGGCGGGGGCTCACGACCTGTACGTGGCACAGCTGTCGTCTCCCCCTCCTCTCCCCGTCGTGGATGAGGATGTTCGGTTCACCGTCTATCGGCCGCAGGTCCTGTCCCCCGGACGGTGGGCGTCGCTTCTCGTGTTCACGCACAAGACCAACCCTGTGGTGGAACCCGGCCGGGTACCGGTTGACCCCACCGAGGAGGTCGAGGCCCGGGCCCGTGCACACTTCGGCGACGCTACGCCCCGCCCCGTCGGGGAAGACGCACGGCACGGGCTCACGCGGGGTGCCCGGCTGCGGATCGTCCCGGACCTGCCCGGCCTCCGGTGCAACCCCGAAGACGCCGAGGTCGAGTGGTGGGAGCCGGTGCACGAGGTCGTGTTCCGGCTGCTCGCCGGGCCCGAGCTCGTCAGAACCGTCGTCCACGGGGCTGTCCGGGTCTGGTACGGCCCGCTAATCATCGGCGAGGTCTCCATCGCGGTACCCGTCGCGATGGACGATCCCGCCGCAGATGCCCTGCCGATTGCTGAATCTGTGCAGCGGTACCGCAAGATCTTCCCGTCATACTCCCACCGGGACCGCGCGGTCGTGGCGAGCTTCGCCGAGGCCGCCCGGGCCCTGGGGGACCAGTACCTCCAGGACGTGCTCACCCTCCGCCCCGGGGAGCCCTGGAACGCCCGCCTGCTGGAATTGATCGAAGATGCGGATGTGTTCCAGCTGTTCTGGTCTCGCAACTCCATGCGCTCACCGCACTGTCAGCACGAGTGGAAGCACGCGCTGGCACTGCATCGGTCGCGGTTCATACGCCCTATTTATTGGGAGGAGCCCTTGCCGCAGGATCCTGGGCGGGGGCTGCCGCCAGCCGCGCTGCTGGCGCTGCACTTCGTGAAGGTGCCGGTCGCCGGAATGCCTGGGCAAGACAATGAGGACATGAAAGGCGGATTTTCCGGCGGCATCGGGCGTCCCGGTGGCGGCATTGAGCGCCCTGGTGGCGTCATTGAGCATCCCGGTCGCGTCATTGAGCGCCCTGGCGCCCCTGGTCGGTGGGAACGTCCCACCAGCCCCTGGCCCCGCGGGCGAGAGGTGCCCAGACCAGAGCCGAGATGGAGTGGCCGGATCAGGCTGGGTATAGCGAATCCCGCTAAACCTGGGTTCGTTACCGTGCACAAGATCAAGCTGGACCCGAAGGTAAGACCCGTCGTCATCGACCGTGCGCGTGCCGTCCAGATCGGCCGGCACCAACGGCAGTTCAGCAACTACCGCTACCAGATGGTAGAACCGACAGCGTCCCTTGACCGCCTGCTCCACGGACGTCCAGGTGTGCAGCGTGCCCTTGCCGGGCTGGTTGCTAACCCGGACAGCAGGAGTGCGAAATCTTACTTCCGCCGACTCCTGCCGGCCAGATCCCCGCTCGCCTGGGGGCGGACCAGGATCATGGAAACGTCGGGCCCCACGATCACCCGGATTGCTGCTCACGTTGATGGGCAAGGCCGGTTTGAGGTGAAAGGGTCTCAAAGTGTCCAGATAGGCGTCTGGGATACCCAGCGGAACAAATTCGGATTCCGGATCATGCGGCCCGAACTGTCCCTAGCACATGTGCTGCACGACAACCCGGATCTCACACGCACCCTGGCAACAGCGCTCAGCAATCCAGACAATCAAGCGGTGTGGCGTTCGCTGGAGGGCAGGCTGGCCAATGGCGTTGCTTTAGAGTCTGACGTGATAATGTGACCGTTTTGTGGCTCATGATGATCCTGGTGGTTAATTCGGGTTCTACGCGGCGAGGCTGAGTTCGAGGCGTGCCAGGTGGCTGGTTCGCTGCCGGTCCAGCGGGGTGCCGGTCCAGTAGGCCTCCAGCCGCAGCAGGTTGAGGGCGCAGGCCATGTAGATGTGGTCGAGGCGGGTTCTGGGCAGGCCGCGGTAGCGGGCGCGGCGTGCGCCGTGGGCGGTGGCCTGGTGCATGGTGCCCTCGACGCCGGCGCGGCGGGCGTAGTCGGCCTGGAAGGGGATGGTCTTTTCCGCGGCGCGGGCGGCGGCCTGGGCCTCGGCCAGGTCCCGGGGCGGCAGGGTGAGCTGCCTTCTGCTGCCGGTGGTGCACAGGGTGCGGGCGGGGCAGGGACCGCAGTCGGCGGCGGAGAAGGTGGCCACGATCGCGTCTTTGCCGTGCTGGGTGCATGGTGACCAGGCTGCTGCCGTCTTGCCCTGCGGGCAGGTGACGGTCTTGGTGTCGTAGTTCACGGTGAAGTCGGCGCGGGCGTAGCCGTGGCCGGCGCGGGCCTGGGCGGAGGTGTCGGCGAGCAGCGGCCCGATCAGCGCGATGCCGTGCCTGGCGTGCTCGGCGACCACCAGGGCGGCGCTGAGGTAGCCCGAATCAAGGTAATGCCGTCCCGGGGGCAGGTTCTTCCTGGCCAGATCGTCGTCGATGACGCCGGTCATCTGGCTGTCGGGCACCGTGGCCTCGGTGGTGGCCACGTGCGTGATCAGGTTCGGGAACGTCGGCTGCGCGCAGCCGACGGCGTGCTCGCGGCCGTGCCCGCGCGCTCGTCCCGGCCCGGCGTCCGGGGCAAGCGCGCAGGTGCAGGGCGGGGCATCGTCGCAGGTCTCGGTGACGTGCAGCTTGTAGCCCAGCCAGAACTCCTCCCGCTTGACGCCCCACCGGGCGTCGGTGTCATACGGTGAGGCGATCCGGATATGACCGTGCGGGAGACCGTCGCCCTCTGGCTCCTTCTCCCGCCGCCTGATCACCTCCCGCCCGCCTGCGGTGATGATGCGCGTGTAGTTCTGCACCAGCACCCGGCGCAGCACGTCCACTGCCGGGATCTCCCGCAGCCAGCCCGGGGAGGAGCCGTCGTAGACCGCCTCCAGCAGCGCGTACCCGTCCCTGGCGTAAGCGATCGCCAGCTCATCGCGCCGCGCCTGGGAGACCGGCGGCCGCCAGGAGGTCATCGGGGTGCCGTAGCGGCGGGCGAAATCGGGCACGCAGATCCGCTGGGCCACCCAGTCCGGGTGCGCGGCCGTCAGCGCCTCCAGCGCGGCCCGCACGCTTTCCCCGGCCAGCTCCAGCCGGTTCAGCGCCGCCACCGCGGCGATGACATGGGTGGAATCGGTGCGCTGCTTCCCGCCCCCCTTCACCAGGCCGTCAGCTGCCAGGCGCGTCAGCAGGGCATCCAGCGCCACCTGCTCCAGGCCCGCATCGGCCACCTTGTTCCGGAACTCGGACAAGACCGTGTGATCAAAGCCCGGGTCATCCAGCGGCAGCCCCAGCAGGTACTGCCAGTCGATCCGGGTCCGCACCGCCTCGGCCGCCGCCCGGTCGGCCAGGTTCTCCTCCCGCTGCAAGATCGTCACCAGCGCCAGCCGCGACGGCGACCAGCCCGGCCGGCCCCGGTCCCCGAACGCGGCCGCGAACTGCTCATCCTCCAGCCACTGGCCCAGCCGGTCACGGACCTGCACCGCCAGCGGCCGCGGCCGCTTCCCGGAGTACTTGGCGGCGATCGCCGCGGCGATCAGCGGATCCGGCTCCGGCCAGGCGGCAGGCTGCATGCACACGACATACCCGATCCTGCGGCCGGGACAAGGGGACACGGGGAGAAAGGACGGCCGCAGGCAAGATCATGGCCCGCGCCGGGCACGCTGACCGGCATGTCGCGAATTAACCACCAGGATCCATGATGGTTCTGAGGGTTTGTCGCCGGACGGCTGGCTGCCGGACCGGATCTCGGTCGGGGTACTGACCAGGGCGTTCCCGCCGGAGCTGGTCGATGAGGTCATCGAGGTGACCGGGACGCGGGAGCGGCGGCGCCGGCTGCTGCCGGCCCGGCTGATGGCGTACTTCGTTCTGGCCTTGTGGCTGTTCCGGGGCCGGAACTGCGGGTACGGGCAGGTGATGGCCAAGCTGGCCGACGGGCTGTACTGCCAGCGGCGGGGCGCGGACCTGCTGGCCGGGAAGCTGGCGCCGGGGCTGCGGGTGGATGCCGGGGGCGGGCGGCAGTGGTGGCTGCCGAACATCTCTTCCCTGTCACGCGGCCGGGGGAAGCTGGGCGCCGATCCGCTGCGGATGCTGTTCGAGCACGTGGCGGGGCCGACGGGAGAGGACGGGGCGCCGGGGGTCTTCTGCTGCGGGCTGCGCGTGGTCTCGATGGACGGGTCGGTGACGGACGTTCCGGACAGTGAGAAGAACGCCGCGTTCTTCGGGCGGCCGTCCAATCAGTCGCGGGACGGGGCGTTCCCGCAGGCCCGGTGGGTGGTGGCGGCCGAGTCCGGGACCGGCAGCCTGCTGGGCGCGGCGATCGGCCGCTATACCGACGCCGAGCAGCCGCTGGCCGCGGACCTGCTGGGCTGCTTCGGCCCGGGCATGGTGGTCCTGGCGGACCGCAAGTTCTTGTCCTGGTCCGCCGCCCGCGCCTTCCTCGCGACCGGCGCGCACATCTTGTGGCGGGCCTCGGCCAGCTTCACCCTCAAGCCGGTGCGGGTCCTGCCGGACGGCACCTACCTGGCCGAGCTGAAGCCGCCCCGCAAGAGCGACGGCCCGCCGGTCACGGTGCGGGTCATCGAGTACACCGTGCACACCGCGGCGGCAGACGGGGCCGAGGAGTCATCCGAGGTGTTCTGCCTGGTCACCGATCTGCTCGACCCGGAGGAGTACCCGGCGCTGGACCTGGCCTGCGCCTATCCCCTGCGCTGGGGATGCGAGACGGTCATCGGCCACCACAAGACCGACATGGGAGAGGGCCAGCCCGTCCTGCGTTCCGGCGACCCCGAGGGCGTCATGCAGGAGATGTGGGCGCTATTCGCCGTCTACCAGGCCATCTGCAAGATCGTCGGGATCGCCGTGAACGCGGCGGGCATACCCCCGGAAAAGATCAGCTTCCCGCACGCTCTGGCCGCCGCGACGGACACCGTCGCGGCTTTTCCCCCCTGAGCAGGCAGACCTCGCCCTCGCCACGTTCCTGGCCAAGATCCTCATGCCTGGCTTCTTCACCCGCGACCGCCCGGACCGGGCCAGCCCTCGCAAGACCAAGAAGGCCGGCGACTTCCCCGCCCGGAAACCCGGCGAGCCCACCGTCGTCTACGTCACCCGCAGAATCGAGTTCCACCTGCTCTACCCCTGGCAAATCACCTAAAGGCAAGGCCATTGGGCAGGCTGGCTGGTGCGTACACCCGGCTCGGTGGGCTGATCAGCGAGCTTCGCGGCCAGTTTCATGACAGCGGAGAGCTCTCCGTTACCCGTGGTGATGCCGTCCAACTCGGACGGTACAACAGCCGCATCGACAAATTGGACCTTGATGTCAGAAAGGTGGTCCTGACCGGCTGGGGGGTCGGCCGGGAAACTGACCCGTGAGTGGCCGGGAAAAGGACCTAAACCGGGGCTCCTCCATAATGAGTAGGGCCACCGGCAGCGCGTCGGCCTGGCCGGGGCAGGATACTGGCGCCGGCCGCATTGGTCTAACTGCCGCTGATGCACCGAACATGATCGTGCCGTCGGCGCTGCACAGCATGGCAACGGTGGCGGTGAGCACCTTCGCCCAGGGCAGGCAGCACATGGTCCCCCACCTTGCAGCGGACCTGAGTGCGGCACTCGACACGATCGTACCGTTCGAGCGGCATAATGACCTTGCGCTCAAGGCTCCGGTTCTGCTGCATGACGGCATGTTCAGCCTTGGTACAAGCCCGGCCCCAACCGATCATCTCAGCTCCGATGAGAGTCTCCCGGTCAGCCGCAGCGTGGAGTTGAGCCGTTCAGGCTGGAAGAGATAGACGCAGACCGTGCCACGGTCGACGTGCCCTCTCCATGAGCAATGCCCGCAGATCGGCCTCCCACGTGCGCCATGATGCGCAGCCGTCCTTGGCGCTGATGGCTTTGGGCGCGATAGAACTATTCACCTGGATAGTGTGCTGTCATGCGAGCGCCACCAGCGGTTCTTGCCTTAGTTGGAAGAGACGTTAATATCGACACAGGTATTTACCAGAACCGGAACTGGCGGAGCAATGGACTTTGTCAGCTGCTGGCAGAGCAACCGAGGCGCCACGGGCCATGCCGGTGATCTTCGATCACCTTGAGCCCGCACGCATAATGCCCATTCTGTACCGCTGCTGTGACCGACTTACAGATCAGCACGAGCGAACCTAACGGCGGATCTCTTGCGCGGGCGTACGAAGACTAACTTGCTCTCCGTGACCGATGACCTCCGTGAGCCTCCGTCCCTCGGCCAGCAGGGTCTGCGGCTGCA
>Ga0208696_1001939_pt1 | contig 11559 bp, 11 predicted proteins | sample Sb_taG_9_FD_187711 | JGI IMG/M metagenome (GOLD analysis project Ga0208696, IMG submission 187711) | Peat soil microbial communities from Weissenstadt, Germany - Sb_50d_b_LC metaG (SPAdes) (version 2) | ecosystem: Environmental > Terrestrial > Soil > Wetlands > Peat | place: Germany...
ACCAGCGCCTTAAACCGGGCCACACGGCGACCAGCGCCAGTGTCAGACCCCGGCGCCATACTCAAAAACAGGTCACCGCCACAGTTCTGTCGGTACGACACCGGCAGTTCTGTCGGTAACCCCCGGCGGAGGATCGGGGATTTGAACCCCGGAGGGCCGTGAAGCCCAACCGCATTAGCAGTGCGGCGCCATAGACCGGACTAGGCGAATCCTCCACCCGCACCAGCAGGTGCGGTGGGCCATAGCGTACCGGGAGTGAGCCCACCCCGGCAAAGCATTCTCACCCGGGAGTCAGCGCACCTCGATGATCTCGTAGTCACCGCTGGCGTAGGCCTCGCGCATGGCACGCTTGGAGAACTTGCCCACGGTGGTCTTGGGGATCTCGGCGATGAAGCACCAGCGCTCGGGCAGCTGCCAGCGCGGGATCTGCTCGGCCATGAAGGCCCGGAGCTTGTCCGCGGTGACGTCGGCGCCGGGCCGCAGCACGACCGCGGCCAGCGGCCGCTCGCCCCACCTCTCGTCCTCGACCCCGATCACCGCGGCCTCGGCCACGTCGGGGTGGGCCATCAGGCTGTTTTCCAGCTCCATGGAGGAGATCCACTCGCCACCGGACTTGATCACGTCCTTGGCCCGGTCGGTCAGCTGGATGAAGCCGTGTTCGTCCAGTGTCCCCACATCGCCGGTCCGCAGCCAGCCGTCGTGGAATTTGGCCAGGTCATCGTCCTTGTGATAGGAGCCCGTGATCCAGGGGCCGCGGACCTCGATCTCGCCGACCGCTTCGCCGTCGGCCGGGAGCAGGGCCCCGCCGTCCCCGGCCAGACGGGCCTCCACCGCGCAGAACACCCGGCCCTGGCTGTCCCGGTACCGCCACTCCTCTTCCCTGGTCAGGCCGGGCGGCGGGTTGGCCACGCTGCCCAGAGGGGAGGTTTCGGTCATACCCCACGCCTGCAGCAGCCGGACCCCGAGTTCTGACTCGAACCTGACCTGCATCGCGTGGGGCACTGCGGAACCGCCCGCGACGACCAGGCGCAGCGAGGACAGGTCGCCTCCTTCGGCCCGCACGTACGCGAGGACGCCTGCCCAGATGGTGGGCACCCCGCCGGCGAAGGTGACGCGCTCGTCTTCGATGAGCCGCACGAGCGTGGCCGGCAGCATGTGCCGGTCCGGCAGGATCAGGGCGGCACCGGACAGCAGGCTGGCGTAGGCCAGCCCCCACGCGTTGGCGTGGAACATGGGCACCACGGGCATCACGCGGTCCCGCTCGGTAAGGGCGAAAGCGTTACCCAGGCAGGCGCCCATTGAATGGAGGTAGCTGGACCGGTGACTGTACACGACGCCCTTCGGGCGCCCAGTGGTCCCGCTGGTGTAGCACATCGCCGCGGCTGAGAACTCGTCGAGCGCGGGCCAGTCGAACCAGTCCGGCTCGGCGGCCAGAAGCTCCTCGTAGGAGTGCACGGCCACCCCGGTGAGCTCGTCGGCTCCGGGCGTCTCGCCGAGCGGCGCCCCGGACACGATCACGTGCTTGATCGCGGGCGCGTGCGGCAGGATCTCGGCGAACCTGGAGGCGAGCGAGGCATCTACGATCACGGCGCAGTCCTCGGCGTGGGTAGCGATGTAGCCGACCTCGGGCGGGGCAAGCCGGATGTTCAGCGTGTGCAGGACCGCACCCATCGAGGGCACGGCCAGGTAGGCCTCGAGGTGCTCGGCGTTGTTCCACATGAAGGTGCCGACGCGCTGATCGGCGTCGACGCCCAGCCGCCGGAGCGCGTTCGCCAGCCGCGCGGCGCGGCGTCCCGCCTCCGCGTAGGTCCGGCGCCTGGTTCCATCCTCGGTGCAGGTGACAACCTCGCGATCACCGAAGATCGTCGTTCCGTAGCGCAAGATCGATGTGATCGTCAGCGGGATTTCCATCATCGTGCTGCGCACCTAGCTACCTCCTACGGGTACCTGACCAGCATTACCTGATAGTGCCATGAGTCAGGCGGCCCGCAGTAGACCCCGCGTATCCGCCATTGGTACCCACCCGCGTAAGGCCTCAGGCGTCCGAATCCTCACCGAGTTCCGTGTCGGCGCGCAGTCTGGCCACCGCGCGCGAAACCGTGCTCTTCACCGTGCCCAGGCTCACGCCGAGCAAGGCGGCGATTTCCGGCTCGGTCATGTCTTCGAAGTACCTGAGCATGACCGCGGCGCGCATCCGTCGCGGCAGCCGGTCCAGGGCACGCCGGACCACTTCGGCCAGGTCGCGGTCGCGCGCATGGTCCGCCACGGCTTGGTCAGGCAACTCGTCGGTCGGGAATTCGTCCAGCTTGCGCCGCCGCCACCACGATATGTGGGTATTGATCATCGCGCGCCGCACGTAGGCGTCGAGGGAGGCGTAGTCGTTGATCCTGTCCCACGCCAGGTAGGTGCTGGCCAGGGCGGCCTGGACCAGGTCCTCGGCGTCGGCCCGGTTGCCGGTGAGCATGGTGGCTATCCTCAGCAGGGCCGTTCCGCGGGCGAGAACGTAATCACGGAATGCGGCATCGTCGTCGCTGGCCCGGGAGTCCTCGTGATCGCCGACGAAGCCCATGCCGCCTACCTTACTTAACGTAGTTAGTACGACTACGTTAAGTGTGCAAGGTGGCGGCCCCGTGCCCCGGCGGTAGGTGTCCACCGCGGATGCATCTTCCTGTCCTCACGGACAATTGTGTCCGAATGACTTGACGTAACTGTCCGTACCAAGCATGGTCATACTCGTGGTCTGCAATCCCACGGAGGGCAAGTGCGGCATTTGGCTGACATTCCCCGTTGGTGCGACGATGTCACGGACTCGGCCGGTCCCGGACGATTCGCACGCAGACCGCTGCTCAAGGCAGCGGTGCTGGGGCGAGACGAGCCGGGGCATCCGCTCGCCGCGGCGGCGGAGGACGTCGAAGCCACGACAAGCACCTTGCGGTACACGGTCACCGGCAGGATCCTCGACGTCAGCCCGCACGTCCTTGTGCTGCGCACCGAGCAGGGCGAGCAGCGCTTCCTGCTGTCCGCGAGCGCCCAGGCCTGGCGCGGCGGCCAGGTTCCGGCCGCCGCCCTCCGGCAGGGCGATCGCGCGATCGTCAGGCGCCAGACTGTTCACAGCCCCGTCGCGGACCGCATCTGGGCCCAGGTCGGCCGGGTGACCGGCACGATCATCGAACGGCAAGGACCGGCCACGATGCTGGTCGACGAGGGCTCGGCCAAGGGACGCAAGATCGTGATCATCGCCGCCGAGGCGGAGGGCCGCATCCAGGTTCGGTTCCCGCGGCTCGAGCCCGGCTACCTGATCGACGTGATCGGCCTGAGGCACGACGGCTTCTTGCGAGCGCTGATCCCGGCCACCTCGCAGCCTCCTTACCGGGCCGGTCACCCGCCCGCGCCGCCCCTGGTCAGCGGGCACGTACCCGATCCGGTGAGCGGCACGGCGGTCTGGCATGAACCGGGGGAAGAGCCGGAAGGCCTGCTCGGGCTGGCTTACCCCGCCCTGGACCCCGAGACGAGCTGCGAGCGGACCGGTTCGTCGCGGCCCGCCTGCTCGGGTGACCTGTACGCCGTTGACCCGCACGCCACCGGGCCCGGGTGCGTCCGCCTTCCGTACCTGTCGGTGGGAAGTCTGCTCCGGCTCCGGAACGACTGCGCCGAGCGCAGCAGGCTGCTCCCCGTCACCAGCTGCGGCGCGACGGCCCGGTTGTTCTGCGATCGCTGCGTCACGTGCGGGACCTCGCGCAGAGGCCGGATCGCCGACCTAACCATGGCTGCCTTCGTGGAACTCGGCGGCGCCCTCGAAGCCGGCTGCTTCAACGCCACGATGACGATTGGCGGTTAGGCAATGCTCACTGCGGTCAGGGAATTGCAGATTCCCCTGCTCGCCGCCCTGCTGCTGGGCGGGTGCGCGGCCAAGGCGTGGCGGGTGCTGCAGGCACAGCCGGTTACCGCGGCCATGGATGCGACCGGCCTGCTCCCGCTGCGGCTGCGGCGCCCGATCATGATGACCATGTGGGCGACCGAGCTCGCCCTGGGTCTGGCGCTGATCGCCACTGCGGACCTCATGAGCGCGGCCGGCCCCCGCCTGCCCGCGACCTTCGTGCGCGCCGGGACGGCGCTGTTCTTCCTCGTCGCCGTGGCCGCACTGAACGAGACGCGGCAGCGGCGGCCTGACGCCGGCTGCGGCTGCTTCGGCGAATTCAGCGGCACCCCGATCGGGTGGCGGACCATCGCCCGGGCCGGCGTGCTGTGCGCGGCCGCCGCCGCCACGATCGGCCTGCCCCCGCTCCGCATGCCCTCCTCTCCCGCCACGGCCGAACTCTGGCTGGCCGCGCTGGCCTTCGAGCTGTCCCTGATCGCGTTCCTGTCACCGGAACTCGGCGAGATTCTGGTCAGGCTCGGCTACTCCGAGCCGTGCGAGCTGCGCCGGCTGCCGGTCGGCCGCACGCTGACCACGTTGCACTCGAGCTCTCAATGGCGCCGGTACGCAGGCCAGGTCTCCGCGGCGGCCCCCGCCGACGTGTGGCGGGAAGGGTGCTGGCGCTTCGTGGTGTATCCGGGACTCGCGCGCGGGCGCCGAGTCGACATTGTCTTCGCCGTCTACCTTCAGGCCCGCCGGCCGCCTGTCCGGGTGGCGGTCCTCGACGCGGACACCGACGAGATCCTCGGCCGACCGGAACTGGCGAGTCTGTCATTATCTAGGAGACTCTAGGCGGCACGCTAGATGGCCTTATCGAGCCCTAGCAGCTACGCGCCACCCGGCTAGACCGGCCAGACCGGCTAGACCGGCTGCGAGCGGAGGAACTTGCCGAAATGCGGGACCGTGAACGCGATCAGGCCACGCTCGGAGCTGTAGATCAGCCCCTTCTTGATCAGGCCGTCCCGCGCGGGCGACAGGCTCGACGGCTTGCGCCCGAGTTCGTCGGCCACGACCGACGTCGGCACCGGGTCATCGCCGGTGGCGGCCATCGCGCGCATGTACTCACGTTCGGCCACTGTGGCCCGCTCGTACCTGCTGCCGAAGAACCCGACCGCCAGCTCGCCCTCCGCCTCGGGGGCGGCCATGCGGACATCAGCGGCCGTCACCGGGCTGGACGCGGCCACGTCCCAGGTGACCTTGCCGTAGGCCTGGACGAAGTAGGGATAACCGTCGGCCGCGGCGTACAGCGCGTCGAGCGCGTCGGTGGTGAAGGTCACGTCTTCCCGCTGCGCCGGGGCGATGAGCGCGAGGTCAGCCGCCTCCCGGTCCAGGCGGTCGATCCTGGCGTACCTGAACAGGCGCTCGGAATAGCTCTTGCTCGCCGAGAGCACCGACGGCAGGTGCGGCAGGCCCGCCCCGACCACGATGAGCGGGCCGCCGGTCTGTGACAGCTCGTGGCAGGCGGCGCAGAGCGCCGACACGTCATCGGCAGGGACATCCTGCATCTCGTCGACGAACAGCGCGATCCCGACCCCGAGGTCGGCAGCGACCGAGGCCGCCTCGGCGAACAGTTCGGTGAGGTCGACCTCCAGGTCGCCGGAATCGGCCCGGCCACGCTGGGCGGGCACGTCGATACCCAGCCCGACCGTGACCGAGCTTCCCTTGGGGGCCTTCGGGTCGTGGATGGCGAACGCCTTGAGCACGCCGAGGAAATACTCGACCCGGTCCGGGGCCCGGTGCCTGGGTGCCAGCTCCCGCACCGCCATGTGCAGCGCCGCGGCGACCGGCCGCCGGATCGACTGGCCCGGCCTGGCCTCGATCTTCCCGGTACCCCAGAGCCGCTGCAGGGCCATGGACCTGAACGTGTTCAGCAGCACCGTCTTGCCCACGCCGCGGAGCCCGGTCAGGACCATGCTCCGCTCCGGGCGGCCGCGGGCTATCCGCTCGATCACCACCTCGAACTGGCTGATTTCCCGGTCCCGCCCGGTGAGTTCGGGCGGCCGCTGGCCCGCTCCGGGGGCATAGGGATTGCGCACCGGATCCATAGCATCGGACTCTATGGCGAGATCTAGTCTGAGCCCTAGATTTGGCTAGAAAACCCTACCGGCGTGTCGCGGCGCGGGCCGCTCACCGATCCTGCTGCTGGTTGAGGCGGGCGAGGTAGGCGTTGTACGCGGCCAGGTGCTCGTCGTCATCGTCCATGCTCTCGGTACCGCTGGCCGGGGCCGCTCGCGGTACGCCCACGCCGCCGACCTCCTGGGGCCCGGTGACCCGCGCGGCGAAGTTCGCCCGGCGCGCGGTCTCGAGCCAGCCGAGCCCGCCGTCGGCACGCGTCTCGCGGCTCCAGGCGAAGAACACCGTCATCATGAGAGCGAACATGAGGCCAGCTCCGCCGACCCACATCACCGCGCCGCCGATGTGCACGTCGCTGACGGGGCTCGGCGCCCAGCTGGGGCGGCCGAGAGCCAGGTTGGGGAATGGATTACTGCCCTCTGAGCCGAGCACCAGGCCGGTGAAGGCATCCACCGGCATGGCCAGGAAGAGCAGGAAGATCCGGGACGGATACGAGACCCGCCACCGGATCGGCTCCCGTCCCACCAGCGGCAGGAAGTAAAGGTAACCGGCGACCAGGAAGAGGACGTGCTCGGCGTTGTGCACGGTCTCGTTGGCCAGCACCACGTTCATGAAGCTGGTGAGGTGTGTGCCCACGATCACGCCGACGTAGAGCGCGACCCCGAACGGCGGCCAGGTGAGCCACGTCACGACGCGGGAGCGCAGCAGCTTCTTGGCCCACGTGTGCACGGGGTTCCGGCTCGCGTGCAGCAGCAGCGTGGCCGGCTGCCCGACGACGAGCAGCGGGGGTGCCACCATCAGCAGCAGGAGGTGCTGCACCATGTGATCCCAGAACAGCACGTCGTCGTAGCTGCCGATACCGCTCTGGGTCGCGATCACGACCACGGCCAGACCGCTGAGGAACAGGGCGGTACGCGGCAGCGGCCACGGCCGGGCCGGATGGCGCCGTCGCACCCGCAGTACGCCCCAGAGGTAGAGCCCGGCCGCCAGCACCACGAAACCGGTCACGACCGGCGCGAACTGCCAGCGGCCGACGAGTTCGGCCACGCTGACCGGCGGCAGGGCCTGGCTTCCCATGGCGCCGAGACTACTCGCCTCGGGTGAGGTGGGAGCCGGTCAGCCCGGCTGACTGCCAAACCTCCCGGCGTTCACCGGTCGATCGGGCCCGCAGCGGGCACGTCGGCGGCGGTTGCGCACGGCGGCTGGCACCTCGGCGCCTGGTCCTCGTCACCGGGCTATCTCCGGCGTCCTGGGCAGCGGTAGGCTGCGAGCAGGAGGCAGCAGGAGGCGTGGTGGTCTGGATCGGTGGCCCGAGGCGGGGGGCCGGCCGGACCAAGCCGCTCGTGCTCCACGATCCTCCCCCTGGCTATCGCCCGCCCAGAACGCCGTCGTGGTACTTGCTGGTGAACGAACGCCACGCCCGGGTTATCGTGCGCGCCGCCGCAGCAATCCTGGTCCTTGCGGCTGCCGCGGTCGCCGTGATCATTGCCCTGATGATCGCGGGGTATCACTAGCCTCGGGTCTTCCGCGAAAACCAAGGCACGCCTGCTGCACTGCTCCCGCCTCGCCATGCGGAGGTTGCCATGTCAATGGGTTTCCCCCCGAATCCCCCCAACTTCGAGCCGGTGCCGCCGCGGCCGCGCCCCGTGCACACCGGGCCCGAAGACATCCTGTGCACACGTTGCGGCCATAGCGCTCGTGCGCACTCCGGCTCCGGTTCCTGCTCGGCCCGCGTCCGCTGGTGGCAGTGGCGGCACTGTAAGTGCAGAAGCTATACCGGGTTCGATGTGGCCGACCCCGCTTGACTGGCCCTGCCCTGGACATTCCTAGAGCGGGCCCGTGAGCTGCTGCTTTGAGCACGTGACGAGCGCGCTCGGAGCGACTCGAACCCCCAGCCTTCTGATCCGCAGGAGTGGGCAAGTCGTCCAGGACCGTCTGCCACCGGTCGCCGACGACCTTGTGCTCTGAGAAGAACGGGCATAAGCCCAGGTCAGTACCGGTTTTCCGGGGGTCGGGCGGAGGGCGTGGGATTCGAACCCACGAGGACGCGTCAACGCCCTAATGGTTTTCAAGACCATCGCCATCGGCCACTAGGCGAGCCCTCCTGTGGCCCCCAGCCTACGGTAACGCGGACCGGGACGTCAGCCGCCGCGGCCAGGCCAGACCGTCGCCCACGAGCGCAGCCAGGGTCAGGTACGCGTCGGCCGTCGCGGCGCTGAGCAGTTCGAGGTCGACCTCGGCGCCCTCTTCCAGGTGCGGGTCGTAGGGGATCCGGGCCACGGCCCGGCAGCGCGCGGCGAAGTGGTGCTCGAGCCGGTCCAGGTCCACGGTGCTCTTGCTCTTCGGCCGGATGACCGAGAGCACGACGACGCCGTTGCGCACCAGGTCCCCGCAGCTGTGCGCCTCCAGCCAGTCGAGGGTCGCGCTGGCGCTGCGTGCGCCGTCCACCGACGGCGAGCTGACCACTACGATCTGGTCGGCCAGCCGGAGCACGCCCGACATGGCCGAATGCAGCAGGCCCGTGCCGCAGTCAGTGAGGCAGATCGAGTAGAAGTGCTCCAGCACCCGGGCTGCGTCGCAGTAGTCCTCCGCGCTGAAGGCGACGGACACGGTCGGATCCCGGTCGGAGGCGAGCACCTCGAGCCGGCTCGGCGCCTGGGTGGTGAACGCCCGTACGTCGGCGTAGCGGCGAACCTGGTCCCGCTCGTTCAGCAGGTCCCTGACCGTCGCGGCGGTCTCCAGGCGGACCTTGTCCGACAGCGTACCGCGGTCGGGGTTGGCGTCGACCGCGACGACGCGGTCCCCGCGCAGGGTCGCGAACGTCGCGCCCAGCCCGACCGCCGTCGTGGTCTTGCCGACGCCCCCCTTGAGGCTCAGCACCGCCACCCGGTGGTGACCGCCTGCGACCGGGGTCCTGATCCGGTTGATGAGATCCCGGCGGCGCATGTCGGCGGCCGATTCGCCCAGCCGGAGCAGGCCGCCGGTCACGCGGTAGACCCGGTGACGCCAGCTGGATCCGGACGCGGACCGCTTCGGGTGCAGCAGCGACTCGGCGGTCAGGCTGTCCGATGTCTCGGCCGGGGCCTGCGCCGGTGGCATCCGCCCGGCACCGGGCCAGGGGGTCTGGTCGGTCCGGTATTCCGGGGACGCGTAGCCGACGTCAGGCAGCGACTCCATCGGCGGGACGTCATTTGCGTCGCGCGCATAGCCCGGCTCGGGCGGATAACGCGGATCCGGCCGGTACCCCGGGTCCGGCGGATATCCGTACCCGGAGTCCACCGGGCCCGCCCCGCCCCAGCCATCGTGCGGGTAACCCAGCTCGTACGCGTAGCCCGAATCGGGCACATAACCAGGTCCGGCCGGATAACCCGGGTCACCGGGTCCCGGATGGTCCGGCGGGAGCGGAGCGTAGCCTGGTCCGCGCGGATACCCCGGTTCCGGATGGTAGCCCTGGTCCTCGGGATAGAACGATGGCTGCGGGTAGCCGTCCCCGCCCCCCGCGGGCTGGGCTTCCGGCCCCCAGCCGAACCATCGCCCGTAAGGCTCGGCGCCGGCCGGTCCGTCGGGGAATCCGGCGCCGGCCGGGTCCGCACCGTCGGCCTCGCCACGCCACTCGCGGCCGAACGGGCCGTCGTCGCGCGTGCCTTCGCTGAATACCTGAGGCGTATCGTTGTTCGTGGTCACGGGTCTCCCCCTCGATCCTCATGGGTGAGCGCATGCGGGCGGGGTTCGTCCATCAATCCGAGCGTAAAACAAATTTCGCGTGATTTCGATACCCAATGCACCTGTTTGGTCGCACTGAGTGGCGGACTGGGCCCGCGGACGCCCCGCGGACGTCGGATCGGCACAAGGAGGGCGGCCCGCCGCACTACTAGGAGACGCACATGCGCGCCGTCGTCATCACCCGGCCCGGGGAACCCGAAGTCCTGCAGTGGCTGGAGGTGCCCGACCCGGTCCCGGGTCCTGGCGAGGTGGTCATCGACGTCGCCGCCTCGGGGGTCAACCGGGCCGACCTGATGCAGCGGCAGGGGTTCTACCCGCCGCCACCGGGCGCGCCGCCCTATCCGGGCCTGGAGTGCTCGGGCCGGGTCCGGGCCGTCGGTGACCAGGTCGCGAGCTGGCGGCCGGGGGACCAGGTGTGCGCGCTGCTATCCGGAGGCGGTTACGCGGAACAGGTCGCCGTGCCCGAAGGGCAGCTCCTGCCGGTTCCCGCGTCCGTGGATACGACCACCGCGGCCGCGTTCCCGGAAGCCGCGTGCACGGTGTACGCCAACGTCTTCCAGCTCGCCGGGCTGGCCGAGGGCGAGCTGCTCCTGGTACACGGCGGCAGCAGCGGGATCGGCACGATGGCGATCCAGCTGGCCAAGGCCTTCGGCGCCCGGGTGGCGTGCACGGCAGGATCGGCGGAGAAGCTGGCCCGCTGCCGCGCGCTCGGCGCCGACGTGGCCGTCAACTACCGCACCGAGGACTTCGTCGCGGCGGTGCAAGAGGCCACTGGCGGGGCGGGGGCCGACGTCATCCTCGACATCATCGGCGCGAGCTACCTGGCCCGTAACCTGGCCTCGCTGGCCACCGGCGGCCGCCTGGTCGTCATCGGCCGCCAGGGTGGCAGCCGGGCCGAGCTCGACCTCGGCATCCTGCAGGCCAAGCGGGCCAGCCTGCACGCCACGACGCTGCGCGCGCGGCCGGCCCACGAGAAGGCCGCGGTCGTGGCGGCCGTCCGCGAGCACGTGTGGCCGCTCATCGACGCCGGGAAGGTCGCCGCGGTCATCGACCGGGAGCTGCCCATGTCGCAGGCGGCTGCGGCGCACCGGGTGATGGCCGCCAGCGAGCACGTGGGCAAGATCCTGCTGCTGCCAAACTGACCCCATGTGCCCGAGCCTTGCGAAAGGGAGGAAGACTAGGGGAATGAGCAACCCCGAAACACAAGAGCACCCGCAGGTCCTCGTGGTGGGGCCGGACGGCATAGCGACCGCGGGGAACCCTCCGGAAGAGGGCGGTGAGCGCCCGGTCACCGAGATGGTCGAGCAGCCAGCCAAGGTCATGCGGATCGGCAGCATGATCAGGCAGCTGCTGGAAGAGGTCAGGGCGGCCCCACTGGACGAGAAGAGCCGAGCCCGGCTGAAAGAGATTCACCAGAGCTCCATCAAGGAACTTGAAGACGGGCTCGCGCCCGAGCTGGTCAGCGAGCTGGAACGGCTGTCGCTGCCGTTCAACGAGGACGAGCTGCCCAGCGAGGCCGAACTGCGGGTGGCGCAGGCCCAGCTGGTCGGCTGGCTGGAGGGCCTGTTCCACGGCATCCAGACCACGCTGTTCGCCCAGCAGATGGCGGCCCGGGCGCAGCTCGAGCAGATGCGCCGCGCGCTCCCGCCGGGGATGATGCCGGTTCCGCACGACCAGGAGTCGCAGCAGCGTCCAGGCTCGGGTCCTTATCTCTGATCTTCGGAACGGAACGTGGCGCGAGCCGCCCGCACCCCACCCTGCTTTTCCCGCACACCCACCCTGCTTTTCCCGCACACCCACCCTGCTTTTCCCGCACACCCACCCTGCTTTTCCCGCACACCCACCCT
>Ga0208696_1001942_pt1 | contig 11543 bp, 5 predicted proteins | sample Sb_taG_9_FD_187711 | JGI IMG/M metagenome (GOLD analysis project Ga0208696, IMG submission 187711) | Peat soil microbial communities from Weissenstadt, Germany - Sb_50d_b_LC metaG (SPAdes) (version 2) | ecosystem: Environmental > Terrestrial > Soil > Wetlands > Peat | place: Germany: Weissenstadt...
TCACTTCTGTTTTACCTGTGACGCTGGATTCGGTTCAGGAATTTCGTGTTACCACAAGCAACTACAACGCCGACGAGGGCGAAGGCTCAGGCGCTCAAGTCTCGCTGGTCACCAAGAGCGGTACCAACAACTGGCACGGATCTCTCTACGAATATCATCGCAACACCATCACCAGCGCCAACGATTATTTTGTGAAGCAGGCGGAACTGGCAACGGGAGAGCCCAATACGCCAGACAAATTGCTGCGCAATATTTTTGGCGTGTCGGTGGGCGGCCCCATCAAGAAGGACCGGCTATTTTTCTTCGTCAATTATGAGGGCACGCGCGAGCGGGAGCAGCAGAGCACGGTGCGTACGATTCCAACGCCCAGTCTATGCCAAGGCACGATCCAATATGCGGACGCGAGTGGTGGAATCACGACCATCACTCCTGCCCTACTGCAGGCTTTCGACCCACTGGGCATTGGAATTAATCCAGCGATAGAAAATGCGAATCACACCGGTTACTTCGATACGACGTTCTGCACCGGACAATTCGCGACCAACGATCCATCGGTCGGCGACGGCTTGAACTATTCCGGATTTCGGTTCCGCGCACCTGTGAGTCTGGATAACAACGCCTTCATCGCCCGCCTCGACTACCACCTCACCGCAAATGGCAAACACACGCTGTTTTGGCGGGGCGCGCTGCAAAACATATTCAACCCACAAGCGCCGTTCTTGCCGGGAGCGCCGCCCGAGCAGACTCTCACTGACCACAGCAAAGGTTTTGTTGTGGGTTACACTGCCGTGCTTTCACCAATCGCGGTCAATAATTTCCATTGGGGATTCACCCGCCAAAGCACCGGGATTCTTGGGAACAGCAACCAGCAATGGAATGAATTCTATGGACTCGATCAGGGGATTTTCTACACTCACAACGCGCAAACACCTGTACACAATTTTCTCGATGATTTCTCACTCACCAAAGGTAAGCACACGCTGCAGTTCGGCACCAACGTCGGATTCGCACGCGACCCGCGCTTGAGCTACGAACACTCATTCAGCACGGGAAAGGGAGCAACCAACTGGATGTCGCCTACCGGCTTCGCTAATACCGGCGGTTATCTGGATCCCGGTACTTTTACAAATCCGGCCACTGGCTTGCCCTTTCCTGAGCCTTCTTCAAGCTCGCAATACGACTATCCCGTCCTCGGTTTGCTCGGCATGGTTTCCGATATCGTGGGAAACTACAACTATGACAAAAGCGGTAACCCGTTGGCCGTCGGAGCCCCCGTAAAACGAGACTACGGCCTCAACTGGTACGAGCTTTACGGACAGGACGCCTGGCGGATCAAGCCGAACCTAACGGTTACCTACGGCTTGCGCTGGTCGCTGTTCCCGCCCCCTTGGGAGGTAAATGGCTACCAAGCTTCTCCAACGTGCGTGGCCACCGTGAATCCTACAATTGGATGCCCCGCTGGCAGTTCCAATCTTGGCACTGAGTTCAACCAAAACGTCAGCAACATGGTCCAGGGCATCGGATACAGTGGCACGCCCCTCGTGTCCTTCATTCTGGGCGGGCCTGCGAACAACGGTCCGGGCTTCTACAACTTTTCAAAATCCGATCTCTCGCCCCGCATTTCTTTTGCCTATTCGCCCCGGCCCGAAGGTGGCTGGCTGAGAAAACTGGCTGGAGATGGCGATAAGACCGTAATTCGAGGCGGTTTCAGTCGTGTCTATGATCGTGCCGGCATGGAACTGCTCAGCACCTTTGACGCGAATGCCCCCGGAGGTTTAGCAGCAACGGTGCAGAACCCCTGCTGCAGCCCGGCTTATTCTCCGTTCCCCGGACAGGGCGGGGTGGCCGGAAGTCCGTACGACAATGCCGCTGGAGTTCCTCGCATCACCAACATCAACCAGATTCCCACCACTAACCAATACAGAGACGTATTCTTCGAACCAGCGCCTCCCGGAGCCTTTCCGCAGACGCCGCCTCCCTTCGGCCAAGCCATCACTTGGGGAGTCGATCAGTCTCTGAAAACTCCCTATGCGTGGGCTTTCGATTTTTCCGTAGCCCGTGAACTGCCCAAGCGATTCTCATTGCAGGTTTCGTATGTGGGCCGGCTGGGCCGTCATTTGCTCACACAGCGTGACCTGAGACAGCCGCTTGATCTCTTCGATCCTAAGACTGGGGTTGATTATTTCTCGGCCGCCACCGCATTGGCCAAGGTTGCGTACTCACAGTTGGCTACGCCCCCGGGCAAGATCAATGCGGCCAATGTCACCGATCAAGTAGTTGGTCCCACCGCGGCCTTCTGGCATGATATGTTACCGCCGCTCCAACCTGGCGCAACCGCATACACCAGCTTTTCCGGGTTCACCAGCACGATTCCGGGCAATGCTGGACTAATCCCGTCGGTTTACGATCTCTACTACGACCCGTTTCTCTCGTATGTGGGCAACGAAGTTGTGGGTCTGGGTGATATCGACATCTATAACGGCCTCGGAGACAATTCAGGAAACGGAAACGTCTATTATTTCAATAGCTCGAAGTGCCCACCGCCGAGTCCCCTGGGCTGCCCCGGGAATATGCTCAATGAGCAGGCCACGAGTATGTACGGCTGGAGTTCCATTGGAAATTCCAGCTACAAGGGACTGCAAGCCAGTCTGAGAAAACAATTGGGCAGCGGAGTTCAATTCGATCTCAACTACACGTATTCCAAATCGATCGACCTCACTTCCAACGCCACGCGTCTGGGTTTCAGTTCCAGCGTCAACGTCGGCGCTCCCGGCAGCCGCCTGGTGAATGCGTTCGATCCTGGCGGCCGCCGCGCTGTTTCGGATTTCGATACGACTCACCAGATCAATGCGGACTGGATTGCCGAGCTGCCTTTCGGCAGAGGCAAGCATTTTGCAGGGAACGCCAGCGGAGTTCTCAACGGATTTATCGGCGGCTGGCAGCTCTCTGGTCTCGCGCGCTGGACCAGTGGTTTCCCCTTCACAGTTGACAACGGAAATTTCTGGCCCACTGATTGGGATGAGCAGGGCATCGCAAACATGTTGGTCAAGCCCAGCACTGGACACTTCACGCAGCCCAGTGGCGCAGTCAGTGTTTTCCCGAATCCCACTGCTGCCTTCAGTGACTTTGCCCACCCATTCCCCGGCCAAAGCGGCTCTCGCAATGCGGTTCGAGGAGACGGGTACGCCGGTGTTGACATGGCCCTGGCGAAACGTTGGAACATGCCTTGGGAGCGCCAGACACTGCAGTTCCGCTGGGAGGTTTTCAACGTTTTCAATCAAGTGCGATTCAACGCGCTTTCGGGCCTGGGAACGCAAGCCTGCGCTTGTATCGCATCGCTGCAACAGGTGCCGGAAACCTTCGGCAATTACACCGGACTGCTGACGCAGCCGCGGGTCATGCAGTTTGCACTGAGATACGAATTCTGAAGATACCTGCTATCCTCGCTCCCAACCCGCGCTCTCGGATTCGTTCATGACCAAACTCGCCAGAAAACTGCGCCTGTTCGACTTCTTCGCACTCGCATTCGGCGTGATGGTGGGTACCGGCTGGTTGGTGGTAATGGACGACATCCTGCTGCGAGGCGGACCGCTCGGGGCAATTCTGGGATTCACCGCCGGCGCCTTCATGCTGCTTCCTGTCGCCTACATATACGGAAAGCTGGTCCAGGCGATCCCCGACGCGGCCGCTGAAATAGCTTATACGGCCCGCTTCTTTCCGCCAATTATCAGCTTCATAACTGGCTGGGTCATGCTTCTCGCTTACTGGCTGACATGTCCTTTCGAGGCTTTGGCTGCGGGTCGAATCAGCGGCTATTTATTTCCTTCACTCAATACGTTCGAGCTGTACAGTCTTAAAGGACATCCGGTTTACTTGCCGCACGTTCTGCTCGGTCTGGCGATCACGGTGATTCTGACATGGCTGAACTACCGCGGCATCGCGGCCAGCGCCAGGTTCATGAAGTGGACCACCTTCACCTTCCTCACGCTGGTCGTCATTTTCGCCGTCGCCGGAGTGAAGCATGGCAGCCTCTCGAATCTGCATCCGCTGTTCAGCCATACTCCGCTGCTCTCCGTGTTATTGGTCTGGCAAATCGTTCCCTGGCTCCTTTCCGGTTTCGAATCCGTGGGAAAGTGTGCCGAGGAGGCGAACCCGGACTTTCGCGAACGTGATTTCTCCGTGGCTGTAATCCTCACCCTCTTTGTGGGGCTGGCCTTCTTTTGGTTTGTGATCCTCACCGTGGCTTACGTCGCGCCTGCGCGAGCGCTCAACTTTGGTGGACCATTTCCTGTCGCCGTCGCCTTCGAGCGCGCGTTGCATGGCCACTGGATCGTCGATCTCCTCATGGCTTCCGCCTTGGTTGCCGTCCTGAGAACTTTTAACGGAAACATGGTCGCATCTTCGCGGATGCTCTTTGCCATGGGCCGCCGCAACATGCTGGACCACCGCATGGGATATGTTCATCCCCGCAACCGCACGCCGACTGTGGCAGTCGTCGTCGTGGGGATCGGTACGGCTTTTGCTGTGTTTCTAGGTCAGGCGGGACTGGTGCCGATTTTGGAGGTTGGTGCGGTCGCGGCGGCAATAGGCTGGATGGCAGCCTGCGCTTCTTATTTTTGTATGAAGCATTCCACGGCCGGGCGCGCCGCCGCGGTTTTCGGAATCCTAATGACGGTGCTCATGGTTCTAGTGAAAGTCGTGCCGATTGTCCCAGGTCACTTTACACGGTACGAATGGATGGCGGTTTGTATCTGGGCGGTGATCGGAGCCGCGATGCGTATGTCGGCAAGCCGCTATGAAAAAATATCGCCGGATATCGAATCCGCAGAGCTGCCAATGCGGACTCCGGAATCTAGAGACATGCCCTCAGTTGGGCCATGATTGCCCAGATCCAGAGGGGCCTAGAAGATTTTGCAGGTTCCGGTCCGTCTCGCGTTTTTGCCACGAGTCACCCCAAACCTGCGAACGGAAGGTGCGCGGGCATATTCCGAATTGCTGCTTAAACGAGCGGCTGAAATGGGCCGACTCGCTGAATCCCCAACCGAAAGCAATATCGGTGATGGTGCGCTCGCGCAACCTGGGAGAAGCCAGATCGGCGCGGCATCGCTCAAGCCTTCGCTGCCGGATCCAGTCTCCCATGGTGCACCCCTTCTTTGCGAAGAGACGATGCGCGTGGCGGACAGAGATGCCGACAGCCGCTGCCGCTTCAACGGGTCCGAGCGTGGATTCCGCCAGGTGTCTTTCGATAAAAGTTTCAATGCAGGCAAGTATCCGATCGCCGTTGCCTGCCGCCCCAGTGTCTGTCCTCGGAACTCCCAGGCACCCTGACAAAACGCCGAAATACGCTTCCAACATGGCCGCGGCCTCTTCATGGGTAAGACCGTCGGCTTCCCGATAAAGGGAGTTTGCCAAACGAAAAAGAGCGCCTCCGGGTGCGGTAGCGACCGAAATTCTTCGCGCGCTCGGGAGCATAGTCGTGCGGAGCCTATCTTCGATCAACCATCGTGGCACCCGCACGTAAAGCCTGACGCAATCGCCCAAACAGTCAGAGGACCAGGGCGCTGCCGAATCAATGACTGTGCTGTCTCCCGGCTTTAACACCACTACCGCGTCATTTTGCGAATACCATCGAGCGCCCTCGAGTTGAGTGATCACGGTGCAGAATCTGTTTCCCGGGTGCGCACTCGCTGTAGGGAACTTCTGAAACGACAGTGCGCTGGAAGAGAATAAGGATAGGCTGAGTTCACTTAGGTTCTTGCTTGCCATCGAGCCGTGGAAACTGCGGCGGCTGGGAAAGTGAAATCGGCAATCCCCGCAAAATCGGCGCGCGTTCCATTCCCACGCCTCGATGCGATCTGCCGCCGGTATCAGTTCGGTGGAAAATGTTTCTGACATCGCTGCCGCTTCCAAGCGCTCATTGGCGAAGCTCAGCGCCAGACTTGTTTACGTCTTGTGAATCCCAGAAAACGGAGTCCGGATTTGTCACGAAAGTCCCGCTAAGGCCTGCCCTCGGAGCGCAACGCTAGCACAATGTGCCAGTTAGTTTCAAGGCTCTTTTGCACTACCGTTGCCCGATGTTACGTCGAACTGGTCTTTGCCAAGCCACTCGGCATTCGCAATCAAGGTGGCGATGGGCGGAGGCGGATACCAACGCTTGTACCACTACGGTGAATGCAACTGCGGTCGGCGCGGAGACAGGACTCACGAGTCATGCAAGTGGAAACGCCGTCTGAGGTGGGACGCTGGATTTTGCCTTCGACGTCATGCCGCATACCGGACGATTTGATGGCATGTACTACTCCGTGGGATATGCGGGACACGGCTTGGCCCTCGGAACCTATCTGGGAACCAAGACCGCGGGCTTGATTTGCGGCGACCCCCAACGACATCCCATTCGATGGCATTCCGTTCCCCAGTGCGCCGCTGGGCTTGCGAAGCGGGCACACCTGGGCGCTTCCCCTCGCTGGAGCGTACTACAGATGTCTTGACTGGCTGAGCTGAAACGTGTTGTGACTAACCAGGATCACAGTTCTGCTACCCGCCTCCGCCCGCTCTTGCGCACGAAAAGGTAAGCGATCGGACCCAGAAGTATCGCCACTGGCCCCCACTCCAGGGCGAAGCGGTCGCTGCCAAACAGCGCCACCCCGCTCATCACTATCGGAGCCACCACCACATAGAGCAACCCCGCGCGTCCCCATGGAATGCGGAAAGGGCGGGCCAGATCAGGCCGCGTCTGCCGCAGCCGCCAGGCGGAGAGAACGGTCATCACGGTAGTTGCGATGCGCAGCCACATGTAGACGGTGATGAGTTGGGTGAGAGTGTGAAATGCCAGAAAGCCGTAAACGGCCGATGAGACCACAATGGCGACCCACGGCGTTTCATAGCGAGGATGTTTCTCCGTGAGCAGATGTGGCAGATAGCCGTCTTCTGCCATCGCAAAGGGCATTCGCGTACTGGTAAGCACGGTAGCGTTCAGGATGGAAACACTGGTTACCATAGCAGCCAGGGTCATCCAGAAACCGAGCCATCTCCCTCCGATCAGTTGTGCGGCATCGGAAAAATAACGCGTGTGCCACTGCTGCCAGTTGCCGAGAGCGGCCAGCGATAGCATGGTGGGAAGAAAATAAGTCGCCATCGAGAGTGGCACAACCAGCGCCAGGGCACGAGGGTAGGTTCTTTGCGGGTTCTCCACCTCCTCCGCCACGGTGGAGAGTTGTTCGTATCCGGAGTAGAGCCAGAGACCAAGAGCCAACCCCACCCCAAAAACCTGGAACAAGGGTACATGCGGCGGAATAAGAGGAGAAAATGGATTGTGGCGCCATTTCGTGGCCGCGATCGCACACAACCCAGCCACCGGGAGAAGAATGAAGATTTCTAGCACTGTGGCAACGGTTCCGACCATCTGAATGCCGCGAACATTGACATACGCGATGACCGCCACTAGCGCCAGGGAAATCGAATAATGTTTCCAGCCAGTGATTTGAGGAAAGTAGAAACTGAAGTAATCGCTGAAGAGGACGGCATAGGCCCCTCCGAGGACAAAGGAGGCGCTCCAGTTCCACCAGCCGCACAGGAATCCCCAAAAATCTCCATAGCCTGCGCGCACCCAGCGATAGAAGCCTCCTTCTACCGGGAGTGTCGTCGTCAGCTCCGCGGCGACAAGTGAGACTGGGATGCACCAGAAGAAGGGCAGCATCAGGTGGTAGAGCAGGGTCAGGCCCGGACCGCTGGTGGTGACTTGGTCCTCCAGCCCGAACGGTCCCGCCGTTGTATATGAGTACATGACGAACACGAAGACAAGCAGGCCAGCCTTGTGAGATCGAACCTGCGCCTGTTGCCCTGCACGGGACTCAGTCGAAGTGGTCATGAAGAATTAGATCGCTTCAGTTGTAGAGGAAACGAGTTCACACGGCAACAGACAAATAGGAGTTGGAAGATCTTCGCGCGTGAACGGGAGGCATTGCGAAAAACGTGGGCGTAGTCAATTCGCCCGTCGAAACGCTGGCGGTCCCTTCTGGGTGCCAAATCCTGGATGACGGCAACCCTGAAGTTATGCCTAGGACGGGTTCTCAACTACGCTATCCAGAAGTCGGCTTCTAGGAAGTTTCCGAGCACCGACTAAGGAGATTCCTTCCGGGTACCGGGGAATTCAGAAGTAATCCGCCTGAGACGAGAACCGGGCTCCAGGGAATCGCCCCCTTGCTTCGTCTGTCCTGCTATAGTCCTTAGCCGAGGGGGAAACACAAAATGGGAAACCTGTCCGTCCTTGTAACGCAGTTGAGAAAGGAACGCAAACGAGTGCACAAGGAAGCCCAACGTATAGATGCGGCACTTGCAGCCTTGCGAAGTGTTAGCGCTAACGGCTCGTCGGGGAGGCACTCAATGTCGGCTGCCGCTCGTCGGAAGATCAGCTTGGCTCAGAAAGCGCGCTGGGCAAAGCAGCGGACGAAGCCTAGACGAACCATCTCAGCGGCGGGCCGGAGGAGGATCGCGGCTGCCCAGCGTGCGCGGTGGGCGAAGGTTCGGGAGAAGAAAGCGGCCTAGGAACTTCGATCTGGGGAGAAGAAATGATTCCTCCCGCCTACAAACCGAAGAAAAAGTTCATGCAACTCGCGATTGCGGAGGCAAAGCGCGCCCGCGACCGGGGCGACTATCCCATCGGCGCCGTCATCACGCGTCTTATTGGGAAACGGGAAGTGGTTATTGCGTCTGCTGGCAACCGGGTTAAGACTTCGGGCTCATCCATCAAGCATGTGGAGCTTGAAACCCTGAAATATGTATCCTCCGGCTACGGTCGGTATCTCCCGGATTTCGTGTTGTATTCCACGCACGAACCTTGTGCCATGTGCGCGGGTGCCTGCGTCTGGTCGAAAATAGGAGCGGTGGTGTTTGGCGTTTCCCAAGAAGACATCACCGCCTACGGCAAGAGACACGGTACCGAGGAATTCAAGTGGCGCGCTTGTCTCATTTCATGCAAATTCGTCCTTGAAAAGGGCGATCTTCACATTCCCGTCTTCGACAATTTCTTGAGATCGGAGTGCCAAAAGTTATTCGGATATCGAGCTTCCTGGCTGCCTCGCCCCCGCGCGAAGCCCGAACCCGAATCGCAAGACCCCCGCTGAACTGAACAAGAGCCTGGCGATATTGGCGCTCAATAACTTTGAAGAATGTGCGAGAGGCCGGTTATGGATCGCCTGCGTACCATGCTCGCAACGCTCCAGAACGGTTCCGCCAGAATGATAAGCTAGGCAGGGCGTTAGAAAACCTGCCCAGAATTGCTCCCGTGGAAACCGCGTAAAGATTGGCCGCCTTGATCTCCACTCATGGCGTTAGGAAAGGGTAGTTAACTAATGCGCGCTTCAGCGGAGCGTGGCCGCCTCCGCTTGGTCATGACTCGACCACCATGTCGAACCGTGCAAGCATCCGCAACCAGCGTAACGGTCTCTCAGGTCGCCGTACAGCATATTGCGCCCGTGACCGACGTTCGATTTCTTGCCTGGCCGGAGGGCTTCACCTTATGAGTCCGCGAGCTTGTCCTACCTAGAAGGTGATTTTCACGGCCAGTTGCATTTGCCGCGGCCCGACCGGCGTCATGCTGGTTATTTGTCCGAAGCTGCCACTGCCGACGATGAGGGTGCCGTTGGGGCTAGACACGCTGAACAGAGGATGATTGAATGCGTTCTGGGCTTCGAGGCGCAACTCCATCCTCACTCCTTCGTGCACAGGTGACAGCAGGAACTGCTTGATCACGGACAAGTCACTGGTAAACGAGAGCGGCGTACGAACGTCCGCGGTAGCGCGCGGCTCGTTGCCGAGAGTGTATGGAGCCGGGGTTTGGAGGACATCCGGATTGGAGAAGAAGTTGTCCACCCAATCGGGCCCGTAATTTCGTCTCAGCCTGCCCGTGATGTTGGGGCGCTGGTTGCCATACGTGGGAATCGGTTTTCCACCGCCGGACAGTGTGATCGTCACTGGACGTCCATCGGAGATCTGCCAGATACCGGTGGTAGTCCAGCCGCCAATAACGGCATCCAAAGCTCGCGGCATGGCTCCCAGGAATGCCTTACCCCGACCGAACGGCAATTGGTAGCTATAGCTGAATTTCAGTACGGAGGGAATGTCGAACGTCGAAAGGCTGCGTTCCAGATACGGTTTGTTGGGGTCCTGCAGGCTGGTAAAGCTCCCCGTCCAAGTCACGTTGTCGTCGGCAACTGAGGAGTCGTCAATCGATTTCGACCACGTATAGTTCACCAGTAACTCCAAGCCTTTGCTGAAGTGCTTCTCCGCAGTAAGCTGCAGGGCATGGTAGGTGGAGTTGGCAATCATCTGAACATCCGTTTGGACCCCGCCGGAGTTAATGACGTCGTATTGAGGATAGGGGACCTCCAACTGGGCCCCCTGGACCTGCGGATTCGAGAGTGTGCTGTTCGGGTTCGTAATGATCCCGGAGAACGGATTATTCACATAGCTGGCGAGGCAGGGTATCGTGGGGGTTGCGCATGGGTTATTTGGATTGGGAGCGGTTGCAGGCAAGCTCTCCACCCAAGGTCCAAGGATGTCCAAATGGTTTGAACCGCTGAAAGGAAGATGGGTTCCTTTCTTTCCGATATAGCTCGCACTAACCACGATATTGGACGGCAGTTGTCGCTCAACTCCGAAACTCCAGCTTTGTTCCTGCGGTGTGCGATTGTCGGCACCAATGCGGAGCGTACCGTTTGCTCCAAAACCGACGTCGTTCAACAGGCCGAGAGAACTTCCTGCGGGCTGAATCAATCCATGGGGGTACGGATTGTTCAGGTGCAGGTATGGCGTTTGGCCATCGCTGTTATAGGTTGTGACAACGTTGGTGTATTCATCGAAACCGGCACTGCCATAGGGCACAACTCCGCTGGCGCCGGAGCGCGACTGGCCGTAGTAAATGCCGTAGCCTCCACGCACGACCATTTTCTCGGCGAACTGGTAGGCGAAGCCAAAACGGGGTTGGATGTCGCTCCAATCCGTGATGTAGTTCGTGCGTTGGCTCGGGGTGGCAAAGACCTCGCCGCCGAGCAATGCGCGCGTAACAGGCTTGCCGGTAAGTGAATCGGTATATGAGATTGTGCCCCTGTTCAGCGGATTGACTGCAGTCGGGTTAAACCAGTCCTGGTGGTTGAACCGGTCGGTGCGGGGCAACGAGACGTCATAACGCAAGCCGAGGTTCAAGGTCAGCTTTGGGGTTACCTTCCAATTGTCCTGGGCAAACCAGGCGTACTGGTAGTTTTCGGTTGCGGGTTGGAACTGGATTTCGTAATACGAGCCGCAGCCGTTACCGGCACAGTTTTGCGTGAACTGACCTGTCAGAAAGCTGGCCATGGCGTCGCCCCCGCTCGTATTGTTGGCGTTGGCGGCATCAGCGCAGCTCGTGGAGATGCCAGACTGCGAGCACAAAGATGTTCCAGTGTTATCGAAGGTAAAGAAGCCCAGAGGGGCGTTGGTCTGAATGTAATTCTGCTGGTGCAGGCGGCCTTCGAATCCGAATTTCAGTTCATGCGCGCCGTGAATCT
>Ga0208696_1001947_pt1 | contig 11534 bp, 10 predicted proteins | sample Sb_taG_9_FD_187711 | JGI IMG/M metagenome (GOLD analysis project Ga0208696, IMG submission 187711) | Peat soil microbial communities from Weissenstadt, Germany - Sb_50d_b_LC metaG (SPAdes) (version 2) | ecosystem: Environmental > Terrestrial > Soil > Wetlands > Peat | place: Germany...
GATCCGCTTCGCCGAGAGCATTCCCTGGGACGAGTTCACCATCGTCACCGCCAAGGACATCCCCGGCAAAAACTGTGTGGCGCTCATCCTCGACGACCAGCCGTGTCTCGCGAACCAAGTCGTCAACCATGCCGAGGAACCGGTGCTTCTGCTGGCGCACGCGGACCCATACCTGCTGGAAGAAGCGCGGCGCGCCGTTGAGCTCGACATCGAGCCGCTGCCGCCGGTGTTCACCATTGACGATTCCCTCGCCAAGAAGCAACTGATCTGGGGCGAGGACAACATCTTTAAATCATTTTTGGTGGAGTCGGGCGACGTGGAAAGCGCATGGAGCCGCGCCCACCTCATCGTCGAAGGCGAGTACGAGACCGGCGCCCAGGAGCAGCTCTACATCGAGCCGCAGGGGATCATCGCAACCTTCGACGCGGAAGATGGCCTCACCGTGTGGGGCTCGATGCAGTGTCCGTACTACGTCCACCGCGCGCTGATGACGTTGCTGAACCTGCCCGTGAACAGCGTGCGGGTGATCCAGACGGAGACCGGCGGTGGCTTCGGCGGCAAGGAAGAGTACCCGTCGATGATCGCAGGGCACGCCGCGCTGCTGGCGCGGAAATCGGGCAAGCCGGTGAAAATCGTGTACGACCGCATGGAGGACATGGCGGCCACCACTAAGCGGCACCCTTCGCGCACCCGGCACCGCACCGCCGTGACGCGCGAGGGCAAGCTGTTGGCCATGGACATCGAGTTCGTGGTGGATGGCGGCGCCTATGCCACGCTCTCGCCGGTAGTGTTGTCGCGCGGGACCATCCACGCCGCCGGGCCGTACTTCTGCCCCAACGTGCGCATTCGCAGCAAAGCCGTGGCCACCAACTTCCCGCCGCACGGAGCTTTCCGCGGCTTCGGCGCGCCGCAGAGCGTCTTCGCGCTCGAGCGCCAGATGGACCAGGTCGCCAGGGCCCTCGGCCTTACCCCGGAGGAATTTCGCCGCCGCAACTTCGTCAAGGAAGGTGAGACGCTGGCGGTCGGGCAGATGGTGAGGGAGAAGATTGACATGGCCGCGCTGATGGAGCGCGCGCTCGACCTGAGCGACTACCACGCTAAGCGCAAGCGCTTTGCGGAGGAGAATCCGCGCCGCGCGGTGAAGAGAGGTATCGGCCTGGCGTCCTTTCTGCACGGCGCTGGATTCACCGGATCGGGCGAACGCTATATGGCATCGCTGGTCGGTGCCGAGGCCACCCCGGAAGGCCAGGTGCGCGTGCTCGCCGCCAGCACCGAGATGGGGCAGGGCACCACCACGGTGTTCTCGCAGATCGCCGCCGAAGCGCTGGGCGTGGATTTCGACCTGATCGAGATTGTGCAGCCGGACACCGCGCTGGTCCCCAACAGCGGTCCCACGGTGGCTTCGCGCACCTGCATGGTGGTGGGCAAGCTGGTGGAATCGGCGGTGCTAGGCATCCGCCAGCAACTTCTGTCTAGCAGCTTGCTGAAGGACAAATACACATCGGAGCAGTTTCGCCAAGCCTGCCGGCTGTTCATACAAAATCACGGCGAGCTGAAATCTACCGCCGAGTACAGCGCTCCTGTGGGCGTCTACTGGGACGACGAGAAGTACCGCGGGGATGCGTACGGCGCATACGCCTGGGCGGTGTACGTGGCAGAAGTTTCGGTGGACATGACCACGTACGAAATTCGCGTGGATGATCTCGTCGCCGTGCAGGAAGTCGGGCGGGTCATCAATCCGGTGCTGGCGACCGGCCAGATCGAAGGCGGTGTGGCGCAGGGCGTGGGCTTCGCGCTCTACGAAAACGTGGTCTGGCAGGAAGGACGCATGGTCAACAGCCAGATGACCAACTACATCATGCCGACTTCCGCCGATCTGCCGCGCATCCGCGTGTTCTTCGAGGAGGTTCCCTACGCACACGGGCCGGGCGGTGCCAAGGGCATTGGCGAGCTGCCCATCGATGGGCCGGCGCCGGCCATCGTGAATGCCATCGAGAATGCTATCGGCGTGAGCATTAAGCGCATTCCGGTCACGCCGGAAGTGCTGATGGAAGCGCTGGAGGGAGTGCATGCCTGAGGCGCCGAAGGTCGCGGTCAGCTTCGCGGTCAACGGCGAGCCGCGCACGGTCGAGGCTTATCCCATGGCGCGGCTGCTCGACGTGCTGCGCCACGAGCTGCGCCTGACCGGCACCAAAGAAGGCTGCGGTGAAGGCGAGTGCGGCGCCTGCTCGGTCCTCATCGACGGCGAGCTGGTGAACAGTTGCCTGGTGCCGGTGGCACAGGTGGAGGGCTGTAGGATCACGACCATCGAAGGTATCTCCGGCGAGACGCTGCATGCCGTGCAGGAGGCTTTCGTCGAGTGCGGCGCCGCGCAGTGCGGCATCTGCACCCCGGGGATGGTGCTGGCCGCGGTCACGCTAATCGAGCGCCATTCAGCCCAGCCCACTGAAGACGACGTCCGTAACGGCCTGGCGGGTAACCTATGCCGTTGCACGGGATACATGCGAATCTTTGAAGCAGTGCTGCAAGCCTGTGAGAAGAGCGTGGGAGCGGGCGCATGAGATCGTACGTTCCAGCCTACGACATGCGAGTCCCCCTGGAACTCGATGAAGCGCTCGAGACCATGGCGCGCGAGCCCGGAGAATGGAAGCCCTTCGCCGGCGGCACCGATCTGATGGTGCTGCTCGAGCAAGGCAGGCTGGCGGACAGAAAGTTCTTGAGCGTGGCCCGGCTGAAGGGTCTTCGTGGCTTCGCCCTGACCGACGATCACGTCACGCTTGGCGCCATGATCACCTACCGGCAGGTGCAGACGACGGCCATCCTGCAGCAAGAATTTCCCCTGCTCTGCCGCGCCGCGTACGAGACCGGCGGCCTCGCCACCCAGAACCGGGGCACGCTGGGCGGCAACATCGCCAACGCCTCGCCGGCAGCCGATTCTCCTCCCGCGCTCCTGGTTTACGATGCCGAACTGGAGTTGGTCTCGGCGAGCCGCACGCGCTGGGTGCCCTATGCCGGTTTTCATCTCGGTTATAAGAAGATGGACCTGCGACCGGAAGAGGTGATCCGGAACATCCGCCTGCCGCGGACGAAAAAGAACTGGCGGCAATACTATCGCAAGGTCGGAACGCGGCGGGCGCAGGCCATCTCCAAGGTCTGCTTCGCGGGTGCCGCGCTGGTCGAGCACGGCGGGATCAGCGACGTGCGCATCGCTCTGGGCAGCATGGCGCCGACCGTGCTGCGCTGTCGCAAGACGGAAGCGCTCCTGCTGGGGCCGCTCACGGCGGAAATGATTCGCGCGGCCGCTGACGAGCTGGCGCGGGAGATCCAGCCCATCGACGACTTCCGTTCCACTGCCCGCTACCGCACGCGCGTGGCGCAGAAGCTGCTAGAGGAGTTTCTCCTGGGACTCATCACGCCGCCGGCAGGCGAATCGGCATGAGCACGCTCGTCATCCGCAGCCAGCGCGTCCTGACCGAAGGCGAGCTGCGTCCGGCGTCAATCGCGGTGCAGGATGGCGTCATCGCCACCATCGGCGGGTTCGAGGAGTTCGGTTCGGGCGGTGATCACCACGATTTTGGCGAGGCCGTCGTCATGCCGGGCTTGGTGGACACCCACGTTCACATCAACGAACCCGGCCGCGCGGAGTGGGAAGGCTTCGCGACAGCGACCCGCGCGGCGGCGGCTGGCGGCGTAACCACGTTGATCGAAATGCCGCTCAATAGCATTCCGGCGACGACGACCGTCGAGGCTTTCCGCGCCAAGGTGGCAGCGGCGGCGGGCCGGCTCGCGGTCGATGTCGGCTTCTGGGGAGGCGTAGTTCCGGGAAACACTGCGGAGCTGCGCGCCCTGTACGAGGCCGGGGTGTTTGGGTTCAAGTGCTTCCTGGCGCCCTCAGGCGTGCCGGAGTTCGCAGCCGTTGGTGAAGCGGAATTGCGGGAAGCGCTGCCGGTGCTGTCATCGCTCGGCGCCGTGCTGCTGGTCCACAGCGAGCTGCCAGGGCCGATTGAGGAGGCGTCGACGGAAGTTCGCGGCGACGATCCGCGGCGATATTCGACCTGGCTCAAGTCGCGTCCGCGCGCCGCCGAGAACGAAGCCATCGCCCTGCTCATCCGCCTGAGCTGGGAGTTTGATGCCCGGGTGCATGTGGTCCATCTCTCCTCGTCGGACGCGCTTCCCTGCTTGCGCCGAGCGCGCGCCGAGGGCGCGAAGATTACGGTCGAGACCTGCCCGCATTACCTGACGCTCACGGCGGAAGAAATCCGCGACGGCGCCACCGAATTCAAGTGTGCGCCACCCGTCCGGCGGCGCGCGAACCGCGAGCAGCTATGGCACGCGCTCGCTGATGGATCCATCGACCTGGTCGTCACCGATCACTCTCCCTGTCCACCGGCGATGAAATGCCGCGAGACCGGTGACTTTATGCGCGCCTGGGGCGGAATCGCTTCCCTCGAACTCAGCCTGCCCGTCGTGTGGACCGAGGCGCGACCGCGCGGCGCCGGCGTCAAGCAAATTTCGCGCTGGCTCTGCGCAGGACCAGCCCGGCTGGCAGGCTTGCGGCGCAAGGGCGCTATCGCCGTGGGCTGCGACGCCGACCTGGTGGTGTGGGATCCCGAAGCCGAGTTCCGCGTCGATGCGGCGGCGCTCCATCAGCGTCACAAGCTCACGCCATATGCTGGGCGGAAACTGCGCGGCCTGGTGCAGGCCACGTTCCTGCGCGGGCGGAAGATCTACGAGCGCAACGACTTCCCTGCCCCCGCCGCCGGGCGCGTGCTCAAGCGAGGTGGAGCATGAACGACTTCACCCAATTGGTTGACCTCGTGTCTGAGCGCGTTGGCGGACGCGTGCTCGCGGCCAACGACGAGTTCTTCGCGCCCAAGGACAACCTGCTGAAGCCGGCCAAGCCGGTGTGGATTGAAGACAAATACACCGACCGCGGCAAGTGGATGGATGGCTGGGAGACGCGGCGGCGGCGCACCGCGGGATTTGACTGGTGCATCGTGCAGCTCGGGATTCCCGGCATCCTGCGCGGGGTGGTGGTGGATACGGCTTACTTCAAAGGTAATTATCCGGAACACTGCTCCATCGAGGCGTGCGCCCTCGCGGACGGCGCGCGCGTGGACGAGGCGAGTTCCGACACGGTCGGCTGGGCCGAGGTCCTTCCCAAATCGGCCCTGAAAGGCGACACGCACAACTGCTTCGAGATCGGCGATCCCCACCGCTACACCCATCTGCGTTTTAACATCTATCCCGATGGCGGGGTGGCGCGGCTGCGCGTGCACGGCGAGCCTCTTCCCGATTGGAAGCGGGTGCTGGCGCTGGCCGAAGCTGCGTGCGTCGACCTCGCAGCCATCGCCAACGGCGGCCGGGTGCTGGGTTCGAGTGACATGTTCTTCAGCGCGCCGCAGAACCTGCTCATGCCGGCGAAGAGCGCGCACATGGGCGACGGCTGGGAGACCCGGCGCCGGCGCGGCCCGGGCCACGATTGGGTGATCATCCAACTGGGAATCGGGGGCGTCCTTCGCCAGGTCGAGGTAGATACCTCGCACTTCAAGGGAAATTTTCCCGAAAGCTGCTCGCTCGAGGTGAGCGACGACTCACCGCGCGGCTGGAAAGAAGTTCTGCCGCGCACGCTGCTGCAAGCAGATTCGGTGCACCGCTTCGAGATTGCGGACGGCGCGCCCGCGTCGCAAGTGCGCTTCAACATTTACCCCGATGGGGGAGTGGCGCGGCTGCGGGTCTATGGAGTGCCCACGCGCGACGGCCGGATCGCCGAGGGCCTGCGCTGGCTCGATGCCATGCTGGATGAGGCCGCGCGCGCGGCGCTGCTGAATTGCTGCGGTTCGAGCGCTTGGGCCGAACGGGTTCGAGCGCGGCGTCCGTTCCACGACGCGGCACGGCTTCTCAACGCCGCGCAGGAAGCTTGGGAAAAACTCGGGAAAAATGACTGGGTGGAAGCCTTCAGCCATCATCCGAAGATCGGCGAGCGCAAGGCGGCCGGCGCGCCGACGGAGCAGGTGCAGCAATGGTCGGAACAGGAGCAGCGCTCGGTCGCGAACTCCGCGCCGTACTTGCTGGACGAACTGGCCGCCGCCAACCAGCGCTACCAGGCGCGCTTCGGCTACATTTTCATCGTATGCGCCAGCGGCAAGAGTACGGAAGAGATGCTGGCGATGCTCGGCGAGCGGATGAAAAACGATCCCGAAACCGAGTTGCGGGTGGCCGCCGGCGAGCAGCAGAAAATTACGCGGCTGCGCCTGGAGAAAATGCTGGAGCTATGAGCGCCATCACCACCCACGTGCTGGACACCAGCACCGGCCGCCCGGCAGCGGGCGTGCCGGTCACGCTGGAGAAGCAAGCAGGCGGCGGCTGGCAGAACGTGGGCCAGGGGGTCACCAATCAGGACGGGCGGATCGCCGACCTGCTTGGCGGCGCAAAACTCGCCCGCGGAACCTATCGCCTCAGCTTCGATACCGCAACCTACTTCAGTACCAAGCAGCAATCGTCGTTTTATCCGCAGGTGCAGGTGATATTCACGGTCGGCGACGCCACGCAGCACTACCACGTCCCGCTGTTGCTGAGCCCGTTCGGATACTCCACCTATCGGGGAAGCTGAGCCATGGCAATCAAGCTCTCGACCAGCAATTACGGCAAATCGCGGGTCCGCCTGGTGCGGATCACGCGCGGCAGTGAACAGCACCACCTGAAGGACGTTTCCCTCGACATCCAGTTCGAGGGCGACTTCGAAGAGGTCCACGTCCACGGCGATAACCGCAAGGTGCTGCCCACCGACACCATGAAGAACACCGTCTACGCGCTGGCCGGCCAGCGGCCGGTGGGCGAGATCGAGGAATTCGGGCTGCGCCTGACCGATCATTTCCTGGCCAACAATCCGCCGGTCAGGAACGTGCGCGTTGCCCTGACCGAGCGGCAGTGGGCGCGCATCCCGGTCGAGGGCCAACCGCATCCCTGGGCGTTCGTCGGCGGCCGCCCGGACAAGCGCACGGCGATGGTGTCGGCCACGCGCGGCGGACATTCCATCCAAGCCGGCATCGAGGACCTGCTGGTGCTCAAGAGCCATGACTCGGCCTTCGAAGGCTTCATGCGGGATTCCTACACCACGCTCCAGGAGACCCGCGACCGCATCTTTTCCACGGTGGTGAAGGCGAACTGGAGTTACGGCCGGCAGGATGTCGCCTTCGGACGCTGCTGGGAAGGCGCGCGCAGCGTGTTGCTCCAGACCTTCGCCGTACACCGCAGCGAATCGGTGCAGCACACGCTGTACGCCATGGCCGGGGCGGTGCTGGACGCCTTCGGCGAGATCGACGCCATCCGCCTCTCCATGCCCAACAAGCATCACCTGCCGGTGGACCTGGAGCCGTTCGGGATGGAGAACCACAACGAAGTCTTCGTCGCGACCGATGAGCTCCACGGGCTGATCGAAGCGGTGGTGCGAAGAGACTCCGGTTTCCAGTTCTGAATCCTGCGGCGGCGGTCACGTATAATCGAACTTCCCATGAGCTACCAGGTACTGGCGCGCAAGTACCGCCCGCAGCGTTTCTCCGACGTGATCGGGCAGGAGCACGTCACGCGCACGCTCCAGAATGCCATCGCGCAACAGCGCGTGGCCCACGGATACATCTTCAGCGGCCATCGCGGCATCGGCAAGACCACTATCGCGCGCATCCTGGCCATGGCGCTGAACTGCCGCTCCGCCTCGCATCCGGTGGCGGAGCCTTGCGGCGTGTGCGACTCCTGCGTGGAGATCCGCGAAGGCCGCGCGGTGGACGTGATCGAGATCGACGCCGCCACCAACCGCGGCATTGACGAAATCCGCGAGCTGCGCGAATCCGCCCGCTACCAGCCGGCCCGCGACCGCTACAAGATCTGGATCCTCGACGAGGCCCACCAGATCACCGACGCCGCCTTCAATGCCCTGCTCAAAACGCTGGAAGAGCCGCCCGGGCACGTCATCTTCATGATGGCCACGACCCAGCCCGAAGACATTCCGCAGACCATCCGCTCGCGCTGCCAGCACTTCAGCTTTCACGCCGTGCGCTTCGACGACATCGTGGGACAGTTGCGCGCGATCGCCGGGCAGGAGGGCATCCAAGCCGACGACGGCGCCCTGGCCATGCTGGCCGAGGTCGGCGACGGCTCCATGCGCGACGCGCTCTCCATCATGGATCAGGCCATCGCCTGCTGCGGCGCCGCGCTCACGGCCGAGGTGGTGCGCGGCCTGGTGGGCGCAGTCCCTTCGGAAACGCTGGAAGAAATCCTCGACGCCGTGGCCGAGAACTCCAGCGAACGCGTGCTGCGTCTGCTCGATAAACTGGTCACCGAAGGACAAAATCCGGCGCACTTCGCGCGGCAACTCGTCCGCTTCTTGAGGAACGCCGTGGTCGCCAAAGTCGGCGGCGCCGATTCCCCGCTGCTGCAGATCTCGGCCGACGAACGCGCGCGCGTCGCCCGCGTGGCGGAAAAGTTCAGCGAAGAGGACCTGACCCGCTTCCTGCAGATCCTGCTGCGCACCCACAGCGAACTCAGCTACAAGCAGGAGCAGCGTTTCCACCTGGAGCTGGGCCTGCTGAAATTGGTGCACGCGCAGCGGCTGTTGCCCATCGAGGAATTGCTCAGCCAGGCGCCGGCGAGTGCGCCCGCGCCATCACGGCCGACGGCCGCGCCGCAACGTCCAGCAGCAAGCGCTCCCGCGCGCGTCGCGGAGCCCTCGCGTCCCTCGCCATTCGAGCAAGACCGCGCCCGCAAGAGCAGCGGCCCGAAGGCGGAGATGTCGGCGAGTGTCGCCGTGGCAGAGAGTCCACAGAGCGCGCCCAGCGATGATCTCGCCGGCAGGGTGCTCCAGGAACTGGAAGGCAAACACGGAATGCTGGCCCACCATCTGGAGCAGGGCGAGTGGAAGGTGGAGCAAGCCGAAGTCGTGGTCCGCACTGCAGCCTCGGGGAAAATGCTGGAGATGTTGCTGGTACCCGACGCGCGGAAGATCATCAACACAGCTGCCAGCGCAGCCCTGGGTCGTCCGGTCAAGGTGCAGGTGGTTGGCGGTGCGGCCAATGGCAACAGCGCTCCCACGCCTGCCCCGGCACGTCCGGGACGCTCCCGCGCTTCGGAAGATCCCGTCGTCCGCCGCATGCAGGAGAAGTTCGGCGCCGAGATCCGCACCGTCATCGATCACAAAGAAAAGCAGCGGTAGCCCGCTAGCTATCTCATAAATGGCTCGGCCGTGGCATCTAGGTGACAACGCTTTCTCACAAGCAACTGCTTGTCAGAGCACCTAAAAGCCGGAACCTTTTCCCGCCCATCCTCGTATTACCCAGCATTGGCCCAACTCGAGGTGTCTCAATCTCAATGCGCCCCAGAGTCCTCCTCGCCGTGCTGCTGCTCGCCTTCCTAGCCGTTCCCTGCTCTGCCGCCGATTGGCAGAAGACGTTCACCATAACCGGCAAGCCCTCGCTCCGCATTGAGACCAACGACGCCTCCGTGCACATCACCGGCTCCGAGACGCGGGAAGTCCATGTGCGCGTGACCGCTACCGGCTACCGCATCGGGGACGAAGTGCGCGTCTCCGAGCGGCAGACCAACAACCGCGTGGAGGTGGAAGTACGCGTGCCGCACCAGGTGGTGATCGGCTTCTCCAATCGCTCGGTGGCGATCGACGTGGCGCTGCCGCGCGAGAGCGACCTCGACATCCACACCGGCGACGGCCGGATCGAAGTGATGGATGTAAAAGGCGACGCTCGTCTGGCCACCAACGACGGCAGAATCCGCGTCTACCGCGCCGACGGTACGCTGAACGCCTCCACCGGCGACGGCTCCATCGAGGCCGACGGCCGCTTCGACGCGCTCGACGTCAGCACTCACGACGGCCACGTGAAGGTGAGCGCGCAGCCCGGCTCGAAGATCGGCGGCGGCTGGAGCGTGCGCACCAAGGACGGCCGAGTGGACGTTCTCCTGCCCGACAAACTCGCCGCTGATCTCGACGCCGAGACCCACGACGGGCACGTGACCGTAGACATTCCTGTGGAGATGGCGGGCCAGCTCGGACGCTCGCGCGTGCGCGGCAAGCTGAATGGCGGCGGACCCACGCTCCGCATCCGCACCGGCGACGGCTCCATCCACGTGGGGCGCAGCTAAGCGGGGTTTCCTGCGGGCTCGCCTCCTGTTATCCTCGCTGGTAGGAGGATCCATGCCCGGCTTCGATCCACGACAATTGCAGGAAATGGTGTCCGTGGCCAAGCGCCAGTACGAGGAGCTTCAGCGCAAGCTGCAGGAGACCACGGTGGAAGCCACTTCTGGCGGCGGCAGCGTCAGCGTCAAGATGAACGGCCAGAAGCAGGTGCTGGGCATCAAGATCGATCCCGAGGTGGTCAAAGCCGGCGACCTGGAGATGCTGCAGGACCTGGTGATGGCCGCGGTCAACGCCGCCGGCCACAAGGTGGATGAGGCCATGCAGTCGAGCCTCGGCGGGATGTTGGGCGGGATGGGGCTCGTGTGAATTTGTGATTTGAGATTTGTGATTTGCGAGTACGCGAACTCACGGCACCGCAGATTTACTAAATCACAAATCGGAAATCACAAATCAGAAATCTCATGCCTGACTTTGCCCTGCCCCTGGCTCGCCTGATCGACGAACTGAAGAAGCTGCCGGGCGTGGGCTCGAAGAGCGCGCAGCGGCTGGCGTTCCACATTCTGCGGGCCAGCGAAGATGACGCCGAAGGACTCGCGGCCGCCATCCGCGACGTCAAGGAAAACCTGCACTTGTGCTCGGTGTGCAACAACATCACCGACGTCGATCCCTGCCTCTATTGCTCGAGCCCCACCCGCAACCAGCGCTTGGTGTGCGTGGTCGAGGAGCCCACCAACATCACCGCCATTGAGAAGACGCACCACTTCAACGGCGTCTACCACGTGCTGCACGGCTCAATCTCGCCCCTGCACGGCGTCGGGCCGGAGCATTTACGCACCGCCAACCTGCTGCGCCGGATCAAGGCGTGCGAGGTAGACGAAGTTATCCTGGCCACCAATCCCACGGTCGAAGGCGAAGCCACCGCGACCTGGCTGGCAAGGGCGGTCAAGCCCTCAGGCGTCAAGGTGACGCGCATCGCCATGGGCCTGCCCGTGGGCAGCGACATCGAGTACGCCGACGAGGTCACCATGATGAAGGCGATGGAAGGCCGACGCGAAATGTAGTCATCGGGGCATCGGGGCATCGGGAGATTGAAAAGCAAGATCCCGCGCCCGCTAAACGCCTCAACTTCCCACTTTCCACAAACAGAGAAGCCGGATCGCCAGGAAGGTCCCAGCGATCCGGCAGCCTTGCGGCAATCCTACTTTGTCCCTCCTCGGCCGGATGCCGGCTGGTTGACGTCTTTCTCGGCCTGGTCGGCTTCGCTCTGCAGGCCTTGAACCTGGGCCTGCACGTCGCTATCAGGCTCGGCCGGAGGCACGTCGTTGGACGCGACAGTGCCGGTGTCGGGTGCGGCCGGCAGACCATTCTTGCCCTGGTTGTCGGCTAACTG
>Ga0208696_1001953_pt1 | contig 11516 bp, 10 predicted proteins | sample Sb_taG_9_FD_187711 | JGI IMG/M metagenome (GOLD analysis project Ga0208696, IMG submission 187711) | Peat soil microbial communities from Weissenstadt, Germany - Sb_50d_b_LC metaG (SPAdes) (version 2) | ecosystem: Environmental > Terrestrial > Soil > Wetlands > Peat | place: Germany...
CGTGACCTGGTATCAGCATGACGGTCCTCGCAATGCCTAGGCGTTGCGAGGACTGTTCGCTTTTCACGACCGGCATGTCTCCCATCGCAACCGGTCGGTTCCGATCTCGAGATCCGCCGAACCGCCCCTGGCACTGGACGCGATTGACAAACCAGGCCGATTGTGCGTAACTCTGGCGCCGCAGGAAGCGCCGGACCATGCACCCAGGGATGGGCATGCCGGACCGGACCAGGGAATGAACGAGCGCGCAGTCCTCGCCACGGTCTTGAGCCTAGCCTAGCCGGGGCGAGCCAGCTCGGGCGGCGGACCGGGTGGCAGGCCTGTTTCCGGGCAAAGGTCCGGGACCGGCAAGCTTCGTCTCACCGTCCTTGGTCGCTCTTTGGATACCTTTCCTTGTGCCCGCATGGGTCCTTCCGTCCCGGTCAGCGACGGGCCCGGCCGCTTCAGCGTTGCACTCGTGACGTGCGCACGCTGGCGCAGGCGGAGCGATTGCGGTCGTCCGGAGGAGGGTTGATGGGGAGATTCACCTGGTTGTCTTCCGATTTGGCCCTGGGCCGCTTTGGTTCCCTGTTGCAGCGGCTGCGTCGATCGGTGGTGGCCCGGGGCCCGGCGGTTCGCTGGGGGCTGGCCGCCGTCACTATCGTGATACTGGTGCTCTTGGGCTACCTGGGCGTCGGGTCTCTGACCACCGCGGAGAGTGCCTACCTCGGTTCCGGCCGACGGTATGGCCCGGACGACCTGATCAAGATCGCGCGCGTGCTCGAGCGCCAGCGGTTTCCCTATCACATCGACGACCAGCGGCGGGTCGCAGTCGCCTCGGAGCAGCTTGAGCAGGCAAGCGCCGCGATCAGCAAGCTGCCGCTCGGGCCGCGTCCCCCGGGAGAGATCCGGGACGACCAGTCGGCGGGGTCGAACTTCTGGGAATCTCTCCACGACAAGGAGCTGCGCGAGTACCAGGGGCGGGAAAAGATTCTCGAGTCGATGATCGGCGATCTCCCGGGAATCGTCGGCTCTTTTGTCTGGATCAACCGGCCCAAGCCGCGGTGGGGCCTTCAGCCGGTGGTCAAGCCCTCGGCGTTTGTCCGGCTGGAAACCGAGGGAGACCGGCAGCTTCCCTTCCGAACGGTGCAGGCGCTGACGACCATCCTGACCGGCTACGAGCCGGGTCTCACCGCCGATGCGGTCACGGTTGTGGATCGCCGGGGACACAAGTATCTCGATGCCGGCAATCCGGCCTTGAGCGCACTGTCGCACAACCGGGCGCGCGAGGAAGAACTGAGCCAGGAGATCCTCGAGCAGCTCGATTGGATCGGCGGGGTGCGCGTCTCCGTGCAATTGTCCGAGACGGTAAGTCCCGGCCTTGATCCCGTCACCCCGGGGCACTCCCAGCGCCAGGACATGGTCGATTCGCAGACATTGCGATCAGTGCAGGATTCGAAGCATGCCGACCCGCCGACCCGCCCCGAGGCTCCTCCGGCCAGCTCCGCCGAGCCGAAAGTCTCGGCTCCCGCCGGTGCGATCAACCGGCCTCTGGCACTCGAGCCGGAGCTTCCGTCGCCGTCGCCGTCGCCGTCGCCGTCGCCGTCGCCGCCGCCCCGGGCCGCGACGGGCGCGCCTGCACCGAACCCCACAACGACCGCGACCCCACCGTCAGCTCCCGGCCACCGCACCATTACTCAAACCGGGGCTCGCGATGTCCCGGCCGAAACCGGCCGGGTGTGGGTGAAAGTCCCTCGAAGCTACTATTATCACGTCAGTATACAAACAAGCCACAAGGAGCCCCCACTCGAGGAATTGCAGAAGCTGGTCGTCCGGACGGAAGAACAGATCAAGACGGGGATCGCGCTGGTCGTACCCCTGTCGGGTCCCTCGGCCTGGAAGACGACGATCGACATGATTCCCGACGAGGTGCCGCTCCAACGCCCTCCGGTCGTCTCACCGCCCTCCGATGCTCGGCGGATCGCGCTGGACTGGGGAATCGCCGGGGCCATGGGGGCGCTGGCCGCCGCCCTGGTGACGTTGGGATCATGGATCTTGAGCACCCGTCGCCCATCGGTTCTGCCGGAAGCGGCTCCCCGCAAGCTGCGTTACCATGAGGGGTCATCCCTGACTCCCGGTCCCTCGGAACGGGTTCGGGAGTTCGTTCGACGCAACCCCGAGTCGGCAGTCAGCGTGCTCGAGCGCTGGACCAGCCAGGGAGGTGACGTCTCATGACCACGTCCTCAGCCACGACGGGGCGTGATGGTGGCGAGCGGGCAGGAGCCGCGGACGAAGTCCAGGGTTCGCCGGATTCTTCGGCACGCGGCAACCAGCCGGTGGCGGCCCAGATCGCGCCGCTCCGCAAGGCGGCAATTGTGCTGGTCAGCCTGGAGCAGTCGCTGGCCTCGCAGTTACTGGCTCAACTCGACCGCTCGTCCGTCGAGGCGGTGACCTGGGAGATTGCTCGGCTCGACCGGATCGATCCGGTCGAGCAAGCGGCTGTCCTCGAGGAGTTCTTGGGGCTGGGTCTGCGCCGGCTCTGCTTCGTGTTTGAAGACCTGCTCAGGCTGCCCGATCAAGACATTCGCGGGGCCTATCACGATGAGGACATCGCCACCTGGGCGCTGGCTCTTGCCGGCGCGGCTCCGCCCGTCCGGGCCAAGGTCCTGAGGGCCCTGGATGCCGCCGTGGCCGCCGCGCTGCGGCGGTTCCTGGAAGGGCTCGGGCCGTTCCGGCTTTCCGACGCGGAGGTTGCCCAGGCCGAGATCGCCGAGCGGTTTCGCCGCCTCCACGACCGGGGATCGATCTCCTTGCCAGACCCCAGCGGGCGTGAAGAGGTACTGGTCTAGCAATGACGGCCAGAGTGACCAACCGGTCGCAGTGCCATGCGGGGGAGACCAAAGATGTGGGGAGCAGGCCGCAGACAATCGGCAGGCGAACGAATCGTGGCAGCGATGCTCCTGGCAATCCTGCTGGCGGCTTTCGAAGGAAACGCCGCCGGGGCCCAGGAGCCTGCCCCGGTCTCGTTCCCCTCTTCATCCTCGAGCGAGACCTCGCAAGCCGCCGATGGCGACGGGCAAGCCGCGTTCCCGTCCCAGGAGCCGCTCCGCGTTCCCCGGCCGTCGGGTCATCTCTCGCAACCTGGCTCGGTCGCAAGGACCGCGGAGCCGGCACCACGTGAGCCCGGCTCGAGCGGGTGGTGGTTGGGTTCGGCGGGAATCACGCTGGTCCTGGCGATTTGCGGAGCGATCTGCGTCGCGGCCCGCAAGTACTGGCCCCAGGAGTCCGCGGGATCGGTACGGGTCGTCGGCCGCGTCAGCCTCTCGTCCAGGCACTCGATCTATTTGGTGCGGGCCGGAGAGCGGGTTCTGCTGATCGGCACCGGCAGTCAGGGCGCCCCCAGTCTGCTCGGCGAGTTGACCGAGGCGGAACGCGCCCTGGACTTGGCCGATCCAGCATGCCGGCGCCCCTACTCGCCTGACGCTCGCACCGCACGTCCTTTCGAGGTCACAACGACTCGCGCAACACCCAGCCTGGACATCCACCTGGGAGACGATGAATGAGCGGTTCCGGGCCGAAGCACCTGCGTTGGATCGCGGCGATGGCGCTGGTGCCGCTCGCCCTTGTCCTGATCGGAGCGGGGCCCGGCAGCGATGTCGCGCCATCCCCCGGCGCGGAGCGCGGAGTCTCGCCCGGCCCATCAGGCATGGTTTTTGGTTCAGGTGCCGGCTCTGGTTCCAGCGTCTTTCGCAGCGGTGAACCTGCGCTGCAAGAACAGGGGGCCAGCAAGAAGCTGACAATGCCGGACCCGCGCGATGCCATGCGCATGGTGCCGACCATGTTGCTGTATGGGGTGATCTGGATGGCGCCGATGGCCGCTCTGATGGTCACCGCGTTTGTGAGGATCAACATTGTGCTGGTGTTGCTCCGCCAGGCGCTGGGAAGCCCTCAGATACCGGGGAACCAGGTGCTCATGGTGCTGGCTCTCATGCTCACGGCACTGGTGATGCGGCCGGTTGGTGAGCGGGTCTACACTCAGGCGATTCTCCCTTACACTTCGGGCCAGGCCACCCCGGCGCAAGCCTGGGCGGCAGGCTCGACTCCGATCAAGACGTTCATGATCGACCAGATCATCAAAACGAACCACCAGGATCATCTCTGGTCGCTCTACCACTACGCGGTGCCTTTCAGCCCGGGCCAGGTCGAGCCCCAGTACGCTCACGAGTTTCCGTTTCGGGTCGTGGCCCCGGCTTATCTGCTGAGCGAGCTGACCACCGCGCTGGTGATGGGCTTTTACCTGTACCTTCCCTTCCTGGTCATCGATCTTGTCGTTTCCGCGGTGCTTGCGGCTATGGGTCTATACATGCTTCCCCCTACCCTCGTGGCCATGCCCATCAAGTTGATCGTTTTTGTGCTTGCCGATGGGTGGCTGCTGGTGGCATCGATGCTCCTGAAGAGCTTCGCGTTCGGTGGATCCTAGCAAGGAAAGGATGACCATCGTGGACCTGACTCACGTGATCGACTGGTCGCGCGAAGCCCTCCGGATGTCCCTGCTCCTGGGTGGGCCGTTGCTGGCGGTTGCACTGCTGGCCGGGCTGGTGATCAATGTTCTGCAGACCGTCACTCAGTTGCACGAGCCCGTTGTGGGACTGGTCCCGCGGCTGGTCGCGGTTCTCCTGGTCCTGCTGGCGATCCTTCCCTGGCTCATTGGCCGGTGGGTGAGCTTCACGGTGGACCTGATCGGTTCGATTCCCGACCTGCTCTGAGCGGGGAGTCATCGTCGCACCCCGACACGGAATGGCCAGGCACGAACAGTCGAGATGACGAACATGGATCTGATTCATCTTGATCAGTTCTGGATCGCCGCCCATGCGCCCATCTGGGTCCTGGTCCTCGCCCGCGTCAGCGGGGTCTGCATGACGGCTCCTTTGACCGTCGTCCCGGGAGTGGACTGGCACTTGCGAATCATTCTGTCCCTGCTGCTCGGCGTGGTCCTGATTCCGGTTCTCGAGCCCATGATCGGCTCGTTCCCAGCCGGAACGCCGGTCGCCTGGCTGGCCCTGATGGAACTGCTCGTGGGAGGGCTTCTGGGGTTATCGGCGGGGTTGATCGTGGCGGCGGCTCGCCAGGCCGGTGATCTTGTGGCGGCGCAGGCGGGGCTATCGGCGTCGGCCCTGTTCGATCCCGAGACCGGCGAAGAGCTCACGCCACTGGGCCATCTCTACGGGCTGATCGCGCTGGCCGTGTTCCTGGCCATGGAAGGTCCTCTTGTCCTGGTCGGGGCGCTGGTCGAAAGCTATCGGGCCGTCCCGGCGGGCGGCCTGGGTCTGAACGAGGGCACGGTTTCGCAGGTCTTTGCCCAGGTCGGCGGTGCCCTGGCACTCTCACTTCGTGCCGCGGCCCCCATGGCCATCGCACTCGCGGTGGCAGGCATCGTCCTGGGCTGGATTGGACGGCTGGCCCCGGCCATGCCTTTCCTCGCGCTCTCTCTTCCCGTTCGCTCGATGCTCGGAATCGTTCTGATCTTCCTCAGCCTCGCGACCCTGACTGTGACGCTCTCGCAGGCGTGGACGAGCTGGCCCTGGGGACAGTGAGAATCGAACTTTATCGCGCCTGAGGCCGTGTCATGTCCGAGGACCGAACCCAACCTGCCTCGAAACGCCGCTTGCAGATTGCGCGCGAGCAGGGGCAGGTCGCGCATAGCCCGGAGCTCACGGCGGCTGGCGGCTGGCTGGTCGCGGTCTTGCTGCTCGGCTTCTGGGGCGAAGACCTGGCTGGCGGCTTGATCGGACTGGTGCGGCGATCGGCCGGCGGGGCCCCCGTGGTCTGGGTCGATGGACCGGCATTCGTCACCCACATCCGGCAAGCGGTCATGGCGGTGGCTGTTCCCCTGGGTGTGATATTGACGGGATTCGCGGCAGGGGCGGTGGCCGCTCATCAATTGCAGGTCCGCGGGCTCTGGGCGATCGGGCTGATCGCCCCGGACCCAACCCGTCTCTGGATTCTCGGCCGCGGCGGCGGAATGACTGCCGGATTCGAGAGAATTGGCTGGTCGGTGATCAAGGCGGTGGTGCTCGCCGGGGTTTCATGCTGGGCGATTCGCGCTCAATGGGCAGAAATACAGCGGCTGAGCGGCCTGGAATTCCCGGCACTGGCCATCGCGATAGGCCACGCGCTGATTCAGCCTGCCAGAGCTCTCGCGCTGGTCATGACCGTCTTGGGTCTGGCAGATTTCGGCCTTCGCCATGTCCGGTACGAGGCGATGCTGCGGACGACACCGCAAGAACAGCGCGAGGACGTGCGCGTGATGGAAGGCGATGTGTCCTTGCGGGCCAAACGCCGACGGCTCGCCAGGGCCTGGACGGGCGATGCCCCGGAGCTGCGCGCGGGGGCGAGCCTGGTTCTCATCGGCAGCGATGGCCTGACGCTGGTACTTGCCGGGGGGCCGCCTCCGCGCCGCGTGACCGTGTGCAACGTCGCCCAGGGAACCACCGGAAAAGGAGTGCGCCGCTCGGCCCTCGCTGTGCGGCTGCCCCAGGTTGATGCGCCCGACCTGGCTCGCCGCCTGGCCCGGCATGCCGCCTCGGGTGCGCTTCTGCCCGCGGCTCTGCCGGTCGAGTTGATGGTGGAAGTCGCCGCGGTCTGGCCCGCTAAAGTAAGCTGAACCGAACATTTCCGTTATCGCTATCGATGCGGGTTTCGCTCTGGACAACAGCAGGCATCGGCGGTATTTTGCCGGCACACATCTGAAGGGAGCCAGCTCTCGGCTTCATGAATAAAGGTTTGTCAATCCGGCGGAGGCCGGAATTCTCGAGCATTCGATCCGCGGCGAAAGCGGCTGGGCAGGCCGGAACGCCGGCATGCCCGGTGAAGATCTTGTCGTGTCGCCCGGGACTCGCGGCTGGTTCGGGAACGATCGCCAGCCGAGAGCTGTCCAGTCATGCCGGTCAGGGCCGGCAATCGCGGGCGTCCCGGCGCAGTCCGTCTTGATCAAAGGGCCTGTGGAGGGGAATGGATGCCTCCCGCGACGTCGAGTCCGCTCGCCTCCGGCTGGAGGAGAACTTCAGGATTGGTCCTGCCGATCATCATCATCGGCGCGATCCTGGTGTTCGTCATTCCGATTCCGCCCGGGCTGCTCGACGTCTTGCTCTCAGCCAACTTGACGCTGGCGGTGGTGGTCCTGCTCACAACCCTGGCTATCCGGACCCCCCAGGAATTCAGTGCATTTCCGACCATTCTGCTGACCACGACGCTTACGCGGCTGGTCCTCAACGTGGCGACGACCCGCCTGGTCCTCATTCGTGGAGGTGAGCATGGGTTGGACGCGGCCGGAGGCGTGATCCGCTCGTTCGGTGAATTCGTCGCGGGTGACCAGGTGCTGGTGGGCGTGATCCTGTTTTCAATCCTGGTGGTGATCCAGTTCGTGGTGATCACTCGGGGAGCCACCCGCATCAGCGAGGTCGCCGCGCGGTTCATGCTCGACGGCCTGCCTGGCCGGCAGATGGCCATCGACGCCGACCTGCATGCCGGTCTGATCGACCAGCACGAGGCACACCAGCGGCGCGATGAGGTCTATCGCCAGGCCGACTTCTTCGGCGCCATGGATGGTGCCGGCAAGTTTGTTCGCGGCGATGCCATCGCCGGCGTGGTCATCCTGCTTGTCAACATCTCGGGCGGTCTGTTCCTGGGCGTCTTCAACCACCATATGAGCCTGGGCGAGGCGGTTAACGTCTTCACGAAGCTGACGATCGGCGACGGGCTGGTCAGCCAGGTGCCGGCATTCCTGATCTCGCTGGCCGCGGGCCTGATTGTGACCCGCTCGTCGTCATCGACCGACCTGGGCCGTGACGTGCTGGGCCAGCTCTTCTGGAACCGTGGAGTAATGGGCACTGCGGCGGTCTTCCTCGGTCTTCTGATGTTCACCCCGCTTCCCAAAATCCCCCTGCTCGTCCTGGCCGGTGGGCTCGGGACAGGTGCGCTATTCCTGAAGACGCAAAGCGACGAGGAAGGCATGCCGGAGCCGGGCCTCCGGCCGACGAGCGGGGCGCGGGAGCGCGAGACGAAAGCCAACAGCGGCGCCAATGCGGGCAAGCGAACCGAAGACCACGGAGCCGGCAGAGTGACCGACCGAAATACCGCGGCCGCGATGGGTTCTCGACTGGCCCCCGGTGAGATCACCGCGGCGATTGCGGCATCGCCCGAGGGCATGGACGACCTGCTGCACGTCGATCCGCTGGAGCTCGAGATCGGCTTTCGCCTGATTGGCCTTGCCGACCCGACGCGCGGCGGCGACTTGCTCGAACGGCTGCGGACGGTTCGCCAGCGTGTGGCACGCGAGCTCGGGCTGATCGTCCCCCAGGTGCGGATTCACGATCAGATCAGCCTGGCACCCAACGAATACCGGGTCAAGATCCGGGGAACCGTCGTCGATCATGGAACGGCCTATTCGGGGCGGCTGCTGGCGATCCCGCCGGCCGGGATGGTCTCCCGGCCCGATGGCCGCGACGGCATCGACCCGATCACCGGTCTGCCGGCGGTCTGGATTCACACCGACGGCCGCGAGGTGGCCGAGCTGGCGGGTTGCCAGATCCTTGATGCGGCGGCGGTGGTCGCCGGCCATTTTGGCGAGATCGTCCGCAACCACGCGGACGAGTTGCTGACCCGAGAGCAGGTCGAGCGCCTGCTCGATCGGGTCCGGACCACGGCTCCGACGCTGGTGGCCGAAGTCGTGCCGGGCCTGCTTCGCCCCGGGGAACTTCAGCGCGTGTTGCAGAACCTGCTCCGCGAGCGGGTCAGTATTCGCGACATGGAGACGATCCTCGAGACACTGGCCGTGCATGCCGGCAAGACCAGGGACATCGACGTGCTGACCGAACACGCTCGCCAGAGCATGTCCCGCCAGATCACCGAGAGTTATCGTGGCGGTGACGGCAGGCTCCGGGTCGTGACCGTGTCCAGGCCGCTTGATGCCCGGCTCACGGCGGCAGGCAACCAGCCCGACACCCGCCCGGCCGAGGCACTGGGCGACGAGACTGCCCGCAGCATTATCCGTGCCGTGGCTTTTGCAGTCGGCAACCTTCTCGAAGCAGGTTTTCCGCCGCTCATTCTCACATCGACGCCCGCCCGGGCCGTGCTCAAGGACCTGACCCGGGCCGATCTGCCCAGATTGGTCGTGCTCAGCCAGCGCGAGATCCCGCGGGATACGCCGATCGAGGTGCTGGGCAGTGTGATCGAGGAGGAGCCCGAAACCGTGACGACTTTCTCCACCACCGGAGCAATGGCTTGAGCCACCGAACCAGAGGTCACGTGAATGGGTGAGAAAACCTATCGAGCGAGAACGATGAAGGAGGCCCTGGCGCGGGTGCGCCGGGACTTGGGCGGTGATGCCATCATCCTCGCCTCACGCGAGGTTCGGCGCCGGCGGCTTCTCGGACTCGGTTCGCGCGAGCTGATCGAGGTGACGGCCTCTGCCACCATGCCATCGGGCCAGGCCACTCTCTTCAGTGAAGCCGCTGGTAAGAACCAGACGTGGGAGGCAGCCGGTTCGACGCTCTCCGCCGGAGCCCAGGCACAATTCGGAGAGCAGCTCAGCCGTCTGCACGCGATGGTCGAAACTCTGAGCCGCCAGGGACGGATCGACCACCTTCTGCCCGATCTTCCCGGCGAGCTGATCCCGACGTATGCCCGGCTTGTGGAGGCTGAAATTCCCGAGGTGCTGGCGCGCCGGCTGGTGCGGTACGTCGCCGACAACCTGGAACCCGATCAGGCCGGCAGCCCCGCGTCGCTCCAGGCCGCGCTCTGCGAGGCAGTCGAGCAGTGCATTCCGATCGCGCCGCCGATCCGGGCTGTCGTGGGAACCCGCCGGATGGTGGCCCTGGTCGGGCCGACCGGGGTCGGCAAGACAACGACGGTGGCCAAGCTCGCGGCCAACCTCAAGCTGGTTCACGGTCTACGGGTGGGGCTGATCACAGTCGATACCTATCGGATCGCCGCGGTGGAGCAACTGAAGACTTACGCGGAGATCATCGACCTGCCGCTGGCCGTGGCCAACGATCCGGGCCAGATGCACCAGGCGGTCGAGGAGCTGGGCGCGGTGGATATGGTCTTCATCGACACCGCGGGGCGTAGCCCTCGGGATGAGGTCAAGATCCGTGAACTGGCGGATTTCATGGCTCAGGCACGGCCCGACGAGGTCCATCTGGTCCTTAGCGCCGGGGCTGCCGAGCGCACTCTCAGGTCGGCCGTCGAGCGGTTCGCCCTGGTCCGGGCCGATCGCTTGATCTTGACGAAGCTTGACGAGGCCGAGAACCTCGGCGCGATTCTCGGCGTGCTGGGACAGGCGAATCGCCCGGTGAGTTATCTGACGACCGGACAGGCTGTGCCTGACGACATCGAGCCGGCGGACCGCAAGCGGCTGGCCCGATTGATCCTGGGACTGGAGGCCATTGGTTGAGAACCGTGTTGTCGAATTCAGCTCGCGACGGGGCTGGAACTCATCTCCCGGCTGAATCGTCCTGCGTCACGACCGCTCGGGGTCCGGGAGGACGAGATCGGGAAAAAAGGGGGCACGATGTCCGACCAAGCGGACAGTCTGCGGCAGCTCGTCAGGGCGCAGCGCCAGTGGCGCGAATTCACCCTGCGGAAGCAGCCGGTGGTGGTCTCGAGGCCGCGTTTTCCAGACGCTTCCATGCTGGAGCGCGGCAACGACGACGACCGGCCCCGAATTCGCGGCAACGGCATCGGTGTCTTCATGGCCCGGGCCGCCCGCTGGGCGTTCGCCCGCGCTGGCGTACGCGCAGAATGAGGAAATCACTTTTCTACAGAAAAACTGCACAAAAGAAAGGAGAACCGACATGAAAGTCGTGATTTTCGGGTTAGTCTGACAGTGCTTCTCAAGCGGATTGGCCGGGTTGTCCGATATTCAATTGGGATCAAGTTCCTTGGACGGCGGGAGGGCAAAGGGCAGGCATACCGATGGTCGGGATCCCGGCATTCTCGGTGAGCTGGTGACGGCGGCGGCGAATCCTGGTTCCTAGATAAACGCCTGGTATGCCGTACACTTGCCCTTGGCACATGGATGTGGACCCTCTCGCTCAGGCGACACGGAGGTCAGGATGTCAACCAAGGTGGATGTGGATGTAACCGAACTCTGGCGTGAGTTCAAGGAACACCCCACCACGGAGTTGCGGAATCAGCTGGTCGAGCGATACTTGCCCCTGGTCAAGTACAACGCCGAGCGGATCTGGCAGCGCCTGCCGGAGGGGGTCGATCTCGACGATCTGATCTCCGCCGGAGTCTTCGGCCTGATGGATGCCATCGACGCGTTCGACTTGAGCCGCGGCGTCAAGTTCGAGACCTACTGCGTTCCGCGAATTCGCGGTGCCATGCTCGACGAGCTACGGACAATGGACTGGGTTCCCCGCCTGGTCCGGTCCAAGGCCACCAAGATGGAAGAAGCCCGCAAGGAGCTCGAAGCCAGGCACGGCCGGCCGCCCACCGATATCGAGCTGGCCGAACAGCTAGGCCTTCCCATGGAA
>Ga0208696_1001957_pt1 | contig 11511 bp, 10 predicted proteins | sample Sb_taG_9_FD_187711 | JGI IMG/M metagenome (GOLD analysis project Ga0208696, IMG submission 187711) | Peat soil microbial communities from Weissenstadt, Germany - Sb_50d_b_LC metaG (SPAdes) (version 2) | ecosystem: Environmental > Terrestrial > Soil > Wetlands > Peat | place: Germany...
GGGCAGCATCCTTGGGGCGCAGAATTTCCCGATTCGGAACCGGGTCATTGCCGGAATGTCGCTCGGGGTTGTATGCGTTGAGGGAGCGCAGTACTCTGGATCATTGATCACCTCGCGATTGGGCATGGAATTCGGCCGGGAAGTGTTCGGGGTGCCAGGCAACGTTACCCAGCCAATGAGCTTCGGACCTAATCAGCTCATCAAACAGGGCGCTAAACTGGTCACCGGCTGGGAGGATGTGGTCGAAGAGCTGCCGACGCCGGTTCGCGCCGAGCTGCTGCCGGTCGAAACGCCGAGCTCGCAGGAGCGCGCGGCGCTGGTGCAGGAATCGCTGGGACCGTCGGAGCGGGTGCTCTACGATTTACTCAGCGTCGATGCAGCGCGGCCTGTGGACGATTTGGTGGAAGTTTCAGGCCTCACATCGAGCGAAGTATTGGCCACTCTCTTCGACCTGGAACTCAAGGGTGTGGTACGGCAGTTGCCAGGGAAGCAATTCCTGAAAGTCCTGTTGTAATAAAACCCCCACTTTCAGGGTTAGGATGGTTGCGGACCTTTCCGCCCGGTTCGGGCGTCTAAGGGATTTCTAGAGTTGGGAGAATATGGGACGTTCATTAGTCATAGTCGAATCGCCAGCTAAGGCGAAGACGATCAACAAGTACCTGGGACGCGACTACGTGGTCAAAGCGTCCGTCGGGCACGTCATGGACCTGCCCAAGAAAACGATTGGCATTCGGCTGCCCGGCGACGATGTGAATGGGCACAAAAAGCGCAAGTCCGCCAAGGGGAAGAAGAAGGCAGCCGCCAATAAGACGCCCAAAGTTCTGATTAGCCTGGATGACGCCAAGATTTTCGAGCCAACCCTGCAAATCATCGCCGGCAAGGGCAAGGTGATCAATGATTTGCGGAAAGCGGCCAGCACCGCCGACGCGGTTTATCTGGCCGGCGACCCGGACCGCGAAGGCGAGGCCATTTCGGCTCATCTTGCGATGGTGCTCTCTAAGCCGTCGCGTTACACCGAAGCTGAATCTTCCGATAAGCCGACGGCAAAGGAAGCGGCGGCTGAGAAAGCGGCAGCCGAAGACGAAGCGTTGAAATCCAAGAACGGAAAGAAATCCAAGGTCAAGGCCAAGGAACCGGAAGAAGAGATCACCATCCCGCCGACGGATCCGAAGAAAATTTTTCGCGTCACGTTCAATGAGATTACGCCGAAGGCGATTCGCGCCGCGTTCGAACATCCCCGCCAGGTAGATACGAACCTTGTGGACGCGCAGCAGGCGCGCCGCGTTCTCGACCGCATTGTGGGTTACAAGATTTCTCCGCTGCTCTGGAACAAGGTGCGCCGGGGTCTATCCGCGGGGCGCGTGCAGACCGTTGCGCTGCGCCTGATCGTCGAGCGCGAGCAGGAGATCCGTGCATTCGTGCCGGTCGAGTACTGGTCGATTCACGCGATGCTCGATGCGGGCGAGCCGCCGATTTTTGAAGCCAAGCTTAGCCGCTACAAGGGCGAAGAGATCGCGGTTGGAAATCAAGAAGCCGCGGACAAGATCGTCGCCGCCGTCACGAAAGCCAAATGGCAGGTCGCGAGTGTCACGCAGAAGGAAAAGAAACGCAATCCGCCGCCGCCTTTTACCACCTCGAAGCTCCAACAGGCCGCTTACAATCGGCTGCGATACACGGCGAAGCGCACCATGGCTTTGGCGCAGCGGCTTTATGAAGGCGTCGAGCTGGGCAGCGAAGGCTCCGTCGCACTCATTACCTACATGCGTACGGATTCGGTGCACGTCTCGAATGACGCGCTCGCGCAAGTGCGCGAGCTGATTCCTGCGCGCTTCGGCTCCGACTATCTTCCCGAGAAGCCGAATTTCTACAAGTCGAAGAAAGATGCGCAGGAAGCTCACGAAGCCGTGCGGCCGACGGATGTTTCTCGCACGCCTGACGATGTGCGCAAATATCTCGATGACGACGTTTTCAAGCTCTACCAACTCATCTGGCAGCGCTTCGTAGCCTCGCAGATGCTTCCGGCCGTCTTCGATCAGACCACGATTGATATCACCGCCAGCGACTACACGTTTCGCGCCACAGGATCGGTGCAGAAATTCGACGGCTATTTGCGCGTCTATCAAATTCCCGCCGCGAACGCGGATCGCGACGACGATGAGAAGGAAGATGAAGGCGAGGGCAAGGCGCTCCCGCGCGTTAGCGAAGGGCAGATGCTGCGCCTCGATCAAATTCGCCCGGACCAGCATTTCACCGAGCCGCCGCCGCGCTACACTGAAGCCACGCTCGTGAAAGATCTCGAAGAAAAGGGCATCGGGCGGCCGTCCACCTACGCCTCGATCATCTCCACGATCGTCGAGCGCGAATACGTCAACAAGCACCAAGGCCGCTTTACGCCCACGATGCTTGGCGAGCGCGTTAGCGTTCTCCTGGTGAAGAGTTTCGAAGACGTCTTCGACGTCACCTTCACTGCCCGCCTCGAAGAAGAGCTCGACGAAATCGAGGAAGGCAAGCTGCCGTGGCGCGAAGCCGTGAAGGAATTCTGGAATAAATTTATCATCGATCTCGATCGCGCCGACGATGAGATGCTTTCCTACAAGGCCGGAATTCCGACGGGCAAGAAGTGCGAAAAATGCGGCCAGGGCAATTTGCTCGAACGCATCAGCCGCCATGGCTTTTTCCTCGGCTGCGACCGGTATCCGGAATGCGATTTCATTCAGGATTTGTCGCCGGAAATTACGAATGGCGACGGCAACGGCGAGAACAAGATCGAGTACTGCGACAATTGCGGCAAAGAAATGGCGCTGAAGCGCGGCCGCTTCGGAATGTTCCTCGCGTGCACGGGCTATCCGGATTGCAAAACGACGCGCCGCCTCGTCGAAGGCACGCGCATCGCGCACGCGCCGGATGAGCAACTCGATGAAAAGTGCACGCTCTGCGGCAACGGCCTGGTGAAAAAGCACGGCCGCTTCGGCCAATTCATCGGCTGTTCAGGCTATCCGAAGTGCAAGTACACGCGGCCGATCACGCTGGGCATCAAATGTCCGAAGTGCCACGAAGGCGAATTCGTGCGCCGCGGCACTGCGCGCGGCCGGGGACGCGGGCGCATTTTCTACGGCTGCAGCCGTTATCCCGATTGCGATTTCACTTCGCCGCACGAGCCGCTCAACGAGCCGTGCCCGAAATGCGGCGCGCCGTTCATCGTCGAGAAGCGCACCAAGCAAGGCAATTTCCGCGCCTGCATCAAGGAAGGCTGCGATTGGGAAGTTGAAATTCGGGAAACGCCCGCTGCACACGCGACGCCCGAGCCGGTCGGCGCCGGCGCGCCGTCGCTGGCAAAATGATCGAGGCCATCAAGAAATATCTCTACCACATGCGCTACGTGCGCAATGCCTCGCCCGAAACTCTGCGCAAGTACGCCGGCGATCTTCAGCAGTTCGTAGATTTCCTCACGCCTCCGGGCGAACCGACTCTCGCGCTTGCTGAAATCGATCACCGCGTGATTCGCGAATTTGTCGCGCATCTGCACGACCGGCGGCTCGAGCGCTCCTCGATCGCGCGAAAGCTCGCGGCGCTGCGATCGTTCTTCCGCTTTTGCGTCGGGCAGAAGCTCGTGACGCGCAATATGGCGCGGCTTGTCTCGTCGCCCAAGCTACCGAAGCGCATTCCCGATATTCCATCGGCTGAAGAGATGGCGCGCTTGCTCGACAATGTCGAGCCCGCAGGAAAGAGACAGATCGTCAAGAACCGCCGCGATCCTGACTCGAAGAGGGGACGCGGCGAGTTGCTCATCCTTAAGCGCGATCGCGCCATTCTCGAATTGCTCTACGCCGCGGGAATTCGCGTCAGCGAATTGACCGGCCTGAGCCTCGCCGACATCGACGAACGCTCGCAGATCATTCGCGTCCTGGGGAAAGGCCGCAAAGAGCGCATCGTTCCGTTCGGCGGCAAGGCGCTGCAGGCGCTCGAAAACTACTGGCCGGTTCGCGATCAGATTCGCTCCCAGTGGCCTGACGCCGGCGATCCCGAAGCCGTTTTCCTCGGCATGCGCGGCACGCGGCTCGATGCGCGCACCATTAACACCATCGTCAAGAAATATGCGCGCATGGCCCAGATGAAATGGAATCTGCATCCACATTCGTTCCGCCACGCTTTCGCCACGCATCTCCTGGCCGACGGCGCCGACCTGCGCGCGATTCAGGAACTGCTCGGCCACGCCTCGCTTTCCACCACGCAGCGTTACACGCAAGCCACCATCGATCAGCTCATGACCATTTACGATAAGGCGCATCCGCATTCGTAGCGCCGGCGTCCCTGCCGGCATCTTTCGACCGCAGCGTTCGACTAGAGCAATCATCACCTGCGGCCGACCACAAAAACCAAACCCGATTACTTGTCGTGGACTGCTCCGCGATCGATCGCCTCTTGGATTCTCGTTAGTGCTCGACGGATGCCGGCAGGGACGCCGCCGCTACCTACGGCTGCATTTGGCGCAATCTCAAGATTGAATTACTCTGTTGATTCGAGCTGGAGAAAGCGAGCCCCGTAATTGCTCAAGGTTGCCTCTTTCATCGCTGCGTTGATGCTTTCAGCGTTTCTCCCGCCTCGCGCGGCGGCACAGGATAATTACGAAATTCAGGTTTATGACGCTGAAACCGTCGAGCCGGGCCATACCATGGTTGAGCTGCACAGCAATTTCACCATTGATGGCTCGAAGCAAGTCATCGATGGCGTGCTGCCTACGAATCACGCCGAGCATGAAACCGTCGAAATCACGCATGGTTTCAACGACTGGTTTGAAGTCGGCTTCTACATTTTTACTTCCGCGAAAGACGGGCAGGGCTGGAATTGGGTGGGTGATCATATTCGCCCGCGCGTGCGCGTGCCGGAGAGCTGGCACTGGCCCGTGGGCGTCAGCATCTCGAATGAAATCGGCTACCAGCGCCACAAATTTTCGGCGGACACTTGGACGTGGGAAATTCGCCCAATCGTGGATCAGAAAGTGGGCCGCTGGTATTGGTCGTTCAATCCGACGATGGACCGCTCGTTTCACGGCCCGGGCGTGAGCCAAGGCGTGGTCTTCTCGCCGAATTTCAAATTCAGCTACGATCTCACGCCGAAGATTGCCGGCGGCCTCGAATATTATGGCTCCGTAGGCCCGGTGACGGGCTTCGATCCCATCAGCCAGCAGCAGCACCAGATTTTTCCCGCCATCGATCTGAACGTAGCTCCGCAATGGGAGATCAATTTCGGCCTCGGCGTAGGCCTGACCGGCTCCACCGATCACGTAATCGCCAAAATGATCCTCGGCTATCGATTCAATTTCTAGAATAAACGCTTTTTGAACGGTCGTTGACGCCTATTGCGCTTGCCCCTTATAATGAAGGGCTCGTAATTGCTTCGGGAGGCTGTATGTACGCGGTCATTCGCAGTGGGGGTAAACAATATAAGGTCGCGCCGGGCGAGACCATCCAGGTCGAGAAGCTCGACGGCAAGGTCGGCGGCAAGGTCACTTTCGACGATGTCGTGGCCGTCCGCAGCGACGAGAAGAATTTTCTCACTGGCGACAAGGCTTCGAAGGCCAAGATTACCGGCAAGATCGTCGGCCACGGACGCGCCGCGAAGCGCCTCGTCTGCAAATACAAGACCGGCGGGCAATATAAAATCACGCGCGGCCACCGGCAGAGTTACACCGCCGTTCAGGTCAGCGACATTTCGCTTTCTTAGGGGTCCAGCATGGCGCACAAAAAAGGCGGCGGCTCATCAACAAACGGCCGCGATTCCCACGGACAAAGGCTCGGCATCAAGCGCTTCGGCGGCCAGCTCGTCACCGGCGGCAGCATTCTGATCCGCCAGCGCGGCACGCGCTACAAGGCCGGCCGCAACGTCGGGCGCGCCAAGGACGACAGCCTCTTCGCCATGATCACCGGCGTGGTGCGCTTCGAAGACAAGGGCCAGACGGGCCGCTTCATCAGCGTTTTGCCGCTCGAAGAAGCCAATGTTGGCGGACTGGCAAAGGCCGCCGCTGAACCCGCCGCGGCGAATTAATTCCGCAGGGAATCTTATTCTCAATCCAAGCACGTTCGCGCCGTCCGGATTCGCATCCGCCGGAAATGCGCGTTCCACGCGACCCGCACTTTGGATTTTCACGCAACGCTATCGTATGCTTTCCGCGTTGAATCCTCTCACCTGCAAACGAGTGCACCGTGTTTGTTGATGAAGCCAAAATTTGGGTCAAAGGCGGCGACGGCGGAAACGGCTGTATGGCGTTCCGGCGGGAGAAGTATGTCCCGCGCGGCGGACCTTCGGGTGGCGATGGCGGAAACGGCGGCGACATTTATCTCGAAGCGAATCCGCACGACAATACGCTGCTGCGCTATCGCTTCAATCGCGAATTCCGCGCCGATCGCGGGCGGCATGGCGAAGGCTCGAATTGCCACGGGAAATCCGGCGTCGATACGGTGCTGAGCGTTCCGGTGGGCACGGTCGTCTTCGATGAAGATTCCGGCGAGCAGATTTTCGACTTCACCGAGCCGGGGCAGCGCTTCCGCGCGGCGCGCGGCGGACATGGCGGGCGCGGCAATCAGCATTTCGCGAAGCCGTGGCATCAGGCGCCGCGAGAACATGAAGATGGCCAGCCGGGCGAAGAGCGCCGCTTGCGGCTCGAGCTGAAGCTGCTCGCGGATGTGGGCTTGGTCGGCTTCCCGAACGCTGGAAAATCGACGCTGATCTCCGTGATTTCAGCGGCGCGACCGAAAATCGCCGCGTATCCTTTCACCACGCTTGAGCCGCATTTGGGCGTCGTCTCTGCCGATCCTGATGTGCCGCAGGGCTCCGGCCGTACTTTCGTCGTGGCGGATGTGCCCGGCTTGATCGAAGGCGCGCACGAAGGCGTTGGTCTCGGCGTGCGCTTTTTGAAGCACATCGAGCGCACGCGGCTTGTGGCGCACCTTGTGGATACGAGCGATGCCAGCGAAAACGATCCCATCAACGAATTCGAAATTATCGAGCGCGAGCTGCGCGCCTTCAGCGAGGAAGTAGCCGAAAAGCCGGTAATTGTCGTCGCCACAAAGCTCGACGCCACCACAGACCGCGCGAAGCTCGAGAAACTCGAGGCTTACGCCAAAAAGCGCGCCCTGCCGTTCTTCGCCATCTCGTCGGCGACTGGCGAAGGCGTGCAGAAACTTGTGCGCGGCATGGCCGATGCGCTCGACCGCCTGCCGCGTCCTCTGCCGCCGTCTGTCCCCGACATCGACGCGGTAACTCCCGACGTCCCTCCGGAATCTAATCCGCATTCGTCGCCGGAGGGAAATTGACCTCGGGGCATTCGCATTCGGCTTCGCACGGACATGCTCATGCGCATTCGCACGCGCCGGCACACCCGCACCGCGCGCATGGGCATCGCCGCTCGATCGCGCTCTTCGGCGGCACATTCGATCCCATTCATTCCGGCCACATCGCCATCGCCAATGCCGCGCAGCGGCGATTTCATCTCGATGAGATTCATTTCATCCCGTCGGCGCGCCCGCCGCACAAATCGCAGCGTTCGCTCGCGCCGTTCACGCATCGCTATGCGATGGTGGCGCTGGCATGTACCGATCACGCCGGATATTTGCCGTCGCTCGCCGAAGCCCCGTCCGACGGTGCCACGCCGCACGTGTTCTACAGCATCGACACGGTGAAGAAATTCCGCCGTGAGCATCCCGATGATCATCTTTTTTTTATTCTGGGCGCCGATCAATTTCTCGAAATTCCCACGTGGCGCTCCTACGAGCAATTGCTCGATTCCTGCGATTTCATCATCGCGCATCGCCCGGGCTTCCGGCTCGACGCGCTGCGCCTGGTGATCCCACCCGAAAAGCTCAATCGCACGCCTTCGCCCGATCACGAAACCATCGCCCTGCGAAAATCAAAAGTTCATCTGCTCTCGACCGTGACCAGCCACGTCTCTTCCACCGAAGTCCGCCAGCGCTTGGAGAAACACCACAGCATCCACGGACTTGTGCCCGCGCGCGTGGAGGCATACATTCAGGGACAGGCCTTGTACCGGTGACACTGGAAACCCTTCGTCCCGAAATTCGCTGGGCGCTCGAAGCGGCCCAGGATAAGAAGGCGCAAAGCGTGACCGTGCTCGATCTTCGCGAGCTCAGCGCGTTCTCCCAGTGGTTTCTGCTGTGCTCGGGGACCAGCACGCCGCAACTTGAAGCCATCAGCGACGCCATTGAAGAACGCCTGCGCGAGCATGGCGTGCGGCCTGCGCATCGCGAAGGGCGACCGGGCGCTGAATGGGTGCTGCTCGATTACGGCGCGTTTATCGTGCATATTTTCAGCGAACGCGCGCGGCTTTATTACGATCTCGAGCGGCTCTGGCGCGCCGCTCCGCGAATGGATATACCGGCGCCGGGTGAAAGCGCGAGCCAAGCACGACGCCCGGCTGGAAATTTCGAGTCGCCGGATTCGCCGAGCCCCGAAACCACGCAGCCATGAGCGAAGTTACACACGACACGCCGCCAACCGCGGCAACGAGCGCCACTCGCGCCGCCGCACCTGAGTCCTCGCGTCCCGCCGAACGATTGCCGTGGATCGGCGCGAGTGCTGCGTCGCAGCGCGTGCTCGATCTCGCCGGCAAAGTGACTGGCGCAGCCACCACCGTCCTCATCACCGGCGAAAGCGGAACGGGCAAAGATCAGCTCGCACGCTGGATTCACGAGCAGGGCCCGCGTCACGACGCGCCATTTTTGAAGATTGATTGCGCCAGTCTTCCGCCCGAGCTCGTCGAATCAGAATTATTCGGACACGAGAAAGGCGCGTTTACGGGCGCTGTGGCGACGAAGCCCGGCCGCCTCGAACTCGCGCAGGGCGGCACAATCGTTCTCGATGAAGTCGCCGCGCTCGCTCCCGGCATTCAAGCCAAGCTGCTACGCGTACTCGAAGAACGCAGCTTCGAGCGCCTTGGCGGCACGGATACGCTGCGCATGAACGCGCGCCTGATCGCGCTCACAAACGCCGATCTCCAACGGGCCGTGGCCGCCGGCAGTTTCCGCGAAGACCTATTCTTCCGCCTCAATGTGTTGGTGATCGAAATGCCGCCGCTGCGCGCGCGGCGCGAAGATATCCGCGCCCTCGCCGCGCATTTTCTCGAGCGCCTGAGCGGCGTTCACGGCCGCGCGAATTTATCGTTTAGCGGACCTGCCGTGCAGCTTCTCCAAACCTACGATTGGCCAGGCAACGTCCGCGAGTTGCGCAACGCCATCGAGCACGCGATCATCTTCGCGGCAAGCGATGAACTGCGTGCCGAAGATTTCCCAGCCATCTTGCAGGCCGCGCACGATGGCCGCAGCCCGCTTTCGGGCTTACGCTCGCTCGAAGAGCTCGAGCGCGATGCGATTCGCGCCACACTCGAAGCTACACGCTACAAAATCAGCCGCACCGCTGAAATTCTGGGTATCAGCCGCAAAACGCTCCTCGAAAAGCGCAAGAAGTATGGCCTCCTCGAGAAGTAGTCTCAGTCCCGCAATGTCCCGCGCATGAAAATCCATCTGGTAATGCTGGGCAAGACGCGCATCCCTGAAATCCGCACACTACTGGGAGATTACATTAGCCGCATCGAGCATTACGCCGAAGTCCAGGTCACCGAACTCCGCGACGCCGCAGCTTGGCGTAAGCAAAAGCTCGATTCTCACTCAGCTGTTGTCGCTCTCGACGCCGCCGGCAAGCAATTCACCTCGCAACAATTCGCCAAATGGCTGGGCGCCCAACGCGATTCCGGCCTGCGCGAGTTGGTGATCCTCTGCGGCGACGCCGATGGCTTTCCAGTCGAGCTGCGCACCGCAGCAAAAACAAAAATCTCACTTTCGACGCTAACAATGCCCCACGAACTAGCAAGAGTGCTTATTACCGAGCAAATCTACAGAGCCTTCGCCATCCTCGCAGGGCACCCATATCCAAAATAACCGCCTCGCCGTGGTAGCGCCGGCGTCCCTGCCGGCTCTTTCGACCTGCAACACAACAACATCCGCTCGAACACGCGCGGCGCAGAGCATGAAGATTGAGTTGGCGGCAGATTGACTACGAAGCTTTCTCTTTCGCGTATGCGAGATATTCCTCGTACGGGCCCTTGAAGTCTTCGATGTGGCCATCCTTGAAATGCCAGACGCGCGTGGCGACTTCCTCGATCACGTCCTGGTCATGCGTCACCAGCAGGACGGTCCCGTCGTATTTCTGCAGCGCGATATTCAGCGCGTTGATGGATTCAAGGTCCAAGTGATTGGTCGGCTCGTCGAGCACCAGGAAATTCGGCTTCAGCAACATCAAGCGGCAAAAAATCAGCCGCGCGGACTCGCCGCCGGAAAGCAAGCGCGTGGGCTTCAGCGCATCGTCGCCGCTGAACAGCATTTGGCCCATCAGCCCGCGAAGTTTCTCCTGCGTCGCCGCGGGATCGAATTCGTGCAACCACTCGATCGCGGTCACGCCCTTCCGGATCGTCTCGGAATGGTCTTGCGCGAAGTATCCGACGGCAACGTTGTGTCCCCACAATACCGTGCCGGCATCAATCGGAAATTCCGTGTCGGGGCGTTCGATGTGGCTAGGCGCGTTGCGAATCAGCGATTTCAGAAGAGTGGTCTTGCCCGATCCGTTGCGGCCAATAAGAGCGATTTTCTCTCCGCGTGACACGCTCGCCGAAAATCGGTGAATCACTTTTACGCCGTCGTAGGACTTGATGACGCTCTTCACCTCGAGGGGGTGCCGGCCCGAGTGCTGGTCCATCTGAAAGCGAATGAAGGGTCGCGCGATATTTGATTTCGCCAGCTCCGCGGTCTGCAAACGCTCGACTTCCTTCTGCCGCGAAGTCGCCTGCGCGGACCTAGTGCCCGCCGAAAAGCGCGCGATGAATTCATTCAACTGCGCGATTTTCTTTTCGCGCTGCGCATTTTCGGATTCAATGCGCGAGCGGATCGACGTCTTCGCCACCACCATGTCGTCGTAGCCGCCGTTGTACATGATCACCGTCTCATAATCGATGTCGGCCGTATGCGTGCAAACGCTGTTCACAAAGTGCCGGTCGTGCGAAATCACAATCGGCACGCCGTCATAATCGCAGAGATATTCCTGCAGCCAGTGAACCGAGTCGAGATCCAGATGGTTCGTCGGCTCATCCAGAAGCAAAGCCGGCGGATTGCCGAAAAGCGCTTGCGCCAGCAGCACTCGCACTTTCTGGCCGCCCTGCAAATCTCCCATCCGGCGCTCGTGCAGAGAATCATCCACGTCCAGGCCGTCGAGCAAAATGCCGGCATCGGCCTCCGCCGTGTAACCATTTTCGTCGCCGACGATGGCTTCGAGTTCTGCCATGCGCATGCCATCGCGGTCCGTCAGCTTGTCATGCGGTTTCGCATGCAGCGCATCGCGCTCCTGCAAAGCTTTCCACAATAGCGCGTTGCCCATGATGACGGTATCGATCACGCGAAACTTGTCGAACGCAAACTGGTCCTGACGCAGCACCCCGAGTTTCTTCGG